>Ga0315291_10012687_pt1 | contig 10230 bp, 27 predicted proteins | sample YL17G12_20_MG_FD_203070 | JGI IMG/M metagenome (GOLD analysis project Ga0315291, IMG submission 203070) | Sediment microbial communities from Yellowstone Lake, YNP, Wyoming, USA - YL17G12_20 | ecosystem: Environmental > Aquatic > Freshwater > Lake > Sediment | place: USA: Wyoming | collected...
AAGGGTGGTGCTTTATTTCTATTCATCGGGTTTGCAGTTTATTAATTAGTTATATTTTATTCCAATCCCATTCTTCCAACAAATCTAAATAAATCATTTTAGAATTGATAAGGATATATTCTTGACCATTTTTTTTATTATCATAAAAAACTTCTGTCTTGCCAACGTAATTATTGTTTAAATAAACATCGACATAGATTTCTAAGAAATTTGTTGGATAAGTATCTCTAAGGTCTACAATTTTTATCTCAGATAATTCTGAATAATTTAAATCCATTAGTTTGGTTTTGGTTCTAAACAAAAGTGCGAATATTATTTCAATTTACCAAACTTTTTTATTTATTTATTAAATTTAAATGTTCAGATACAACAAATTCCTTTGTATCATTATATAAATAAGTTTCAACAATTCCATGTGGATTTGTATTAAATTTTATACTTTCAAAATAATTTCTTGCTTTATTTAAAGCTCCAAACCTCATAACTTGTAAAGGTTTGGAATTATTATGTTCAATAATTACATTTTGGATTACTGTGTATTGCATTTTTAATTTATTACTTGAATATAATCATATTTTTGAGCCAATTTTTTTAATTCTTTCAATTGTTTAATGGCTTTTAAATTACTCGGTGTTATTTGACCACTACTTGTTTTACCTTTAAGTTCTTTAAGTATTTCATCGAAAATACTCCCTTGATAAATTTTTTCATCAAGGGTATCAAAGGTATCACAAAATGCTTCTTGACCTTTCATCAACTCCATTACGGGTTGAATAATTGCATTGGAATTAATTTGTAACATTTTTAATTTGGTTGTTACGTGCTTATATTTTTTACTGACTTTTGACATAGTATTTAGGTTTTTGGTGTTTAACAAATATACAACTTTTAATTACACAAAATAGCTTTTTGGTAATATCTTTGTGTTAAAATTTCAATCAAAGCAATTGTTTCAGATTTACCAAAAGTATCATCAATTTTAGTATCATACGTTTGAATATTACCAAAAGTATCTCTTGTGGCTCTTCGATTTGCATCTTTGATAATATCAGTATAATATTCTCTTATTGATTTACCCATAACCACAGTTTCCAAAATTGTATCTTGATAATACTTCTTAACTGTTGGATTAATACATAAATGAATACTATTTAATGAATCCTCAAATAATAAAGCATTTTTACCATCAACACCCATCATTTTCAACGTATTTGCATATTTTCCCATAGATTTTAAAATTAATTGTTCGTGAACAAAGATAAGGCGAATATCTCTATTCGCCAAACTTTTTTACAATTATTTTTCATAATATTTAAAAAATAATAATACCAAGAAAAATAAAAAGATTAAGATAATTTCAGTTCTCTTTTTTAACTGCTTTCGATACAACCTATTTTTGTCTTCATTATTCATATAGTTTTATTTAAGCGTTTTGCCAAATGGTTTCTCCATCATCATCAAGAATTTCCATTGTAGCACAATTTCCATTATCTTCAATACTCATTTCTTCTGTCGTATCTAATAAAAGTTCAGTACCTTTATTTAAATAATCGCCAACGTCTATACTTGAGCTTAATTCTCCATTTTCAAGTTTTGCTTTAACGTCTAACATTTGTTCTTTTGAATCAAATTCGTAACGTTCCCAAACTGTTAATTTAACATCTAATGTGTAACTCATAATTTCTAAGGTTTAATTGTTCTATGCAAATATAAAGCGAATAAATGGATTTACCAAAAAAAGAGTGATAATATTATCACTCTTTTTTAAATAGTTTTATATGATTATCATACTAAATGGTACATCATAACTCACATTTGTTTTTTTATGTTGCAAAACTGCTTTTGTTTTATTTATCTTTTTTACGATAAATAAATCTCCTTTGTGTTTAGCGTGATTAATTTGAACCTCAGCATCAATTACCAATTTGTAACCTTTTTGAGTTCCCTCTAATCTACGTTTGGTTTTGATAACTTCAATTGCCATTTTGTTTAGTTCTACCAATTCATCAATTGATAATACCATTAAGTCATCGAATGAAAATTTTGAATTTGCCATAATTTTTATAGGTTTTAGTTATTATTACTTTTACAAATATAAGGCGAATATTTCTATTCGCCAAATATTTTTTTAATTATTTTCTAAATAAATTTTCAAGGGATTGTTTTGCCGATTGACTTTTAAATTGAGAATCCATTTTCATTTGTTGTTGAAATTGTTTTTCCAAATCTCTTGCCATTTCGGGATTAATTTTTAATAATCTTTCAAGTCTTGACTTAAATTCAACCTCAACATCTTTAAGTGTTTTGGTTTTTAATCTTAAACTACGTAAATTGTTTTCAAGTCGCATAATTAATAATTGTTCAGTTCCCATGTGGTTTTTTTGTTTTAAATTAGTATATTTGTTCTTAAACAAAGATAAGGCGAATATCTCTATTCGCCAAACTTTTTTACAATTATTTTTAAATAAATTTATTCAACTAAATCGAAAATTAATTCAGCATAACCTTTTTGTGGTCTTTCGGTTTCAAGACTAATTAAATCCCTTGCCCAACTTCCTACCAATTTATTTGGGTCATTACCGAAGAAATCGCCACCACCTTGACCATTACCATCACAAGTTAATAAAGGTATTGGATGAATTTGCCAACCATCATTATCTTTTGGTACTTTAGTTTTATCAACATACATTTTTTTTGTATAGTTTACGATAAATCTTGTATCTGTTTCACTCAAATGAGCAGTAGGTTTTAATTGTTTGTTGTCAGTACATCGTTGATAAACATTTGTCTTACGATTTTTACATTTTTCAGCGTAATCTCCTGCCCAAACAACTCTTTGTGGTTTTTTAAAAATCAGACTTTCAAATGCTTTAACAAAATTATTTGTTATCCAAGAATGTTCCGTTAATTTTAAACCGTTTCCGTAATCGTGTGAATATACAAACCCAATTACACTTGTTTTATTTTCTTTTAAAACACAAGCTTTATAATATTGTCCCATAATTTTTGATATTTTATTGTTACTAATTTTATCTTTGACAAATATAAGGCGAATATTTCTATTCGCCAAATTTAATTTAGTTTATTTTATAATGAATTTTTTGACATTGGTCTTCCATATATCGGTCAATTTCTTGATATAGAATTTCTGAATCATTTATAGCCTCAATTTGAGCATATAATTCACTCGGTAAACTGTGAATATCTAAAAAAGTTAAACCTCCTTTAAATAAGCTAATTTCACGTTCCCATGTGTTTTCTTTATTAAGTTGTGAATTGATATAAGTATCAATTAGTTTTTTTTGCTTTGCAGTTAATTTTCTCATTTTTATTAAGGTTTTTGTTCTTGACAAAGATAAGGCGAATAAATCTTTTATGCAAATTTATTCGCCATTATTTTTAATTAAAAATTTTTATTTAGACAACTATCGAAAAACTTTTGTTGTTCAACATCATATTGTTCAGCAATTAAAAGAATTTCCTCCAATAAATCCATTGATAAATCTTCATAATCTAATTCAAATTCATCAACTTCAATATCGTTTTCATATTTGAAAATTGTTACGGAATTGTTATTAAAACTTTCAATTAATTCAATATGATTACCTAATTCATTATAAATTGGTGCATCAGCACTTTCTACATCAGAAATGTTAAATTCTCCCCAATTAACGAAAACATTTTGAATTAAATCAATAATGTTTTCTTTATCAGTTCGAACACTCTCTTGATATTCTTCTTTATCTTGAATTGACCCTAATAAAATATTTAAAGCCGTATCGACCTCATCATTTTCTGAATAAAGTTTTCTTGCTTTTAAAACGTTTACTAAATTGTCAAAATCTGTTTTTAAATTGCTCATAGTGATTAAGTTTTTTGTTCTTAACTCCCGTTGGTCGGTCTTCGACACAAAGATAAGGCGAATATCTCTATTCGCCAAATCTTTTATGTTAAAATTTTGTTAAAATTACCAGAAAAATTTCTTTTCCAATTTTGATTTACTCATTACCCATTCAAGAATTTTTTCAGCCCAATATGAAGTAGCTAATTCAGAAATGTATTGTTCCAATTTTCGATAGGCTTGTTCATCATCAACATTAACAGTTAATCTACGAAATTCTTTTGCTTTGCTTTGATTAGAGCCACGATTATAACCTTGACTTGTATCCCATTCCTTAGCGATTATTATAACCGTTTTTGCTGTTGTTTCAGTTGTAATAACTCCACCTTGGCATATTTCTCCCAATTTCCACGTTTTTGTTGCCATATTTTTAAAGTTTAATATTAGTGTTAAATAGAGAATAATATCTTAGCATAATAACTGAAAAATTAAATATTCTAAAATTTTTTATATAAAAAATTTTAACATTATTTGAATATCTAATAATATCATAATAACAAGGAATTATTGTTATTCCCAAAATTGTTATTCCAAACATTTTCCAATTATCTTTAATTTTTTTCATAATGATTAAAAATTTTGTTCTTAACTCCCGTTGGTCGGTCTTTCGACACAAAGATAAGGCGAATATCTCTATTCGCCAAATTCTAAATGTTAATTTTTTGTTAAAAATTTTACCATAAAACTTCTCTCTCTCGTCTTACTTTTGGTTTTGGAACAAGGATTTTTGTTTCTACTTTAGATAATTCAACACTTGTAACATCTACAACGATTATAGGTGTTTTTTTCTTTTCTTTTTCTTTCATTTTAAAGTAAAATTAATTGTAATTTTTTTGAATTAATACCGTTTTCATCTAACCAATCATTAATAGCTTCAACTGAACTATCATCATTACTTAAATCTAAACTAACTAATTCACTTAAATCATCGCCATCAATTTGATAAACAATAACCGTTTTATTTCCTGTTGTTTCTTCAATATCGCCAAAGGCTTGAAGTTCTTTTTCAATTGTATAAAATAATTTTTCTATTTTCATAATAAATATGTTTTTGTTCTTGACAAAGATAAGGCGAATATCTCTATTCGCCAAATATTTTTTGTTAAAGTTTTGTTAATTTAATAACTTTGGTGCTAATAATTTTTCAAGGTTTTCAATTACACTTGAATCTTTTCCACCAATATGCCAATTCGTAATTTTTGATTTAGGTAATCCACTTTTACCACAATAGTTTTTACCATCTTTCCAATTGTAAATGGTAGCAACTTTCCCATCTTCAAATTCAATCTCCCATTCAGCATCACATTTGTAATCGTCAAAATTCTCAGTCGATTTACCAAATATTTTTTTTATATCAGCATAATTTGCCGTTAACGTTCCTACTAAATGAGTTCCATCAATATTGATTTCTTTTTGATTGTGAGTTGTAAATTTCATAATGATTAGTGTTTTTGATTAGTGATTTTCTCTTGTACAAAGATAAGGCGAATAAATGAATTTACCAAATTTAAGTTGAATTAATTTTTCTTTGTTTTGCTAATTCCCGATTAGCAATTAATCGTTCGGGTTCTAAAATAAATTGAATTGTTCGTTTACTAACTCCATAAATTCGTGCAATTTCGGTAGCACCCGTGAATCTACCTTTTTTTAATGGAATTTTCCGAATCTCATCTTTTTGTTCATCGGTTAGTTTACGTCTTGAATCTGCCATATATTTGTTTTTTTAAAATTTATACTTGTATCAAATAATGCACAATATCTTATTAAAATAATTGAGAAATTGAATATTCTTAAATTTTTTATATAAAATATTTTAAGTTTATTATAAAATCTAATAATATCATAATAACATGGAATTAAAATAATTCCATAAATTGTAATACCATACATTTTCCAATTGTCTTTGATTGATTTCATTTTGGTTAGTTTTAAGGTTATATTCAAAGATAAAGCGAATAATTGAATATACCAAATTTATTTCAATAAAAAATGCGTAACATTAATTACTTGTTACGCATTTATAATAATAAATCACTACTTTTACTATTTAATTAATAATTACCATAAGACTTCTCTTATTCTTTCTTGTTTTTTTGGGTGTACAAGTTTTTTTGTTTCCACCTTATCAAGGTCAACACTTGTAACATCAATTCTAATTGTAGGTTGTTTTTCCTCTTGTTTTTTCTCTTTCATTTTATTTATTTTTATATATAAGGCAAAGTTACGACTTTTTTTCGGAATAACAATCAAAAAATTTAAAAAACTTTTAATTAAATTTATTTATAATTTAATTAAACGTTCCATTTCAATATCAAAACAATCTCCATCGCCATCTTCAACAACTGCATAAATATCTTTAAAACCAACGATTGTACCAACAAAATTATGATTATATAAATCATCATCAATCGGGTCGGGAACTTCTACCTCAACACCAATAGACAAGCCAAATTCTTCTCCAATCTCATACGGACATTCCGTATCATCAACAATTTCATCAATACTTTCAAATGGATTATCCATTAAATTTTCAGATAATTTAGGAATTGCTAATTCCATAAGTTCTTCAGTTGTATGAAGTTCATCAATAATTACTCTTGTCATAAGCGTAATTTTTACTAAAATTGCTTTTTTCATTTTGTTTTTCTTTTTGTGTTTAACAAAGATAAGACGAATATCTCTATTCGCCAAACTTTTTTTAACTTATTTTTCTAAATTATATTTTCAATAATTGTTAAATTTATATATTGTGGCGTAACTCGAACTATCTCAGAATATGTATCACTATCTTCTGAAACAATATTACCGTGTTGTGCTTGTTGTTTGACCGCATCAGCAATATTTTGTGCTATTTCAAGAATTTGGTCATCATCTGTGATTTTATCAGCAAATGTGATTTCTACGGAAAAGGTGAGTGATTTGTGCATAATGATTTGTTTTTATTTGTTTTATCAAAGATAAGGCGAATATCTCTATTCGCCAAACTTTTTTACAATTATTTTTAAATTAAAATACGTTATGATAAGGATTTTCAATTACTGCACCTTTCCCTCTATATTTTCCCCAACCTTGATTTTCATCCCCTACACTTTGTTCAGTAGGAATTACACCATTAGCATAACATTCTAAAACGACTGCAAGACCATCTTTAGGATTGTCGTTACTAATTAAATCACATACATCGTTCCAATCCATTTTCCACTCAAACGAATCTTTACAATCGTTATCTGAAAAAACTCTACCATAGCTATCATAAAAACCACCCATTTCTTCAATAACTTTACCATCTTTTAAAAGATACATTCTAACGGCATCGCCACTAAAAGAATCTGAGGCAACTGCTTTGCCTGAATTTTTGCATTTAAAACTGAAACATCCCATAACTTTTGATTTTTTTTGTTGTTACAAATATAAGGCGAATATTTCTATTCGCCAAATATTTTTTAATTATTTTCTAAATAGTTTTCTATAACTTCAATAACTAAAATTTTGTTATTTACATCAGCAATATCATTAAATTTTACCCAATATCTACTATCTTCATTTTCGACAGTAGCTATATAAATTCCGTTATCTTTTGAGATTTCAAGAACAAAACCATAATAACTACCTTGATAATCATATAGTTTTATTTGTTCTTGTTCAAATAACATATCATCATTTTCCGTTCCTTCCTTTTCTTCATCATATAAAACAATATGGTTTACTTTCTCAACTAATTCGTTATACGAATTTTCAACCTCTTTAGTAAGGTCATTTAATTTTTGTCTTAATACATTCATCTTTTTGATTGTTTAATTGTTCTATACAAAGATAAGGCGAATAAATGAATATACCAAATTTATTTTAATAAAAAACCCATTTATTTCTAAATGGGTTTATATTGTTTTATGTGTCTTTCCACATTTGTCAGTCTTGCTGTAATTGGCATGGAGTTTATGAAAAATATCCTCCTAAATTAATCCATGTTTTGACATCAAGCATTACAACGGCCTACGTTTCCGACAAGAAAAGATTTATCTTTTTAATAAAGGAAGTGATATATTTTTTAGAATATAGCTTTTAATTTAGCTTTTAATTCTTTTGTTTTTCTAATAGAATCCCCTAATTGAACAATAAGACTTTCTACGTCTTCATATTCTTTTACAACAACACCATCAACTTTATAGGTTGAAATGGGTTCTGCTTTAGGTTTAAATAAATCTTGTTGAATTGGTACTTTTGGCATTGGTAATTGCTTTTTGTAAATTGGTTGTTTCTTTGGTTCGTTTTGCCAATTTCGTGAAACGGTTGCCGATGAAACACCAAGAATTTCAGCTACTCTCAATTGAGAAAGTCTACCTTGTCTTTTCTCGTTCCAATTCTTTTTTACATTTTGAACTAATTCGTGTGCATTTGCAATTCTTGTTCTTGATACTTTTTTCATTTTCTTAAATTTTTGGTTGGTTAGTTTCTCTTTGTCAAATATAAGCCAAATAAATGTATTTTCAAAATTTATTTGGCTTTATTTTTAAAAAATTTTATAAAATTTCTCTTTTCGAAACTTTATATTTTACTGTCATTTCTCGTGATAAATTTGGTTCATTTTCACTTGACATACATTTATATGAATATAACAATACTTCATTTTCACGAGGTGTAAAATAAAAATTTTCTTTGGTTAAATCCCAACCTTTATTTATTGAAATTGATTTCTCAATTCGTTGGTCTAATTTTTTTCTCGATGAAAAAATTTCCATTTCATAAAAATGATAATTACCATCTTTATTTGCACCACCTGATTCTAATACATAAACGAATTTCTTTTTTGCTTCATAACTTCCCATAACTCTCGATGTTTTTATTTGGCATCATTGCCATGACAAATATAAGGCGAACATTTTAATCTCACAAGAAAAAAGTGATTTATTTTTAAAAAACTTTTAAATAGTTTTATTTAAGTTTTTTAATTGATAATTTATATCTTAATAAAATCTCGGTTTCAATATGAGTTTTGGTTTTATATGTATGTAAACTAACTTGAGAACTCCAAATTTTTATATTCTCAATTTCAAGGTCATATCCATACGTATTTTCGTAATTGTATGTGATATACTCCAAAGCTTTTTTCTTTGATGTAAACACCTCCATATCGTTAAATTCAAAGGTTTTATTAACTGAATTTAAACTACCTGCTTCAACTACATAAACTATTTTATCTTTCATAACTTTTTGATGTTTTAAATTAATTTTTTTGTAAAGATAAGGCGAATATTTCTATTCGCCAAATATTTTATTAATTACTTTTTATTAAAGTCTTGAATATAAATCTTTGACTTTATTTTTAACGACATTTGATGAAAATAAGTCGATTAAACTTATTGAAGCGATACCAAAACCCGAAATTTTAATGGTAAAATTTGATTTTTCAGTATATTGTAACGTTCCAAATTTTACATCAATAGTATCATAATTAATAAAAATGCTCATTGGTTCTGAATAAGTAGATTTAATAGTTCCTAAGTAGAAACCATAATCTTTATTTGAAAGTATTAAACCAATTTGCTCTAATTCTAAATTAATTAATTTAGATTGCTCAATTAATTTTTCCAAAAATTCATCTTGAAGAATTAAATTCTTTTTTTCAACATTAGTTTTTAGCTCTAAAAATGCTTCTTTTTCAGTAATCAATTCTCCAATAAAAGAAAATTTCTTTTCAACTCTATTAGAATTGAATTTTTCAAATTCAGTTACGATTGATTCAATAATTTGATTTTGACTCTCGGTAAGATTTTTCATAGTGATTTATTTTTTTAATTTATAGTAGTGTTTTGATTAAATTATATGTTCTATAATTGCTTAGTAGTTCCACCATTATTTACATCATATTCCATAGATATTTTCATAACAATCTCCAATAGTTCGGGTGCAACTATTATAAGTTTTATGTCTGCCATAATATCATCTCCACACATAGCTGAAAAAGTGCTAATAACATCAATTGGAACACCTTCTTCGTCATCTTCCTTGTTTGGTTCTACTAACCATTCAGTTGTAGAATAAATGGTATTTCTTTTTTCATCGAAAGCCCATTTCCCTTGTGTATATTTCATATTATTAATTTTTTAGGTTCGGCAACTAAATGATAATATTCTGAATATTTTTCAGACTTTTTTACTGAATATTCATAATGTAATGAACCTCTACCATATTCATTTTCTATTGGTTCATTTACTATCCCGTATTTTTCTTTTGCTAATTTTTTAAATGCTTCTAAATTAGAAACCACACATTCTATTGAAGAAGAACCTTCATATCCCTTGTCCTCAACATAAACAACCCATAGATGT
>Ga0315291_10012688_pt1 | contig 10229 bp, 7 predicted proteins | sample YL17G12_20_MG_FD_203070 | JGI IMG/M metagenome (GOLD analysis project Ga0315291, IMG submission 203070) | Sediment microbial communities from Yellowstone Lake, YNP, Wyoming, USA - YL17G12_20 | ecosystem: Environmental > Aquatic > Freshwater > Lake > Sediment | place: USA: Wyoming | collected...
ACGAAATTTCTGACCCGATGCTGGCGGGAAGGCTGAATTCGGGAGCCAGCGTGCCTATGGCCAAATCTGGAATGTCTGACATAATCCTCCAAGTATTTAGATCGATATACTTAGCATACTATATATACTACGTAACCTATTATCTTATCGGATTTATTTTTTGAAACCGGTATTCGCAATAGCTTTTGACAGGCAAACCTTACAAGAACTGGAAATTGGAGAGGTTTGTCCTTGCGGTTAATCAAGGAAACGCCTTACGCTTTCATGGATGTGAAGTGCAGCTTCATGTTCGTGGAGGATCTTGCCGGCGCGTGGCTCCACACCAGCCTCGCCCAATTCGTTAAGTCTGTCCGCCAGCTCCACCAATGACTGCTGGTATAAGGTCAACGGTTCCTGTGACTTCTCACTATGGTCGATCAAACCACGGATCCATTGCTCCAGGGCATTGGCGTGAAGCAGCTTGCGGTGATAGTCGATTTCGTCTGGCTCGCCTGGCACCGGAAGGAGCATGGGAGCGTCAGCCCGAGGCGTGCGGCGGGTAAGGTTTCTTTCGAACGTGTTGGCGGCTCGATCGCGAGCAGTTAAGGCTTCGGGCAATCCGAACAGGGTGCGCACGGTGGCGGGCAGCGAGGCATGCTCATAAAGGGTTGAGTCAACCTGACCCTTTTCGACCCAGGGAGAAACGAGAACGGCCGGGACGCGCACCCCCAGGCGGGTGAAATCGAATGGTGGATCGACGGCAATTTTACCGTCCGGGTTGGGAACGTGGTCGGGGGGCGATACCCGATCGAAGAAACCACCATGCTCGTCATACAGCACCACCAGCAGGGACTTTTCCCAATATGTGCTGGAGCGCAAGGCATCGTACACCTCGGCGATCAGGTACTCCCCGAACCTTACGTCGTGAGGGGGGTGCTGGTCGGTAGCCTTCCACTGGTGAAAGTCAATGAAGCGCGGCTCGATAAAGGAATAAGCAGCCAGCTCACCATTCGCCAGGTCATCATAGAATTTATGGAACCTCTTCAGGTGGCTCAGTCTATCTGCCGTGTGATGCAAGAGAATGCATTGAGGGATGTCTCCATAATAAACGGTCCAGGTGAAGCCGTTTTCAAGCAGCAGGTCGAATATGGTCTTCATATCGTACGCATGCGTGGCGTCATCACGGCTCATTCCATCGGAGGTGGCGGCGTGGGCGAAAAAGCGATTAAGCCAGGTTGGGCCAGGGACCGAGGCGTGCCAGTGGTCGCACAGCACAAATTCGCGGGCGAGGGTGGTGAGTGCCGGGATCTGGAGCGGGTCGAAACACTGCATAATCTTCTTCCCCAGCTCCACATCCCCCCTGGCAGTTTCGATCTGCACCTTGACAAAACCGTTCATCGGAGCCGGGGTGACTATTTTTACGACCTCACCAAACTCCTGCTTTTCGACGCTGACCACGTCATGAGCCGGGTTGGGCAAGGTGACATAACCAGAAGCATCACTGACATAAACCTTCTCAGATTCCGGGTCGGACGGATCGACCAGGTTGTATTCTTTCCCTGTGAGCCGCGTACCACACTCGTGATAGCCTAACATGTGGTCATAGGAACGATTCTCCAGCATGAGGACCACCAGGTGCTCGATGGGCGACTTGTTCGTATTCACAAGAATAACTTCCGTCGACCATGCATTGCTCAAAACTCCTCTTGATTGAAGCGCCATAAGCTGATCAACAAAAATAATATACTTTCGAGGGCAATTACGAATAGCAGGATCAGATGATCCGATTGCACCGGGGTTCCCATGATGAGCGATAGCGTAAGCGGGTTGGTGCTTCCAAGAGGGACAACCAGGTTCCATGGCAACACATAGCGCAAGGAGGGCAAAAAGCCAAGGATATTCTGCTGCAAGAATAAGATTGCCAAGGGAATACCGATAACCGGTCCCCTGTTGCTAAAAAATGTACCCAACATTAACGTCAACGATAGAAAGAAAAAGTGGCTGATGAATATCACCCCCATGGCTTCAAAGATACCTAGAGGAACCATCGTGGATTTATGTACGATAGCGATGATGGTAAAAGCTATGCAGCATGGCACAATGATCATAGTCACCAGGACTCCAATACTATTGGCGATTACCTTGGATAGAACGAAGGCCGGGCGCGTCAATGGTTTGGAGAGTACCCAGGCGGCTGTGCCTTCCCTTTTCTCTCCGACGATGGCATCCTGCATGATGATGACCACGCCCACCGCGGGAAATAGACCGGTGAATATGAAGGAAATCATTAACAGGTCTACTACCGGTGGTTGATAACGGTTGAATGCTAAGGCAATGAAGATAATTGCAGCGATACCTCCCCAGATCAGGCATTGGATCCACCAGGTTTTGGTTTTAAACCATCTGGCTAACCCGCTGCGCAGCATGTTACTTAAACCGCGTCTCCAGCCGGTTTCATTTATTAGCTCAAAGGCCTCATTTCCCGACATTCTGGCCTCCCTCTATAACTTGCATAAACACATCTTCAAGCTCATACTGTTTGCGACGGAATTCTGTCACCACCACCGGGTCGTTAACCAGCAGCTTGAGTAACTGCGTCTCGGCTGCCTCAGGATCGGTTACACTCACCTGCCAGATAGTCTCCTCGGCATGCTGACTGGTCTTTATCCCACTGACCCAGGAAAGAGATTTAACTTTTTCAAGAGCGGCGTCCACTTCGCCCCTCAGGTGAATGATATAAATCACGCCCTCGCTGCCCGCCAAAAGCTCTTCGATCGGTCCCTGAGCCACCAATTCACCCTTATTCAGGATGACCACTGTATCGCTGACGCGCTGAACATCATCCAGGATGTGAGTGGAGTAAAAGATGGTGGCATATTTACGCAGCTTGGACATCACTTCCAACACATCCCTACGCCCAAGCGGATCGAGACTGGCAGCTGGCTCATCGAGAATGAGCAGGTCGGGATAATTCACCTGTGCCTGTGCGATCCCCAACCTCTGCCGTTCACCACCTGAAAAGGTCTTAATCGGGCGGTCGGCTTTCTCATGCAGGTCGACCAGCTCAAGCATCTCATCCACCCGCTCGGTGATAGCCTGCTTGGGCCTCTTGAAGAAAAACTCAGCGGTAAAGCGCAGAGTCTGGCGGGCGGTCATGTATTCATAGAAATGGGGTTCTTGCGGCAGGTAACCAATGCGGGAACGGATGTCTACACTGTGGGTAACGCTGTCCATGCCAAAAATGGTAGCCGTACCGGCAGTGGGGCGGGTGAGACCAAGCATAAGCTTGATGGTGGTGGTTTTACCAGCCCCATTGGGACCCAGGAACCCGAAGATCGAGTTCTGGTGTACCTTTAAGTCCAGAGCGTTTAGCGCCCGGATGTTCTTATAAGCCTTACTGAGGTTTTGCGTCTCGATAACATACGGTTGGGTTTGGTTCATCTGATTCCTCCTTCCAAAACCTTATCCCAATTCATTTCTCTAAGTACAGACCTCTTTACGAAGCTCCGGTCAAACCAATGGCAGAAGAGGAATTTCAGGAATAGATCAATGTAATGATACGCACGGCCAACGAATGAACTTGTGTGGATTATATAATAGATTTACTTACGGCCACGGTATTGGTACCGGGTCGGTATAACCGTGTTTCTCCACCGTGTATAACAGACCATTCGAGGCTTCCGAGCAAGTGGTCTCATCGGTAAATGTATAGGTGGTATCCATGGTTGCCACTGCCAACCACACCAGATTGCCATTCTGGCAGAGGTTGGCTTCGATCATGTAGCCGTGATTGTCATCCTCGGTCATGGCGACCGGCTGCCAGGATACAGTCACCGAATTGCCATCCCGCACTGCGCTAACGCCCTGTGGTGGGCCATAGAGAGTAGATTGTGGCAGACGCACGGATGCGACACGCAAGGTGAAGATATCACCGTGAATCTCGACCACCGAGGCAGCGATCCAACATTGGTACTTAATATTATCCGGCTGGATCCACAGCCAGGTGCCTGAGTCGTTGCGACCCCATACTGTGCCGGTATCACCAGCATACATCCCCCAGGCATAGAGATACGCCTTGCCTGGTCCATAACGGCAATTGGCTTGCATTAGCACGGTGACGGTCGGGAAGGTGAAGGTGGGCGTGGGCGTGATGGTGGGGGTGAGGGATTGAGTTGGGGTCGGTGTTTGGGTGGGGGTGCGAGTGACAGTGGAGGTTACCGTAGGCGTGTGTGTGGTTGTGGGAGTGGCTGTCTGGGTTACCGTAGGGGCGAGGGTGTGGGTGGAGGTTGCTGGAAGCGTCTCCGAGGCAATAAGAATAGGGTTATCGGTCGAAGAGTTACAAGCTGATAGCAGTATGGCGAATAGTAAGAACAAACAAATGTAGAGTAGGCTACGGTGCATGGGCCTCATTGGGACCCATCATAAGAGGAAGCCTATGAAAAGTCAACCCTGTTCGATTAAGCTCAGCAGGTGATATGGAACAAGCCAATGGTTGAGCTTTTGGCTTTATTCCATAGATGGATGGCTTCGGGAGTAGGCAACAGCTCAACCTTACAATTTTTCTGTTGAAAGTATGCGGCTGCCTCGTCGGAGAGTTTTACCTGGCCCGATTGGCCTGACCCGATGATGATAGTTTCTGCCCCATCTTCAAATACATATTCCGCTTCAGCGAGCGAGAGGATATGCGAAGTACCGTAGATCTCCTTGGAGAGCTTTTTCTTGCGTTTTTCTACTTTGCCATTCAAGCGGATCAGGAGGTCGTAATCGTATTTTTCTCCATCCACGGTGATCGAGCCGAATTTGGTTTTGTCGATTTTAGGTTTCATACTTACGGGCTTTCCTGATCGCAAAGCGGCTCAACCCGGTATTGCTGCCTTTCTTCACAAGTGAGTGGGCGCACATACCTGTTCGCTTGGATCCATTCAAGGAGCTCAGGCAGGGTTTGCTGCACAGGGATCTTCCATTGGGTCAGTAATCCATCGGTGGATATAGAATAGGCATACTTTCCATCCGGGCTGAACTTCACGCTCATCACAGGTTGGGTATGGGCAGGTAAGCGGTACAGCAACTCGCTGGTCGAAAAATCCCACAAGAACACCTCGCCATTATCGGATCCAGAGAGAACATACTTCCCATCCGAACTGATATCCACGCTATAGACAATTGTCGAGTGTCCCGAGAAACGGCTGAGAAGCGCCCCGGTCTCCACGCCCCATAGGTATAAGTCTCCCGCAACAGATGCCAATATAGTGCGATCTTCCGGCCCAAAGGCAACATCCAGCATCGGTGAAAAAAATGTAGTGTTTGGCAATGCAAACCTGCGAATCTCGCGCCCTGTGCTAACATCCCACAGGATAATCCTTTTATTATAGGCAGTACCAGTGGCTGCCCACCTGCCATCCGAGCTGAAGGCAATCCCGGTCACATCCTCGTTCTCATTCATCTCAAAGCGGCGCACAAGCTGGCAGGTTTGGATATCCCATAGGATTAGATCCTGATCCCCTTCCCCATATGTATCTCCCGCAGCTTGAGAGCCTGCCAGAAGGAAGCGACTGTCTGGGCTGATCGCCACGCTTCTCACCAATCTTTGATATTCCCCTTCCAGGTGGCAGGGTTCTTCGCTGCTCTCCAGGTTCCACACCACAAGTTCAGATATCGTTGGAAATAGATTTCCACCCGCGGCGACAGCATAACGACCATCCGGGCTGATGGCTACTGAATTGGGAGAAGTCAAATTATTGAATCCATCGAATTTCCTGACAATCCGAGCTCCGGTAATATCCCACAAAACTGGGCTTTGAGTGCCTAGTAGTGAATTTCCCAGGAGTAAAGTTTGACCATCCGGGCTGACTGCCAACGCATCAGGATAGGATAGGCCGGTATTGAAGGTTTGATAGTCCAGTGCGTCGACCAGATTCCACAGATGCAGAGTGCCGTTCAAGTCACCTGTGATGCCCATGCGCCCGTCCTGGCTGATGGATAATGTGGTGATAGAATCAGCGCCCACAAAATATTGTTCCTGGCGCCAGTTATCGATGTCCCACTGAAGCATGCCAAAGACATTTGCGAAGGCAAATTTATCATCAGGGCTGATTAAAATCTGGCCCCACGTATGACCGGTATTGTACTGTTCAACCACTTCACCGGATTGACCATCCACCATGAGTAGTGATAAACCCTGGGCGGAAAGAATAAAGTTGCCGGTAGAACTGATAGCTACCCCATCTATAGCGAATTCACTGGGTTTAATAGTCCAGATTGGTTGGGGACTATTCAAATCCCACAAGCTCAAGCTGCCATCGGCGTAACCTGTGACAGCATAGGGGCTTTTAGACGCTACTGCCATACTAGTGAGTGGACTGGTGTATTTCTCGAAGCGCTGCATGGGAACACCAGTCTCAAGGTCCCACAGGATCATAGTCCCATCCGATAATCCCGTGAGCAGAGCAACATCCTGTACTGACAAATCAGGGATTATTCCCAAACCGATGATGCCCCCAGATTGACGCGGCAGTCGACTTACTTCTTTACCGGAATTTGCATCCCACAGGATTACCTGTCCGTCCTCCCCGCCTGAAATTAATATATGACCGTCCGGACTGATAGCTACGGCAGTCACCCAACCTTCGTGAGCGGACCAGCGCCGCAATTCTTTGCCTGCTTCCAGGTCCCATAAGATCAACTCTCCCAGTGGGCAGGGTTCTCCCTCCCCAATATCCGGATTGGTACAGCTGCCTGAGAAAGCCAGGTGATCATCATGGCTGATAGCTATCGAACGCACGAAGTTACTATGCTTATTCAAAATGAGGTGGGTGCCTGGACCGACGGCAATGCTTCGCAACGCGGCACGAGCTTCTGGGGGAGGCTGATTCATCTTTACAGCTTCCATGGCGAGTGCCAAGGCCAGGTCTCCCTGACCGGCCTGATTAGCCAACTGAGCCGAGCCGGCCAGGACCAAGCTGCGGTTAAGGGCTGCTTGTGAGGCAGCCCGCTGCCAGACAAAAACAGCCAATACTGCCAGGACTACAGCCAGAACGGCAGAACCGGCGATAAAATATGACCGGCGTCTCAAACGTTGGGAGGCTTTGACCTGCACATCAGCTAAGTGCTGGGCGGCTTCGAGCTCGCGCTGATGTTGGGCTTCACGCTCGGCGGCTTCCCTTTCGCCAGAGGCGACAGATGCATCCAGGAACTCCTTTTCCAGGACATTCAAATCATCGTTGTGAGCGGCTGCCCATTCCCGAGCCTGTGCCAGGCGCGCCCCTCGGAACAGAATATCTGGCTCACGCCCGGCAGCCTGCCACTCCTGAGCTGCGTCGGTGAGCTGGCGGTGCAGGCGCAGGCCATCGCGATTATCCTCCAGCCAGCCGCGCAGGGTGGGCCACTCACGGATCAGGGCCTCATGAGCCACCTGCACCGAGTCTTCGCTGGTAGTGACCAGGCGGGCATCTGCCAGGGCTTTCAAGACAGCCTGGGTGGCATCGGTCTCTTCCGGTTTCAGGATCAATTCGTCGAAAGAGGCTCTTCGGCGAGTATCACCGGTGGCGGTCTCATCGCCGAGCTCGGTCAGGCGCAGGAAGATACGGCGGGCGATGACCTGTTGTGTGTGAGTGAATTGATCGGTAAATACCGACTCGGCGGTTTCAGCGATGGCGCCGCGCACCCCACCGGCTGAGGTATAACCACTCAGAGTAAGTGTGCGCCCGTGGCGGCGCTGCCAGGTTTCCAGCAGGGCATGGGAGAGCAGAGGTAAAGCCCCGGGCTCGTGCCCCACGTCGTGCAGGATCAGGTCCACCAGCCCGGGCTCAAATTCCCAGCGCCCGCGACGGGCGGGTTCTTCAATGGCACGCCGCATTTCTTCATCACTCATGGCGCCGATATATTCCTGCTGTCTGGCCAGGGCCTGGCGCAGCTGGGGGTAGCTGGCGCAGTGGGCGTAAAAATCTGCGCGCAGGGTGATCACGATGATCGCATGACCATCATCATCAGCTGAAACTGTAAGCAGATTATCAATAAAAGCAAATCGCTCTTCTTCAGAATGACAGAGCGTAAACAACTCTTCGAACTGGTCAATGACCAGCAGGAGCTGAGAAGCGCCCGTGGTTTTAAGCTCGCGCTTGATGTGAAGACCCAAGGAGCGCCCGTCTTGCTGTAGATCATCCATCATAGACGTGGTAGAAGTGACCGAGGCAATATCCTGCGAAAGAGCGGTCGCCAGGCTTTCGAGTGGATGAGAGGTGGGGGTCAGGACATGAATTTGCCAATTCGCAGAGTGTTTATTCCAGCGTAAGGCGGGAACCAGACCTGCCCGGACAAGCGAGGATTTACCGCTGCCCGAAGCGCCGACAACGGCGAAGAACCTCTTCTCATTGACTGCCTTTCTTGATGAGAGGGAGAGCACACGTTCTGCCAATTTGGCAGTCAGTGCCTCCCGCCCGACAAACAAACCGGCATCGGCTTCGTCAAAATATTCCAAACCTTTGTAAGGACTCAATCCCGGCTCGGGTGCATCCTCCCGCCGGACGTTGGCAGCCAGCTCCAGCAGCCTGGCAACTGCATTGGGCTCATCTTCCAGGTAGAGGGCAGGCACGAAGCGCGCCTCAATCGTGGGAGGGTCGGGCAGGCGCAAGTTCTGCTCCAGGCGGCAGATCTGAGCCGTGCTGTAGCCTACAGCAATCGATAATTCCAATTGGGTGATCCCAGCGTGGCGGCGGAGAAAGCGGAGCAGGTCACCAAAGGTGGTAAATTTTTCCAAAGTACTTTGCGGAATTGAGGTGGGCATGTCAGCCTCCTTACCGAACAGTGGTCCTGCTTGAGTTGTCTTAACAATAGCATAGCACAAAATTGGGCTTGTGGTAATTATTGGTAAAAAATGGCAATTCTGGTAAAGGCCCGGGTGCTAAAGTAATGATATCGAAGGCAAGTACCAAATAGAGGCGAGCCAAATCAAACCAAGTTTCAGATACCTAAAGGAGGTAAAAATGGAACGCTCAAAAGTTTATACTATTGCAGTAAGTATTTTCCTGGTCATGCTGGTAATCTCTGGATGTGCAGCCCCGAAAACCGCACCTTCTCCGGTCGCTGCCCAACCGAGCTCAGCTGCGCAGAAGGCCTCTCCCACCCTCGTCCCAATCAGTGCCCAACCAACCCCAGTCGCGCAGAAGGCCTCACCCACCCCTTATCCACTCATCACGATCACATTTTCTGCGGGGGATAAATGCAGCATAGACGCTCCGGCATCGATCCAGTCAGGAATAATTCACGTCGATTGGATCGTGGAAAGCTGGGAGCATGATACATATGGATTGGGCGTTGGGAATTTGGATCCTAGCAAGACCCTCGAAGACTTGCATGATTCCCTTGACAAGCATATCTTGCCCGACTGGCTGTATGTCATCGATTATACTGAAAAACAAAAAGTCAGCGGTGATAAATTCGCCTCGTCATACTATACGAACTCGACCATGGGACCGCTCGTCTTCAGTTGTTTCTGGATGGATCCCGGAGTGGATGATCCAAGTCAAAGGATAGAGACTAATTTTGGGGAGCTTGGGCCTGTGGAAGTGGTAAAAGTGCCCTAAAGAGCAACAATAAAATCGCCCGGTTATGGCCGGGCGATTTTGGTGTCAGGAGAGTCTTTTCAACATAGTAGCTTTGGTGATTAACTTTTATCCAACAAGCTCCATTAATGCAGCAAAAAATCGGTGGCAGAACTAGAGTGCATCTGGCGCAGGTTGGTACATAGATACAGGTGAGGTTTTTCAGGTCGTAATGCCAACCGGATTACATAACTCGAGATCAGATTCTCAAGGATTATGTTCTTCAGGTTGAATGAATATTGGACAAAATGCCTGGCTGAACAATGATCAGCCTTGGGCAGGTAAGGTGATGTTAAATGCCGGGTAGCCTATGACAGGCTAAGATAAATCTTTGTGGTTGCAATTAATTAGTTGTGGCTGCAATTCTTTACTTGTCCACCGGCTCATCATTCCATATATCCACCACACAGCGCCATTTGCTATCGGGTTCTAGGCGCCAGATCGTGACGCTCCGACCATGCATTGTAGTCATGGTGCCATCCGGGGCGTTCATCGTGACCACATTTCGGCCAAACATGTAGGCGAGGTTGCCATCCTTTGAGAAAGTGGCATCCGTTGATGTCCAGGTGATACTGAACCCAGGGATCTTTAAACTCTCCTTCACGTACTGGCGTAACGCGGCCTTGCCGACGACTGCCGGGAGACCGGGCT
>Ga0315291_10012693_pt1 | contig 10226 bp, 8 predicted proteins | sample YL17G12_20_MG_FD_203070 | JGI IMG/M metagenome (GOLD analysis project Ga0315291, IMG submission 203070) | Sediment microbial communities from Yellowstone Lake, YNP, Wyoming, USA - YL17G12_20 | ecosystem: Environmental > Aquatic > Freshwater > Lake > Sediment | place: USA: Wyoming | collected...
CGTGGTGAGTGGAAAAAGTATGGCCATGAAAATATCTGGTATCCCAGTCCACAGCCCCCACCCAGTAGACGCCTTCTGCTAATTTGACTGGATTCATTTTTTACCTCTGTTTTAATAAGCATTTTTTCGTAGCGCGACCCTTTTCCTATTAACGGATCCGTAGGACAGGGTCGCAATGCGAGGCTGAAAGCCTCGCGCTACAATTAAATCCATCCTTTTGTGAATTTTGAGTAATTATACTCATCTATCAACTTAATGATTGTCTTATCTGCCCGAGGAATTTGATTTCCTAACTGAACTGCCATAATTTTTATCTTCTTACAAAATGAAATATATTTATCTACAGGATTTTCGTTATAGTAACATCTGTAGGCTCGTGCAATTTTATCATCCCACAGGGGGAAGAAATTAGGGGCTAAAAGATGTAAAGCTTTAGCAACTGCAACAGGGCTAGTAGTACCCTGCTTTTTACCTGAATTAATCTGTAGAGCTTTAAGAAATTCATCAAATAACTTTTTTATATCATCTTCATCAGAGTTTGAAAAACTATTAATGTCTCTTGTTCTAAAAGTTTCAATTTTTGGTAAGTTGTCGGTTATGCATTTTTCAAGTTTGTCGAAATCGAAAATTCCATATCTATAAAATGCTTGATTCCATGTGAGCAATAGTACACCTAACGCATCCGTCATTTTCGGGGGCTTCCCCCAAAAATGTAATACGAGAAACTTTGCTACTTCATACATAGCATTCCTTTTTTCGTTTTCTTCGAATTTTTCATAACCTTTTTTAAATTCTTCAAGATTTAGAATCGTCATAAAATCTCTCTACCCCTCTCTGTATCTGCGCGGTCCTCTAACTTGGCAGGTCATGTAGCCCGTCGGGTCAGGGGACCCGACGGGCACAACCGGAAATCAATTCCCGCATCAACATCTACACCGTAGGGACACGGCGCGCCGTGCCCCTACACTTTACAAAATCGGCAGATACTTATCAGTTTCGTACTTGCTCACGTGAATCCGGTAAGCATCCCATTCCATCTTCTTGTTAGCGATCAAAGACTCGAAGATATGATCGCCCAGGGTCTCCTTTGCCAGCTTGCTTTTTTCGAATAGACAGATCGCCTCTTCCAGGCTTCCCGGTAAACACCCGATATGCAGCTTTTCTCTTTCTTCCCCTGACAGATGGAAGATATCTTTTTCCACTGGAGGAAGAAGCTCTAATTTTTCCTCCACCCCTTTCAAGCCAGAGGCAAGCATCAGGGCAAAAGCTAAATAGGGATTGCAGGTCGGGTCAGGCGAGCGGACTTCGATCCGGGTGGCTTTCTCCTTGCCGGGTTTATATTCGGGTATCCTCACTAAAGCTGAGCGGTTGCGGGTTCCCCAGGAAACATAGACAGGCGCCTCATATCCGGGCACAAGTCTTTTGTAAGAGTTGACCCACTGGCTCAAGACTAAGGTGATTTCCTGGATATGTTTGAAGATTCCGGCAATATATTGCTTTGCCATAGTGGAGAGATGGTACTTCTTCTCATTCGGGTCAAAGAAGATATTCCTCTCCCCTTCGAATATTGACTGGTGAGTATGCATCCCCGAGCCATTCTGCCCGAACAAAGGTTTGGGCATAAAGGTCGCATAATAACCCTCCCTTAAGGCAAGCTCCTTGACGGTAAGACGATAGAACATCACAAAATCAGCCATAATCAAAGCTTCCTGATACCTCAAATCTATCTCGTGCTGGGAAGGCGCAACCTCATGATGGGTGCATTCGACTTGGATCCCCATCTTCTCCAGGGCGGTTGCGGCCGCCTTTCTCATCTTGGTTCCCGGACTTACCGTGCTGTAATCAAAATACCCGCCTTCGTCAATCGGCTCTGGCTTATCCTTGGAGGGAAAATAGAAATATTCTATTTCAGGACCGCAATAGTAGGTCCACCCTTTTTTTCTTATCTTCTCCAAAATCCTTTTCAGGGCATAGCGACTATCTCCTGCAAAAGGTGAGCCATCCGGATTCAGGACATCGCAGATCATCAGGGCTACTTTTTCATCGTTGACCGACCAGGGTAATATCCTGAAAGTCTGGGGGTCAGGCATAGCCACTAAATCACTCTCCTCAATTCTGACAAACCCCTCGACTGAAGAGCCGTCAAAACCCTGTCCTTCATCTAAGATTTGCTCCATCTCCCTGACAGTAACCGACATCCCCTTTAAGGCTCCCAAGATGTCCGAGAACCACAGCCGGATATAGTTGACGTTGTTTTCCTTGATCAACTCCAATATCTCTTTTTTAGTTTTCATCTTTCTACCTCCTTCTTTTTTTTCCATTCCGACAAGTGAGTGAACTTGAAGGCAAGGGTGCCCGCCCTGTAAAGTTCAAGCGTCCAGTCCGCCTCACCATACAGACATCCGTTTTGTGCAGGAACTCCTTTCTGTCTTGAGTTTTTTAAGAAAGTTTTTCGTCAGGTCAGCCAACCTGACACTGCATAAGAGTATTCAATTTACCTCCCTCTGATTTTCCAGATTTAGACGTCATAATATAAGCTTATCTCAAAAGGATGAGGCCTGTTCCTGACCTCATTATATTCCCGGTTTAATTTGTAATCTATCCAGGCTTCCAGAAGGTCTTCAGTGAAAACGCCACCGGAGAGCAAAAAATCGCAATCCTTCTCCAGCGCATCTAAGGCTTCTTTTAAAGATGAGGGCAAGCTCTTTATCCTGACTTTTTCTTCTGCAGGAAGAAGAAAAATATTCTTGTCAATGGGACCAAAACCAGCTTTCATCGGGTCGATTTTCCTTTTTATACCATCCAGTCCGGCCAAAAGCTGGGCAACTACTGCTAAATAGATGTTGCACGAGGCATCTGCGGGTCGGAATTCCACCCTCTTCTCCATCGGATCGTTATAGGCATACTTAGGTATGCGAATAGCTGCGCTGCGGTTAGCTAAGGAGAAAAATAGTTTTACCGGAGCTTCAAAACCAGGAACCAGTCTTTTATAAGAATTGGTGCTGGGGTTGGTGAGAGCTAAAAGAGCCGAACCGTGGGTCAAAAGCCCGCCGATATAATACAAAGCCAGTTTGCTCAGCCCCCCATATCCCTTTTTGTCATAGAATAAAGGTTTCCCCTTCTTAAAAAGATTCTGGTGAAAATGCATTCCGTTACCGGCTTCGTTGTACAGAGGCTTGGGCATAAAGGTGACCGTATGATTATGTTTTTTCGCGACCATCTTTATCAGATATTTGATCCACATACTCGTATCCCCGATGGTGGAAAGCTCCACCGGGATAATCTCTATCTCCGATTGCCCCGGACCGCCAACCTCGTGATGGTGATACCTTATCTTGATCCCGCTCTCCTCCACCAGCTTTACCATCTCAGAACGAATATTGAAAAGATCGTCTAAAGGTGGGATAGCCTCATATCCGCTACGCGGAGGGATTTTATGTCCCAAATTCTTACCCACCATCAAGCCTGAGTTCCAGTCTGCCTCACTTGAATCGATGATGTAGGAAGACATATTGATATCGTTCTTGTAACTCACGCTGTCGAAGATGTAGAACTCGAATTCCGGTCCCCATAGACTCTTGTCTGCAATCCCGCTCTTCAGAAGATATTTTTCAGCCTTTTGCACAATAAGTCTGGGCTCCCTGGGAAATAAACTCAAGCTATCTGCTTCAGCCGAGCTGCAGATGAAACTCAAAGTCGGCACTTCCCAGAAAGGGTCGAGCTGGGCGGTGGAGATATCCGGCAGCAAAACCATATCCCCGGATTCCAGTGATTTGAAACCGGGAGTACTGGACCCGTCATAAGGTACTCCGGTTTTGAACATCTTCTGGTTTAACTGCCCTGCCGGCAGGGAGAGATGATGCCACCTGCCGAACAGATCGCTGTATTTCAGGTCAATCATCTCGATCTTCTTCTGCCTGGCAAAAATCAAAACCTGTTTTATGTTCCTGAACAACTCTACCTCCTGAAAATAAAAAAACTGAACTGTCTTACTTTTATGAGTTCAATTTTAAAGATTTTATATAATATAAAGATTCTTAAAAGTCAATCTAATTGAAAAAAATTGTGTCTGTAATTTAAAAAAACTTGACTTTTAAAATCAATAGTATTTATTGAAACATATAAAACTGTGGTGGGCGGTAGGGGTACGATTTCATCATTAACTTAACAGTGGAAAGAAAGAATAGAAAGAATTTTAACCAATCAACAAAAATATTTCTTTATGATTTCAAAAATGGAGTTGAGACCACATATCCCAGAGTTAACTCTGGGACCCTTGACCAGCACAGAGCTTGACACCGTTCAGTACTGGGGTTTCTTTAACCAAGATGAGATCTCTGGAGAAGCAGGTCGTCTTTTGATGTTAGATATAGACTTCGGTCGGGAATGTTCTCTAAAATGCCCTACCTGTTTTCGGCGTTTTAACCCGGTAGATGATTCAGAGGATCCAGACTTGACCTGTCAGGAATTATTAGACGTTATCTGCGAGGCTCGAAAATTAGGCCTCAAAACCGTTAAAATTTGCGGCGCTGGGGAACCCTTTGAGAATCCAGATCTGCTGGGTTTTGCCCGAAGGCTCTCAGATTGGGATGTAGGCTTATCGATTTTCACCAAAGGTCACGTTCTTGGCGATGACCTTCTGGCTGCTCGTTTTTTTGGACAGGAAGGTGTGAAAAACTCCCGATACTTAGCAACTTTACTGTTCGAGCTAAAAACCAGCCTATTGGTCAATTTTCAATCCTTCAAACCCGAAGTCCAGGATAGACTTGTGGGTAATATTAAAGGTCATACTGTTCGCCGTAACCGTGCGGTTGAAATCCTTGCTGAGATTGGTTTCAACAAGTGTAGTCCTACCCGGCTTGCATTTTGCATGAATCCTATAACCCGAGAGAACTATGATGGTTTGTTCGACATCTACACGTACTGCCGTGAAAGAAATATTCTCCCGGTCATAGCAACGCTCATGCTAAGCGGTAAACAATTTAATCGCCAATTCTTGGCAGGGGTCGATGTAAGTGATGAAGAGAAAATAAGCCTTTACACAAAAATATACGAATATAACATTGAACATGGGATTCAATCACTTAGTGCCGTTCTGGAAGAAGGAGTTTCCCCAATGCCCGGAATTCACGTGTGCAATCAGATTGCTACCGGACTTTACATCACTCTCAAAGGCAATGTGGTAATGTGTCCTGGCGATAGCTCCAGGATTCTCGGAAACATCAGGAAAACTCAACTTTCTGAAATCTGGACCCGGAGCGATAATTACAAGAGAAGGGGGACATTCAATTGCGATTGCCCCCCCAAGGCCGGAAAGACCATTCCGGCCAACTTATATTCTTCAGTCCTGAAGAACTTGAGGGAAAAATACGAAAGCTCTGTATACAATACAGCTTAGTTGTAAAATTTTCCTAATCCCCTTTTAGCTAGGGAAAGGAGGAATGATTATGAGAGGCGATACAAAGTTACCCAGAGGAAATCATTCTGCTCTCTTTATTGTAAGTATCATCATTTTGTTTATTGCAGGGGGTATGCTTGCCATTACTCTCCTCGGTACCTCAAAAAACTCGTTAATTGACTTAAAAGATTTTTTAACTCCCCATGCTCTTTTACTTTGTGTTGAGATCGTCGTGGTCCTAGTGGGGGGAATTCTAGCTCTTTTCACCATTGTAGGTGTTCTTTTCGAGCGGTGGCTTAAACATAATGTTGACGAAACAAAAGATTTGGTCTTGGAGAATAAAGAGGAAGTTTCTAAGGTAAATAATAGATGTGATGTAATCGAGAAAGGATATAAGGATGCAGTGACAAACATGGAAAACACGATAGACGCCGCCATCCATAATATCATACTTTCTGCCGATTTAGCCCTGATGAACCTGCCAGATATTACATTCACCCAGCAAGTTCCGACGAATCTATTACAGTCGTTAGCTGTGTTGGAAAGTACCTTTACCTCCAGGGAGGCTGGTTCGGAAATCTGGGAAAAACTGGGCAATATGGAGAATGGTGCACGAATACGTTACGCAAGAGGGCTGTATCATTTTGGCAAAGATCCTCTGAATGTTGAAAAATATAAGATTAAACTGACGGGTGATTCCAGTAGTGAAGTCAAGGAAACTTCAGTCATTGATCTTTTTGAAGAGGCCAGAGAGAAGAACGACAAGACAGGTAAAAATCTTTGGCTAAAACGAAATATTCTAGTTCGGTTATGTCAAGCCTATCGGCAGATTTCCAATTTCGACAAAGCAAGAAAAACACTTAAAGACTTAGAAGACCTGGACCAGGACGATGGTGACCCACTTGCCTGGATACTTGCACAATGGGGTTATGCTGTTATAGATCTCCAGGAGGGACTGAAGAAAGGACTTGATCTTTCAAATCGACAGAAAAAGTTTAGTGAAGCACATTTGAAGATGGAAGGAGTATTCAAAGATGTATTTGGCTGGCGATCGGAGGGAGGTCAAGGTAAAGGAAGATTTTACCAAGTTCGAAAGAGCGCCTCTATTGCGTATTACACTGCAAAGGCGATGTGGTCGTTACGCTGCACTTACGAGCGTGACATCACTACATTTAAAGATATTTTCCCCAACTCCAAGAAATTCATAGAGAAATTGGAAGACGCTTTGGACCATTCTGTCTACCTTTTGGAGGAAAGGATAGATGCGGGCATTGAATGTTCTCTTGCATCAGCTATATACCATGCTTGTCTTGCTTTCACCTTGACAGTGAAAAAATGTATCGCTGAAATTGAAGATTACCCACGTAGTAGAAATCGGTCAGATGAACAGAAGTATGAGAAGCCTGATGCGACACGCTGGGATAAATGTCTTGAAAATTGTTTAAAAGTAGCTGATGAACAAAGAACTCTGCTCGAAAAGTTAGGAACTTCTGCAATATACTGCGAGGGCACAGAAAAATTAGATAATCTATCAATGTTTGCCAAGGATTTGGACCTTCTCTCCAAGGCTCAAAAGAACCCGGAAGTGCTTTTCAATTTCTATAAGAAGGGTGACCGACCCGAATAATAAATAAGAATTAAACTAAGAAACCGAATGAGAGAAAATCAAGTGTTAGCTGTAAAAAATGAAGAGACCATAAAAACGTGATATAGGCTGTGAGGGCAGATGATCGATTTCTCAGTTTTTCAACAGGTAGATGTTAGAGTGGGTGTTATTTCTTCAATTGAGCTCGCGGAGGGATGCCGGGTGCCTGCATATAAATTGCAGATAGATTTCGGCCAGGAGGTCGGAACCAAACTGAGCATCGCCCAAGCAACTAATTATAAGCCCGAGGCTCTTCTTGGAAAACAGGTTTTAGCCATCGTAAATTTGAAACCACGGCAAATAGGGAAACTTTTGTCTGAAGTCCTGGTCTTAGGGGTCCCCACCCTGGATCAGGGAACAGCTTTAGTCGTTCCAGATATGCCCGCAATCGTAGGCGGAAAACTTTTTTAAAAGGAGGTAAGATTCTATGAGAGTGAAATCCTTTAGCCTTGTTCTGGGCTTGGCTCTCGCATTTCTTTTTTCTAGTTGTGGAAAACGCTCATCAATCAATAAGGTTGAGGTGACTGTTGGTTCAGTGCTGCCTCTTACTGGTCCTGTAGCATCGTACGGCAAGAATGCAAAATCGGGCGTTGATATGGCGCTCCAAGAGATAAACTCGGAAGGAAAACTAAAAATCCATGTTATCTATGAGGATGACGCGGGGGAAGCACAGACAGCTGTCTCAGCTACTCAAAAGTTGATCTACACAGATAAAGTGCCATTAATCATAGGGGAGGCAGCCAGTGGTTTGTCACTTGCCATCGCTCCGGTCTGCAATAGTAATAAAGTAGTATTGTTCTCGCCCATTTCATCAGCTGCCGAACTAACAGAAAAGGGAGGGGATTATTTCTTTCGCGTTTGTCCATCTGATGCATTCCAGGCAAGAGTCCTGGCCGATTGGTTACTGAGTCAGAAGTTAACCCTTGTTTCTCTTCTTTTTATTAATAACAGCTGGGGAGTAAGCTTGAAGGATGAGTTTGTCTTGTATTACACGAAAGGTGGTGGTACGGTTCTTTCAACTGAGACTTGCAACGAAGGAGACCGGGACTTCAAATCCCATTTAACAAAAATGGCGAAACCAAAGGTACAGGCCTTTGTTGCATTCACTTATGGCAAAGAGGGAGGCCCCTTTTTAAGGCAGGCAAGCGAATTAGGGATAAAACTTCCAATTTACGGGGGAGACGTTTGGGGCTCACCAGAGCTTCTTGAGGCGGCTGGAGAATCTGCCGAGGGAGTCTACTTCACCTTTCCAGCCAGCCCGAAAAGCGAAAAATATGAGGCTTTCGCAAAAAAATATAGAGCCCAATACGGGAAGGAACCTGATGTATATGCTGCATATGCGTACGACCTTGCATATGTAGTAGCAAATGCTTTTACAAGCGGAGCTAAAACAGGTGAACAATTGAGGCAATTTTTGGTCTCAATGACACCATATGAAGGGGTTACTGGGAAGACTCAGTTCGATCGAAACGGTGATGTAGTGACTAAGACTTTTGATCGAAAGATGATTAAGAATGGCAAATATGTTATCGCAGAATAAAAGTCTATGCTCTCACAGTACATCGCAAACGGATTGCAGGCAGGCTCTATCACAGCGCTTATCGGAATTGGATTTCTTATCATATATCGTACCTCTGGTTTCTTCCACTTTGCACAGGGCATAATTCTTACTCTTAGCGCTTACAGTGTCTTCTTTTTATTAGCGACCGGACAGCTCAACCTACCATTAATTTCTATAATCTTTGCAATCCTTTTCATATATGGATTTGGTTTACTGATGGAGGCTAGTATTTTCCAGCCTTTACGTGGTCGTGGTGCCAGCGGCACTACCCTCCTAATCGCATCCCTTGGGATTTATATAGTAATTCAAAATAGTATCTCACTTCTTTTTGGTGATGACACCCTTTCTTTCCGCTGGTGGTCAGTAAAACCGGGATTGCCCTTGCTTGGTGCCCGTTTTACTACTCCCCAGATAGCGATTATTCTATGCTCGTGGGTGATACTTGTTCTAACTTGGGTGTTTATAAGATATTCTAAGATAGGTAAACGGATTAAGGCTGTTGCAAACGATCCGACTCTAGCACGCATGGTGGGAATAGATGTTGAAAGAATATATCTCTGGGCAATGGGATTGGGATCAGCCCTAGGAGGGATTGCAGGTATTCTCATAGCATGCGATACGGACATTATGCCAACGATGGGGATGAACCCATTTATGATGGGTATGGTAGCAGCAATCATTGGTGGAAACACAATTTGGGGAACGGCGGCTGGAGCACTTCTGCTTGGAATGGCCAAGCACATCGGTATCATCTGGATTCCAACGAGGTGGCAAGATGCTATTACGTTCATCATTTTGCTGGGATTCCTTCTCTTTAGACCACAAGGGTTTTCTGGCAAAAGGAAAAGAAAGGCAGCAGTATGAACTATCTCCTTCATATTCTCATCTTGATTAATATTTACATAGTCCTTTCGGTGTCTCTGAATCTCCTCGCAGGATACACCGGCCTTTTATCAATTTGCCAAGCAGCCTTCTATGGAGTAGGCGCCTATGCAACTGCCTTGCTTTCGCTTAAAGCAGGATGGCCGTGGTTAGGTACTGTAGCTTTTGGAATAATCATTTCGGGAGTGATTTCGGTCGGGATAGGAACGGCATCGCTGCGATTCAGAGACGATTATTTCATAATCGCGACTTTGGCTTTTCAAGTACTTCTTTATAGCATCATGCAGAACTGGATTGATCTAACTCAGGGTCCGTTAGGAGTTTCAGGTATTCCTCAGCCTTTGATCCTTGGCTGGCAAGTATCCTCAAATGGTGGATTCTTCCTGTTATCATTATTTTTCTCTGCATTGACTTTTCTCTTTGTTAGGCGAATAGTGAATGCTCCCTATGGCCGGGTGTTACAGGCAATAAGGGAAGACGATTTGTTTGCATTAAGCCTAGGCAAAAACGTAGCAGCTTATAAAGTATCAGCGTTCGTAATAGGGGCCATGCTTGCAGCGATAGCGGGAAGCGTGTATGCTACTTATATAACCTATATTGACCCGACCAGTTTCACCGTCAATGAGTCGATTTTCATACTGGCCATCGTAATCCTCGGTGGTTCCGGGAGCGTGTTGGGCTCGTTGGCAGGAGCGGTGTTCCTGGTAGTAGTGCCAGAGCTGCTTCGGTTCCTCGGTATG
>Ga0315291_10012695_pt1 | contig 10225 bp, 5 predicted proteins | sample YL17G12_20_MG_FD_203070 | JGI IMG/M metagenome (GOLD analysis project Ga0315291, IMG submission 203070) | Sediment microbial communities from Yellowstone Lake, YNP, Wyoming, USA - YL17G12_20 | ecosystem: Environmental > Aquatic > Freshwater > Lake > Sediment | place: USA: Wyoming | collected...
GCTCGATCGGCGAGAGAGCGAGCGAGAGGGAAAGGGGGGGGCATCGAGCATCTCTCGCTCGAGTGGGGTGATTCCATTGGTGCGTGCTAGCGCCGCGGGGAGAGTTTTGTTTCCTTCTCTGCGAATCCGAGGCGCAAGAAATACTTTGTGAAATTGCTCCTGTCGGCTCAAACATGACGGAACCGGTCTCGGAGCAAGATCACTTGAGCTCGAAAGGAGATGACCATTGGAAAAAGCAACAAAAAAAGCAAACTGCCGATGAGGCCGCTGCGGCGGCTCCATGCTCTTGACGCAACTCTCCTTCCTGCCCGCATAGAGCAGAAACTCTCCATTCCATACCTGCAGGAGGTGTCGGGCCGCGCTCTTGGACACGCGAGCGAGGGAGACGATGCGCAGAAGCGGTCCTAGCACTCGCGGCGAGGAGGGAGCGGCGCATCTGCTTCTTCGGCATTGAGGCTGCGCCGCCGCCGATGACGCTCATGGTGCTCGCCGGGAGGGGCATTATTTGGATGCCTTCTATTGCGTTCTATGTCCGGTCGTCGATTATCAAGGATATCCTTGGACTCTCTGCAAGAGCGGAATAGTGAAAGAAAGCTGCGAGAGAGAGAGAGAGGGAGAGAGACGACCTAGGAGAAGAAGAATTCAAAAATTTGTGTTTTTTTCCGGCTTGGTCGTTCGCAGAACCTCCTCCAGGCTCTTTCTTCTTCCTTTCTTGTTTTCTTCCTCTCCTGCTGGCTCTGCTTCGCCATTTCGAACCCCGTGTCACAAGAAGAGAATGTATTGCAAAATATGGCGAAAAACAGAACGAATAGAATCAGAGGCAACAAGAACTCAGTTCGTGGTCGAAGAAGAAGACGCCGCCGCGTCCGACGCCGTCTCCTCGGCGCCTCCCGTCTGCGTCCCGGCTTCCTTCCTCTCCTTCTCCCTCACTCCTGCCTCCGCGCCCGGGCTTCCTCCTCCGACGGCGCCCCTCCACTTGGGACCGGCAGCCAGGGAGAGCAATGCAGACGCAAGCTTGGAGCGAGGAGCGGTTTCTTGCTGCTGCTGCTGCTGCTGGCCGCTGCTGACAGCAAACGTCCTCGAGCCTCCCCGGAATCCTGCTTCTTCGCCGCCGGCGAAGCGGCAGCACTCGTAGCTCTCGGCGAACGTCACCGCGGCCCCGACGGCGTGCGCCAGCGCCGCGGCGCACTGTGCAGCGCACCACAGCGCCAGGCAGAGCGCCGCGGCCATCGCTCGCGAGCCCGCCGACGCGCCCTCGACGGCGCCGTCGAGCTGGTGCAGCGAGGCGCCGAGGCCCCAAGGGACGAGAGCCAGAGCCAGGGCCGCGCAGGCGGACGCTGCTCCCAGGCGCGGGAGGAGGTTGGTGGTCTTGAGGGCGCGGGCGCAGCCGATGCAACAGGGGGAGACGGCGGCTGGGGGGGGCAAAAGGGTTTTGAGGGGGGAGAGAGAGATGAGAGGTGAGAGCATGTTTTTTTTTTCAGTTTTGCTGCGATAAGCAAAAAGAAGAAAACGGCCTTCTTCTTCTCTCGCCGAAACCCAAAACTAACCGAACAAAAAGTTTCCCTTGAGGTCCAGGGCAGTGTCGAGCTTGATTCTGCTCTCCATCGGGGAGTCGTCCTGTTGTTGTTTTCGGAGCGCAAAAAAGGGAGGGGGAAAGAAAGCGTGGGAGACAAAGGGAAAAAAAAGGGTGCCTTTTCGTTTTGGCAAAAAGAAGAAGAAGAAAAAGAAACATGTCTACCTTTTCCAGCGCCGCCTCGGCAGGGTGCCAGAGCAGGGGCCCGCCGCCGAGACTCAGCCCGCTGAACCTGTCCCCGGAGTGCCAGGCGTTCTTGGAGACGGTGGCCCTGCAGCAGGGGCAGCGCAGGGAGGCGCGCTCTCCTGTTTTTTTGTTTTTTTTGTCTTTTTTTGGCCAAAGGGCACTCTGAGAAAAAGGAGGAAATAGCCGTTTTCCGCGACTCTCTTCGTCAAGCTCCCCTCGAACAACAACGTCCCTCGACCCCCACCTGTGAACGGGCAGAGAGCGTTCCCGGCCTTAGATGCCCTCTGCGCGGCCTTCCAGGGCACGGACGCGAACCTCGCTGCGAGCGCGAGCGGGCGCTGCTGCTGCTGACGCTGCTTTGAAGAAGAAGAAGAAGAAGAAGAGGAAGACGAAGGAGGAGGAGCGCCATCCCCGTCGCCGCCGCTGCTGCCGCTGTTGACGGCCCCTCGCAGCGCCTCCTTCCTCCGCCTCCCCCCCCACTTTCCTCCTCCTCCTCTCTCGTCGCTGTTTTTAACGGTCCCCACCCCACCGGACGCCAGCAGCCACCAGGCCGAGACGGCGAGCGAGGCCCCCACGGCGGCGAACGTCGCCGTCGCGGCCTCGGCCGCGCGCGGCTCGCCGGCGCGGACGCGGGCGACTCCCAGGGCAGCGCCGCCGATGAGGCAGGCGCAGGAGGCGGCGGCGGCGACGAGGCGCGGGGGGAGGGCGACGAGCGGGGCCAAGGGGACGAGGGCGACGGAGAAGCTGGCGGCCATGGTTGTTGTTGTTGTTGTTGGTGGTGGTGGTGGTGGCGTGAAGAGAGGGGGAAGAAAAGGGGAAGAAAAAGGATGTCTGAAGTGCCCTTCAGACATCGAAGAGAAAAAAACAAACTGAAAACTCCGAGCGTCGACAGACGACGCAGATCTACTCGGGTCGTAACGCCTCGCGCTCTCTCCTTTCTCTCCGAGACGGTGCTTTCCTGCTCCCGCTGAGGGGTCCATCTTGAGTCGAATAGATTCCTTGATTCACGTGGGACCTTAAAAGGCTTGTCGCGCCAGCGACGAGCCTGCCAGCAGGCTCGTTTTTTTTCAATTCCCCCAAGGTTTCCTCGCTCGGCTCGTAACTGAACGCAATGCGACTTTCCTCGGGCTCCTCCACCTCCTCCTCGCGGCCAAGGGCGCTGCTACTGCTCTGCCCGCTGCTCCTGACGGTGATTTTTGTCGCTTCAAAGACATGTGACGCGCGGAACTTGCGCTCGGCGCGCCTCTCCACCGCCGCGGCGGCGTCCCTCGGCATGCCTCTGCCCGCCGCCGACGCAAAGAGCACCAAGCCGGCGCCGACCCTCCTCTTCACCCTGCAGTCCGACGCTGCCTTCCTCCAATTGGGAGAAGCCGGGGACCCAGACCCGGACCTCGGGAAGCTGACCCTTGAGGGCGTCGCCCCGACCGCGGTGTGGTTTTCGGAGAGGCCGGACAGGAGGGCCGGAGCCCTGCCGACGGCAACACTCGCGTCGGCGGCGCTCGACATTGTCGCCACCGATGACGATGAGGAACGGATCGACGCTCACTCTTCCGACGAAGAGGAAGTCCCCCCTCGGCGAGCAGCAACGTGGCTGGGAGTTCCCAACGTAGCTCTGACGGGAACTTCGGAGGGGGGGGACACGGTGAGCAGTTTGTTTTTTTGAAAAGAGAGAGAGAGAGAAGTCTGAAAGAGGCCGAAAAAGATCTCACCGCGCCCCCCCCAAAAAAAACTATTCCACCTCAAAGGCGACGGCTGTCCTCACCGTCCTCGGCAGACCAAGCTACGACGAAAAGGCCCGAACGATGACCGCTGACGTGCGTGTCGTTCCCATGAGGTCCCTCCCGACGAGCCAGCCAGAAGAAGGGGAAGGAGCAGACCATTTGGTGGTGGCAGCGACGACAGCGGCAGCAGTGACGACGACAGCAGCAGCGACAGTCGTCCCGCCTCACTCGCCTCCTTCGACCTTTTCTTCTCCCTCTTCCTCTCCCTCTTCGCCGCGTTCCCTCTCCCTCTCCCGCGCCGCCCTCCTCATCGACCAGATGCCCATCTCCGACGGCTACGTCGGGAACCAGTACGGCTTCGCAAACGACTGTCTGTCGTCGATGAGCCCGAGCTGCAACCCGTTTTCGGGGACGGGATTCTACAGGCCCGGGTTCGTCGGTGAGAGTTTTTTTTGCCTTTATTCCTTGAAAAGAGAGAGAAGGAGAGAGAGAGAGAGAGAGAGAGAGAGAGAGAGAAACGGGAAGAAAAAACTCACTGCCAAACCCTCTTTTCAACGTCCTCTGCTCTTTAACCTGCAACAAACAGGATGGCTCGGCGGGCAGATGGGCCCCGGGAACACGCCGCAGTACCCCCCGGGGACATCGCAGCAGCAAAGGCAGCAGGGGCGCTTCTCCCCTCAGCAGCCGGGGACGCAGAGTCCTTCGCCGCCGCCGCCGCCACCTCCCGCTGTGAGCAGTAGCAGCGGCACCAACAGCGGCGGACAGGCCTACCTCATGAGCCAGCCCTACGACCCTTCCAAGGGTCGATGAACCGTTGAGAAGAAAAAGAAAACCCGATTTCGTGTGTAAAAGTAGAAAGAAAAAAAGGAAACGTTGATTTATGTTTTTTGCTTTTACTCTAACTTTTTTTTTCTCTCTTCCAACCTCTCTTTCTCTCTCTCTTTTTCGCGCCCCTCCTTCGTCCCTTCCTCTCCATCTTCCCTCTCTCTCTCTAAAATAGAACAGAAAACAGAAACGAAACCTAAAATCAAGATATCATGCCGGCGACGTTGTCGTTCAAAACCGCCGCGACCTCCGCCAGCAGCCTCGGAGGCGCGTGCGCCGAGCCGAGCACGGCCGTCACGCGAGGAAAGAGCGCCCTCACGAGCCTCGCGGCGCGCTCCGGAGGGCGGCACCTCCTGACGGCCGAGAGGGCCGCGGCGGCGAGCGGGGCGCGTGCCGCGGCTTCTGCCTTTGCCGCCGCGTCGCTGTTGTTGCCGTCGTTTCGGGATGAGGAGACGGGAGACGGGGCCTCTGCCCCGGCGAGCTCGACGGCCTCGAGCGCGCGCGACGCCACCCGGCCGAGCCGTGCTTCGTCGCTGTCGCCGCTCGGCTGAGCCTCGGCCGCTGCTGCTGCTGCTGCTGCTTCCGGACGCGACGACAGCACAGCGAGAAGGGCCGCCCCGGCGTCATTCTCCAGGGCCAGCAGAGGCGGGTCGGGCAGGCGCCTCGCCAGTGGCACGCCGTCCGCCTCCTGCGCGCGCGCCAGCGACGAGCGCAGCGCCCTGGCGCCGTCGGCGGCCGCGGCCCGGCCCGCGACGCCCTCGAGCGCGTCGAGGAGCCGCTCCCGCGCGCCGCAGCCGCGGGGCGGCGCGGAGGCGGGGCCGCTCAGCAGCGCGTCCCGGATGACGCCGACGAGCAGGGACTGCACCGCGGCGGCGGCGCGCGCGGACGCGAGCCTGCGCGCGCCGGGGCCCGCGGCGAGCGTCGGCAGCCTCGGCGCCGGCGACAATGACGAAGAAGAAGAAGAAGAAGAAGAAGCGCCGGCCGGAGCGTGCTGGCCAGAGGAAGAGGGAGGGAGCCCGCGCGCCGCGACGAGCGCGGCGAGGTCCGGGGCCGTGTCGGCCGCGGCCTCGGCCAGCGACCGCGACAGCGCGTCCCACCCTCGCTCCCCGAGCAGAGGTCCCAGCGCGCTCGAGAGCCTGCCAAAGGCGGAGACGCCGACGGCCGCGAGCGGCGCGTGCTGCCGGCGCACGAGCGCGGCGAGCAGGTCGAGCACGCGCGGCAGCTGCGCCGCCGTGCCTCCGACGCCGCGTGCGCTGCTCGCCTCGGCGTCCCCCCCTTCGTCTCCTCCGACGGAGAAGAACCGGGCGAGGACGTCGACCGTCCTCGAGAGGCACCTCGTCGCCGTCTCGTACAGCCACGCGTCCTCGTCGGCGGCACACGCTGCCGCGGCGGCCCGGGCGGCGGAGGGGGCGGCGGAGGGGGAGGCCGGAGCGCCCCCGTCCCCGGCGGCCGCAGCGACCGCGCCGGCCGCCCCGCCGAGCTCGAACGAGTCGCCGAGGTCTCCCCCGGGGCGCGAGAATGTCGCCGCCCGGGGCTCACCGGCCCTCACGTGGTCGAACACGGGGAGCAGCGCCGACCCGAAGACCCTGTCCCAGGTCCTGGGGCCGAAGGCTCCCCCGTGGGCCAGCAGCGTGTCGAAGAGGACCTCGATGGCCGCGTGGCGGGTGTCGGGCCTGGGGTCGAAGGTCAGCTCGCAGAGGCCGGCCAGCAGCGGGAACCAGAGGTACAGGCGCTCGCCGTCGCCGTCGCCGCCGGCCCCCTCGTCGAGGCGCGTGCCGGCCTCCCCTCCTCCTCCTGCCATCGGCGACGCCGCGGGGGTCAGCGAGGAGGCCGGCCTGATCCTGAAGGCGTCCGGATGGGGCAGCGGCGGAGGAGAAGTAGAAGAAGAAGAAGCGTTGTTATCTTCCCCTTCGAGTTTTGTCGCCGTCGCGAGAGGAGCGCTCCCGCCGCCCTCGCCCGACGCCGCGCTCGCGGCCACGTCCCCGTCGGCGAGCCTGTCGGCGCAGAACCTCAGGAAGGCGATCGCGTTGAGCCCCACGTCCGCGGGGCCCGCTGCCGAGTTAGCATAGGCCACGAGGCAGTTGACTGCGTCCGGGAACGCGCGCGCTCCGCCGTCGGCCTCGTCTCCCGAAACGATCGCGCAGAACGCGCGGCCGCGCACGACGCGCTCGACGCACGCGAAACCTGCGCCGACGACAGCGGGGCTCTCGTCGCCGGCGGCCGCCGCCAGCGCCATGAACAGGCTCCGCCACCCGGAGCGGATCGAGCCGAGGCGGGCCGCGGCAAGCTGGCCCACGCAGCGCACCGCGAGCTCGCGCGCCTCGACCGCCTTCGCGGAGCGGACGATGCCGACAAACGGCCGCAGGAACTCGTTCTGGAAGCTGGAGCGGCCGCGGGAGATTTGTGGGAGGGCGGCGGCGCGCGGCCTGGGCCTGGGCTTGCCGCTCTCGTCGAGCTCGTCCTCCTCGTCGAAGCGGGAAGCAGAGGGAGAGGGCGCCGTCGCAGCAGCAGCCTCGCCTCCCTCGCCTCCTCCTCCTCCTCCCTCGCTCTGCTCGAGGAACTTGGCCGCGAGCTGCCTCAAGGCGTCGATCGCGTACAGCGCCACGGGCAGCGACCGGTGGCAGCCCGCGGAGACAAAAAAGTCGGCGAGCAGCCCGCCCCAGACGCGGGACCAGACGAGGCGCACGCGGTCCATGTTGAAGTGGGCGACGACGACGATCTTGGAGGTGGAGAAGACGCGGGCGTAGCACGGGGCGGAAGGCGAAACCTGAGCCGCTGCCGCAGTCGCCGTCGTCGCGCTCGCAGTCGCAGTCGCAGCAGTCGGGGGGTCGAGCTCCTCGGCCGCCACCGCGACCAGCGCCGCGACGAACGCGACGATCCCGTCTGCTCCGAGCCTTGCCGAGCGCACGAACAGGCGGTCGACGGCGTCTGCAGAGCCCTCGAGCACGGCAAGCGCGGCCCTCGAGGGCCTGCCGCCGCTGGCGTCGCTGTCGCGGGGGTGACTCCGGTCCTTCGCGCCCCAACCCGATTCGCTCGGGGCGTCGTCAAAGGGCGCGGACGCCAGGGGGGCATCCATGATCGACGCGAACGAGTCCCCGGCGCGGGCGATGAGGGGAACGGAAGGAGGAGCAGCAGCAGGAGCCGCAGAGCTCCCTCGCCCGCCGAAGAAGCTGCCCGCGCTCTTCCGCTTCGATCCCTGCTCGGCAGCGGCGGCGGCGGCGGCGGTCGCGGCGGCGGCGGCCAGCATCGCGTCGCTCCCCCCTCTAAACCCCCCGCTGCCCCCAAGGCCGCCGCCGAGGCCGCTCGCGGCCACGAGCAGGTCCCACCTCGACGCCGCGCGCAGCACCTCCGACCACCCCCTCTCCCCCAGCGCGTCCCCGCCCGCGTCGGCCACGGCCAGCAGCCTCGTCAGCGCCGCGGCGTTCTTTCGGCGCATGCGCGCCGGCGCGTGCAGGCTCGCGAGCGAGGCCAGGCTCGTCGCCGAGGCGCGGACGGGGCTCCCGGAGCCCAGCGCGGCCGCGAGCGCGCCAAGGTCGGCGAGGCCCGAGAGGCACGCGTCGGCCGTCGCGCGCGCCGCCGCGACGGCGGCGGCCGAGGAGGCCGAGAGCAGCGCGGCCGTGGCCGGATCGCTGGCGTTGACGTTGGACGAAGAGAGGAGCGCGGCGGTCCTCTCGAGGTCCTCCTCCGGCGGCGCGCCCTCGAACGCCGCCGCCAGCGCCGCGGCGAGCGCCGGCCACGAGGCGTCGAGCAGCGCCCGCGCGGGCTCGCGCCCGCAGGCGGCCGCGAACGTGGATCCCGCGGCAGCGGCGCGCAGGGCCTCGTGCGTTGCCCGCAGCGCGGCCTCGGAGGCCGCGGCGGTCTCGTCCGCCGCGGAGCGGCCCGCGGCCGCGGCCGCCGCCGCCGCGCTCGCCGAGGCGGCGCCGCGCCCCGGGATCAATGACAAAATCGTGTCGGCCCACGAGGGACCCTGCGCTGCCGCGGCCGCAGCCGCAGCCGCCGCGTTGGCCGCAGCAGCAGCCGAAGACGCGGCCGAGGACGCGGCGGCCGCCAGCGAGCCGGAACCGCCTCCGACGTGTCTTCCCGCGCCTCCCCCGCCGGAGATGACGTCGTCGCCGTCGTCCTTCATGCGGATCTCCTGGCCGACGATCCGGTCGTAGAGCGCGGCGAGGAACGCCTCGGGGAGGTCCGCGCCGTCGTTGATCCCGCGGTTGTTGCGCACAAAGTCGCTCTTCGTCATCTTCTTCTTGACCTGCGGGTTGTGCGCGTCGGTGTTGAGCATGACGACGGAGTAGGCGAGGACGTACGCGACGTCAGAGGAGCTGTTTTTTTGGTTTTTTTTAAAAGAAATTCCGAGCGGTCGAGAAGTGGGTTTTTTTGCTCTCTCTCTTTTTCTCGTCCTTTTTCTCTCCACTTTCTCTTTCTCCCTCTCTCGCTCTCTCTTTCTCCCGCAAGACGCACCCAAACGAGCTCGGGTTGCAGGCCAGGTACCGCTCCGCAAACCGCTCGACGAGCCTGTCGATCTTCTGGGCCTCCCCTGGCAATCTGAACCCGCTCAGAAACAGCCTGAGCGCCTCGTCGAAGTCGAGGCCCGTGAAGTCGAGCCCCGCGACGTAGCGGCTGGTAACGCGCAGCGACAGCTCGTCCCTGTCGCCGAGCAGCTCGCCGATCGCGGCCTTGTCGAGGCCGAGGGAGGAGGGCCGACGCAGCAGGAGCGCAGCGACGGCCTCGGCGTCGTCGGCGGCAGGGAGCACGCCGGCCGCGGCGAGCGCGGCGAGCCCTGCCTTGGGCTTGCGGCCAAAGAGCGCGACGGCGGCCTGGAGCTCGCGCTTGTACGCGCGGCGGGCCGCGAGGGCGGCCGGGGTCTGGGCGAGGGCGGCGGCGGTGGCCGAGGCGTTGGCCGCGACGGCGGCGGTAGCCGTCGTGTGTGCTGCCGCTGCGTTTGCTGCGGCAGACGCAGCAGAGGCAGCAGTGACAGGCGCGGTCCGAGCGACGCCTCCTCCATCAGAGGCCGCCAGCGACGCCTCGGCGGCGGCAGCGTCAGCCGCAGCGGCCTCGACCAGCGCGGCAGCCTCGGCGTCCGCGGTGGCGGCCGCCGCGGCGGCCGCCGCGGCGGCGGCCCCTTCTTCCGCTCGCACCCACGCCGCCAGCGAGCGCGGGATCGAGGCGAGGCAGGCCGCGGCCGCGGCGCGCATCGCCGACTCCTCCTGGGTGAGAGGCGAGGGCGGGCGGGGAGGAAGGGAGGCATCTTTGGCGGCCGCCGCCGGAGCGCTGCCGTTTGCAGAAGAAGAACTAGAAGTTCCCGAGCTCTGCGGCGCCGCGACGCGCGCCAGAGCGGCGACCGTCCTCTCGAGCAGGCTAGCGCCCTCGAGGTCGCAGTCGAAGTTGACGAACAGGTCAACGAGGAGCTGCCCGTCGGCGCAGACGCGCCCCAGGCAGCGCAGGGCGGCGGAGCGGGCAACGGGGTCGGTTGAAGGGTGCTGAAGGAGCTGCTGGGACTCTTGAGCCGTCGAAGAAGCGGCTGCAGCTCCAGCTGCTGCAGCTGCAGACACCGCAACGGGGCCGGCCTCCTCGAGCGGCGCAAGCAACAGCATCGGGTAAAACACGCCCGTCTCGGCCTTGAGCCCCTCCCGCAGCCGCAGCAGCGCCGCGGTAAACACGGCCGCGGCGAGCCTGGCGACTCCAGGAGTCGGCGACCTTGCGTTCTTCAGCAGGCACAGGCACAGGTGCTGCCGCAGCGCGGCCGCCAGCCTGGGGTCGCCGGCGAAGACGGGGCCCGCGTTGGCCGCGACGGCGTGGAGCAGCTCGAGAGAGAGCACCTTGCCGCGCGAGAAGGCCGCGGCGGAGGCCGCGGCGGCCGTGGCGGCGTCCGCGGCGTTTCCGGAGGAGGCGGCAACGCCGCCCTCGAGCAGGCCGGAGTCGG
>Ga0315291_10012700_pt1 | contig 10223 bp, 10 predicted proteins | sample YL17G12_20_MG_FD_203070 | JGI IMG/M metagenome (GOLD analysis project Ga0315291, IMG submission 203070) | Sediment microbial communities from Yellowstone Lake, YNP, Wyoming, USA - YL17G12_20 | ecosystem: Environmental > Aquatic > Freshwater > Lake > Sediment | place: USA: Wyoming | collected...
GTTTACGCCCAAGCTAACTCTTTGATAAAATCCTCCAGGGAGGAAAATTATCTGAAGTGGGTCTCTCAGGGACTGAAAGCAGCCCTTTTAGCCTATGCGGTTGGAAGTTTCTTTTTGTCAGTCGGACTTTACCCTCATCTTTACCTTTTGTTGGGGATGGTGATAGTAATTCGGATTTTAAAACATGCAGAAGAGACAAGGGTATGGCAGAAGACTTAAAGATTTTGACTCATATAGGGACACAGGCGAGCCCCACCTGGAAAGAAAAGGCAACTCTTGTTCAGACAAGACCAGGCACACTGAATTCCCTTATCCTTTCCCTGAAACTCTATTTCAAAAGAAAAGATTTTGACCTGGTGGTTATCTCCGGAGGGAAAGCCGGAGTATTTTTCTCTCTTCTGCAGAGCCTGCTGCCCTTTAGAAAAACACCCACCCTGATGCTGGATTGCCTCTGGTATAGAGCTAAAAACCCGTTGAAAAGGATCCTGAAGCGTACTCAGATAAGACTGATGAACCAGTCAGTCAGACTTTTCCTGGTCTGGGCTAAAAGAGAAATAGAGGCTTACTCTTCTGAATTTGGGATACCTCAGGAGAAGTTAAAATTTTTCCCTTATCACACCACCTGCGAAGTTTACGATTGCACAGTGGAAAAAGGTGATTATCTTTTCAGCGGAGGCAACTGGAACCGGGATTATAAGACCTTAGTGGAGGCGACCAGAGGTCTGAACTTGAGAGTCGTCATAGCAACCAACAACCGTCTTCTTCTGGATGGAATAGACCTGCCGGAGAACGTCAAAGTGATTAGCGCAACTGACTATCAATTCTATGATCTTCTGGCAAAATCGAAAATGGTGGTTGTGCCGATGGCAAAGGGATTTTTGCATTCCGGAGGACAGCAGACCTTCTTGAACGCTATGTTCTGGGGAAAACCGGTTATTGTTACTGACCCGGAAGGAGCAAATGATTATATCGAGGATAAAAAAACCGGGATGCTGGTAAATCCGGGTGAGGTCGGGGCATTGAGAGATGCCATCTCCTATATTTTAGAAAATCCTGAACAGGTTCAGAAGATGGTGGAAGAAGCTCAAAGGAAAGCCCAGGATTTAACCACTGAAAAATTCTTTCAAGGAATCATTAGATTATCCCAAGAGATCGTCTATGGAGATAATTGAATATACTGATAGGTTCGAAAGCCAGTGGAAAGTTTATCTGGATGAAAAAGAGTTTTCCACTTTCGCTCATCAGATTGAATGGAAGGCTGTGCTGGAGAAAAGCTTTAGGCAGAAGCCGGTTTATCTTTTAGCAAAAGATGGAGATAGGGTGGTTGGCATCCTTCCCCTTTTTTATTATTCCAGCGTTCTTTTCGGGAAATTCTTAATCTCCTTACCCTGGCTGGATTATGGAGGTGTTTGTTCTGATTCAGTCGAGGTTCAGGAGAAGCTCATCGATAAAGCCATTGAGTTAGCCAGGGAAAAAGGATGTAAGTTCTTAGAGCTGAGAAGCGTGAAAGCGGAGGATAAAAGGCTGACCACAAAAACTTCAAAAGTAACCTTTATTCTGGAACTCGACCCTGATCCGGAAAAGGTCTGGAAAAGAATAGATTCCAAAGCCCGGAATCAGGTCAGGAAAGCCCAGAAATCAGAGTTAGAAGTCACCTTTGGACAGAAGGAAAATCTGGACCAGTTCTATTCAGTCTTCTCGGTTAACATGAGGGACTTAGGAACCCCGGTCTGGACAAAAGAGCTTTTCAAAAATATCTTGACTTATTTCCCGGATAAAAGCGAAATTGCTTTGGTGAGATTAAAGGATAAGGTGATCGGAGGTGGGTTGATCTTATATTTCAAGGATATGCTGACCGTTCCCTCTGCTTCTTCCCTGGGCTCATACTTGAGCCTTTGTCCTAATAATCTTTTGTACTGGGAGATAATCCAGCGCGGGTGCCTAAAAGGGTTTAAGAAATTCAATTTAGGAAGATCGACCCGGAATTCAGGAACGTTCAGCTTCAAAAGCCAGTGGGTTAAAGAGCCAACCCAGCTTTTCTGGCAGTATTATTTGAATAAAATAAAAGACCTGCCTGAGCTTAACCCGGAGAGTTCAAAATTCAGCCTGGGTATAAAGCTCTGGAAAAAGCTACCTCTAAGCTGGGCTAATTTTTTAGGACCTAAAATCGTAAGGAACCTGCCTTAAGATTATGTTAAGATCTATTGCTCCGGCTGGGACTCAGATTCGGTTCGCAGAGATATTTGCAAGCCTCTCCTCTTTCTTCTCTAAAAGTCGCTCCTGCGATGAATTCAAGCAAAAGCTCTGCGAATATTTTCAGGTGAAAGACTGCTTCCTGGTCTCATCAGGCAGAGCGGCCTTGACTTTGACTCTTAAGACTCTCAGGAAGACCAGGAATAAGGATGAGGTAATCATCCCGGCCTATACCTGCTTCTCAGTCCCCTCAGCCATAGCCAAGGCTGGGTTGAAAATTAGCTTGTGCGACATATCCATGGAGACCTTAGACCTTAACGTTGAGAAACTTTCACGGCTTATTAACGAAAATACCCTGGCAGTCCTGCCGGTCTATCATTTCGGATTAGCTCACTCTATCTCTGATATATTTGACCTATGTCGGGAAAAGAAGGTTTTCGTGATTGAGGATGTTGCCCAGGGGATGGGTGCAAAACTCGGTAATAGATATTTGGGTACTTTCGGGGATTTAGGGTTTTTCAGCTTAGGACGAGGTAAGAATATCAGCACCACAGAGGGAGGAATCATCCTGAGCCAGGATGAGGAAATATCTATTCTTCTGAAAAAGGAATTGTCAGATTTGAGAAAAAATCTCGGCATTGAATTCTTCTGGAAGACCCTAATCTACAAGATTTTTCTGAACCCTTATCTTTTCTGGGTCCCGGAGAGAATACCGGCTCTTAAGCTGGGTGAGTCTGAATTCTCTTTGGATTTTGACCTTTTCTCCCTTTCCGAATACCAGGCTAAACTGGGGTTTTGTCTTTTCCCAAGGCTGGAAGAGATTAATCAGGCAAGGATAAAGAACGCTTCCTATCTTATCTCCGGTTTGAAAGATTTAGACAGAATTTCGTTTCTTCCCTTGCCGGCTGAGGCTTATTCTGTTTACCTTCGTCTGCCGATATTATTTAAAGCTAGCTCTGAGAGAGAAAAAGTCTTTCAGCTATTAAAAAAGAAGAACTTGGGAGCTTCGAAGATGTATCCGACTTCTCTGGATAAAATACCGGGAATAGAAAAATATTTAGCCCCGCGCTCGGATGAGCTTTCCAAAAGCCATCTGGTGGAGAGAACCATATTGACTTTGCCTACTCATCAATATCTGAAAGAAAATGACCTGCAGAATATAATCAAGGTAATAAAAGAGGGAGGAAGATGAACGTATGAATCAGCAGATATCCTTAGAGGATTATAAGATCAAAAGGAGATTGGGCCGGGCAAAAGACCTTTTTAGGAAAATCCTGAATCTGGTCACCCGGAATTTTGTAATGAGTTACAGGCTGAGAAATAAATTGTATCGCGGCCTGGGCGTGAAGGTAGGCAAAGAGGTTTTTATCGCCCGTGAGGTTTTGATTGACGACAATTTTCCTGAGCTTTTGACCTTAGAGGATGGAGTGGTGTTGAGCTGGAGAGTGGTTGTCCTGATGCATGATACTTCCAGGCATCCGCACATAGTCGCTCCGGTGACCATTAAAAGAAAAGCTCTGGTTGGAGTGGGAGCGATAATTATGCCCGGAATTATAATCGGCGAATATGCCCAGGTGGGAAGCGGGGCTGTGGTGACTAAAGATGTTGAGCCTTATACCGTGGTGGCTGGAGTGCCGGCAAAAAAGATTAAGGATAAAGTCGATATTGAGCCAGATGAGTGATCAACCTAAGAAATTCATAATCTCATTAGCTGAGGATTGGGGGAGACTCCCTTCATCCTCTCAGCACATAATGCGGGTTCTATCCAGGGAATATTCAATTCTCTGGGTGGATTCTCTGGGTTTGAGAACCCCTTCGGTCAGCCAAAAAGATTTAAAAAGAATTTTTCAGAAATTGAAGAAATTCTTTTCCGGGATCAAAGAAAAAGAGCCAAACATCTACGTTTATTCTCCTTTAGTCCTGCCTTATTTTCAAAACCGACTGGCCAGAAAAATAAATCAGTTTATCCTGACTTTGAGTTTAAAATTTTTTTTCTCTCGAAAAGAAGCTCAAGAGAGGACCCTGTGGGCTGCCTGTCCTACAGCCGAGAGCCTGGTAGGCAGGTTGAAAGAGAAAAAAAGCATCTATTATTGTGCAGATGAATATTCTAAATTTACCGGATATTCAAAAAACCTGGTAAAAGAGTTGGAGGAAGAACTTCTAAAAAAGGTAGACCTGGTCCTGGTCGTTTCTGATAAACTATTCCAGACCAAAAAAGAATACAATCCGAATATCTTTTTAATTCCTCACGGGGTCGAATTTGAGCATTTTTCTCGATACAACCTAACTTCTGTGGAACTCCCTGCTGATATAAAATATATCAAAAGGCCGGTAATCGGCTACTACGGTCTGATCCGCGACTGGATAGATTTTGAGCTTCTGGAGAAAATCGTCCAGAAGAAAGATTGGTCCTTAGTTCTGATAGGGCCGACAAGCGTGGATATAAGCAAAATTCAGGTAAAAGAGAATATGCATTTCTTAGGGCCTAAGGATTATAAAGACTTACCTCTTTATCTTCAGGGTTTTGATGTATGTATCATCCCCTATAAACTGACAGAGGTCACAATAAATGCCAGACCTTTAAAACTTTTTGAGTATCTGGCTTCAGGTAAACCGGTAGTCAGCACGCCTCTTCCTTCTGTTTCACCTTACCGGGATATAGTCAGGATAGGCTCAACCCATGAAGAATTCATCCAGCAGATAGAAAAATCCTTACAGGAAAAAGACGAATCTCAAAAAAAGAAAAGAATTGATTTAGCCAGGGATAACTCCTGGGAAAAATTGGTGCAGAAGAATTTGAAACCTCTTCTTCTGGCTTAAGGTTATGAAGAGAATCAAAGTCATAATTCTGATCGCCACTTATCGAATAGGTGGTCCCGGCAAAGGGCTGATGGACTTCTGCCAGGCAGCACCGGATTATGGATGTGACCCGGTTTTGGTCGGGTTTACTGTGGGAAAAGAGGAGACTTCCCCTTTCTTAGAGGAAGCTAAAAAAAGAAAAATCCAGACTTTAAGTATAAAACATCATTTCAGGTTTGACCCAACCCTGATTACCCAGTTTTCCTCTATTCTGAAACTGAATAAAGCAGATATCCTTCAAACTCACGGTCATAAGGCAAACTTTTTAGCTCTAACCTTGCGAAGGTTTTTCAAGATCCCCTGGATCTCATTCATTCACGGCTGGACCGATGAGGACTGGAAGATCAGAGCTTACAACCGGCTGGATAAATTCCTGCTCAGATTTCCAGACAGGTTAGTTGCGGTCTCTAAGGAGCTGACGTCAAAGCTTTATGCTCTGAAAATTCCACAGAAGAAAATCAGGGTCATCTACAATGCAGTCTTTGAGGATGGCATCCCGAAATTAAATCCTCCCCTTGAGGTAAGAAAAGAATTCAGAATCCCGATAGAAGATAAACTTTTGGGCGTGATTGGCAGATTAAGTCCGGAAAAGGGGCAAATTTTTTTCCTGCAGGCTTTTTCTAAATTAGCAGAAAACTACCCTCAGGTAACTGCTCTGATCGTGGGAGAAGGACCAGATGAGAAGAAATTAAAAGAATACTGTTTCTCAAAAAAACTCGATTCTAAGGTGGTTTTCACCGGCTATCAAAAAGACATAACCTCAATTTATAAGTCTTTAGACTTAGTTATCCTCCCCTCTCTTTCAGAAGGTATGCCTAATGTGGCTTTAGAGGGGATGCTTTTTGGAAAGCCGGTTATCGGGACAAGGATAGGAGGAATAACTGAGGTTGTCATAGACGAACAGACGGGAATATTAGTGTCAGCAGCAGACCCGGATAGTTTGTCTAAGACAATACTTGAGCTTTTAGAAGATAGAAATAAGATGAGGATTTTCTCAGACAATTCCCGGAAATATGTCCTGGAGAATTTCTCACTGGAGAAAAGGGTGAAAAATATAGTGGAGCTTTACCGGGAGCTTCTGGCTCAAACATGAACAAAGTTAGAAAAATACTTCATCTAAACAACACCAGCTCCATGGGCGGTGCTGAGCAGGTGATTTTGGACCTGGCAGCATTTGCCGACCCGGAAAAATTCAAGTCCTATGTATCTGTGTTCAGAGAAGGGGAGCTTGTCACCGAGATGAGGAGAAGGGATATAAAATTCGTCTGGCTTAAAGAGAGTACCCAGGTTTATGATTACAGGTTTTTGAAGAATATCACCCGGCTGGTAAGAGAGAGCCGAATTGACCTGATTCATTCCCACACCTGGGGCACAGATTTCTACGGATACTGGGCTTCAAAGATACTCGGGATTCCGATGCTCGCCACAGTCCATAACCGCTATTACATCTTCGAGAAGTGGACCAGAAGGCTTTCCTATAAGGTTTTGATCAGCCACGTCCAGAAGATCGTGGCAGTCTCCAAAGATATACAGAATCTGCTTAAAGAAGACTTGAAACTGCTCCCTCAAAAAATAAAGCTGATTTATAACGGGATCGATACCAGCAGATTCGAAAAAAAGTTTGACCAGGAGAAGCTCAGAAAAGAGTTAAACCTCTTAAAGGAAGATCTTATACTGGGGAATGTGGGCAACCTGAGAGAAGTCAAAGATCATCATACCCTGATTCTATCTTTTTCCAAGGTCTCTCCTTTTTTTCCTCAGGCTAAGCTCTTGATAATCGGAGAGGGTGAGCTTAAATCCAATATGCTCAAACTAAGGGCTGAACTGGGACTGGAGAATAAGGTCTTGCTCTTGGGACATCGAGATGACATCCCTTCTCTTTTAAACCTTATGGACATCTTCATCTTATCCTCCCGTCTGGAAGGCTGTTCTATCTCGATCTTGGAAGCTATGGCATCAGGCAAACCGGTGATTGCCACCAGGGTGGGCGGAAATCCTGAGCTGGTCCAGGAGGGTAAGACTGGCTTTCTCGTCCCTTATGCCGAGCCGGAGAAGCTGGCTGAGACCATAATCCAGCTTTTAAAAGATGAAAAGCAAAGAAAAAAGATGGGGGAGGAAGGCAAAAAAAGAGTTAAGGAGAAATTCTCCAGGGAATCGATGGTAAAAAACTACGAGGAGCTTTATTCCCAGATACTGAGATGATTATTTTTTTTATAGTTTTAGTATTTTTGCTGTTTTACACCTATTCGGGATATTTTCTTCTCCTGAAAATCATATCCTTTCTCAGATCCAACCCAGTTCAAAAAGGGGAATATCTTCCTCAAGCAACCCTTCTTATCCCGGTATATAATGGTGAGAAAGTGATCAGAGGTAAGCTGGAGAATTGCCTCAAACTTGATTATCCTCAGGAAAAATTAAGGATAATTGTCATCTCTGATTCATCCACAGACAGAACTGAAGAGATCGCTCAATCATTCCAGGACCAGGGGGTAAAACTTATCAGACCGGGAAAAAGGGGAGGAAAGACCAGGGCTTTAAATTTAGCTTTGAAAGATGTTCAGACTGAACTGGTCTTTTTCACAGATGCCTCTACCTTTTTGAGCGAAAACTCTTTGAGAAACATAGCCGGAAATTTCGCTGATCTAAATGTTGGATGTGTAAGCGGAGAAGACCGGAGCATCTCTGCTTTTTCAGAAAAGTCTGAATCCGGGGAAGGGCTTTATGTTGGCCTGGAGATGAAATTAAGAAGGCTGGAAAGTCAAAGCGGAAACCTGACCGGGGTGAGCGGGTGTCTTTATGCTATCAGGGGAGAGCTTGTTAACGAGATACCGAACGATCTTATAGACGACTTTTATCTTCCTCTTCAGGTCGTGAAAAAAGGAAAAAGGGTGGTCTCCGAGCCTGAGGCAACTGCCTTTGTCACTAAAGTCACTGATTTCAAAGAGGAGTTCAGAAGAAGACGAAGAACCACCATGGGAGGCTTGGAGGTCTTTTTCTCGGAGCTTCCTTTATTGAATCCTTTTAAGTATGGTATCTTCAGCCTGGAGCTTCTGAGTCATAAGCTCCTGAGATGGCTTACCCCTTTCTTGCTTTTGCTTTTATTCCTGACCAATATTTTTCTGCTGCACACTCATCTGATTTTCAGACTCATTTTTCTATTTGAGCTTCTCACTGTTCTGATCGCCCTGATTCACTGGCTTTTTTTGAAAGATAAAAAACTGTCAGGAATTTTTTCTTATGTCGAATCTATATTTTATTTTTATCTGGTAAACTTAGCCCTGTTTTTTGCCTGGGTCAAATTTATCTCAGGAAAAAGAGAAATAATCTGGGAGCCATCCAGGAGGTGAGAATTTTTTAAAAAGTACCGACTCAAGCGATTGATGTGGTGGTCGGGTCTCCTGACCCGACCAGAAGCACGCCAGGTCAGGGGATCTGGCACGTACAGGATTTTTAGTAAAGAGGAGAGTCTTGAACAAAATGCTAATCCTTTTTTATCACGGAATCTTATCTAAGGAAGATGACCTGTCAAAGTACAGCCCAGAAGATAGGGTTTATCTCTTAAAAGAAGAGGAATTTACAAAACATTTGGAGTATTTGCATTCTGAGAAGTGGAGCACTATTTCTGTAAACCAGTTATTGGAATCTCTCAAGAATAGAACTTCCTTACCGGAAAAAAGCTTGATAATCTCCTTCGATGACGGAAACCAGACCGATTATACCATCGCCTTACCCCTGCTTGAAAAGTTCGGCTTCAAAGCTACATTTTTTTTAACCAGTGATTTCATCGATAAGCCCGGTCATCTGAGTAAATCTCAGATTCTCAGGATGAGCCAGGGAGGAATGGAGTTCGGCTCGCACGGCAGAACTCATCAATTTCTGTCGACTCTGGATGAAAAAGATTTGCGGCTGGAGCTTCAGGTGTCAAAAAAAGTGCTGGAGGAAATCACCGGGAAGAAAATTGATCTTTTGAGTCTGCCTGGTGGTTATTACAGTTCTAAAGTAAAGAGAATGGCGCAGGAGCTTGGCTATAAAGGAATCTGCACTTCCAAATTTGGTTTGAATGACATTTATACTAACCTTCTTGAGCTTAAGAGAATTTCTTTTCGATTTGGTGACTCATTCTCTTATTTTGTCTCCGTAGTGAATCAGCATAAAAAGCTCTATCTGAAAAAAAAGCTAAGGGACAATTTCCTAAGTTTTCTCAAGACTATTTTAGGACCTGATAATTACTTCAAGCTCTGGAATTTCTACCAGAGGATTTCTACCAAAAAAACTTAAGCCGATGTTTGACTTTTTTTCTATCGTATAAATCGATTTTGAAGTAACAAACTCTGAAATTTTCATTAAGAAGGATAATATTTTGAGATTTGTTCAAACGCCATACAAGTTTTAAGAAATTCTTTGAAGTTAATTATTTGATTTTCAAGGAGTTAATATCGGGAACATTATTTGCGGTTTGGTATATGAAAACAAGCAAATCATTACAAGGTCAGAAAAAAAAGGCTTTCGCGGTCAAAATTCATTTTAGTCATGGGTATTGTGAAAAAGCATTTTTCCCAAAAATCTGATTAATTTCCCTTGACAAACCTTCGATAATTTCTATAATAAACAGAGATTAGAGGACCTTTATGAGAGGGGTAAAAAGGATTTTGAGAAAAAGCTGGATAGGCTGGTTAATTATTTTTTACCTGGCACTGGGCATTGGTGCTTTTGTTCATTCCGCGAATTTCCCCTGCCAGCCTTCGGGTAAGGTCTATTATAAGGGGAAATTGGTGCCGGATGGCCGTAAAGTTATGGCTTACATTCAGGGTGTTAAGTATGATGAGAAAGAAGTCAGAGGAGGAGCCTACACTCTCTCCATTCCGGCGGATGACCCCTCCACTGCGGCAAAAGAAGGCTGGGAAGACCAGGAATTCGTATCCTTAAAAGTCGAGGGTTATTCAGGAGCCACGACTTTCCAGATCTCGTCAAACGACTTAACACCTCAAATCGATATAAACTTAACCACCATGGGAGTGCTTAATCTCACCACCTGGGGAAAGATCAAGGCGCTCTTTAAATGAATTTGATTTGAAACTCTATATCTCTTTCTGCGTAAAAAAAATTTAGGAGGAGAAGATGAAATTGACTACGCGTGAAGATAAAGGGATAGTGATTTTAGAACCCAAAGG
>Ga0315291_10012703_pt1 | contig 10222 bp, 10 predicted proteins | sample YL17G12_20_MG_FD_203070 | JGI IMG/M metagenome (GOLD analysis project Ga0315291, IMG submission 203070) | Sediment microbial communities from Yellowstone Lake, YNP, Wyoming, USA - YL17G12_20 | ecosystem: Environmental > Aquatic > Freshwater > Lake > Sediment | place: USA: Wyoming | collected...
TCGAACAAGCAGATCTACATCTGTCCAGTTAAAGGTTCCAGACTTTTCACCCTCATTCCAATAGGTGCAAGGGTGAGGGCTACTTTCCTTATAATCAAAAACGCGAACTAACTTGAAGTTGACATTGTGAGCGACTTCTCTGCGGGCACTTTGATCCATAAAGTACTTCCATTCATGATCTAACATAAACCCCAAAGACATATTGTTGGCAGCAATTCTTCCACCAGAATCTATCTGCAGAAGTATTTCCTGTTCGCTTGCCATTGAATAAGGCATGTCAACTAGTCTAAGCGTAGCTAAAGACACGAGTAGTAACATGAGAACGGCTAACTTAGAGAATCCAATCACCCCTTGACCCTCGTAATTGGTCGGCCTTCATTTCAGGAGTGTGAGACTTGATGTCGTGAACCTGAGTGACAACAGCGCACGCGTTTTCATCTCGCTCTTCCTCTACCCATAGGATATGCGAGTTACGTGTATAAATGTAACTATGTGCTACACAATTACACTTTGCATAGTCTAGACAGCAGACACTCCACGCTCAACAAACTCTGAACGCCCCATTTCTTTTCTAAGTGTGGACGACCAAACCTGGCTTCCCCCACACATATCCAAGAATCAAAGGCTTCTGCCTCTCGAGAGACTACAGGAGCGCGCGCTTCGGGACCTCAGGTGAAAAGAGATATTTATGACTAAACGTAATTACATTGGCAGTTGGGCGTGACTTTGAATCGACATTGTAGCCTTTTGCTTCCAGTTACACTTGTTATGATTACGCTTCTCAGTGTTAGTCCTACCATCTTACCATCAATCTCTGCCACCAAAGGATCCTACCCAGGAAGAAACGGTAAGATCGTATTCTGGGCGGAAGATCTTGCCACGCAGACTTCACACGAGATCTACACAATGAATATTGACGGCTCAGACGTACTAGAGTTGACCTTCAACAGCTTCAACGACATTGACCCTGTCTGGTCTCCTGACGGCCAGAAGATTGCCTTCTCCAGCGATCGAACAGGCGCGCTCAAATATACAATATGGATAATGAACCCAGATGGATCGGGCCAGACTCAGCTGACGACGGATGCGAATGCTAACGATACCCAACCTGCGTGGTCGCCTGATGGAAAGAAGATCGCGTTCACTAGAACTGTTGGCATTGGTGACACAGATATCTATATAGTAGATGCTGGTCCAGGCGCAGTCCCCACTTTGGTGGCTGGTTTCAAGGGCGCATTTGATCGGTATCCTCATTGGTCTGTTAATCAGCTTCTGATTATGTTCAGCAGCAACCGAGTCACTGGGACGAATCCAACAGGAGATGAAGAGATCTTCATCATGAACGCGGACGGCACGGATGTAACCCAGTTTACCGACAACAGCGTGGACGATTACTATCCCGGATGGTCTCCTGATGGACGCATGATCGTATTCACCAGGTCGGCGGACCCACCTTCCACTGACGTACATCTCTGGGTGATGGATGCTAGGGGTGAGAGCTTCGGTTTGACTCAACTGACAGCTACGCCCGGTTTCATAGATACGGGGCCATGCTGGTCTTCGGATGGATTACTGATCGCGTTTGCGAGGCATCCTGATAGCATTTTCGTGATTGACGCTCGCGGTGAAAGCTTCGGTTCTAAAATGATCATAGACATCGATTGTGATGACGACCCTGACATCCAGCGACTACTGCCCGTGCGCGCTGTGGGCGGCATCGTAACCCCTGTCAACAAGCTCGAGATCCTGACACCTTACCTAGCACTAGCAGGGCTCATCGCAGTCATATCATCAGCGGTAATGATTCAGAAACGAAGAGACTAGCCTATACATTGACGTGTTAAGTTCAACGTCACTGGCTAGGCTTCTGACTATTTTGGTTTACATCAGTTTTAGGCTGTGTTTCAGTCACTAGTGCTCGCGCTTTTCGTGTGAACAGATCTTCAGCGCGCACTAAGATCTAGTCTAGCCCCATGCGCGGTTTCAAACTGGCGCGCAGATCGCTCGCGTCGCGCGCGCTTGAAGCTTGGACTTTTTCCACCAGTCCCGGAGCATCTTCTTGTAGTTAGCACCGATAGGTCTGACTCTGTCAATTCTGTCGGCTTCAAACCATGCATGTCGTGAGAGTTCAGGCGTCGGTGTTGGATCTCCACTCTGCTGCCATACAAATTGCCATGTCATGGCGAGAGGGCAATCTGACAGGGAATATCCCCACATAGTATGGTTTGTGAATTGTCAGTCCACTCTCTCTGCATTGACGTATCGCTGTCTGGCTGAATGATTCTCCGCGAGTAATTCTTCCTCCAAGCAAAGCCCAGACATTCTTGTACGGCTGGATCGTTCGCCAGCCCATCAGAAATCTATGCTCATTCCAGACTATTGTGTCAACACATGGAATTGGCATCTTTCCAGTAACTTCACGCCAACAATCCTCACTTATCAGGCATGATCTTTGAGGCGGCATATCCATGTCACATACGGAGATGATAACGAGCAGAATCCTATTCACTGAAAGACGCATAAGAGACTTTCTTCAAAATCAACTGATTCATCGCCAGCTTTGGACCGGCAGCAGTCAGCGAGCGCCAACAATTTGAATGCAAAAAATACGCTCTGCCAGCATGTACTGCTATCCCGTATAGCACGTTGGCGACCCCCCTCATATGAGCATTACCTGTTCAAATGTTCATTCAAATAGGCACTAGAACAGGCACCGTTTCCAGAGTGTTCACTACTAAATCTTCAATACAGGCCAATAACAATAGTATTCTCTATTCAGTTCTGGGGCAACTGCTGGTTTTGAACATTTGAACAGAACTGTGAACATTTGAACAAAGCAGTGAACGTTTGAATGTTAGTCTGAACGGAGTGAACAGGATGCCTCCTCCGGTACCTGAAGCCACAAGAAGAGCAGTCATTAGCCTGTGGCTTAGACTGGTCGCCTTCAGAGACATAGCCGCAAGTACGGGCGTCAGCCTCGGCACAGTCTCAAACATCATAGAAGAAGAAAAGAAGAGAGCTCCTGATCTTGAGAGCCTGAGGCAACTAAGCAATTATCTATCCGAAGCCAAAGCCAACATTGCTGATGCCCTCAGAGGCGCTCAACTCCTATCAACCATAGACGCATCGAATCTATCTGCAGTAAACCTCCCTGAATTCATCAAATTATACGCTCAAACCGGAGATGCCGCTCCGCAGGTCATAGCCGCAGGTTACCAAGGTATACATCTGCATGCAACAACGGGCCTAAGCTATCCAGACCTGATATCAGGCATCCAGAACAAAACCCAGACTATGAACCAACTATTGCAGTCAATAACCACCCTCCAAGCTCAGCAAAGACAACTGAAATTCGAAATCCCAGATCTCGAGCGACTCAAGACTCTTGATCAGAAGATACAAAAGAAGAATATCAGCCACGAACAGCTGGACACATTCATAGAAAGAGCATCCAAACTCGAAACTCTAGGATTCACGGAAGCTGAAGCCGAGATACTGGCACAGGAGCTGAGAAAAGTCAGACTCACACCGGCCAAAGCGGCAGGCAGGCTAACATCACTCATCTCAGAACACCAGACTCTCCAAGAGTCAGCTGGAAAACTCAAGCTTGAAGTGCAGAACCTTACAGAGACGAAGAAGCGGTTAGACAACGAAATCGAGAACAGAAAAAAGCAGAAAAATGAGCTTGACAGACAACTGGTGGACATGCGCGCAACTATTGAGCGAGAAGAAGAGCACCAAAAGAAAATGAAAAGTCAACTTGAACATGAATACGACGAAAGAAAACGTGATCTAGACAAGGAAATCCAGGAGCGATCCGCGACAAAAAATCAATTAGAACAAGACTGCTTGAAACTCAAAGAAACATACCCAGACATTTCAGCGATTGAATCATCATTGAAGAAGTTGAAAAAAAGGGTCGCTTCAATGGAGGAACTCAACTTACTGGAAAAAATAGTCAAAAACCCTGAAAGAACTGATATTAAACCTCTAGCCGTCATGAAAACCGCCTGTGCCTTAACGACTTCTCTCAAAAGATACGCCGCCAATCCTGAACATGTCCTAAGAAAGCTTGACGACATCAAAGCAAGACTGGAAGAGCTAGAAAAAGTACTTACAGGATGGGTTCAAAGTGCAAACGCAGGATCTACTTGAGAAATCGAAGAAACTAAAGTCCAAAGCGGAAGATTTGCTCCAAGAAATGGGTGAATCAAAAGATTACTGGCAAATAAGAATTCTCGAGTCTGAAAGATGGCTTCTAGCTAAGAATATCGACGATTTCCAAGAAAACTTGATGAAGCAAGTTGAGGAGGCGCGTCAAACCGCCCCCAATCCCAATAACGTCTGGATAGAAGCACACAAGTTTGAAACACGGGACCTCCCGACCCTCAAACGAGTGAACCGATACATCTTCTCTGCTAGAATCATAAAGGATTTGAAGATAGGCTTACCCGCAATGTCAAAAATCATGAAAAAGGGAAATACAAGATATTTACAGGTTGAATCATTCGAAACGGTAGTAAGAGAACTGAAGAAGCAGATCGTGGAAGGCAAAAAGGATAATCTTCTGCGAGGCCACGTCGAAGAAATCGTATACAATTCTATTCTGACAACAGCGCGCCCGGGCCGCACTTTGGACAGAATGACCCCCCAGAAGAAAGGAATCTCACAATACGGATACAGGCGCGTCGTATACAGGCGCGTACTAGAACCAAAATAGAATACAAGGTAATGGTCTCTTGGAAATGTATAGAGAAATATTAAGAGCCGCAAAAGTGCCAGATCGAATGATCGATGAAGCTGAAGGTTTGAAGATCATAGACTTCCGTGAAGGAAGTACCGCTTATTTCTATATCGTGGAATCATCAGCCGGAGCTAATTCGTTTCACGGCCTATCCATTTGGCTTAATGATGGTGATTTTCGCTGCTCCTGTCAGCGATCTGTCATGAAGAAGGGGGTTTGCGCTCATGTGGCTTCAGCATTGATTTATTTATCAAGAAGATTTGGGGAAGAGTGGCTCAAGCAGATTATAAAACAGAACATGTTTGGCATCATAGACGACTCCTCGAAATCACTAGATCAACTTAGAATCAAGCACACGAACCTACAGCCCTAATAACACGTTGAACCTAGAATTGTCAAGTTCGATATGATTCACGCAGACTACAGCAGTGTTCTACTGTATCGCGCTCAGACATCTGATCTCCTCCACTAAGCAGTCAGATCGGACGTTCTTGTGCTGTAGCGTCAATCAAGGAGCACACACACAAAAGGTTAACGAAATCAAATGGGGCTTGCAGGCTGGCCACGCGCGTCAGGAAAACCAGAGCCAAACCTTCCGTCAAAGCTGAAACAAAATAGCGGAAGAGACTCCCCGCTTAAGGCAACTACATTTGTACAAAGGCATGGCTGCATAATTTGCAATAGCCTTGCTTTAAATCCCCATCTGACATATTATCCCTCAGGGTTAGGATGACCAGATGTTGCCAGAAAGAGAACCCACTGGAATAACGGGATTGGACAATATGGTGGAGGGGGGAATCCCGAGAGGCAGAGTAGTTCTGATAGTGGGATCCCCTGGAACAGGCAAAACTATACTCTGCACACAGTTCCTAGTCAACGGAATCAACCTTTACGACGAGAACGGCATCTTCATCTCGCTGGAGGAGACCAAGCCCCATCTGTATCAAGCGATGAAGAGATTCAAATGGGACCTCCAGAAACTCGAGACTGAAGGCAAATTCAACTACATCGACGCATCACCTATACGTCATGCTCCCGGAGAAGTGAAAGTGGGAAAGCTCGTTATAGGCAAACGAGCATTCTCAATGCTGAGTCTCATAAACACGATACAGTCAATCACCAACTCAACCAACGCGAAAAGAATTGTCGTGGACCCGTTGGCAGCTCTAATCTACCAGTACCCTGAAATCCACGAAAGGCGAACCGCATTCCTAGACCTGGTTGAAGTCCTGATAGGCACAGGAGTCACATCCCTGGTAACAATGGAGAGCCACTCGAGCGGCCTTGAGAAGGAGAGTATAGAGGAAGAGTACCTCTCACACGGGTCAATCGTCATGCAACGCATGAAAATCGGCAAGTCCCTGAGCCGCGTCATCCACGTAAGAAAGATGAGAATGACCGCAGCCGACGACCAACCCCGACCATACAAAATCGATGAGACAGGAATCAACGTCTACGACAAGGAAGCCCTATTCTAGAGTGAAAATAGCGTGCAGTGATAAGCGCGCGCTGAGAGTTTTGGCTCTTTAAGAGCATTTATCTGCCTTGGGCTCCGTTAAGCCTCCTTCTCTTACTGAGGGCTCTTAACTTGCTAATCCTGTCTCTGATCTGGCTGATTTCTTGTTCCGTTATTTTTTCGATCGCCTCCTCCAGATTGATCACAGATTCCCGCGCGGACTTTGCGGTTCTTAAAGATCTTTGTGTTCCAGTGTCTCCCTGGCGTAATATTGCGCCTCGATTCTCAATTTCTTGGAAGCGGCTAAATCTTCAAGGGCTTCCTCACCGACAACTCCTCTCTCAACATACAGCCTCAGGATTTCTATGGAGCAGTCATGAATCTCTGATTTTATCCCGCATTTCTGCAACAGCGCATATAGGGCAAAGTATCTTGCGTAATAGGCTGTCGTGATTATCCAGTCAGCCTCGCTTCTCTCAACGGCCGCATCAAGCATATTCAGAGAGCTTCTTGCTTTTCTCAGGTACTCTCTGCGTAGGTTATCGTTTGGAGTTACAAGCTTGATCCCCCTCTTCTGTCTGATGCACCAGAGAAGGTTATCGTGCTTTGGCATAATATCTCCACACAGCGTTCACGAACAGGTCAGGATCCTGTAGAATTATGTGATCTTTAACCACTTCCTTTACCAATGCATCTCCACTTCCTAACCCTGCTTCAAACGCTTTCAGTCGGGTCTTCTTCACGTTTATCTGCTTTCCGTACAATCTGCCAGCTCCTCGCATCTGTTCCATCAGCGTTTCGTCAATATCGCCTAGGTAGAGCATGTCGATATCGCTTTCTTCAGTCTTGTACCCTTTCACGTAACTTCCGAAAAGAACCACCGATCCTTCTAAGCTGATCTTGAAGATCTCGACATAGATCCTTCTCATCAAGAACGTCTTTTCTAGATATTCGTTGGTTTGAAATTTTTCCGCAATGATGACATAGTCTTTTGCGAGTATATTGTCGAGGTTTAGTGAGTAGCCCCTGCTCCTTCCGTTCAGCTTGGAGACCAGCATCTTGTCCTTGGTCAGGTCCCTTAAGTGCGGGATCAGTGTTACATGTGTTGTCCCCAGCATCTTGGCCATCTCTCTCATGTAGAAACTGCCGCCGTAGTTGGCTCTGAACAGGCTGACTATCCTTATTTTCCAGTTGGTAATTTTCTCTACCATATGGTAGAATTTATTACCAAAGCACTTATAGGCATATTGGTTCGTCTCAAGAGCTTGATTGAGTCGCATGGACAAATATTGAATTCCCTTTACATCCAATTCCTGTCACCACCTTTAGCGCGCCATGCTCCCAAGGTTATTTTCAATCGCCTGCACATCTTTTCAATGTCTTTCTTCAGATTGCGCGCGCCACTAAGTTCGTACGCCAGGGTCAGAATGCTACCGGAGAAACCTGACCCTCACCGCTACGTAACAGGCAGACTCGAAGGAGCCGACAAGATCGTAACTTTAACAGATACTGCGTGATTAACCCGCAGCGAACTAGCGCGCGCGGCGATTGATCGTTCTTTCTACGCGTTTCTCAAGCGCTTCGTATTTCCACAGTAAAGCCTTGGCTAGTTCTGTGAGCTCGGCTCCTCCGCCAACTTCTCCACCCCGTTTTCTCAGAACTACTGGAGCCCCAAGTTTCTTCTCCAAGTCTCTAAGCTGAAGCCACGCAAAACTGTATGACCATCCCAATTCCTTAGCAGCCCTTGAGATCGAACCGTACTTCTGAATGCCCCTAAGTAGTGAAGCTCCCCCTTTACCGACAACATCCTCATCACCCGCTGTCAGCCAAACCTTGAAAGATGGGCGCAGTTGCTGTCTTACCTTTCGCATCGATCTCAGCAGCCTTATTGTATCCGTTAGCGCGGGTTCTGTTACTTCTCTGGGACATAACACGGACTGTTAACAGGCGGGACATGAACAAATCCATCAGGTAGATTGCTTACGCAATCCGAGGTCGAAGAACATTAAAACAGTCTTGTCTTTTGGCTTGGGTGGAATCAATTCAAAACCAAACGATTGATACCTATCCACCACATCTCTTTCCGAATCGACTATGACAAACCTGCCTCCCGCTTTCCGCGCAAGTTCTTGAGCCTTATCAAAGGTGAAATCCACCATTATTCTGCCTATGCCTTGACCCTTAACTTTGCAATCTCTTGCCATTTGACCAAGCAGAAGACTTGGTATGTTGGGGAGTGGTTTTTGTTCTCGTCTTTTCTCTGGAAGTTCCACCGTGCTGAGTGCTCCCATGGCTAAAGTTACGTAACCAATTGGGCAGCCTTTGTGCTTGAAGACATAGGTAACGCCCAAGTTCTCGTTCTGGTACGTCAATGCTTCTTGCGAGTTCTTGACGAAATCGGCATAACCTTTTTTCTCACATTGGAAGCCCTTAAACTCTTCAGTAGAACAGTACGGAGATACGGTGACTTCTTCGGCAGAAATCATGAAAAAGAGTAATGTGATTACTCACGTTTTATTCTTTTTGCGTTCTCAATGGCTTCTTGAAGACGCTTTTGCATCTCTGGTGAGGCGGGCTTGTCCAGTCGATCCTCTATGAATTTCCACTGTTCTCTACTTAGGGAAGGGATGGAACGGGGCAACATAGTCTACACCTTTAGCGATAGCTTAAGTAACGTTACTTAAGCTACTCACACTACTCTAAATTATCGTATATTAAAGTTATCTAATGGGGTTCGCGTTACTTACGACTAAGACAGAGACCGAGAGAAGGTTATGCGAGGACTAAAGAAATCCGATACACCAATCCTAGCGGGCTACCAAATCTATCACAACTACATGAGACCTCATGAGGCTCTGGATGGCAAAACTCCTGCCGAGGCTTGCGGAATTAAAGTAGAAGGAGAGAACAAGTGGATGACATTGATACAAAACGCAAGCCTCAGAACCTAGACTAGTCTTTTTTCAGACCGAGGGCTCGTATGTGTTCATTATAAGCCACATACCTTGGGCAACGTTTGAAATCATGAGTCTTACAGTAGTTCTTCCGATCTTCCTCATCGGGCTTATAGTAATTTAGCCCTCGCTCCGTTCTCTCCGTGAAGGGTTGTGCTCTACATTCATCAATGACGAAATAGATACAGTTCACCAAAGCACCCCTAACATCAACTTCGGAGTACAAAAAAAGGTTTGTTCATTGAGAACCTATCACCTCCGTTTACCCCATGTCCCGACTGTTAACAGCTAGAAGCGTGTCCCATCAACGTAACAGAACCTTAGCGCGCGTTCTTCATATAGTAGATGTGCCGTCGTCCTTCGATTCTCAGTCCAATCACTTCATTCTTGATTAAGATGTGCAGTTGTTTCCGTGTCCATGAATTTGAATACTGGTACTTTTCTTTGATGGACTTTGAGATCTCTTTGAATGTCTCCTTTCCTTCGCTGATGAACCTGCCAAACGTGTACGCGAGTAAATCGATGTCAGCATGCTCCATGAGCTTCCTGGTTATAGGCGGACTTATGGCATATTTCGCCCGCAGTTCTAGCAGTTTGGTCCCGAGCATGTAAGCCCACCGCCCGCTTCTTTTCTGGGACAGACACTCGTTTTCGATAGTCCGCCAGTCAAGTCCCCCCTCTGCCAGGATTCTCATGTCGTCGAGGTCTGTCTCACGTTCAGTAATTCCTTTGAACAGAAAGATGTCTTCGGCAGACATTAAGAATACGTCCAAATTGCCGAAGCTTCGATAAAGTCGTGCGCGTGATTTCATACTGCTGCTGAGCTCAAGCGCGCTGCATACTTGCCTGTCGAAAATGTCGAATCTCATGTGTCTGTTGTCCTCCATAATGGCAGTAGCCCCTAATGCATCGTATTCATTCGCTGGCTCCAATATGGAGTCAAATCCTGTGCTGCGTAGTGCTGACATGAAGTCCTTGGCCTCCTCTGCTGAGCTGAATACGACGTCGATGTCCTTTGTAGCTACTTTTCTTCCCATGAATGTCATTGCACAGCCGCCGATGAGATAT
>Ga0315291_10012704_pt1 | contig 10222 bp, 10 predicted proteins | sample YL17G12_20_MG_FD_203070 | JGI IMG/M metagenome (GOLD analysis project Ga0315291, IMG submission 203070) | Sediment microbial communities from Yellowstone Lake, YNP, Wyoming, USA - YL17G12_20 | ecosystem: Environmental > Aquatic > Freshwater > Lake > Sediment | place: USA: Wyoming | collected...
AGATTGTGGCACTTTAATGGGAGTTCTTGGGTAGAGGAGAGACCAATAAACGATGCAAGCTATTATTGGGGACCCCTAGATATAGCAAATGGAAAAATGCTTGCAATGAGGTGGATTGATACAACTAATTATTACTGTCAATTATATTATTATGATGGTTCCTCTTGGAGTAGGGTATATCCCTCAGGAACAACCGGAGATACCCTCCATTACTATTATCCAAGGCTTTCAGAGGACGGCTCTCAGATCATAGTCTCTGAATATGTTGGTGGTGGGAAGAGAATTTATAGATACAATGGTTCTACCTGGTCAGAAGAACAACCAATAGATAATAATGTATATGATTGGACAACAGTTAATATTTCTACTACAGTTTCTGGTCTTAGGATGGTGGCCGCAGAGGGTTCTTCTGATGTTATATACAAATATAATGGTAGTTCCTGGAGCTCCACATCTCCCGCCGGTGGAGTGAGTAAAAGATGGGATGATATTTATATCTCTGGAAATAAAATATTTATATTTGGTATAGAGCATTTCAGTGGGTATGGCAGACTGTGGTATTTTAACGAGTCTTCGTGGTCTGAACAAAGACCTTCTGGCATAGACCACACCAGAACTTGGAATATAACCATGAGTAATACAAAACTGGTGGCCAGTAACACGATAGACGGCACATATTATTATGACTATGGGGACGCTGTTTGGACGGAAACTGAGGTTGTTGCTGGACAAAGTTATGGGGTAAACACAATAGATGCTGATGGTGATTCGGTTGTTGCACACTACGACACAGATATTTATTATAATGGTGGGTATTCATTAGATAAACACTCAGAAACAGATTCAGGCTTTGCTAATATAACTACTCCATCCGATACACATCCATTTAATTCTGGGGATACAATAGACTTTACAGTTCAATCCGCCGAGATCATGATCCCAGGAACTTATTATTGGATTGTACAGGCTGCATATGATTCAGAAACAAGTGAATGGACCGCCGAAAGATACTTTATTGTAACGGGTTCTCCTGGTGTAGACGCCGACGACACAGCACACGTACAGACAGCGGAAAATATTACACTAATACAACACTATATACTTACAAATCTAAACAGTTCCCATATACTAACCTCAGATAATATTACTTTATCTGCCACCTCACCACAAATATATGCCGATACGGCAATACATACACTAACCTCCGATAATATTACTTTAACCGTAAGTTTATGTGTATTGGATTCATCCCACGCACACACATCAGAAAATCTAACAATCCTGGCATATGAACCTGGAGTAACTGTAATATATGTGGATAATTCCCAACTACTACAGTACAGTGATGTAGTAAATTTAACACAGCAAAACATTTTAGTAGTGGGTAGCACCTTACACACTCTGTACTCTGATACTATTAGAATTGGTGGAAAGAAAAATAGAGTTATGATGATAATATCAAATACCTAATTAGGTTTTATGGTATACTTATTTTGTTAGAAAGGAGGAGGAGTCTATGAATATGATAATGAAAAAACCGTTTGAATTTGTTTCTACACTAACACTTATATTATGGGGGGCCTGGGTATCCTGGCCCACATTCAGTACGTTCAATGTTGGAGGTGTATATCGTCAAATGGCAAAGACAGCTCCAGAATGGATCTGGGGAGCTTTTGTTCTATCAATTGGAATAATAAAAGCATTTTTAATGTATTCAAAGTACACTAAACTGAGGGTAATTATGGCTCTTATTGTTATGGCTATCTTTGCCATAATAGCTGCATTTTTTGCCCTGGGTAACTGGATGTCCGTTGGTGTACCAATGTATATATCCTTTGTTATAATTTCCTGGTTTTCCTATATGGAAGTCCTATCTGAAAATGGGTTATCCTTAAAAAAGGATAGAATTAAGGAGTAAACAAAATGAGTCCAGAAACTTTACTTGCCCTTGGTGGTTTAATAACCGGCGTACTTGGTGCTGTTGGAGCACTGATCGTATCCAGGCGTTCTGCTAAAAAAGATGAGGTAACACTATTGAGAGAAGAGATAGTACGTTTACAAGATCAAAGAACTAAAGACAACATAGAAATAGAAAAATGGAGAAAAAGATATAACTCCTTGTTTAGCTATGTTCTCCAATTAAGAACAATACTTGCAGATAATGGTATTGATATTCCCTTACTGGAGGAAGATGGTGGTATAGAAGAGGAAGATGGTGGTCTTAGTCCACTAACTACCAGAAAGAAAAAAATAATTCCCCCAGTGGAACCAGTAAAACCGGAGAAGACTGAATGACCGTTCCCTTTATGATAGATTTTTCTGCTTGGAGTAGCTGCCATACCTTAGAATCAATAAGATTACTTAAGGACAATGGCTTAACTGCTGCAATAACTAGAGCTGGTTGGGCTACAAGCAGGGATACCCTATTAACAACTCTGGTAACTCATTTTAGAACTCTTGGTTTACCCTTTGGTTTATATTGGTATTTATACCCAGGAGTTCCTGTAATAGACCAGATAAACAAATTTGTAGAGATAGCAAAAGAATTTCCAGACTCTACCTGCTTTTTCCTGGATTTAGAGGAATATAAAACCCTTAGTAATGTTGTTATTTCAAAAACAGCTCTCGAGGCTTTTTATCTATCCTGCTACACTAAATTAGTAAACTTACTACCAGGAAAGAAGATAGGAATCTATACAGCAGTTTGGTGTGTGAGTACCTATTTTCCAGGGGTTTCTACCTGGATTCCAAAGACAAATGGTTGGTATGCCGATTATATAAAATATTACAAGTGGTATCAAGACATGATCACGTCTTTTGGAGGAAGTTGGGGAGATAATACCAAACCAATCTCAATTACAAATTTACAACTAATATTTTCAGAGGTTAGTAGAAGAATCCCAAACATACCTTATGGTGTAGATAATTGGGGGATCTGGCAGTGTGTAACTTTTATACCTATAGTGGAATTAACCATAGGACAAAGAGGACTGGATTATAATATATTAACACAGGCAGGTTGGAAATATTGGTTTAATGTGGATGTAGAACCTCCAGTGAAGCCTCCGGTAGTAATAGTAACTAATCTGTATAAAGTAACCGCCAGCATACTAAATGTTAGAAGTGGACCTGGTATACAATACACCTCTGTTAAAAAACTATACTTTGGTGATATTATATTAACTACAGAGGAAAGCAATGGTTTTGTAAAATCAGAGTTTGGTTGGTCCAGTTTAACTTGGCTTATCCTTATGACTGCTCCCCCACCAATTACTGGAATTAGATATATAGCTACAGAGGATGTATATATTCGTGAAACAGATGGTTTACCTCTGGGTGGAAAAATCGGCTATGTAAAAACTGGAGAGGTGGTGGTAGCTGTTTTACAACTTAGTGGTTGGCTTAAACTAGCCAATGGTGGCTATGTGAGCGGGAGGTATTTTAAGATATATGGAGGATAACATGAAATTTTATTTGGGACGAGTACCATCCCCATATGATCCAAGGGACTACAATCTATCTGAATTTATACCAAAGGGGGTAATGAAGTTAAGTCTAAATCTAAGCAGGAACTGGCCTTTCAATGCAGAGCCTCTATATCAGGGGGAAACCCCCCACTGTGTAGGATTCAGTATGGCTAACTTTGGTATCAATACACCTGTAGAAACCCCATACTCAAATGAGACTGGTCATGCTTTCTACTACATGTGTAAGATATTGGATGGTGAACCAGATGCTGAAACTGGATCAAACATAAGATCAGCGGCCAAGACCTTGAAAACCCTGGGAAGAATAAACGCCTATGCGTTCGCTTCCAACATGACCGTGATTAAATACTGGTTACTTAACAGAGGACCCATGATAGCGGGTACTATCTGGACCCTGGATATGTTCACCCCAGATAAAGATAATATAATCCATCCTACTGGGGAGATAGCTGGAGGACACGCTTATCTATTGAATGAATGGACCAGAGATGGGTATATAGGTATACAGAATTCCTGGAATGGCTACTGGGGTATAAAGGGTAAAGCCTATATATATTATAAGGATTTTGAAAAGATATTAAGACAATATGGGGAGGTATTAGCTTCTACAGAATTACCTGAGAGGAAGACCTTGACATTTTGTAAAAGATAAGTTATACTTAGTCCATTACTTATAGAAAAGGAGTGATATGCCCAAGAATAAATTAGAAAGAAGATTGGAAGGCGTAAAAAGAGCCAAGAGAGTAATAAAGATATATAATCCTCATCAGACGGCTTGGGATAATTGGGAAGAAAAGTATAAATATTTTGGTAGATTAGTCCATACCAGAGTCCCTTGTAGTTGTGGTATGTGTGGTAATCCCAGAAGAGATGGAGAGATAACCAGACAGGAGAAGTTCATAGAGTGGGAAATGCAGGAAGAACTTAAAGTATTAGAATAAGTAATAATGGGGAAAAAAGAAGAAGAGAGTACGCTCAGTGCTCTCTTTTTTTTATACCCTTAAATGCAATTAAACAGGGGGTTCCAGACACTTTACTACCATTAATACATATATACCCATGATCTAGGTCTTTGTCAATTTTACCCATAAAATTTAACTGGAATGGCAGGACTGACCCCTGTCTTTTGAGAATTTTTAAAAAACTTTTTCTTAGGGGGATCTCGGCCTTTTGACTTTTTTGAAAAAACTTTTTCTGGGGTACACACCCGCAAGTAATTAACGGCATATATGGCGAATTGTAGGCAAGATGGGGGGTATACCCCCATATATGGGGGTATGATTCTTACAAGCTTGTAAGCTTCTGACTCGTTCCGTGTGTTATTATTGTCTTGCCGTCATTCTACGGCAAGAGGAGTTATAATGTCCAAGTCAAGCGGTAAAAGTGTAAGCAAGCCCTCAAGTGTAGTCTTGAGTGTAACCGGATTCGCTTTGGAATCCAACAAAGAAGCCTATATGCACGCAATTGTAAAATCCCCTACTTGCACGATTCAACATAGGCTTGCCTACGCTTTGGATATTGCAAGCAACAAAGCGATTAATGCCGAAGCAAGTAAAGCTTTAATGCAAGCCCTTTGCGACTTGTATGTTGCCGAAGCCGATTCAAGCAAAGCGGAATCGGCAAGCAAGATTCTACTTGCCGGAATAAGCGAAGCAAGCGACTTAAACCAAAGCTTTGAAGTCGCTTACGGCAAAGCCTACTTTGCCGATTGTAAAGCTTCCGGAAGTGTAGGCAAGAATCCGGAAGCAATGCTTATTGCTTTATTCAAGCTTACACTTGCCGAAGTCAAGTCGCTTGCCGAAGCAATAATTACAATGCGACTTGTCAAAGCTTCAATTACAAGCAAGAATCTTTATATCAAAGCCGTAGGCAACAAAGCGACTTCGGCAAGCAAAGCAAGCATAAACTTCGGTTAAGCTTGCCCTCACTAGACTTGCCCTCTCGAAAGAGAGGGCATTTTATTTTAAGTATATATATAGACTCATCTAGTCTAGCATACTAGACAGCCTAGGGCCTGACTGGAACAGTCGTTTTACATTTGTTGGGCTCAGTGTCTTAGTAACAGGTTATATAACGGGGTAGAACCAGTTAAAGAAAAGATCAGACTGGAACAGGCGGGCAGCAGAAATCGGACTATTTTTATCTTATTTGTCACATTCACAATTCGGACAATGTTTATCACAATTGCCCTATAAGGGCAATTAGGACAAATTGTATCCAATTTGTCCTTGTTTGAGGTGGAAATCGGACAATAACTATCCTAATTATCTCATTCAAATCGGACAATAACTATCTTATTGGGCAACTAAGGCAAATCGGACAATAACTATCCACATTGTCCAGTACAATTCGGACAAAAACTATCATAATTATCCAGGTAGCAGAAATCGGACTAAAACTATCCACATTGTCCACTATCCCAAATCAGACAATACCAGTCCAATTAGTCATATTCAAATCGGACAATTCCAGTCTTTAACATAGTATTCAAATCGGACAAATACAGTCTTTAACGTATTGTAATATTAAAGTCATGACATCTGTCACTATTGTAATTTCGTCTGTTTCGTGAGACAATGAAGGTCGTCAGGAGTTCGCCTGACGCAAATCGGACAAAAGGAGTCCTAAATGTCAGCAAAGTTATCAGCAAAAGTTCGTCAGCCCTCAGTCTTGAGTGTAACAGGTTTCAGTCTGATATCCAATCAGGCAGCATATATGCAGCAGACTACAGCCCTGCCTGTCTGTTCTCTGCAGCACAGACTAGCAGCAGCCCTTGATATCGCAGGGGCTGACAGCCTGCAGCCTGACAGCCGCAAAATTCTAGCAGCCTGTCTAGTAGACCTCTTTGTGGCAGAGGCTGACAGCCAAAAGGCAGAGGCAGCAGCCCGCAGCCTGCTATCAGCCATCAGCGATACATCTGATATGTCAGCCTCTTATGAGGTCGCCTATGGCAAAGGCTATTTTGCAGACTGCAAGAAATCAGGTGAAATTGGCAAACAGTCACAGCCTATGTTAGTCAGCCTCTTTAAGATGACAGTCGCAGAGGTTAAGGCAGTCGCAGAGAGTATCATTGTACTCAGAGAGACAAAGGCTAAAATTCAGAAACATAACCTCTACACAGCAGATGTCTCAGGAAACAAGAGTACATCAGCGGGCAAAGGCAGCCTAAAATTAGGATAGGCAGCAGACACAGCCTGCCCTCAGAAATGAGGGCAGGTTTTTTTTTGCCTGTTTTTATTCAGACTATTATAGTCTAGTATATCCAGACTATCTAAGGCCCTGACTGAACGAGTCTCTCACGTTTAACGGGCTTAGTGGACTGATTAAATAAAAGACCCCCCTGCAATAGCAGAGGGGCCTCTTGTCAGGGGGTAACTGACTTAACCTTCAGGCAGGAGTAGTCCTTCCTTTGTGACTACTCTTACAATCTGGGCATCATCGAACCCGGCCTCTCTTAAGTCCTTAATGGTAGCGTTCAACTTGGTATTATCTGGCTCTTTGAAGTCATCTGGATAAGCCCGTCTCATCTGAGCATCCAGTAATTCCGCCTCTCTCTCCATGCCCTTCAGGTCCTCGTCTGTGGGTACATACATTTCCCGTCTGCCTTCAGCGTAATCCTCTACAAAGGTCACCAGTGCATCAAAGTCCTCTGAAGGTCCGAGTGCTTCCGAGAGTGTCTTGACCTCCTGGAAGGTCACACCATTGTCCTCAGCTAAACTCTTCAGATAGTCCTCTCTGCTTTTGTAACCGTTTTCAGTGTAGACGTTCATTTTATTCTCCTTTATCTGAACATGGTGGTCACGGGTTGGGCTGTGTAACTTATCTGGGTAATTATCTTGGTGGCTCATTCTAGTTCTCCTTTGGGGGCCTGTTAAGGCCCCCTGAATGTGAAACTTGACGATTAGGAATTGACTGAAACTAACTGATTGACGGGGCTCCACTTTACTTGACTTGCTGGAATACTATTGTAGAATACTTTACTACCATTCTGTGTGAAGTTCACTCCATAGAATGTGGATGAAACATTCTTATTATTTAGGAACTGGATGTTGGCGAACATCATCAGACTTCCTATGTTTACCTGAACATGATCACCTGGATATACAAGATGAAGCCTGACAGCCTCCTGAATAGAGATCAGTACATTAGTGGGGGCATCTCCACTGTCAGTTGCCCACATGGAGATCAGGAAGAGCACACACTCTTCACGTGAACTGCCTAAGAACAGCATGTTCTGACATTTCTCTACAAAAGCATCATCGTCTGGATTACAGACTAGATTGAGATTGTCTCCGTCCTCGTCTGTAATTACTGCCCACCTTTCGTCTTCTTCTATTGCCTGAACTTTTGTCATTTCTTCCATTCTGGTCTCCTTGTCTATCTGAGTGGCCTGGAATTACTGTCCAGATGAACGATTTCGTTAACTAATTCTAGCATTAATGGATATTAAATGCAATAGGCAATTTTCTCTCCTGACTGGTTGCAGTCTAATTTATAGACTGCCTAAGGGTTCTGACTGAACCAGTGCTAGAGTTCTGACGCACTAGGGCCCAGACAGGACCTGTATCTACCCTGTAGCAGGGAATCCCAGACAGGACCAGTAACAATTCCTGTGTAGGTTCCAGTAGGGGGGTAACTGACAGAACCAGATATAAGAGTTTATCAGGGAAAACCAGACAGGATCTGACATAAATGTAATATTACTGGAGTAATAAGGTAAAGATTACATGTAATATGAAATTAGTGACATTTGTTACCTTGACGTTCAGACAGAACTATGATAAAATTAGTTATCCTGACCAAACGGTCAGTCAAGCAAGTCCAATGTTTTAGCCCTGACTACAATCATAGTCAGGCCGACCTGAAGGAGGTCACAATGAACGAAACGACTAGCAATGTAACTGGTAAGTTCAACAAATCGGATGAGGTCTACGGCCTGTGGAAAGCCCTCTCTGCCTTCAAAGGGCAGACCGACCTCGGAGTTGGGACAGCCGAAGTCCTGACTCAACTCTTTGTCCTCAACCAGGACAGCGAGAAAGCACGGACCACCGCTGCCCTTGTTCTGGCTGAGAAAGCTGCCATTGATGTCAAGTCCACTTTCACTGTCCGGGCAGGCAAGTCCAATGGCATGGTCAAGGAATTCCAGGTGACCGGTGCTCAAGTGATCTCAAAGGCAGAAGCCATTGTCAGCCTCGGCAAGACGAACGTGACTCTGGTGGAGATCGCCAAGGGCAAGCAGAAGGACGGCTCAGAGAATAAGAGCTCGTCCAAGGCTGATAAACTGGCCGGCCTGAAGTCAGCTTTCGCTGCAACTCCAGCCCCCGTACCAGCCAAAAAGTAGCCCAATAAGCTAGGCTGAACGTACAATTGAATAGGTCCCCTTGAGCAAGGGACCACTTTTTTTGCCTGGTGACTTCCAGACAGGACCTGTGTTGCCAAAGGATACCCCCCGCCTACCAGACAGGACCTTTGTAGTCTTTATAGACTGCCTAAGACGCCAGACAGAACGGGTGTGAACAACTTAACGGGAATCGCCAGACAGGACCTGTGATAACTCCAGGGACCAGGGGATAAATAGGATATAAATAGTCTGAATTAGGCTAAGGTCAGGATGAACCTGTATGGGGGTAACAGGCTATAAACAGTTAATGGGTCTGATGATGGGTAATAGTCTATAAAGTCTACTGATTTAGTAGACTACTCCCAGTGTAAAAGTTCTGGCTGGACAGTACCTCACCTGGATTCTATTACTGGTTCATATTACCTATCTATTGTATGTTCATTGATACTTATTGTACTGGTTCTTATTATTATTTCTTTTCTGTGTTCTGACAAGTTCAGATAAAGTGTCATAATTCGGAGTAATATTACCTTTATTACTTGTAATATAAAAGTCATTACATATGACACCTATGCAACCAGCCTGAACTATGATATAATTTGTTCACCTATGAAAGCGGTCAGTTATAAATCAAGTTCATTTGTTCAGGCTTTACCCCAGTTCTACTTAGGTCCACAATGATTCTGGGTTCACTCTAATCATCTTTTCTGTGCTCTTCGGTAACCGAATACCCTGGCTCACAAGGAGGTAGCCAGCAATGAATAATAAGGTGAACAAGAAGAAAGAACCAGTAAGAAAGGATATGCCTGTTACAATGGGCTATCATAACCTGAGAGTAAAACCAGGTGAATCTATCCAGGTAGAGAAGGATGGTAAGATTATACTGGTAGGTTCTAGGGGAAAGCGGACTGATACTGGTAAGAACATAAACACTAAACCAGTAGAGTTTAGAGGTCCACCTCTTCAGGGTGATGTTCAGAATATCAAGTATTACAGTGGTCCTTACCATGAACAAAAGGCAGAAGATCATCCTATGTTCAGTATATGGCAAGGATTGAACGCTTTAACTGGAGGCAAGATAAAGTTCAGTAAGTATAATGCTGGTAAAACCAAGGGCTTGTTCAGAGCAATAATAGGTGAATACCAGTTGATTGCTAAAGAGGCACATCCTACTGAACTTCTGTATATAAAGGACTCTGATGGTAGACTGCATTGTAAGACAGGACTTAGAGCCCAAATTCCAGTCACGGTGGATTATGTGAAGGCCTGTGAAAGAGAATACAGACTCCAGATTAGGGATGAGAAACTAAAGCGTGAGGCTGAACTTGAGGCAATAAAACAGGCTGAGGAACTGAAACATCGTCCACACAAGAAAAAGAAGGGGACCAGATTT
>Ga0315291_10012707_pt1 | contig 10221 bp, 12 predicted proteins | sample YL17G12_20_MG_FD_203070 | JGI IMG/M metagenome (GOLD analysis project Ga0315291, IMG submission 203070) | Sediment microbial communities from Yellowstone Lake, YNP, Wyoming, USA - YL17G12_20 | ecosystem: Environmental > Aquatic > Freshwater > Lake > Sediment | place: USA: Wyoming | collected...
GGGTCAGCATTCAGCATTCAGCATTCAGCATTCCCCCTGTGCCCTGGCGCCAATGACCACCTCCGACTCGCCTCCGCCCGCCCCCGGCAAACTGGCCGCCCGCCTCTCGGTGGTGGCGGCCGCGCTGATGTGGAGCACCAGCGGGCTGTTCGCCAAGGCGCCGCTGTTCGACGACTGGCCGAAGGCAGATCGCGGACTGATCCTGGCGTTCTGGCGAGCTGCGTTCGCCGCCTTGGTGCTGGTGCCCTTGATCCGCCGGCCGAAGTGGAACGTCCGGCTGGTGCCGATGACGATCTGCTTCACGCTGATGTGCGTCACCTACCTGACGGCCATGACGCGGACCACGGCCGCCAACGCCATCTGGTTGCAGGCCACGTCTCCCTGGTGGACGTTCTTACTGGCCGTGCTGATCTTCCGCGAGCCGGTCGCCCGCCGCGAGCTGATTCCGCTGGGCTTCGGCGTCTTGGGTGTGGGCACAATCCTGCTGTTCGAGTTGGGCATCCACACGCGAGACCACACGCCGGACACCGTCGGCGTGCTATGTGGGTTGGGGGCGGGCGTCTCGTACGCCTGCGTGGTCCTGTTCATGCGGCGGCTGCGCGACCAGACCTCGGCCTGGCTGATCGCCTTGAATCACCTGGTGGCCGTGCTGGGGATGCTGCCGTGGGTCGTGCATCTCGGCATCTGGCCCTCGCCGGCCCAACTGGCGGTGCTGGCCTGCTTCGGCGTCTTCCAGATGGCCATCCCCTATGTGCTGGTGAGCCGTGCCCTACGGACGATCAGCAGCCAGGAGGCCATCGGCATCTGCCTGATCGAGCCGGTGCTCACACCGCTGTGGGTCCTCCTCTGGGGCGAGGTCCCGGCCCCGTGGACCATCGCCGGTGCGTCGCTGATCCTGGTGGGGCTGGTGGTCCGCTACGTGGTGTTCGAGTGGATCGCCGCGCGGGGCCGCCAGCGCACGGCGGCCGCGATGGACGCTCAGAAACGCCCTGTCGTGTCGCAATAGCCGGCGGCGGGTGGCTGGGGCATAGCGCAGCGGTGCCCCAGAAACCAGGTACTCTGGGGCGTCGCCGACCAAAGCTTCGCTTCGGTGCCCGTCCGCCACCAGCCACCCCGGACCTCCCGGAATCACGCAAGTCCATTTAGCAGCCGCCGGCCGAGACTGTGGCAAATTCCGGCGATTGTTGGCCGCTGGCTGCCAAGATTTCTTTCCTGAAACCGAATAGATGGCGTGTCGCGTCCTTATTCCGGGCAGCGATAATGTGGTTGCATTCGCCCCGCAGACGATGTATACTGGGGCCTGGTCAATCTGGCGGTGCCGGTTCCCCTTTTTCGGGCCCGGCACACCTTCGACGACACCATGTTGTTTCCCCTTCACACGAGAGGACCCCGCTCATGAGTAAGGCCCGACGTACACTCTGCTTCCTGACGGCCACGGCCATGTTCATCGTGGTTGCCCTGGGAGTCGCCACGGCACTTGCCGAAGACCAAAAACCCGCCCCGCCCGACCGGCCCGCGGCCAACGCGCCGGCCGTCATCCTTGCCCAGCCGGGTGGGGGTATGGCAAAGGTCGCCGGCCCCAAACTGCCGGAAAGGAAGGACGTCCGCCTGCCGCTGGCCAAGGCCGGCCTCCCCGGGCTGCCCGCCCTCCCGCAGGAGATGGACCTGCTCTCGGATATCGCCGTGAAACTGCTCTCCGGCAACGTTACCAAGCTGTTGGCCGACGTCTGTGCCGACTTGTTCTCCGGCAATTCCACCGAGCTGTTCTCGGGCAACGAGCCCTCGCTGCTGTCGGATAACGCCACGGAGTTGCTCTCCCGCAACGAGCCTGAACTGCTCTCGGGAAACGCCACGGAGTTGCTCTCCCGCAACGAGCCTGAACTGCTCTCGGGAAACGACACCAGGCTGTTCTCCGGCAACGAGGTCCAGCTCTTCTCGAACATCAAGCTGGAGCTCAAGGTCACCAACAGCGGGAACAACAACGGGAACAACAACCCGCCTCCCCCCCGCCTCGAGCCGCCCGTGAAGCCGAAGAAGCCCGCCAAGCCCGCCAAACGCGCCGCCGTCGATCGAGACCAGAGCGGCACGGTCAGCTTCGACGAGTTCTCGGCCTCGAAGGCCGGAATGAAGCTGCGGCGGGCCAAGGGCCGCTTCGCCGCGCTCGACACCAACGGCGACGGCCTCTTGAGCTTCGCGGAGTTCACCTCGCAGAGCACCGACGGCCCTTCCGTGGCGCAGCGATAACCCGACTGATCTCCGCGCCCGGCTGCGCACCGCGCGGCCGTGGCAGAGGATCTTCGGGCCAAAGTGCCGAGACATCTGGCCCGCATTTCTCACCACAGTGTGCCACCGCTTGACGCAAGGCAAGCAGTGCTCAGGGGTTCCATGCTGCACTGCTTCTCCGAAGCAGTCCTCATGCCCCGTCCGGGGCTCCCTGAAATGATGAAAACTGCCTTTTTCAGAACAGTGGCACACAGTGATCTAACGTGGGGCGCTGGCGAGAAATGCGGGCAGGGAACTCGGGCCTACTGCCGGACGCTGGCCTTGTCCGGGCCGGGGAAGTCGTCGGGCACCTTCTGGGTGACCTTGCCGCTGGCCGCCCATTCCGCGCCCCGCTGGAAGGTGACGATGAACGAGACGGCCTTCAGGTGCTCGGCCGTGTGCCCCAAGGCGTTCTGGAACACGCGGCCCTTGCCGTAGCTGACCGTAAACAGCAGCGGCTCGTGCTCGCCCGCGCCGCCCTTTTCCTCCGGCGCGAAGGCCGTGGCCAGCACCGTGAGGTTCTTGGCCGGGCCGCGGAGCCAACCGTAAAGCTCGTCGGGCACGTGCATGAACTTCTCGGGCAGCCCCTGGGTGATGGGGTGATCGGGCTCGCGGACGACCAACTGAAACGGCTGCTGCGGACCATGGCCCCCGCCTTTTCCGGGCTTCTCGTCGCGGACGATCTTCCCCTCGCGCCAGCGGACGTACGGACCGTCCTTTTCGTTGCGGCCCCAGCCCAGGCCCATCATCTCGGTGTAGTCCTTCCAGTCGGGAAACGCCGCGCAGGCAAAGTGGTAGATCACCAGCCCGCCGCCGCCCTTGACGTAATCGACCAGGGCCTTTCGGGTCTCTTCCGGCCAGGGGTCGCCCTGGTAGTTGCTCACCACCACGTTGTAGGCGGCGAAGTCCGGTTTGAAGCCGCTCATGTCCTTGCCCTTCGGAGGCGACGTGGCCACGTCCACCGTAAACAGGCCGGTCTGCTCCAGCAGCTTCTTCAGGACCGGCGTGGTCCCCTTCCAATCGTGGCCGTTTTGCCCGTCCACGATCAGGGCCTTGTACGGCGGCGCGGCCATCGCCACGGCGACCAGGACGATCCAGATTCCCAACGCGGACAGCCAGTGTCTCTTCGACATCGCAACGCTCCTCTCCTGGTTGACCCAACACTTGAGGTTGACACGACGGGAGTAGTCTAGCACACGGAACCGCCGGATTGCAGCAACACCAGCCTATGGGGGGGGCAAGAATGGCTGGTAGCCGGGACGCAACGCGTCGCGGGGAATTCTCCCAGTGGGCATCCGCCGGCGACTGAAGCCCTATGTCGCATTTCTCGCCAATACCCCACGTCGGATCAGAGTGTGCCACTGCTTCGCAGAAGCAGTGTTGCGGGGCGGAACCCCGATCACTGCTTGCCTTACGTCAAGCAGTGGCACACTGTGGTGACAAACACGGCTAAGCCATGCCGCGACGCGTTGCGTCCCGGCTATCGGCAGTTGTGCCTCAGACTGCACGCGAGAGATCTGCGCGACGCCGCGGAACACCTACTCCGCCCGGTTCTCATACCAGGCCAGGTTGTTCGAGCGGCCGGCGATCACCACCAGGTCGAGCCGGCCGTCGAGGTTCACGTCGGCCGCCACCGCGCCCTCGGCGGCGATGCCACGGTCGAGCGGAATCTTCGTGAAGCGGCCACCGGCGGCGTCGGCCGGATCATACAGCGACAGTCCGCCCCCGCCGGCCCGCCAGCCGGCGACGATCTCGTCGGCCCCGTCGCCGTCGAAGTCGGCCACCACCAGTGCGTGGCCCTCCTGGAGCGTCTCGTCGAGCACGCGGCGCTGCCACGGGGCGTCGGCGGCGGCCGGCAGGTAGACGACCACCTGGTGGCCGTGCCAGGGCTCGATGGCAGCCAGCCGACCCGCTGCGCGGGTACCCCGCCGCCCTTGCCCCAAGCTGCCCCGGGCGACCTCGCTCGAGCCCCGCGACGCACCCAGCTTCTGGTCGACGGGCTGAGCCCCGGCCGCGATCCGGATCTTCTGCCAGCGCCCCGCCTCGCCCTGGCCCTCAAAGTCAAACCGCCAAATGCCCTCGAAGCTGGCCGTGAGGATCTCGTCGCGGCCGTCGCCGTCGAGGTCCCCGACGTGCAGCCCGTGCAACACCGTCAGCGTCTCGTCGATCGTCCAGGTCTCCCAGCGGCCCTCTCCAGGCTTTCGCGGTGCGCGGAAGGCCCAGAGATGCGCCGGCTTGGGATCGCGCGGGCCGTCGGAGCCGCGGCCGAACAGTGGGGCGTGGACCAGCTCCGGCCGGCCGTCGCCGTCTAGGTCGCCCCAACGCAGCCGGTGGACCACCGGATCGACGGCGATCGGATGAACCTGCCAGGACTCCTCCGGGTTCTCCGGCCGAGTGAGGAGCTGGATCTCGCCGCCGCGGTTGGACTCGGAGAAGTAAAACCCGCTGGCCAGGGCAATCTCCGGCCGCCCGTCGCCGTCGAGGTCGCGGACGGCCAGGTCGATATTCTTGAGCGTGCGGGCCACCGGGCGGCGTTTCCAGCCGGGGTTCTCGTACCAGTCGACGCGGTCGGCGTCGGTACTGAGCGCAATCACGTCCGGCTTGCCGTCGGCGTTGACGTCCGCCACCGCCACCTGGTAGCCGGCAGGAAACGAGTCGATGTCGTGCCGCTCGAACCGCACCGGCCCGGCGGCCAGCAACAGCATCGCCACGGCGAAAGCAGGGTGGGCCATGGGTTGATCTCCGATCAGGGAGCGGGCCGGAGTCCGGCCCTTCAAATGCCAACGCACCTCACGTCATGCATCAGCCGCGAGCATAGCGACTCGGCTGCATGGACCGGGTGGGCGGCTACGTGCGCCCCAGAAGTCTGTCATACTCCGCATGCGGCCCGATCCAGAACCAGGCGAGGTCGCCTTCGTGTTCCACCGCGAGCGCCCGGTAGTACAGACCCACTCGAACCGACGCGAAGCGTCCCGCCTTCTTCAAGTGCAGTGACGGATGTCGTCGATTCTGGCGTAATAGGGCATAGCACTTGTCCGCCAGCCGCTGCACTTCTTCTGGTAGGCGGCGATAGCAGCGCCAGAAGCGCGGGGTCGCTCGGTGTCTCATAGATCCGTACAGCGCCCTTCGCGCAAGTCCCGGAGCGCTTCCTCGGCGAGTTGATCCATTCGGCCTGCGGCCACATCCTCCTCGAATTGGCGGTCCCAAAGCTCGGCGTCGAACTCGGCGAACCAGGCACGAAACGCCGCCAAGTCCTCGGGTGGCAGTTGGCACACCGCCTCTTTGATTTCTTCGACAGTGCTCATAACGATAATCTACTCCCTTGGTTTGCTCAACGCAAGTGCCTCTACCGCCTGATGGTGTGCGGTCAGCTTCCCGTATCGATCACCGGCAGTGGCAGGTTGCTGTGAATGCGAAACAGGAGCCATTCCTCCAGGATCTCTCGCAGTTGCTCCCGGCACTCTTCGAGCGTCTCTGCATCGGCGTAGACACCGTTGCACTGCGGGATTTCCCCATAGTAGCTCCAGTCATCCGGCAAGATCTCGTATTCTGCGTGGCGGAGCGCCGCCTGAACGTATTCCGAGAGCATGGTCACGAACCTCCATTCCGAGGGTGGTGCGTCGCCTAAGGGCCGCGCTCAGCGGCCGGCGCACGAGCAACGCGAGCGCCCGATCTGCTGCAGCGCTGAGTTGGGCGGCATGAACTTCACGGCGCACCAAACTCTGCTCGAAGATACTCTAGCGTTTTTGCATCTCGCAGCTTGCAGACGATGTTCCGGTTTTGGAACGCCCCCCTGAACGTCCTGGCCTCGTCTCTGCTGAAGGTCTTGAACCATTTGACTCCCACCGCCCACTCAGCGTCGGCCGGCGAGTCTTTGTTCTCGGCGGCACGTGGAGCCTGTAGAGGGAGGTCAAGGAGGGGCTTGCCGAACTCATCGGCGATGAAGTCGCCGATCGGCACCGCCTCCTTCGTGACCTCCCCGTAGCCGACATAGCCAAGCCCCCTCATATAGGCGAAGATCTGATTGCCAGTCTTGAGATGGTGCAGCGGCCGCGAGTACTTCTGACCCTGCCCAGCGCCGATGTAGGCATACTTGGTGTTATCGTCCCAGTTGCGGTGGGGTCCTTCGCCGACGTTGACGAACCAGTACCCAGGCCACGGGCCCCGCTTGCGCGACTCGGATCTCTCTACGGTCTCTATCGGGTCTTTAAGCCAAGCCCGTCCCAGAAACTCGGAGGAACCGTCGCGGAAGAAGCTGAAAAAGACCGCGTTGATACTGACGCTGTGTTCTTCGGATAGGTAGGTAATGATTCGCTCGGAGGAGTCGTCCAGCTCGGATGCCACGACGATGAGGTTGTGGCTGGCGTTTACTGTCTCTGGGATTGCGGCCCCGAAGGACTGCTCGAAGACGGCAGCGAGACTCTTCTGCTGCCATCGCTGCGCGATCTGTTCGAGGTCGTTGTAACCGAGATCCTTTATCCAACTTCCGTAGTCAAGCAACTGCCCGACCACTTCGCGTGGGGTGCGACCACGCTTCAGTTCGAGGGCCACGCAGTTGCCCTCCGGGTCCAAGGCCAGGAGGTCGATCTTCGCGCCGAATGCCGTCTGGACCTGACGGCCGATGATGGCAAGCTCCACGCCCAGAATACCTGGGTCCGCGGCGAGCCAATCCTCAAGGCGTTGCTCCTGGTCGAGCGCGGAGGCGGAAATTGGCTGAAGCTTCGGACCGGCCACCTTCCAGAGCATCATCTCGAAAGACATTTCATTCACCGCCTCGATAGGGCGCCCGCATTACGGTTCTGTTGCCGCCCAACTTGTGTTCAGGCCGACCTGTATCGGGCGCAAGAGCACGCCGCTGCGCGACGTGCGCATGGTGCCCAACCTGTCAAGGACCGCTGGGCGGACCACTAGGCCGGCGCCTCGGCACCGGGATCCGCCGCCGGCATGGCCGCAAGTACGGCCTTCAGCAGCCGGTTGACCTGCGCCGAGTCGGTGAAAACCGCGGCGACTTCAGGCTCTAGGTACACAACCCGACCGCCGGGCGGCAGTTCACTGGCAAATCGATTGCGCTTGGCCTTGCTGTAATCAAACCGATACTCTTCTCGCAGTTCCTCACTCATAAGCCCACCCACCAATGGGTATATACCTTCGTCGTGTTCACCTCCTGGTGCAGTAGCAACAGTCTCGCGGCACCGAACCGCGCCATGCATTCCAATGCCCGCGACGGCTCAACTCCCGGGCCTCCCTCCGGGTTCCGAGCATTTTACACCCCCAAGAAGGCAGGTACAACATCGCAGCCGGCGGTTGACCGGTTTTGTCAGGGCCGGGCCCTCCCTGGGGCGCTCAGGCACTCTGTTTGCGGGCGATTAGCGCGCGGACTTCGGGAGCCAGTTCCGTCGGCACCGCGATCATGGTGATTCCCTGTGCTTCGCTGGCCGCCTCGATCTCGGCGAACTGTTCGTCCTCGGTCTGGCTCTCGTAGTGCTCAAGCACCTCGCGCACGCGCTGTTCGTCCCAACCAGGAGGGAACTTCTGCTTGCTCATCGCGGTTATCTCCGTTGCCTACGGCGGAAGGCGGTTTTCGCCTTGCCCCGCAACTCGTAGGCGGTAATCACAAACACGCTCTCGGGGTCCTCGTCCGGCACGTAGATGACTTGAAGGTAACGTCCGGCCGCGGTCTGGCCCAGTTTCATTCGCGAGTCCCTGGTCCCTGGCAGATCCTCGCCGGGCGCGCGAAGAACTTGCCGGACTTCCGCTTCGGTCACGCCGTGCCCGTAAATGTGGGGCAGGCCGCTGTCGGGATCCTCGTAGAAGCGGATTTCCATCTCGGACCGCTCCATTGTTCTGGCTCGCGACGGCCCTGTCGCAATGGCTTCCTGCCACGGTAACGCACGATGGCCCCCGTCCCCTATCCGCCTTTCAGCATTCTACACCCCCAAGAAGGGAGGTGCAATGGTCATGGCGCCGGCTGCCCAGTTTTGTCATGGCGTGTCCCGCACGGGCCGCCTATAATTGAACACTACAGCCCCGCGCCGCATTGACGGGCTTAGTTTCGGCGCACGTGAAGATGCCCAGTGACAGATTGCGGCGCCGCGTCGCCTGGGAGGCGGCACGGCTGATGTACTGCCGGGAGGAGTCGGAGTATTTCCGGGCGAAGATGAAGGCCGCCCGGCGAATCTACCGCGGCCAGCCCAAGCCCGGCGACCTGCCCAGCAATCGCGAAATCCGCGACCAGATCCAGGCCCTGGCCTGCCTGCACGAAGGTGAGCGCCGCACGGAAAACCTCCGCCAGATGCGCCTGGAGGCCCTGCGGATGATGCGCCTGCTGCGGGCCTTCCGCCCGCGGCTGATCGGCAGCACCTTGACCGGCCACGTCCGCCAGGGCTCCGACGTCGACCTGCACGTCTTCTCCGACAGCGTCGAGGCCGTGGCCGCCACGCTCGAGGCCGAGGGCATCCGCCACGAAGTCGAGCGCAAGCGGGTCCGCAAGCAGGGCGTCCAGCAAGTCTTCACCCACGTCCACGCCCAGGACCATTTCTCCTTCGAGCTGACCGTCTACGCGGCCAACATGGCCCATCACGTCTTCAAGAGTTCGGTGACGGGCAGGGCCATCGAGCGGGCGAGCATCGCCGAGTTGGAAGAGCTGCTCGCGCGGGAGTATCCCGAAACGCCGCTGGACCAGGCGGTCCTGGAGGCCGAGAGCCGGGCGGATCGCTTCCAGGTCTACGAGATGCTGCTCGTGCCCCTGGAGCAGGTGAAGGAGCGCCCCGAGTATCATCCCGAGGGCGACGTGCTGTATCACAGCCTCCAGGTCTTCGAGCTCGCCCGGCAGAAACTCCCCTACGACGAGGAATTCCTGCTGGCGGCCCTGTTGCACGACGTGGGCAAGGGGATCGACCGCAGGGACCACGTGGCCGCGGCGTTGGAGGCGCTGGAGGATCTGATCACGCCGCGGACGGCCTGGCTGATCGAGCATCACGTCGAGGCCCACGCCCTGAAGGATGGCACGCTGGGCGTCCGCTCCCGCCGCCGGCTGGCGGCCGCGGAGGATTTCGACGAGCTAATGCTGCTGGCCGACTGCGACTCGCAGGGCCGGGCGGTGGGCGTAGAGGTGCCCGACGTGGAAGAGGCCCTGGAGTATCTCCGCCAACTGGCTGCGAGCTGCGGGGAGTAGCAGGGGAAAAAGGGGACAGGTCCAATTTGTGCGCAGCACCGGGCACCGACCGAAGGTTGGTCAGGCCGTTCCGGCAAATTGGACCTGTCCCCTTTTTCCCGGGATCACGCAAGGCCATTTAGCTCTGGGGCTGGGGATTTGGGGCTCGGGGGTCGGGGCTCGGGGGTCGGGATTGGGGGGCGAGGGGCCAGGCGAGAGTTCGTCAGTTCATCAATCATCAATAGCCCCCGCTACGGGGTGGATTCCTGCGGCAGGTTTCCAGGCGCCTGGGGGGGAAACGCCCCTTCTGCCTATTGACTTCCCGCCAGGATGCATTACAAGGGAGGATGCTCCGCCGTGGCCGAGGGCCCGCCGGCCGTCCCGGCGGCTGGTGCCAGACTGTGGGCGAGGGTGGCTGGGGTCGAACGGAGTGAGCCCCCAGGCCCCGGTTTTCCGGGGGTTCGCCGACCAACGCTTCGCATCGCTGCCCGTCGACCCCGGCCACCCCAAGTCGGACCATCCGAACTCGGAACTACTGAGTCTGTATAATCGTTGTTACGTGCCCTTGTCAACTGGCCGTCTTGCGCTAATGAATGCACAAGGGCACAGCCCTTTTTGACGGAGTCATTTTCCAATGGCAAAAGCCAAGAATTACCGGAGCGCGATCACTGGCCGTTATCGAGACTTTAGCATCATTATTGGGTTTTGATGATGACTCACACGGGTATTTGTGCTAGGTTTTCGGCCTGGAAAGCGGGGCCACGGAGGGCTTTGCCATGCCGGGACCAGGCGAATACGTGTCCGAT
>Ga0315291_10012710_pt1 | contig 10219 bp, 9 predicted proteins | sample YL17G12_20_MG_FD_203070 | JGI IMG/M metagenome (GOLD analysis project Ga0315291, IMG submission 203070) | Sediment microbial communities from Yellowstone Lake, YNP, Wyoming, USA - YL17G12_20 | ecosystem: Environmental > Aquatic > Freshwater > Lake > Sediment | place: USA: Wyoming | collected...
TCGCCGGAGTCGCCCCGCATCGTGGACACATCGCCGCGAATCAGGCTGACACGCGCCACACCCGGCGCTGGTTCCTGATCCTCGGCCCGCGCCGGCTCGACAGCCAGCAGCGTCAGAGAAAGCAGAACCAATGTCCCAAGAGCCAGAATGCAATAAACGCGTTTCATGGCGCACCTCGTTTCCTCTGCACGGTCCAGGGAACCGCCTTACCTTCCACCCCCAGTAGGGCACGCGGTGTTCCAAACCCGCGCCCTGGGCTTGTCATCTATCTTATTGATTTCAGATGAGATAGACTGGACGTCGAAATCGCCTATTGCGTACTGCCAGCCGTTCCTGGCCGTTACTGGCCGACCCTGGCCGTTTTCAGCCACCATCCTTCCAAAATCTGGATTTTGCGATAGCAGGCGATTTGAGCCCCCTCCCAGACGGATGTAGGCTAGACATATGCACCACCGCCCGAAAGCCCCGCCTGGAGCCTCCTCGCACCGCCCGAGGCCATCCAACGAGCCTCTCGGACTCCGTGCCCGGCCCTCCGCCGGCCCTCGCCCGTCCGGCAGTCCTTTGGTCCCTGGCTGCGCCGGGTGGTAAGATGGGGGCGGCGACAGACTTCGAAGTTTTCTAACCACCGCCAGCCTGGTCTCCATTCGAGGTCGGAGGTGCCTCGCCATGCCGCACTATTCGCACTCTCAACTCCAGACCTTCGAGGACTGCCCGCAGAAGTACAAGTTCAAGTACCTCGACAAAATCGAAAAGCCCGAGAAAGAGAGCATCGAGGCCTTCGTGGGCAGCCGCGTGCATGATGTCCTGGAGAAACTCTACAAGGACCTGCTGCAATGTAAGCTCAACTCGCTCGACGAGCTGCTCGCGCACTACCGCAATGTTTGGGAGAGAGAGTGGGAACCGACCATCAAAATCGTGAACAAGAACCTGACGCCGCAGAACTGGTTCGAATACGGCGTGAAGTGCATCCGCAACTACTACGAGCGCTACAAGCCCTTCGACGAGAGTCAGACTATCGATACCGAGGCACGGATTGTTTTCGCCCTGAATGATCAGGGCAACTACAAGCTCCAGGGCTATATCGACCGCATCGCGCGCCGGCCCGATGGCACCTGGGAAATCCACGACTACAAAAGCGGCGGCCACCTGCCCGCGCAGACCGAGCTGGACACCGACCGCCAACTGGCCCTTTACCAGATCGGGCTGAAGACGCGCTGGCGCGACATCGAGCATGTGGAGCTGGTCTGGCACTACGTGGGCTTCGACACGACGCTACGCTCCCGGCGGACGCCCGAACAACTGAAAAACCTGGCCGCGCAGACCATCACCGTTATCGACCAGATCGAGCAGGAAAAGGAATTCGAGCCCCGCCAGAGCCGGCTCTGCGACTGGTGCGAGTATCGCGAGGATTGCCCCCTGTGGAAGCACGTGGAGGCGGTTGAGTCGTTGCCCCCTGCGGAATTTGCCGGCGACGAGGGAGTCCGGCTCGCCAACGATTACGCCAAGACCAGGTTCGAAATCGACCGGCTGGAAGCGCGCTTGGAGGAGTTGCGTAGACTTGTGATCGAGTTCTGTCGACAAAAACAGGTCAACGTCGTGGCGGGCAAAGGCGTTCGGGTCAAGGTGAAGTTCGAGGAAGAGCCCCGGTTCCCGGTTAAGGACGACCCGCAGCGCGCCTCCCTGGAGGATTTCGTCCGCCGCCTGGGCCGTTGGGATGATGTCTCCGACCTGAATTTGAACCAGCTCGGGAAAATCCTTAAGGAGAAACAGTGGGAGCCGAAGCTGCTTGAAAAACTCCGGCAGTTCGCCACGACGGAATCTTCTGTCAGGGTCGCCATCAGCCGGACCAAGGAGCGGGAGGATGCGGAGTGATGTGATGCCGGGCCCGCCCCGCAGGGCCGGTACTGTAGCGGCGGTCTCTGACCGCCGTCTTTGACAAGCAAAGATTTCGGCGCAACCCGCGAAGTGGGGCGCCCCCACAGCAACTATGAGCTTCGACCTTCAAACCTATCTCAACCGTTTCCCGGAAGTTTGCCGGCAGAAATTTCAGCGGGCGTATTCGTTCCGCGCTCTGGAGAAGGACTACGAGCAGTTGCGCGCGGGCAAGCGCTGGTTAGTCGCGCGCGACGTGGTGAAGATTTTCGACCCGGCGCGCACGCCTTTTGCGCGCTACTGGCCGAAACCCAACGAAAAAGAGCTGGACCGGACGCTCAAGGGGCAGCGCCTGATGCTCGCTCCCGTCCCGGCCGACAGCCGCGAGTTGGTCGAAAAGCTCCTGGCCGTCTTTCACAACACCGGCATCGCGTCACTGGTGCTGCGCTTTGTGCATCCCGACCGCTTCGGCATTTTCTCCACGCCCATTGTCAACCTGCTGCAAATCCACCAGCCCACGACCGTCGAACTCTACCTGGCCTTTTGCGACGAGCTGCGCGAATGGCAGAAGCATTTCCGCATGCCCTCGGTGGCGGAAACCGAGATGGCTCTGTGGGCGTATCACCAGCTCGCGCGCGGGCCGGAACACTCGCCCGAAGCCGAGCCGGCGCGCCGCGACTTCGACGCCGACGTGTGGATTCAGCGGCGCCGCATCGCGCAGGCGCTGCGGCCGTTCCTGGAAAAATACGGCCCCCTGGAATTGGCCCGCATCCTGGTGGAGGAACACCCCAAACTTGCGGGCAAAATTGCCGGGGAAGAGTACGAGCGCCTGCTGCGCCGCGCGGCGCGCCAGTCGGGAGTGAAGCTGGGCGTAAGAGGCTCGATTGAAATCCTCTTCGACCGGCTGGAGCACGACGGCCGCATTTCGCTGGAAGAAAAAACCCTGTTGCGCCGTGTTTGGGAAGGCCGCAACGCCGCCGTCCATCCCGAGGCCGGCCTCACCCCGGAAGAGGTCGAGGTGATGATCGACACCATCGAGCGCATCTGCCTGGCCTGGGATACTCCCTGGTCGTAGGAACGCAACCGTCGAACCTCGCAAGGGAGGCGTTCGCGCACGGGGCGGCGACGAAGAGGCTTTGGTGACGGAACCGTGGTGTCCAGTTCCCACCTAGGGCGGCTTACAAGGAGGCGGCATGACGTTCGAAAACCGCGTAGCGGTGGTCACGGGTGGCACCGGGGCACTGGGCAGTGCCGTGACGCTGGATTTGCTGGCGAGCGGCGCGCGCGTGGCCGTCACGTATCGCAATGAAGACGAATGGGCCGGGCTGGTTCGCGATGCGGGCGCTGGCGCCGATCGGCTTTGGGGAATGAAAGTTGACGTGACACGCGCGGAGGAAGTGCAGGCGTCGGTGCGCGAATTAGCTGCCCGCTGGGGCCGCGTCGATTTCCTCGTAGCCGTGGCGGGCGGCTTCGCGGCAGGCAAGAGTTACGAGACGAATGAAAAAACCTGGGACCACTTGCTTAACCTGAACCTGCGCTCGCTGGTCAATTGCCTGCGCGCCGTCGTGCCCATCATGATTCAACAGAGCTTCGGCCGCGTTGTGACCATCTCCAGCGGTTCGATTCTGCGCGGCGGAGGCGCCGGCATCGCGGCCTACGCCGTCTCCAAGGGCGCTGTGCAGCAGCTCAGCGAAATCCTCGCCGACGAACTCAACAGCTACGATATCCACGTCCACTGCCTCATGCCTGGCACCATGGATACGCCCGCCAATCGCCGCTCCATGCCCAACGCCGATTTCACGAAGTGGGTCAAAACCGAAGATGTTGCGCGCGTGATTCATTTCCTGCTCGGCGACGAGGCCCGTGCCGTCCGTTCCGTCGTCGTGCCCATGCTGGGGTAGACGCCGACGGCGCTATAGTTACGGCCCGAACAGCGGAATTCCGTGATAGCTCGTTTCCCCTGAGTCATGATACAAGGATTCTGTCTACTGCCCCCGCAGTGACAAAATGTCCCTGTGCACTGCGGCTTGGCGGCGCCCTCCATTGCCGCATCGTGGCGTGTGAGGATAATTGTTGCCCGCTGTTGTCGAGATGCCCCAGCGGAGCGTCTCTACCGGGAAAGTGGCATAATGCGCGGTGCAAGCACAACCCAAAGGAGGGGTGCTTCATGACGAGAATAAGCCGTCGTGGCCTCTTACAGAAATCCCTGGGGATCTCCGGCGCGTTGCTGGGAGGACTTCCCTATGAGCATCGGGCGCTCCTGGCGCAACTCGTCGACCGATCGGACTACGGAAAGGTCAAGGAGCCGGTCAAGGGGTTGCAGCGAGGCAAGCTGGGCCAGCATGAAATCTCGCGCCTGATTATTGGTGGGAATCTGATTTCCGGCTCGGCGCACGCGGATGAACTGCTTTATCAATCCGCGCTCATGACGCACTATTTCAATACTGAAAAGATTTTCGAAACCTGGGCGCTCGCCGAGCAGAACGGCATCAACACCACGCTGATGCGCGCCGATCCTCATATCTTCGGGCACTACCAGAAATTCACCCGCGAGCGCGGCGGCAAGCTCCAGTGGATTGCTCAGTCGGCTCCCGAACAGGGCGACCCGGTGGAAAACGCCAAGCGCGCGCGCGACCACGGCGCCGTCGCCATTTACCTGCACGGCAACGTCTCCGACAACTTTGTAAAAGAGGGGAAGGCCGAGGAGATCGGCCGGATCATCAGCGGCTTCCGGCAGGCGGGCCTCATGGCCGGGATCGGCGCGCACCTGCTGGCCACGGTTCAAGGCTGCGAGAAGGCGAAGCTCGATCCGGACTTCTACATGGTCACGATCAATCGAGTGAGCTACTATTCGAGCCCGGCCGCCGAGGTGGGCGAATTCATGAAGAGTGTCAAGAAGCCTTGGATCGGTTTCAAAGTTCTGGGCGCGGGCCGCGACAAGCCGCTCGAAGGATTTCAGCACGCCTTCGAGAAAGGGGCCGACTTCATCGCCGTCGGCATGTTCGACTGGCAGGTGCGCGACGATACCGCCCACGTCCAGGCCATGCTCGCCAAGGGGGTCGACCGCGACCGCGCCTGGGCGTAGTGCCTGCAGCCGCAGACATCGGTTCGACGGTTTCCGCACCACCGGCGGACACTCACCCCTCACTGAGTTCCGACTGCATTCCATTCGGCCCATTCTCCCCCTCCCATGGCGTGGTAAACTCATTAGGCGAGAGGAAGAGCCACAGGATGCCGACGGTAATTCAGTCAGTTACTTTGCGGAACTACAAGAGCATTGCACGCTGCAAAGTGGACTTGTCACCGCTGACGTTGCTAGTAGGGCCGAACGGTGCTGGTAAGAGCAACTTCGTCGACTCGCTGCGACTGGTGGCAGAATCACTGAGAACGAGCTTGGAGCACGCTCTGCGCGACCGCGGGGGGATAAATATAGTCCGGCGGCTCTCACGTGGGCACCCGACGCACTTTGGGATTCGTACAGACCTGATTCTGCCGGACGGCACACCCGCATTCTATGCTTTCCAGGTTGGCGCTTTACCTAACGGAGCCTTCAGGGTCCAGCAGGAGGAGTGCTATGTCTTCAAACCTTCCGAAGGTGCGCTTCAGAGCTTCTTCAAAGTTGAAAATGGAAGCTTGAAAGACTCGTTCCCGGAGCTCCGCTCGAAAGTAGAGCCTGACCGCCTTTTCCTTACCGTCGTATCGGGCTTTTCAGAATTCCGAACCGTCTACGATATGCTGTCGAGGATGGGGTTTTACAATCTTAATCCGGGGCGGATCAGGGATCTCGAGGAACCGGACCCAGGTGAGTTACTAGCTCGTGACGGGAGCAACATATCTAGCGTAATGCAGCGCCTAAAATCCACTGACAACAATACCTATCACCGCATTGAAAAGTACTTGGCGGCAGTAGTACCCGGAATCGTGTCCGTCGAACCAAAGCACCTAGGCCCCAAGGAGACTTTGGAATTTAGACAGCAGATCGCAGGCGACAAACACCCGTGGCGATTCTTGCCATCAAACATGTCTGATGGGACGTTGCGTGTGCTAGGCGTCCTCGTAGCAGCGTTCCAGGCCTTTAGCACGAACCACCGCCCAATCCCCCTCGTGGGTATAGAGGAACCTGAGCTGGCAGTTCACCCAGGGGCCGCCACTGTCTTGCTGGAGGCGTTGCGCGAAGTGAGCAAGCGGACCCAGATCCTCCTGACAACCCACAGCCCCGATCTGCTCGACGAAAAGAGTCTAGATCCAGATTCAATTCTGTCCGTGACATCACGACTGGGCGAAACCCAGATTGCGCCGATCGACAAAGCAACGCGAGCAAGCATCATAGACCGGCTATATTCGCCCGGTGAGCTCCTAAGACTCGGCCAAATCGAGCCTGACGAAGACGCGCTCAAAGATACGAGTCAGCTAGAATTATTTGGACCTCGGTCTCCACATGCCGGCCCACATTATCCCGATCGTCGAGGGTCACGGTGATGTCGCTGCTGTTCCCTTGCTCATAAGACGAATCGCGAGTGCTCTCGGCGTCTTCGACGTCCGAGTGGGAAAGCCGATCCGTTCCCCCCGACAGCGCCTCGTGAAGCCAGGAGAACTGGAGCGTGCAGTCAAGCTGGCGAGCCGCAAGGTCGCCGGGAACGGCCAAATCCTCATCCTTATCGATGCCGAGGATGATTGCCCCAGAGATCTCGCTCCTGAACTCGCCGTGAGGGCTCGGACTGGCGTGACCGTTCCCGTTGCTGTAGTCTTGGCAAAGAGGGAATATGAGGCGTGGTTCTTGGGCTCTCTGCCGTCCCTTCATACTGCACTAGGCTTAACCGGCCCTATTCCAGCCGTTGTGGATCCGGAGAGTATCCGTGGGGCAAAGGAGCGATTCGCGGCACTTATGGGTATCCATTACTCTGAGACACTCGACCAACCCTCACTGACGACCCAGTTCGATATGACCGAATCACGACAAAGATGCCCCTCCTTTGACAAGTGCTGGCGAGCCATCGAGGAGCTCATCGGAACAGAACAGGCGGGTCGCGCAGACGTCGTCTTGTAATGTCTGCGGTGCGACGCTCCGCAAATCGTCTTGAAAGTTCTGCCTTCACAGCTTAGAATGAAGAATTGCGCTTCAAGCCTGAAGGAGATCTATGAAGAAGGGCATTCATCCCGAGTACCACGACGTGAACGTCGTTTGCGCGTGTGGGAGCACCTTCAAGACGCGCTCGACGTACACGAGCGATCTGCTGCACCTGGAAATCTGCTCCAACTGCCACCCGTTCTTCACCGGCAAGCAGAAGCTGATGGACAGCGCGGGCCGCGTGGAACGTTTCCGGCGCAAGTACGCCGGCTTCCGCAAACCCGAGACGGCCGCCGACTCGAAGGCTTCGGCGCCAACAAAGTAATTCAAGTCTGAAGCGTGAAGGATGAAGGCTGAATAAGGTGTGTTCCCGAAACCTTCTGACTTCGGACTTCATCCTTCATCCTTTTGGGCCGATTCCTAAAACCTGGTGCCGATTGTCGAACCGTTGAGGGCTGATGTCCACAACCTCTAACTCTCCCGTCGACCCTTACGTCACGAAACCGAAAGTCTATGTGCTGGGCCGCCAGTCGATCGTGAACGAAGAACTGGCCCGGTTCCTCCAGGACGAGGGCTTGGTGTTTACGACCGACACCGAGGCCGCCGCGGAAATCCTGGCCGAGATCGCCGGGCGCACCTGCTACATGTCGTTCGGCAAGGGGCGCAAGACCAATCAGGAATACCTGGAGAACATTCTCACCTCCAAGCACGGCAGCGTGCTCGAACACGCCGTGTGGTGCCTGCTGATTACCGGAGTCAGCCGCGCGCTCACGCACGAACTGGTGCGCCACCGCGCCGGGTTCGGGTACTCGCAACTATCGCAACGTTACGTGGACGAAAGCGACGCGCGCTACGTCGTCCCCCCGCTCTATCAGGAGAGCCCCGAGCTTCGTGCCCAGTGGCAGCAGACCATCGAGTGCGTTCGCAAAGCCTACGTCGAACTGGCCGAGGCTTCGGCGCAGTACGTCCAGCAGAAATACCCGGAGATGACGCCGCGCGACCGGCGCAAATGGGCGCGCCAGGCGGCACGCTCCATCCTGCCCAACGCCACCGAAACCAAAATCTTTGTCACCGGCAACAGCCGCTCTTGGCGGCATTTCCTGGAGTTGCGCGGCAGCGTCCACGCCGACACGGAAATTCGCCTGCTCGCGGTGGAAGTCTTCCGCGCGCTGAAGAAGGAAAGCCCCAACATTTTCCACGACATCGAACTCGTCGACGAGCCCGATGGCATGCCGTCCGTCCGCGTGATCCACTCCAAGGTGTAGCGCAACTTGTAGCGGCGATGTCCTCATCGACGCCCCAACCACTTCGGCGGTCAGAGACCGCCGCTACAGCCGACGTGGTGGGCCCGCCTCACGGGACCGGTGCTACACCGTAATCGCGGCGCGAATAGTACGTGTATTTCCAGCCTATCATGTATTCATGTAATTGACGAAACGTCCCCGTCGCCTCAGACTATTTCTCTTTTCATCAGGGCGTCGTTGGTCGAAATCGGTCGAAACTGCTAAAACCCAGGGTGGCGCGTTGAGCGCGGGGGGAGGGTGTCCTCGGCGCTTCGAGCGTGCAGGAGGAAGGTTGTCTTGAAGAGAATCGTAAGAGGGACGGTATTCGTGGGTTTCATGGCCTTGGCCACGGGACTGCTGGCTCAAGACCCGACGGGCACAATCGAAGGGCAGGTCTCCGACAAGTCAGGCGCGGTGATTCCGGGGCCTCGGTGCGCGTGACGCTGGTCGCGACCGGTGTAAGCCATTCGCAGGTGACCGACGATTCCGGGACGTTCAGCTTTCCTTTCCTCCCGGTCGGCATCTATAGGATCACGGTTGAGGCCACGGGTTTTGCACCCTATCACCGGAACCCCATCCCGCTGAGTATCAACGAGCGAGCGCGCGTGAACGCCCAGATGGAAGTGGCTGCGGCGCGAGAATCGGTCCAGGTGGAAGCGACGGCGCCGCTCGTGGATACGAGCACCAACGTGCTCGGCAAGGTGGTCACGGGACGCGAGATCCTCGACCTGCCTCTCAACGGACGCAACTTCACTCAACTCGGCCTTCTGCAAGTTGGCGTTGTACCACTGACGCAGGGCGTGCTGACGGCGGGCGGTTCGTTACGCACCGGCCAGGCGTACGCGGTGAACGGGCAACGGCCGGAATCGAACAATTACCTGCTCGACGGCGCGCGCATTGTGGACCGCGTGGACGGCGCGTTCGCGCTCAAGGTGCCGGTCGACGCCATCGCGGAGTTCCTCGTGGTTTACATCCAGGAAGCGCACCCCAGCAACCTCTGGCAGATGGATAGCAACGTCCGAGAAAACGTCGTCTTCACGAATCCCCAAGGCTATCTCGAGCGCGTGAACCTGGCGGGAACGTGCGCGGTCAAGCTGGGGTTGCAACTCCCCGCCCTGGTCGATTCCATCGAGAATACGACCGAAATGGCCTACACCGGCTGGCCGGATCGTATGTATGTAGCCGATCGTGAGGGTCGAGTCGCCTTCAAAAGCCCCGCCGGGCCCTTCGGCTTCAAACCGCAAAAGGTCCGCGAAACCCTTCAGAAACTCCTGCCGCGCTGACGATGAATTGCAATGGACGCGCCTGCAGACCTCTCCTCCCGGCGGAACCCGCGCTTTTCGCGTCGACCTTGCGCCCTGGAAAATCCGTGCTAATATGTTGCGAGGGGTAGCTCAGGAAACGCGCGATCATGCTCGAACACTACCGAAGTCGTGTCTTCCTGGCCCTCCTCACGCTGGTCACTCTCGCCTCGAGTGTTATCATCTTTATTCCCAACGCCTCCTCGACAACGGCTGGCCTCCCTAAGTCTGGGGGCGCTGCGATTTCCGCGAGACCTGTTGAGCGGTCACAAACTCAGCAATCGCCGCAACCGGTACAGATTCGCAAGCAGGCAATTCCTGACCAGGGCCAAGCCAATCCGGCCGTGGGAGCAATTAAGCCGCCATCAGCGCTGCCGCCCTCAATTCGCAAGGAGGAAGCCACTCCGGTCGCAGGGCCGGAACTCGCGGGCATGCCGACTCTGATTCACACCGTGAAACCGGGTGAGAGCGTGGGCGCAATCGCCTACCGCTACCTGCCGCAGACGATGTTCATGATGACGGGTGAACTCGAGGCGGCCATCCGTCACGCCAATCCCGCTCTGACCGGAAAGCATCTCCAGCCGGGCCAGCCGATCGTCATCCCCGGCATTGAAACGGCTCCCGCTGCGGACCTTCGCCCCGCGCCGATGCCCAAAAACGCCGAGGTCCGCGCCATTTATTTGACCGGATGGACA
>Ga0315291_10012716_pt1 | contig 10216 bp, 7 predicted proteins | sample YL17G12_20_MG_FD_203070 | JGI IMG/M metagenome (GOLD analysis project Ga0315291, IMG submission 203070) | Sediment microbial communities from Yellowstone Lake, YNP, Wyoming, USA - YL17G12_20 | ecosystem: Environmental > Aquatic > Freshwater > Lake > Sediment | place: USA: Wyoming | collected...
CATCGAAGGAGAGCAATTTGCGCAGGTTCTCCCTCGTCTCAGCGATGTCATCAACGATCAAGACGCGGATGCGCTCCATCGGCTGTTCCACTTACCATTCCCTCCACCGGAAAACCGGGCTACTGTCCCGCGGTCTCACCCGTACCTCCACCTGCGGCGGCCCCGCCGGGCGTGCCCGATTGCAAGGAGTGGATGGGAGGCGTTATCCCATACGGCAACTTAGGTGGCAGTTCGATGGCAAAGCGGTCGAAGAGGTACTGCAACGTGACTGACTCGGTCGTCATCTGGTTCGTATCACCCGCCGAGCGCAGCACCAGGTCAATGCTGGCGCCGACTTCTTCCGCATACTTGAGCACCATCGCGTCCTGTGGTGTGACGATGAGCGTCAACGGCTCGACCGCTGCACGAGTAGGAGCAGGCGGCGGCGCCTCTCCCTCTGCCGCCTGCACCTCAACGGGCGGCGCTCCCTCCTCGGGGGTCGGCACTCCCTCCTCAAGCGACCAATCGCCTATGTAGAGCACGATGGCGTCCTGGACCGTCATCTGAGTCACCAGACGGGGCCGCTGCGCTTCGCCTGGCATCAGGTTCACCACCCACCCGTTGGCCAACACCTGCAACCGCCCCATCACACCACCCTGGCAGCCCTCGCCCTCAGGTGGTTGCACGCAGGCGGCGTTATTGGGGAGCGCAGTCTGGAACTCCTCGTCCAGATCTGTCACCAACAGCGAGATAAGCACGTCCACGTGATCGCCAGGCTGGAGGGCCCAGGCCACGCCGGCGTAGCGGCTCACCGGCAACGCATAGGCCACCTTCCCTACCGGAATCTGCAGCGCCGCATCTGAACCCAGACCACCCAGGTCACCGGGCTTATCGGTCAACATGCCTTCCGTGACCGGCAGATCCAACACGATGTCCACGCGAGCGATGCGTCCCAATGCATCCTCAATATTCGTCAGCGTTCCCTGAGGAACCGACGCGTCCGGCCAACCCACCTTCTGCACCGCATCCGCTGTGATCCGCGTGCCCCGAGGGATGCTCTGTGCTGCGACGACAATTTCCCGCATCCCGGCAGGCGGTGGTATGACACCAGGCTCCCCCGCAGCCTCAGGAGTGGGTGCGGCAGGTTTGGGCTGCATCCTCCATAGAATAGCCCCCACCGCCACGGCCCCCAACACTACGATCAACCCGATGATGACCAACATTCGACCGCCACGCATGTTGCCTCCTTACTCCACTGGATACACTGAACCGGCTGGTCTAACTTCAACACCGTTTCAGTAAAGTATCAACCGGCCTCGACGTACCGCTGAAGGCCACCCCACCGCCCCTCGCCCCTGCCCAAAACTACCCCCCTCGATAAAATGATACTGTTTTACAGCCAAAATGTCAAGTGCCACCCCACCAATCTCACAGGCAGTCCAAACAAAGTCCCGGGCCTTGTCCAGGCCCGAGACCCTGCCCCACTCCATATGAAACTGCACCAGCGCCGACGCTTATTCCCCAACACTGGGAAACCCAATCCACAGTGCCTGCGCACCTAATGGATCAGCCGCAGGAAGATGCGCTCAAACAACTCGTCAAAAATGGCGTCCAACTCCTCGCGGTTGTCAGCACCACGGCTGAACCCGCCGGTCAGTTCAGCCACGGCCTCCATCAACTCTCGATCCGCCGACTCGCCCAGACTGATCGTATAAATGACGATAGCATTGTCGCGGGCCTGCTGGGCGTAGTATATGACACAATCGGCGGCCCGATCAACGTCGGTATCACCTTTGTCCGGCCATAGGTCCTTCTGCCAACACTGATTGTTGGGATACCGGTTGGCCTGCCCGTCGGTCATCACCACCATGACATGGGCCGCGCCGGGCCGCCCGTAGTGGGGAGGAACCGTGCTCAATACGTCAATCCCTAACTGCATTCCCTGAGCGATGTTCGTCCAGCCACCCGCACGGGTGCGGTCCAGTTGGTAGAGCACCGTATTGGTGATCACCTCTGAAGTACACCGGTCAGATCCTAAGCGCCGTATGCACTCCAATTCGCTGGCAATTTCCCCACGGGTGGAATACCGCACAAAGCCCACCTGGTCGAAACGCGGATTCAGCCGGCTGACAAAGCGCCTGGCCGCCTCCAGCGCGTCCCGGATGGGCTGCTCGTCGTCGTAGATGGGGTTATGCCGCTGGTCAGGGTCGCCGGCCAGGTTGCAGTCGGGCCGGACGTAGGGTTCCGTTTCAGTCCAGACGTGTCCGCCTGGTCGCCCGGCGAAGCGGGGATCACAGGTATCACAGGCCCACCCGGTGCGCCCGTCGTTCGGGCTCAGGTCCCGTTCTGTGGAACTCAAGTTTTGTGAACGCCCTGTCGTGATAATGATGCGGTCCACATCAAAGCCGGCCCCACCGGCCCACAGGTGCAGCGTGTGGTTGCCCGCCGACAGTCGGACCTGATCTCCTCCACTGCCTCCCTCCCCTCTGCTTAGACGGCGCCAACTCCACCCACCTGCTACTGCACCATCGTAAATTGGCCCCGCGGAAAAACCTCCCTCCTGTCCCAACACGGCCCCATCAACACCCCAAAAGACGTGCTGATTGCCCTCATAGTTGCCCCCCTGCCCACGGATGTGGAAGTAATAATCATCGTCGCGAGGCGCGTAGAAGTCATAGTCGGCCCGTGGGGCAGGGAATGGCCCTCCCGCCGGCAACCCACGCTGGCAGTATCTCCCGTTCACGAGGTCAAACCAGGTGCACGCCACGCCAAAACCACCAGTGCGGTAGTCGGCAAAGGGATGGTGTGAGATGTAACCGCCGCGCTCATCCCGCCCCAGCGCCCCTACGTCTCTCCCTGTCTCACTGGGAATGCAACCCTCCTCATCGCAGTTCCTCGTGTTACGCTGCACCACCCAGAACGTCTGATAGGGTGCCAGGCCCGAGGGATCAAGCGCCTCGTTGAGCTGCGAGTACTCCTCGGCCTCGATCACGATGTAGTACTCACCACCCCTTTCGGAGTAAGGGTTATTGGTCAAGCAGTGATCCGCAATCGTAATCGAAGAACTGGACCACGGCAGCGGATAGATGTTCCCATTGGGATACTGTTCGGCCGACTGCTCCCAACAGCCGTAACACAGCGTGTCGAACTCCATCGAACCGGACCTGTCGTAGACGATGACGGTATCAACGTTGGTGATATTCTCCGCCTCGGCCGTCGCCTCCACCGCCACGTAGCGGAAGCCAATGAATTGCATAAACGTCATAAAGACGTCTTCCACGACCCTCACGCGGATGCGGTCCGACGTATTCATTTGCTGACCCGGCGGCAAACTGGAGTCCCGCGCATAGGCAGTATCTACAGAGATGACGGCACGCGCATCCTCCTCGGACGGGCCAGAGACTGGGGCACCATCCACGACCAAGCGCACATCGCTGGCGGTATAGTCATATCCGTTCTCCTGCAGGTAAACCAGCGCACGCGCGCGGGCTGCCGCTTCCAGCGGCAGTTCCGACGCCCCTGCCAACGCAGCCGCATCCGCCGCCTGCGCCACCCGCACACGCTGCACGTACACCCACCCCAGGTCAATGGCCAGGCCCACGAAGGCCAGGATGCCGACGAAGGCAAACGTGATGATCACCAGGCTCTGTCCTGACTGATGCCCACGCAGTGCCCGCCAACCGGAGCGCAACTTCTGCCACCACCGCGCCATTACCCCGCTCATAACATAACCTCCAGTCTCATCTCCAAAACCAACCCCACGAGCGTCACCCGGCCGCTGTACGTCCAGGCCGCTACTGAAGCGTTCCCCGATCGGAGACCACCCGCATTTCCGTCTGTGCGCGCATCATCCACGGGTCAGGCAACGGGACGAAGGGGTTGTTCCACAGCGGATGGTGCATGAAGAAGACCTCCACCACCACGATAATATTGTCCATCCGCTCGTAACCGGCCTCCTCGCGCATGGCACTGATCGCCTCCGTGGCGGGGCCGTGGCGCTCGACGATCTGCGCGACCGAGATCTCCGAATCCGCAGCCTCAATGGGGCGCACCCGTCCCACCCCACTCGGCATCACACCGGAAACATAGGCAGTTACCGAAAGAGGGTTCACGTGGCCGGAACTGTCCATCGGGATGAGTTCAACGACAATGCCCGTGTTGGGGTCTGTTGTGCCACGCGTGCGCAGAAACGGCACGTCGGCAGCGGGATTCCCCAGGCGGACGATCCCGCCTGCACTCACCACTCGCCTGCCAACGTCGTCGGGGGTGAAGCGCCCCCGAGCCGCGAAGCGACCACCCTCGCGGCAGGCGTTGACGACGACGAGATAGTCCCGCAGCGCGTACCCGATCTCCACCATCCCCATCAACAGAATCAATAGTACAGGCAGAATGACGGCCAGTTCCAGAAGTCCCTGGCCCCGTCCTGTTCCCCGCTTACCCATCTGCCACTCCTTCCACTGCCAACGGAAACGTCGCTTCGCAACCTGCACAGCATCGCCCCCCGTTAGTCCACCAATGCGCCACTCGTCGCATTGACCAGGACGATAAGAACGGTCTCCGTGCCGGCCAGCGATCCAACCACCGTCCACACCGGTTGCTCGCTTCCTTCATCCGGCATCCTCAACTGCATGGCCACATCTGTGTCGGGGCGCCGGGCCACCAGGCTCCTCCCCCCACGGTTCCACCACGCCTGCAGCGCCCGATCGCTATCCACACGCCACTCCTCGGGAGAGAACGTGGACACCGGGTAGGGGCTCACGCTCTCGCGCACCAGCCGCGCCGTCCCTCCCGCTACGACAACGACGGCCAATCGTTGGGTGGAGGGCGAGAAGAGCTGGAAAGCCCATTCATCCTGCTCCCCTGCCTGCGTTCCCACCGCCGGCCAGCGACCGGAGACAGCCGCCAGGCGCGCATCTTCATGCCATTGTGCAGCCAACCCGGCCACCGGCGCAAATGCCTGCCGGGCAGTGACACCGCTGCCGGCCACTGCCGGCTCCGAGGATGAAACGACCGATCCAACCGACCGGCTGTACACCAATGCCCCTACGATGGCCAGCAGGACAAAACCCAGACCCAGCCACCATAACCAGCGTACGCTCGTCCCCCCCATCGCATGTCCCCCCGCCTGTGGCACTAACGTCCTCTCATGACGAGCGGCAGATAAGTGTATTTGTACTGATCCCGCTCATTGCTGTCGTAGTAGACGTCCCAGGCACCAGTACTCAGTTTCCCCATATAGGCAACGTGGAGATGCTGCTCGCCTGGCCTCAGCTCCCCCACACCGACGACCACACGGCCCAGCGTCGTCGGCTGAGCCTCACTGAGCACAGTGCGCGTGATCCACACGGCGTCAGTCGCGGTGCCCGTGAAGGCGTAACTATAGTAGATCGCATAGTCTGTATACGCGCCTTCGCTGCGGTCCGCGTGCCAGACGACAGTGGGCCAACCTGTGCGGTTTAGCACAACAGATGGGTTGAGATCCAGGAGGTACTGGGCTTTGTCTGGGAGAGCATCCACGACGTCTGTGGAGTAATAGTCCTCCCACCCAGTCGAATTGCCCGTACCCACCTCCCGCCAGTCACTGAAAGCCCAGGTACCGCTCAGATTCGAGCGAGCGTAGACCACGTTGTATGTCAAGCATCTGCCGTTAGACTCGTCAACACACCAGTCCCACACGACGAAAATGTGGCCCGCTCCGGCCGCTACATCTGGGTTACCCAGCGGGGGTCCGAGCCGGGGTGGCACGACCGGGACAACATTATTGTCCCACTTTCCGGACTCATCCTCGCGCCGCCTATACATGATCGCATACCCATCTCCCCCCTCCGCTTCCCACGCCACATGCACGTAGCCGTCAGCCCAGGCGATGGCAGGCTCGCGGTTTATTCTGCCTCCTGCCAGATTGACATATTGGCCGCTACTCCACCCTGCCCCGCTGCGGGTGCTGTACATAATATTGCCTACTGTCTCGTCTTTCTTATACTGTCCCCACACGACATGCGGGGCCCCGCCCTCGCCCAATGCGATGTCCACATGGGTAATGAGATAACCAGTCTGATCGGTCCGCTCGGTGTACACGTCCTGCCAATTGCCACACTGCCCACTGGCCAGAGAGCACGTTCCATACCGTAAATATACCCATTTAGGATCGTTACACGTATCGTTGAACACCACATATGCCACGTGGGCCATGGTCTCCGTGATCGCCACGGCCGCCCTGTAAGCACACATATTTGCGGTGCCGGTGAAGACACGAATTCTGCTCCCCCAGCCGCCCCCCGTCTCCGAGGCAGTCCGCAGATAGACGTGCCCTTTGAATGTGTTCGCACTGTACCCCTCCGTCCAGACCGCGGCCACCCGGTCGCCGTTGGCGCTGACAGCCAGGTCGGGGTAGGCCGAGAGGAGGCTCGCCGTCTGCGATAGATCGAAGCGAACGTGAAGGAAACCTAAGGGTGCAGCCACCGCCACGGCCCCCAGCACCGCTGCCAGTGCCGCCGCCGCCAGCACGGCCGCCAGCACGATCGCTGCACCCCGCTTGCGCCCTATCCACCCCATTACGATCATCATCCCACAGTACCTACAGCAGGAACAGATCCATGCCGTAACTGCGCTCGTCGGCCCCTACCGTCAAGGTCTTCGTCGTAAAGAGAAGCCCACCCCCGATCCAGATCTCGGAGTAGATGGTATAGGTGCCCGGTAAGATGTTGTAGAAATGGTAGGTACCATCCTGAATGGTGACGGTATGCAGAACTTCTCCACCCGGACTGTAGGCCCACACGTCCACCCCCTGGAGCGTCTGGGGGATGCCGTTCACCAGTACCCGCACCTTTCCTCCGATCGAGGCAGTGCCAGACTCAGGATCCGGGATAGGCCATCCGGTGCACACTTCGCACTCGAGCGCATCCAGGTAGAACCAGGTGTCGCGGTAGTCTGCATCGTGCTCAGCGAAGAAACGAACCCGCACCTCCTGGCCCCGCCGGCTGTCGAGGTCAACCGCGCCTGTCACGTCCACCTGGAAGGGCACCCACTTCCTCGTCGGCGCGCTTCCATTGACGATCTCCGTCCTCGCTCCGAGGTCATTGCCATTGCTGTCCTGCATCTGCACGTACAACCGGTCGTCGGCCTCAGGGCTGTTCGCGATGCTGCAGGGTGCCCCGCTGCCCGCCACCAACCGATACCCTCGCACGACCATGGTCGTCATCGTGACGGCATTCGTCATAACCTCCGGGATCCTCACCGTCTGCCAGAGATACGGACGATACGCCGGGCACACAGGATAGGCTCCCATTGAGGCATGCAGTCGCATGGACATGCTGCCCTCATAAATCTCTTGTGATTGGTGTTTGTAGGCGAGGGGCTCGCCCGCATTCCAATAGCGGTATACCGTGTCCGGGTTGCCCTCAAAACCTCCCACACGAAGCAACTGCTCGCACTCCACCAGTCCTGGTGGCTTGATTGGCTCCTCGTACCATGGGGGAAGCTCGTGCCTCACTGGACATTCGCCCGGCGTGCTGTAGTTCACCCGCACCGAAATCCAGTCGAGGAAAAAGTCCCTGAGCTCCACGTCGGTGCCTGATGCTCTCGAGGTGATACGAACACGGAAATTGGCATTGGACAGCTCACTCACCGTCCACTCACGTCTCCAGGGATCTTGCTCTCCACCCACTACATATATGCCCGAAGAGGAGAACGGCAGATATGGCGTTGACCTGGCAGCCGTCCAACTGTTTCCACCATCCCAGGACAACTCCAATTCATACCAACCACGCCCACCAACGTCGCTCCGGTTGACCCAACCATCCAGGTATACCTGAATCCCTTGAATGATCATACCAGGGGGGATGTTGAAGTTGTAGTTGTAGTAACGATGACGGTCATTGACACCATCCTGGTCATGTGCGTAGCCGCCCCCATCGGCGTAAGCGCCGGTTGGATCCATCTCAAATCCATCGTTGTCGCCGCCGGCGTCGGCCGCATTCGCCGCCGGGCTGCGCCAGCCAGTGTTACCCCATTCGCCCGCCGTCGAGCCCGTGGTGATGGTGATCACACCCGCGTTATTGTCCTCCTCCAACTCTTCAACAAAGTCGCTGGTATCCACCCGCGCCCAGATCTGATGCACATTCGTGGTAGACGTCACCCACATCGCCGTGTTCACCACCGCCGTGCCATAGGAGCCGATGCCCGACACCCACTGCTTCACCACTCCGATCGAACTCTGTGGCGGCGAAGACTCGGGGTCCACGTAGAAATCCACGTCGAAAACCTGATCGGTGCTGCCTGGAGAGGAGTTGGTAATGACGACCGACATGGTGAAGACGGTCTCCGGGCAAATCAGGTCCGGCAGCTCGAAGGAGGCGATAGAAAGATCTGGAGGGAGGACTACCACACTGATGTCTGCTGAATAGGCCACCAGGTCCCTCGTCCCACAACTGCCGCCGGCCGGGTGAGTCTCAAGCCGATACAACCCCTCAGCGTTCTCGGGGATCTGGAAGAGTACGTCAGTTGCATCACCACCATCATCTACGTTGAGCCGATCCCGTACGACGGCTGAGGTGACAGTGCCAGAGACGACACACCACAACAGACTGTAGGGGTTGCGCATCGGGTCGTGATCCATGACGTCAATATAGATGGAACTTATCTCTGGGTAAACCTCGTGGTCCGAAACAAGGATGTGCGGCCCGGAGACAATCCACGTCTTGGTCGCTTCATCGGAGGGCTCGCCGACCTCCCACGTATTGTCACCATCGAAATCTATCCAGGCACGCATGGTCGCTGTTCCCGGCTCGCGCCCGAAAAGCGTGGTCGAAGCCCGTCCCTGCGCGCCGGTCAGTTCTTCGACATACTTGGGCTCAACCCCGGAGTAGCCGAAGCCCCCCTCGTCTGTAGAGAAACTGACCCGTGCTCCCTGCACTGTCCGGCTCAGTTCATCCGTCACCGTCGCCACGAACCTGTGCGCACGATCATCGGGCATGGTGTTGGTGGCCCGCTCTACGTCCAGTTCGATGAAATACGTGTGTGGTGGCACCACCGTCGGTCCATCAGGCGATGTGGAAGGCAGCGTCGGCACCGGCGTCTCTCCGAAACTGGGATCCGTGTGAAAGTCAGGCGGAGGCACGTTGCCAAACCCTACCTGGACCCCCTCGTTGATCATCTGTGTATTGGCCTGCACGGGGACATACTGCACGATCGCGCGGAACAACGGATCCACGATCTCGATGTTGTGCCTGACCAGCACCTGCACCGGCAACCCCTGCAACCCAGGGTGATCGAAGCACTCAGTATCCCGCTTGATCGGGTCGTTGCAGTCGGTCAGAAACGAGGGGTACCCCCACACGAGGACACCGAAGAAGCCCGGATCGTTCTTGTACTGTTCGAACTTCTCCGGCGTGTCGCCCAGGTGAGCATCGTTGATGCGCAGCCCGGTCGCGGCCCGGCGTGCTTCCCGTTTGATGATCGCTACGCGCCGTACGTAATAGGCGTCGTCCGGCTCCGCTGCCCACACCACATAGTCCCGTGGACAGAAGGGATACGGGGCCAAGACGCCGTCCAGGCACTCTCCCTGGACCGGCTGATAAGCGACAGCAAAGCGCGCCGCCTCTCTTGCTGCGTGCTGCACAGTGATGTAGCCCTGAATCACAAATGCTGCCTCGATGATGCCGAGGATAATCAGTAGCAAAACTGGCAGGATCAGGGCAAACTCGACCAGGCCTTGTCCTTTACGCCTGTTCATCACTACGCCTCCTCAGCCCGCCCACGTTTATGCGCAGAGTAACAGGCACCGCGAATGGAGACGGGCTTAACTTACATCCATTATACCTCACATCGCACCATCTTCGCAAGCGTACTATAGTACTATTTACGTGTACCCACATGAACAGAGCCCCGCGTCGGGCGGGGCTCTGTCCGGCAGTGCAGTCCACTTGCGTTGCTGCGGTGACCGTTCGGCTAGATGTTGCTCACGATGTTGCTGAAGATGTTGCCAATGGCCGGGCCCAGAAGTGCCAGAATGACAATCACCACAATGGCCACCAAAACAAGGATCAACGCATACTCTACCAGGCCCTGTCCTTCTTCACGCGGCAAGAACAACATGCTTTTCACCTCCCTTCCATGTAAATTTCGGCTTCATTATACCCCATTCTCATCGGCATGGCAATAGGAACTAGGTCCTAATGCCGTGTACCGCATCATTAAGAGACCGGCAACTCAAAACTGACTTTGGTTCCGCGGCCCA
>Ga0315291_10012717_pt1 | contig 10216 bp, 7 predicted proteins | sample YL17G12_20_MG_FD_203070 | JGI IMG/M metagenome (GOLD analysis project Ga0315291, IMG submission 203070) | Sediment microbial communities from Yellowstone Lake, YNP, Wyoming, USA - YL17G12_20 | ecosystem: Environmental > Aquatic > Freshwater > Lake > Sediment | place: USA: Wyoming | collected...
CGGCTTGTCGTTAATCGGCAGGATTCTGACAGTCACGCTCTGATAGGTTCTGTACCCATCGGGATCTATGACCCAGAGAATGAACTGGTCCTCGCCGTACTGGTCTGGCTGCGTGTAGAACTGCATCACCGCGCTCTGCTCGGGATCGTGCAGGATGAAGTAGAAGGAAGAGTTCACGTCCTCGACCCACCAGAAGAGTCCAGCAGTGCCGTTAACGTCCTGCCAATAGCCCGTGAGCGACAACTCCCAGCTCCCAGTGTCCTCGTTCCGGATCTGGGCTGGAATAGCGCCTAGCCACGGGCCCCAGATCGAGTTCAGGACCTCCACGTTAAGGGAGCCTATGACGCTGCCGAGCCTGCACTCGACGACGCCCAGCTCGGGTATGTACCCTGCCGTGAATGTCGCCGACGGGCCTGACCCAATCGTCGTGCCCGAGGTCGTCGTATCCCAGGATGCTCCTGCTATGCTGACCGCATTGTCGAACGCGTCGTAGCCAGCTGCAGTGAGGGCGACGGATTCGCCTTCGTGGACCACAAGTGGGTACTCAGGCGACGTGATGTTTATCCGCACTAGGGGGCCCGACACGACAGTAATTGAGACGTTAGCGCTAGCTCCTGTCAAGTTGTTCGCGCAAGTGACGTTCCCGGGACCGGTGCCCACAGCATGGAAAACGGCTGAGAGGCCGTTCGGCTCCAAAGTGCCTATTGATGGCGTGACACTCCAGTACGGCGTCCAGCTCGAGTTGACGTTCCCGAGGGAGTCATTGCCGACCGCGGTAAAGGATTGGCTAGCCCCTGCGTTGACCACAAGGGGGCCGGGCGGGGTCAGCTCCACGCTGGATACGGGCCCGCTTCTGAATGTGATGAGCCCGCTCCAGCCCAGCCGGGGCCCAGAGGATGCCCTGATGAATATCTGCTCTTCCGCATAATCATAGCTTTCGTCCGAAATGTTCAGTTGGCCCTGGTCACTTGAGTTGAACTGAATCGAGGTGTTCCACAGTGTACCGTTCGCAGGGGTGACCTTGTCTGTCTGGAAAGCCTGCAGCTGGACTGTCCCTACCCAGTCTCTCACGATCTGGTCTGACGCATTGCGTGCCGATACATTCAGAGGGAAGGGAGATCCTGCTGTAATGACATTTGGAGCGGTCACATTGAAGTGATCCACCGACACAACCGAGAAGGACACATTGAGCCAGGACGGATACCCCTGCCAGTCTCTTGCGGTGACGTTAACGACGTATGAGCCCATGCCCAGCCTTGGGAGAGTTGTCTCCAATAGCTTCCAGTACGGAATCGGCGATGGGTCTGTCTCCACCAGAGACATGGCCTGCTTGTCAACGACGACTGTCTTGTTTGCCACGTAGAACACAGTGACGTTTGCCCCCGCAATATCATCCGAGCCAAAGGGACTGGAGACGTTCGCCACAACTTGTACATCTTCGAGATCGGAGAAGACGCTCTTGGCCGATCCGCCAGCGTCCTGTGTCCAGGCGTTGTCCGTTGAAATGAATTCGCCCGTGTTTAGCGTGACGTAGGAGTCGTAGTCGGTCTTGTCGTACCACACGATGAGCAGATCATTTATGGATTCCCCCCGCTTGATGACTAAACAGAGGTAATGCCCTTGAGGGAGGACGTACGAAACAGGGGAGACAGTGATATTCAACATCTGAAATTCATCGTAGAATGGTCCAGCGAGACCAGAAGATCCTTGGCCAATTAGCACACCTCCTGATTCGGGATTGGAGAGCTGCGCTTCGGTAATGTCGTAGAAAAGAGCCAGAACAAGCAGTCCTGAGGAATTGCCTTGCGCCTTCGCCCAAACATGAACGACAAATGGCCCAGACAATGTCAGGGCGTCGTTTGAGGCCGGATACAAGTTCCAGGAATGGAATCTGTCCTTCCACGAGGCTGTGTCTTTCTTTATCGATATCCCAACATACGGGTCTCCATCATAGTCTGTATATGGTGGGTTGTACGGACCGGACGAATTTAGCCAATCGTAAGTGTCAGTTGAGAATCTAGCTCCATCGTGAAGATGAAACACCTTATTCCAAATCGGGAGGGAATCCGCGCTCGCATGAATCGTCGAATGGTCTAGAAATGGAATGAAGGGAGAGGACAGAAGGACAAGAGCAAAGAGCGCCGCCAGTAGTCGCATGGTTGTGGGGAGACGTTTGCCTCTCTCCGCTATATTAGAATTGCCACGCTGGGCAGACACTTTTCCCTCGCCTCTTGTGGACGTTTCATAGCAAATGCTGGGCTTATAAGCATTCTCCGGCCGTTATCAATCCTGGGAATGGTTCTGGCCCTGACTACGGCTTCATCTTCTCGGATATGGCCAGCGCGAGCGCCTTGAACACGGCCTCAACGTTCTGGCCCGTCTTTGCGCTCGTGAGGTACGCCTGGGCCTTGTACTTCGAAGCCATGTCCTTCAGGTCCGACTCCTTGACAACCCTTTCGTTCTCGAGGTCGGACTTGTTTCCAGCGAACACGATCGGCACATCCCCCGCCACGTCCGTGAGGGCTTTTATCCAATACCTCAGCTCCTCGACGGTCTCCTTGTTCGTGAGGTCACACACGGCGATGGCCCCGTGGGCTCCGAAGAAATAGGCCTCTCGCAGCAGCTCCCTGAAGCCCTTCTGTCCCATGATGTCCCAGACGAGCATCATGACCTTGGCCTGTCCGTGCGGTCCTTGAACATCGACGATCTTCTTGGTCACCTTGGTGCCGATCGTGGCGATGTATCTGTCATCGAACACGTCAAGCACGAACCTCTTGATCAGGCTCGTCTTTCCGACACCCGCGTCGCCGATAAAGCAAACTTTGACTTTCATCAGGTCTTCGTCAGCCATGAACTATGCCCTCCATTCAGGCGGTTCGAAAGCTAGGAGTGCAGGTAAATACGACTTGTGCTTTTTAAGCCTTTGGTAATCGTCTGGCTCCCCCAAACGGGTCAGTATACGCCCTCTTGTCGGATGGAAGATTCCGGCGGCAGGAATGCGGAAATCCTGTGTAAACCCCATGCGATGGTTTTTTCTTGTCCCTGACTTGTGCGTCATTCCGACATGGAAGCAATCGCGGCTCTAGACCTCCTTCGCAAGTCCTTCGAGGATTTCATCTCCGGCGAGACCGCAGTATCGGTCGCATATTCCGGTGGATTGGACAGTTCCATTGTCGCCGCTGTTGCGAAAGGATTCACGGAGGTCCGCTGCTACGCGTGTGTTGTCCGAGGATCTTATGACGCTCGGAACGTGAAGAGCCGGGCGGAGGCCGAATCTCTCGACCTGGTGCTTGTTGAGTTGACGCCCGAAGGAATAGCGCCTATAGTGCGCGAGACCGCAGAGGTTCTCGGGACCTCGAACCCGATGCAGTTGGCGTACACCATCCCGATACTCGCTGTGCTCAAAGAATCCCGAGAGAGACTGATGCTAGCAGGAAACGGCGCAGACGAGCTCTTCGGAGGCTATGCGAAATACGCTTCTGTACGGAACCCCACAAAGATGATGGCAGAGGATCTCGACAAGATGCTACGGGAAGGTGATCGGCTGAGGAAGGCGGCGACCGCGATGGGAAAGAGAATAGAATTCCCGTTTGTCTCTGGAGAACTAGTCGAGTTTTCGAGGTCACTCCCGCTCGATAGGAAGATCTCGACTTCGCAAAGGAAGGTCCTGTTGAGAGAAGTCGCCAAGGTGCTCGGCTTGCCGTCGCAGAACATCCCGAAGAAGGCGGCCCAGTACAGCTCCGGAGTTCTCAAGGAGATGGAAAGGCTGGCGAAGGCCGATGGCAAATCGCTGGCGGAATGGACCAGAAGCCTGACCGAGAGCCGCGGGAGAAGCTCTTAAGAATCGGAACGGTCTGTCCCCCAATCATGGCCTACGACGACCTCACCAGATGGATGTTCAATCTCGAGAGATTCGGGATAAAGCTAGGCCTGGAGAATGCAACCGAGTTCCTCTCGAGGAGTGGGAATCCTCAGGACGATTTCAGGTCGATTCACGTGACAGGGACCAACGGGAAGGGCTCTGTCTGCGCCTTCACGTCGGAGATTCTTCGGCAGCACGGCCTCAAGGTCGGCCTGTACACGTCGCCTCACCTCGTAGATTTCAGGGAGAGGATCAAGGTCGACGGCCAGGAAATCCCTGAGGATGATGTGGTAAGGCTTGCAACGGAGCTCCGAGGGCACATGGAGTCGATGGCTTCCGAGAACAGCGAGAAGCAACTGACTTTCTTCGAGTTCACGACGGGCCTTGCGTTCAAGCATTTCAGCGAACAGAAGGTCGACATGGTCGTTGCGGAGGTCGGGATGGGCGGGAGGCTCGACGCGACCAACGTGCTGAGGCCGGATGTCGCAGCGATAACTCGCATAGGGCTGGAACACACGAACTACCTTGGGACCACGATCCCTGAGATAGCGAGGGAGAAGGCGGGGATAGTCAAGGAAGGAGCGAACGTCGTCACCTGCGAACGAAAGCCCGAGGCGTTGTCGGTGATAAGGAACGCGTGCGACAAGAAAGGAGTGAAGCTCAGGAAGATAGACGCGGATTTCGGGATCGACAACGTCACGCAATCACTCCAAGGGACGAGTTTCGACTACGCTGGTGTTCGCGCGATTGACGCCCTCAGAACGAGGCTGCTCGGGAAGTATCAGGCTGAAAATGCCGCTGCCGCTGTCGCGATCATCGAGGAGCTAGCCTCCAGAGGTATTTCCGTCTCTGAAGAGGAAGTAAGGAAGGGCCTCGAAGAGACCAAGTGGCCAGGGCGACTTGACATAGTCTCCGAGAAGCCGCTGGTCATACTCGACGGAAGTCACAATCCCGACGGCGTAGGCGCGACCGTCAGGGTCCTTGACGATCTGAAGGTGACTCCGCTCACCTACGTGCTCGGCTGCATGGATGACAAGGACGCGAGAGGCATCGTTAGGGCGATAGCGCCGTCCGCTTCGAAGATCATCTGCACCCAGGCGAGATACAAGCGGGCGCTCCCTGCGGACGAGTTGGCGGCAATCGTGAGCGAGGAGTTCCGAGGTCCCCAAGAGAAGATCGAATACTCAAAGGAGGCGTTCGGGGAAGGAATCGATAGCATCTCAGGGAAAGGTCTGTGCGTGATAGGCTCGCTGTACCTCGTAGGCGAGGCTATCCAGTGGTGGAAGGAAAGTTGGGCGCGGAAACCGCAGCCACATAAGGTATAAATCGCTCATCTGTATTGAGCCTCAGGAAAAGCGGCTGTAGTGTAGCCTGGTTATCACTTGAGCTTGCCAAGCTCAAAACTCGGGTTCAAATCCCGGCGGCCGCACTCCTATACAAACCGAGACAAGAGCAAGTGCCACGGGCGACTAGATAGAGCGTCCACAGGAAGGTGTTGGAGAATGAGGATTGTTCAACTGGGATGCGGCATCTGTGGGCTTGTATGTGCAGAACACCTCGCGAAGAACCCGAAGGTCGATGAGCTGGTGCTGGCGGACATGAGACTTGACGGGGCGAACGCTCTCGCGAGTCGCGTCAAGAGAGACACGGTTATCGTCAAGAAGGTGGACGGCACAGATCCGAATGCCCTGAGAAGACTCCTCAAAGGCAGGGATATCGTCGTAGCGACCATGCCGTGGAGGCTGAACAGGCTCGCGATGGAGGCCGCGGCCAAGGTCGGCACGAACTACGTCGACTTCGGCATGCCGTTCGATAGCACGGGCCCGGAGTACGATCGGTACTCCAAGATATGTAGCGATGCGGGAATTGCGGCGCTCGTGGGCATGGGAGAGGAACCAGGCATATCCGATGTCCTCGCCATGCACGGCGCCAGCAGGCTCGACAGGGCCGACGAGGCACACATCTATGATGGTGACACGGCGACCGTCGAAGGACTCGAATTCTTCTCATCATGGTCGCCCGTGGACCTGTTGGATGAAACTAGCGTTCCTGCGGCAGTATTCAGAAACGGCAAGATAGAGTTCATACCTCCCCTTAGCGCCCGGCAGATCTACGAGTTTCCATCGCCCCTCGGCCGCCTGCCAGTGTACAAGACGAACCATGATGAGACATACTTCATGCCAATGGGCATCAAGACCCTGAGGCATGCGTCGTTCAACATCGGGATTGATGACAACTTCGCCAACGCGGCCACGTTGTTCCGGAAATGGGGGCTGCTCAGCAAGGACCCGACTGATATCCGGGGAGTCAAGGTCGTTCCCCAGCATGTAGTCGCAGCGATGCTGCCCCGTCCAGAAAGCTTCTCTGGCAAGATGAAAGGCCACACCTGCTTCGTCGTGGAAGTCATCGGACAGAAGAAGAACAAGAAGACGATGATCAAGCTGTGGACCATGATGTCGCACGACGAGGCCTACAAGCTGTGCAAGACGAATGCGGGTGCGTACCTGGTAGGCACGGGCGGGGCCGTCGCGACCGAGATGCTCATCGACGGTGAGGTCAAGGAAAGAGGCATCGTGATCCCGGAACAGCTGTCCGTTGAGAGTTACCTGAGACGACTGCCTCCCAAGAAAGTGGAGATCAAGGAAGAGATCGTCTCCCTCTGACATCCAGAGCTAGCTCGGCCAGGATCATACGGGCCTTCGCATAAGAATGCTGAGGGTTTCCCTCTTCCCTGCGACCGCGCCAAGCGATACTCTTCGCACCTGGCTGATTTCTGAGATCACCTGGAGTTCGGGGAACATGCTGGCGACCTCCCCTTGTCGGAAGTAGTGCGTGATGATCCCATTGCCTCTAAGAAAGGTCGCCTCTTCGATCTCTTCTCCCTCTCCGTACCTTATGTCCTGCCTGCCGAACACCTCGACGAGCGCGTGCCCTCCAGGCCTAAGCACGCGCGAGAGCTCGCGCCCGATACCAAATCTGTCGTCCCCGACCACGTGGGAGAGGGCGTGAACACACGAGAATGCATCGAACTTTTCGCGTTCAAATGGAAGAGATAGCAGATTGCATTCTACCAGATTTACCAAATCCGTCCTCTGACGCCGAGCCTTGAGGGAAACAAGCGCTTCCCTGGAGAAATCGCACCCCACGACCTCGCACTTCCTCGCGAGCAGCTCAGTGGTCTTGCCGTCCCCGCAACCGGCATCGAGCACGATCATTTCCGGTTTCAGGTGGGGCTCGAGCGAGCGTATGTCCCCTCGGCCGCCGTATTGCAGGCCGTGCCTTGCATACAGCTTCTGCCAGGCGTCCCTCGGTTCGTCGCTCATGAGCACCTTCTTAACCAGCGAAAAGCAACGTTCTACCGTATGGATTGAAATAGTACTTTAAGGCTAACTCGGCCGAAAAGACAAGGATGAATGGAAGAATGGATTTCCAGTCAATCGTGAAGAACAGCAACATATTGAAAGGGATCAAGGACCTCGAATGGGACGAGGCCACACCGGTCCAGGAGCAGGTGATCCCGCTTGCGACGGCAGATGCGGACCTAATGGCCCAGGCTCAGACGGGGACTGGTAAGACAGGAGCGTTCGCGATACCCATACTTGGCAAACTCGAGAACAACAAGAAGATCCAATGTCTCGTCCTCACGCCGACGCGCGAACTCGCGAACCAGGTGGCGGGGGACTTCGCCAGCTTGTCGAAATACATGCAGCTGAGGACCGTCCCGATCTTCGGTGGCCAGTCGATCAATATCCAGACGGATAAGCTCCGGAAAGGGGTGGAGATCGTCGTCGGCACACCGGGCAGGCTCATGGATCTCATGAGGAGGGGGGATCTGTCGTTCGAGGAAGTGAGATTCCTGGTCCTGGACGAAGCGGACAGAATGCTCGACATGGGGTTCATCGACGACATCGAATGGATCCTTCAGCGCGTCCCGAAGAACAGGCAGACAATGCTCTTCTCTGCGACTCTGCCAGAGACGATTCGCGAGCTGGCCAAGCGGTACATGAGAAACCCGAAAGAGATCATGATAAGCACGGACTCGCTGACTGTCCCGCAGACGGAGCAGGTCTACATCAACGTTGGCAGGAGGAACAAGCTCTGGGCCCTCTGCAGGATCTTGGACATCGAGAAGCCCGGGCTCGCCATCGTGTTCTGCTCCACCAAGCGGATGGTGGATATGCTCGAGTACAAGCTGAGAGCCTACGGCTACCTCTCGGATGCCATTCACGGCGACCTGACTCAGTCCGCCAGAGACAGGGTGATGACGAAGGTCAAGTCCGGGAAGCTGAAGATACTAGTTGCCACTGACGTCGCAGCGAGAGGCCTCGACATCGACGACGTCACGCACGTCGTGAACTATGACATCCCTGAGAATCCAGAGGACTACGTCCACAGGATAGGCAGGACAGCCAGGGCCGGGAAGTCGGGGAAGGCTATCACTTTCGTGTCCAAGGAGGAGCAGCACCTGGTCAAGGCGATCGAAAACTTCGGGAGGACCAAGCTCGACCAGGATGAGGTCCCAGAAAGCATTGGCAGGGACACCGTCAAGCGTACCCTAGATTTCGATGAATATGCCGACCACTTCGGCATGGTACCGTTCAGGATCAACCTCGGCAGGAAAGACGGGGTCGGCCTCGTGGACATCATCAAGTTCATCGAGCGTAAGACTGGGGTCATCGAGCACCTGATCGGCAATGTCGAGGTCGGGGAAGATTCCAGCAAGCTCGAGATCCACAAAAGCGTCGCATTCCGGGCGATGAAGAGCCTGGAGAACTACTCCGTCCACGGCAAGAAGGTCAGGATGGACATCGTTCGGGACAGGGTCACGCGTTGAGTTCCTGGTTGATCTGCTCCGCCCTGATGTGACCGACCACCTTGACATTGCAGATCTTCATTCCATCGATGGTCATTATGTTGTCCCTGATCGCCTTCGCGAGCTCCACGCCCACGGGGCAGAACGGGCTCGTCGGCATGAAGGTAAGGTCGACGGAATCGTCGCGCACGACCAAGTCCGAAATGAGCCCCATGTCGTACACGCTAACGCCCGTGTGAGGGTCCAAGACGCCTCGCAGCACCTCTATAACGAGCTCCTTTTTGTCCATGTCCAGCTGCAAATCGTGCTCTCACTATTATAAACTGTCGAGTTGCAGGAAATCGCCCGCCGGATCACTTGTAGACCAGGACGGAGAAGGGACCCGCCGAGATATGCTCGAGCTCCCCTCGCTCCGAAGAAATCTTCTTCTCGACCTCGAAGAACTCATGACCAATTGAGAGCTCTCTGCCATCATCCAGCGTGATACTCAGGTTCTCATCGCCAGCGGGAACCTTGTCAAACTGCAGCTCCTGGAGTCGCTCGGAGATCTGCGTGGAATCTCTCTTGAAGGCCGGCCCCAGCTTCGCGTAGATCGGCTTGATCCTGGCCACCGAATCGATGAGCGCGACCTTGTCGAGCAGCTCGAAATCTCTGGCCCTCACGGTCTGCTGGATATCGTCCTCGGAGCCTACGAGGACTTCTGTGGACTTGGGACCGACAATCTCCACGCGTGAGATCTCCGCGTTCAGCGACAACCCATGCGCGGACTTCCAGGACCTGATCCCTGCCACTATCTCCTTCACGGCTTCGCCCTTGGCCTCCGCTTCCTCATCCCTCTCGATGGCCTCGGGCCACGCCGAGACATGTATGCTCACAGGCTTCTCATGAGCCTTGAAGGATTCCTGGTAGGCATCCTCGGCTACATGCGGCAGGAAAACGGAGATCATCTTGAGCAGTCCCAGTCCGACCGTGTAGAGCGCGTATCTCGCTCCCTCGTCTTTGCCGGAGTACGCCCTGTGCTTGACGAGTTCGATATAGTGATCCGCGAACTCGTGCCAAAGGAAGTCCTGAGTGAGCGCCATCGAGCGGTCGAATTGATATTCCTCGTTGTGCTTCTCGACCGTCCGAACAAGCTCCCCGAACTTGCTGATGATCCATCCATCGATTGGATGCATCTTGCTCGGTTTGTGAGGCTTCCCCTTGCACGCAGCCCCGACCAGGCGCATCACGTTCCAAACCTTCATCGCGAGCCTGTTGCCACGCACGAGCTCCTGCTCCTTGAACGCGTGGTCCATGCCGAGTGCGCATGTCGAGGCGTAGTACCTCATCGCGTCTCCGCCGTACTTCTCGAGCAGGGGCATCGGATCGATGATGTTGCCGGAGGATGCGTGCATCGGCCTTCCATCGGGGGCCATGATGAATCCGTGTATCATGACCTCGGCCCATGGCTTCTCGCCCGTCAGTAGCATCTCCCTGAGGATTGTGTAGTACGCCCATGTTCGGATGATGTCGTGGCTCTGGGGCCTCATGGTCATCGGATA
>Ga0315291_10012718_pt1 | contig 10215 bp, 5 predicted proteins | sample YL17G12_20_MG_FD_203070 | JGI IMG/M metagenome (GOLD analysis project Ga0315291, IMG submission 203070) | Sediment microbial communities from Yellowstone Lake, YNP, Wyoming, USA - YL17G12_20 | ecosystem: Environmental > Aquatic > Freshwater > Lake > Sediment | place: USA: Wyoming | collected...
TTGCGAATGTCCGCGCGCAGAGCGACGGCTACGACGTCCACGGCGCGCGCACCTACGATCCGCCGCGCCCGGCCACGAACGCAGTGATCGTCGTGAAGAACCGTCTCACCGAGTCGTGGGAGGCGATCGTCCTCGACGTCGAGGAGACGCCGCCCCACGCAATCGCCGGTCTCAGATTCGCCCCGGCGCGCACGCCGTCGGACGTCCCTCCCGAGAAGCCGCTCACGGAGGCCGAGATCGCGCGAGAGCTCGGCGCGTTCGTCGATCGCCTCGCGGCGAAGGACGTCTTCAGCGGCACCGTGCTCGTCGCGAAGAACGGTAAGCCCTTCTTCACGAAGGCGGTCGGCATCGCGAACCGCGACTGCATGATGCCCGTAAAGCTCGACACGAAGCTCAACACGGGCTCGATGTATAAGATGCTCACGGCGGTCTCGATCGCCCAGCTCATCGATGCGGGAAAGCTCTCTCTCGACGATCATGTAGGGAAGTACCTCGATACCAGCTGGCTCGCCCGTCCGATCCTCGACAAGGTCACGATCGAACAGCTCCTCACCCACACCTCGGGGCTCGGGAGCTATTTCAACGAGACGTTCGACCGCAGCTCGAGGCTCCTCTTCAGGAAGGTCGATGACTACAAACCGCTCGTCATCGGCGACAGTCTCGCGTTCGAGCCCGGGACCCAGTGGTCGTACAGCAACACGGGGCTTCTGCTCCTCGGCGCGATCGTCGAAAAGGCGAGCGGGGAGGATTACTTCGACTACGTCCGCAATCACGTGACGGGCCCGGCCGGGATGAAGAACACCGACTGCTACGAGCTCGACCTCGTGAACGAGAATATCGCCGTCGGCTACGAGAAGGAGCAGGGGCCGAACGGCGTGCGCTACCGCAACAACATCTTCCAGCACGTGCTGCGCGGCGGCCCCGCGGGGGGCGGCTACACGACCGTCGAGGATCTCCTCGCCTTCGACGTCGCGCTCCGCTCGGGGAAGCTCGTCTCGAAGGCGATGCTCGATAGAATGTGGCGGGCGTACCCCGAGAAGAGCTCGCCGGATTACGGCTACGGTTTCGCGATCTTGGAGACTCCTGTCGGCCGGGCCGTAGGCCACGGCGGCGGCTTCGCCGGCATCAGCGCCGACTTCCTGATGTACCTCGACACGGGCTATACGCTGGCCGTGCTGTCGAACTACGGGGGCGGGATGCCGCCGGTGAGTCAGAAGATTCAGAATTTGGTGGGGAGGAAGGGGTAGATCTTGTGTAATTGACTAGCCGCAATGAGGCAGAAGATCTGGTGCTTGATCTACCCATATCAGATCGCAATCATTTCTTCTTCTTTCCATAAGCCGGACCGTTCTCCGCAGCTCTAGCCAGCCCCTGTGTATCCTTTGCTCCAGGTTCAGAAGTCGATTTGACGCTCGAAGCTTGGAATGCACGTGGCCATCCACCATGTTTGTTGATGATCTCGTCGATTTCATGCATGAGCCGGATGGTCTCATTCAAGGCAACAATGATCTTCTGATAGTGCATGATGTCGTCGTAGCTAAGGTGTCGCCCTTTGCGGTCTTTGAGCCATTTGTCACAGACTTGGTAGCCGCCGATGTGAAATTCCCAAACCTCCTTTGGCACGCCTCCGAAATATTGGGTCCTGTTGATCCAAACGCGCCCGTCTTTGTCCGTATGCTGCACCTTCTCAACAGCGTTATCGCCCTTGACCGGCCAATCGGTAAGAAATTCTTCGAGTTTGGGGGCTTCCATGAGGTGAAGTTCAATCAACTCGGCGCCTTTGGCTGCCAAGCCTTGGAACAAGTCCATATTGCTAGTCAGCGGCAGACGCGGGAAATCGATCCTGAGAAACTCGGTGTAGCGCGTCCTATATGTCGGCGAGTGAAATACTGCGTATGCATAACGGAAGATATCTTCAGCTGTGATGCCATTCGGGAATGCGTTTGGTCCCTCCTGCGGCAGCTTCAGCCTCTCGGCTAGTGCACTCAGAAACACAGGGCTGAAGTTTGGATGACGCTCTTCGTGCAGCCGCAATTCTCCTTCGTTCAGAGGGTAAAGGTAAAGTGGAAAAATATATGAGCGATCGTATGGGTCAACGATCTTGTGCTGACCTAGAGGCAGTTTGCTAGCCAGGAGCGAAATCGTTCCGAATGTCTGTCGGTTCATTGCAAAGCCGAGCGAGTCTGGAGAAAGGAAATGGCTCGTGGTTTCCCACCGAGGATATGTGACGAAAGCATTATCGAGTATAATCCATCGCTTATCGAAAGGACGATACAAGCACTGCACTGTTTTGTTTGCGAAGAAATTAATGTCATTATTAGCAATGCGTTTGCGGCAGTCGGCCAGTTTCCAGTCCCTGGAGTCACTCACTCCATATTTCTCCCGGAATTGTTCGTTCGATATTGTGTTATCCAGAGCGTCGCGCAGCATCTCGAGTAAAGGTTCTCGGTCAAATGAGATTACAAAGCCGTCATGCAGTGTATTCAGGCCACTTGAATTGACTGGGAATATTTCCGTTGTTCTCCACCCTTCTTCGTATTCAGGCAACAGGCCAGTGTCTTGCGGCGTGAATAGGAAGAATCGTGGTGATGGATGTAGCTCTGTCCAATGAGTGCAGGAAGCATCCGTCTCTCGGAGGACTTCGTATTTCACCTGTCGCTTCCCCCAAAGGTCTGCATGATAAACACGAGCTGGTTGCTTGTTATGTTGATACTTGATGCATAGAAGAATCGCAACGCCTTGCTGGATGTCGAATACGTTTGTATCCTCTTCTCCGTCCGGTGATTTCTCTTTTCTCCTGATACTCCCATGCAAGTTGTAAACATAGATTTCATTGTAACTCTGTATAAGGCTTTGGCGCATTCCGCGAAAAGTCGGATTGTCGAGGTATCCGTGATTAGTAATAAACCCAACGATCCCCTCGCCGGTTCGCTCGATACGCCAATGCGCAAAACGGATGAACTTCACATAGTCATCTAGTAGAAGCTTGGGGTTCTTTTCTTTCATTTCATCTCTTGGATAGTACGTCTGCCGCACAAGCTTTGTGATCCATGCACCTTTGTTGACGGACGCGGCCGAATAAGGCGGATTGCCAAGGACAACTAGAATCGGATCGTCGCGTTTGATCTTGGCAGCGGCGTTGGCTTCATCGGCGACCCAGGCAGCGAAAAGTTGCTCGCTCTTCTTGGCAGCTTCTTCGAGTGTATTGGTGAGGTAGATGCCAAGGCGTTGGTCGGAGCCAAACTGATAGCCGGTCTGCTGCAACTGCATGCCGAGTTTAAGATGGGCGACGGCATATGGAGCCATGAGCAATTCAAATCCGAAGATGCGGTTGAGCAGATGCCTGGCGACGTAGTCGTCCCACGCGCCCGCTTGCTTGGCAAACTTCTGGTGAATCTGGTCGATGACAAAGTAGAGAAACGTGGCCGTTCCGGTGGCGGGGTCGAGAATGAGTGTGTTTTCGTCGGCCAGACCTTTCGGGCGATTGAAGCCGGTTTTCAGCAGGTAATCGATGGAGCGGACGATGTAGCTGACAACGGGTTCGGGTGTGTAATAGACGCCGCGGACTTCGCGCATTTTCGGGTCGTAGGCGGCGAGAAAGGTCTCGTAGAAATGAACGACCGGGTCTTCCTTGCCCTTTCCTTTGCCGAAGTCCTTGAGGATTTCAGACATGTCGGCGTGCTTGAGCAGTTCGACAATGTCATCCACGGCCCAGGCGATGGAGTCGGGCATGTCCACACCGGCGATCTCGGCAAACAACTTGCGGAGGAACGGATTGGTCTTCGGTAGATTGTACGCGGCCATCTCGCGGGAGAATTCCTTATTCGCTGGCGTGTGGACGCGAGCTGCAAACAGACCGTAGGCCAGGGTCTGAGCAAACATGTCAGCGAATTGCCTCTCGTCGAGGTCGGGGATGAGCGTTTCTCGGAAAGCGGCGAGCCAGTTGTGGAGGAAACCCTGTTCCTTCTCGTGATTGAATGTGTTGACCATCAAATCGCGGATGATGCGCGTCATGCCCGCCATTCGTTGAGCGAGGTCTTTGGCGGTGCCAATGGTTAAGACTTCTTGCTTGAGGAATGCAGTGAGCAACTGCTCAAGCTCCTTTTCGCCATCGGGTAAGAGCTTGAGTTTGCCCTTGGCGTCAGGTTCGGCGATGCAGACCGCAAGGCGTTTCTCGCCGTTGACAAACCAACGGAACTGGACGTAGTCCGTGAGAATCCAATTGGGCAAGGCGTCGCGATACCGACTAAACTGTTCACCGTGCGGTCCCTTGCCACGCTCCATCTCGTCGAGATTCATGCCTATGTCCTTAGTCTCGACGTGACCAAGCGGGATGGACTTGCGGGTAATTTGAAAATCAGGGCTCCCGCAAAGGATACGCTTAGGCTCGTTGGTGGCGGTGATGCCTTTTCCAAAGGTCTCCAGAAGTACTTTCAGCGCGGGTCGATGCGTGTGCTCGGTTGCATTGCCTCTGGCAAGATTATTTCTAATATCGGAGAGATAGATGGAAATGGCGGACATTGTTTCAGACATGGTGCCTCTTCTGGTTCATCTTGTTCCCTATGCTCTTAGCGAACGCGCGGCGTCAGCGGCGGCGCACAGCGCTGTCCGCTCCATGCCGTTGTTGGGCGGCGATGGCGAGCTGATCGACCTTCTTTCGTCGCGCAGATACACGTCGCAAGACGATCACACGGTCCATGGGAGTCGCCCGACCTTTCCGTTGCTCGCCCCATACCCTCGTCGTCTTGGTAGTCTGATCATAGGCGTCCCTCTCGATCCTCGCCATCTCGAAGGGTACAAGTCCTTGCATCTCCGCCCACACTCTCTCCGCCAAGGGGATATACTGAGCATTCTCAACGACGTCGCCGATGACCAGGACCGCGACTCCGCCCGGTCGAAGCACGCGGCTAGCAGCAGCAAGAAACGACACAATAAAGGACAGGTAAACGTCGAGGGAGTCTGTCCCCGCCAGCAGGCGATCTATCTCGTACTGACCGTAGCCGAGAAACCACAAACGAATCCAATTGAACGCTCCGTACCGGAGAATCCCAAGATACGGAGGTGATGTGACGATCGCACCGACCGTATGGACTCCCAAATCCGGCAGAAGACTATCTAGCTTGGCCGCGTCCCCATGTAAGACGGTGCTCCTGGGCAATTCGGGAAGCGCACCGAGTCTCAAGAGCCAGCTGCAGCGCTGCCTTAGCTTTGAGAATACGTCAACAGGAGGCGGATGAAGCCCGTTTCTCTCCACGAAGCGGCGAACGTACTCAGGCGACATGCTAAAGGTGTTCGGCATGTCTACGGACAGATAACCTGTCGTGCCGTCGCGCCGACCCTTCCCGTGCATAATGCCAAGAACAGAGCCGCGGAGGAAAATGTCCTCGGGTGTATCGCCGCCGAGCGACTTCCGCAGGTAGCAGAGCTGTGCGAGGGTCCGGCGATGAAAGATTGGGGCTAACGTGTCCGGAACCTCGTCCATGTCGGCTTCGCCCCGGAATCTGGCAGCTAGGTCCGTTAGTCGATAGAGCACGTCGTCCAGACGAACCGGCTGTATCTTCGCCTTGGCGAGGGCGACTGCGAGGGGATTCAAGTCGACGCCGATGGATTGTCTCCCCGAGAGTTTCGCCTCGACTAAGGTGGTTCCCGAGCCACAGAAAGGGTCAAGTATGGTTGCCCGAGGAGGAACCCACTCTTCCATCAGCTGCCTGGGGATTCGCGGAGGGAATCCACCCAGGTAGGAGCTCATGCTATGAAGCGGGTGCTCTCCGCGTGCCATGGAGCGAATCTACTCCTCATCCGCGAGTCGGGCCCCTGCGGCAATACTGTGAATCACGGTTTGCGCAACGCGATCGAGCTCGGCAGCCTGATAATCTTCGAAGTCCTTGCCCTGAAGACCGATGTCCTGACCTTTCATTTCCGAGTGGCGAACCCAGGTGTAGAAGGCAACGTACAACACGAAGTTGTTGCGCATTCTCACTATTCCCTTCTCCTGGTAGCCGCCAACGCGAAGCAGCCGATCCAAGTGCTGGTTATCCGCGTTGACGTAGATCTTTCCTCCTTGTTGATCCTCACGTGCCTCTGCGACGCTGGTTTCGTCCCAGCCGAACTTAGGCCACTCGTCCTTGAACACAGAAATCGGCTCAGGTACTTTGACTCGAACTTTGCTCTTCTCGCCGGCCGTCGGCTGTTCGGGTGGCGCCTCAAGTCGAAAGGTCACCTCGCTCGATAGAGCCTTGTCATCAGGTGTGAAGAGAAAAGCGCTCAGAATCCCATCCGTTTCTGCCTTAGCTCCTTCGGCACATTTCACAGTGAGACGCGCTCGACCGCCGTGGAAGTCTGATTTACTTTCAAGCACGATGAGCCCCGGGGGATGACAGGCCATGGTGAGTTTCGCATGGATCCGACTCGTCAAGTACCCGTCGGGCGCGTCGCTCTCCAGCCGGATCAGCGCCTGTCGGTCGAGACGAACGGGCACCGGTCGCTTGACGTTGGCTATGCGGATAAACGTAGGCTCATCGCGCGTCAATAGTGGTTCCAGCGGCTCTCGGCTCCGGGAACCGCTTGGCGGTCGCCCGCCCTCGCTTTCGCCTTTTCCGCCTGTCGTCGCGTCGACTCCCGGTTTCAGGTGCTCCATCAGTTGGGCAAACCGCTGCCGCATCCGCTCACGATCCTTCTCCAAATGCCGCGACAGCAACTCCTCTTTCCGGAGGTCATTCAAGCGAATCAGCTCGTCGTCTTCCGCGAGTGCCGCGCATATTCTCTCCCGCATCTCGAAGAAGAAAGGTGTTCGTTTCAATCGGTCTCGCGTGGTCGAGAGCAAGTCGCGCCGAGCCCCAGGAAGGAGATGGTCGAGCTCGACTTGGATGATCAGGAACTTTGCCAAGTAGGGCAACTGAAGCCTCTCCGCGGTGAACCGACGTTCATCTGTCCCGTGGGTCTGACCAAAGTACGTATATGCGATTGGCTGATATGGATCTACGTAGACGTCGATGGGTTGAGCACTCCCTCCGTCGTCCTTGCTTCGGACGACCCAGTAATTCACCTTCACCACCGTCGCTCCCGATGAATGCGCGAGGTGAACTTCGACGCTATCCGAGTGCTCGATGCGATCTCGTCGATCGTCTGTCAGACGTGTGTAGTTCCCTGCGATCGTTCGGCGCTCCTTGTCCTTCCCGCCCAGAACAGAAGGGCGCGCATCTTCCGCCCAGAGGGGAAGCACGGGATCGAAAAGCGCATTCTGCAGAAGCCACCACAGGCTACCCGTAAGCTGCGTCATGCGGGCTGAGTAGCGGTCAATCCCGAGATCGAAATGGAGGACGCATGTGCCTGGTTCGAAATCCGGAAGAAGGCTACCGGGCACGTGCGGGAGGTCAAGGTTCTTCGTGACTAGGTACGAGTAGCGGCCGTTCTTGTTCCTTGCAGGGTCGAGTTCCTCGTATCTTGCGAGGGTGATTGCCACCACATCCGCATGCCCGTCGAGGAGGTCGGGTTGGCGGCGGGAGATAAAGAGAGTGCCCTCCGGGGAGAAGGCGAGGACCGTAGAGCCACCCTGGCCGTACGCTCCGGCCAGGTAGGGCTTGTCGATCTTGTTGGTTCCGCTCAGGCTTAGAATTGTGGAAGGGATGAGTTTCGGAGTAAGACCTACCCCGTAGTCCCGGATCATCACGGACGGCCGGCGCTTGTGGCGTCCCTCAAGCAAAGTCACAACTACGTTGTCAGCAAGGGGCTGACGCTTAACGGGATCACCGAGGTTGGCCACGCGGCCTCCTGGGACTCCGAACCAGACCTCGACAGCTTCTCTTGGAGACGCAGGGAAGGCACCGCGGGGTCCCTTGCCTAGTTGCCGGAGGGCCTCTCGCTCTATCACTCCGTCGAGGGCGTTGGTAACCCTCTCGATGAGAGCGTTCCCGGGGTCACTTCCGATGTTGATGAGGCCATAATTGGCTTCGTTATCGCCTACGGGCCGCCAAGTGTAGAGGAACTGGCGTTCGAGCTCCCGGATAATCTTCGCGGCCTGGGACACGTCGACGGCCTTGCTCAACCGGATCAAGAGTTCCTGCTCTTGCTGGGCCATGATCATTTCCTCATTCTTGTCTGCATCCCAGAGCCCCACACGTCCGTGGTGTGCCTGCCGTCCGCCCAACGCTCCAGTTAAGCCGCGCGCGATAGCGCGTCGCGCTTGAACTGGCTGTTCGGTGATTTCATTTCCATAGACCCTCAATCAGAAGGACTTCCCTGGGGTTCAGTTCCCGGACGCTGTCCTTGGAGATGCGGGTCAATCCGTGCTTCTTCGCCTTTTTCCTGAATCGCTCCCACGAGAGGTTTTGGCAGTCCTCGGATTCTGCCACGTAGAACCGTGTCCAATGAGCTACGTCTTGACGGAAAACAATTGGGCAAGGAGCGAAGACAGTAATCCGCTTGCCAGACAGGGATTCGCAGATTTGGACCACAATGTCACCGGGACGTGCCGTGGATCGAAACCGGGCTTTGCTGGTCCATCGAATCCATGAGACTGTCGAGTCTTTGTCAGCAACCAAAGCATTCGCTTTCTTCTCCGCCTTCTCCACAAACGCCTGCTCCCTAGGAAAACGGTCATAGGCAAGCTCGCGGACAGAGACAAGCCAGACTTTGTTACCGAAGCGTTTTGCCTGGCCTGTGCGCTTCGGCCCGCGCCTTCGCGCAGGGCGGACCTTTATCTTGAGAATCCTTCGGAGAAAATCGGGGTCGATTTCCTCCGATGACTCCCGCAAAGCGTGGACGAAAGCTGTCGCCTGAGCAACAAGTTGCTTCCGGTCTGTGAGGAGAGCCAGTTCCGTCAAGTCTTCGGCAGAGGCAGCGGAAAGGTTGCAGGAACCGACGAGGGCATAGCGACCGAGAACGGCAACCTTTGCATGGAGGTCAGGACGAGAGCGAATCTCCACACCTTTCCGGGACAACGACCGAAGAAGGCGTGCTGAGGTCTCTCCTGTCTTGATTGCTCGCTCGGAGGCGTCGCAGATGAGCACGTCATTCCGCTTGAACTTGAGATTTCCGTCAGTGGAAACGTATGCCACGGCAACAAGGAGGCGTTTCGCCACCTTCGCCCGGGGGCCGACTTGCTTCCAGATGTCACCGGTCAGGATGGTATCCATTTCTTCTCTTTCACCGAACATATCGCTCAGCGGCGAGGGGCGCAGTTGCTGGTGCTCCCTTTCCCCCGGTCTCCGGGGCGCTGACCGCCCGCTGCAGCGAGGAGTTCGGCGCTATCTTAGTGCCTTCTTTATCCCCTTAATGGCCTTTTCGTGTGTAATCAATACCTCTCTCAAGATTCTATTCAAATCGGCATCTTTTGGGACTCTGCCCCGCACCCTATTACCTGGTGTTTCAATCAAATGGTGAATCAGAGTCTCAATATCCTTTAGATATCTCACTCTCTGAATTCTAAATATCGTGAACTGATCCCACTTGCCAGCGTGCCGATCCTTGAGATGCCATCTTATTCTTCCCAAGAGATCCTTTGTCAGCCCAATATAGTAAAGCCTGTTTCTTTTATATAGAACATATATCCCGGCATATCGCCGCATCATTTGTCTAAGCTTTTCAGCGAAAATATCGCTTTCAAGTATCTCGCTAGGCAAACGTCTGGACATCCCTTTTATGAGAGCTCCTTTCGTACTACGCGATTTCTTTTTCTTCACTTTCGGCCGTTTCTGACTACCCAAAGATTTGCTCAAAGTCCACCCCCTTCTTATATGCGGCGAACGATATTTGGGCTGTTGAAAATGTCTTGCTAAGCACCGCTTCGTTTGCAGTCTAAAGCATCGAGAGAAGGTTGTCAATTGGACTGCTTGCCCTATCTATTCCCTAGACTGCTGAGAGATATCTAGCACTCAACCGAATATCATCGGCGCTGAATCCTCACCGAATCCTGTGCCCTGCGTCTTTCTCTCTGGGCCGTTTCGTTTCCAAAATCAAAAGGACCGTATCCGGAATCAGGGGATTGCGGAGGCATGCCGTGACATCGTACTTGTCTTTCTTGGCCATCAAGCCTTCTTCCCCCCTTTCTGCGATACTCGGAGTCCAGGGCTTGAATCATGGGGACTAACCGGGGGAAATGGCGCGACCATAATTCCGCAATCCTCCGTTCATGGCAGAAGACGTCGTCGGGCGCGAGCTGCAATGCCTGAGCATAAATGGTCGCAGCAAGTTCTGGGTTCACGTCAACTAGAGCTG
>Ga0315291_10012721_pt1 | contig 10214 bp, 6 predicted proteins | sample YL17G12_20_MG_FD_203070 | JGI IMG/M metagenome (GOLD analysis project Ga0315291, IMG submission 203070) | Sediment microbial communities from Yellowstone Lake, YNP, Wyoming, USA - YL17G12_20 | ecosystem: Environmental > Aquatic > Freshwater > Lake > Sediment | place: USA: Wyoming | collected...
AGGACCCCGCTGATTGGTGGCAGGCCGCCAAGGACACCATCGCCGAATGCCTTGGCCGCGCGCAGGTCAAGCCCAGCGATATCACCGGCATCAGCCTCGACGGCACCGCCTGCACGGTCGTGTGCGCCGACAAGAACGGCCAACCCTTGCGGCCCGGCATCCTGTGGATGGACGTGCGCGCGCACGAGCAGGCCGAGCGCGTGACGGCCACCAACGATCCGGTCCTGAAGTACGCCGGGGGCAAGGAGAGCCCGGAGTGGATGATCCCGAAGGCGCTCTGGCTCAAAGAGAATGAGCCGCGCGTATACGAGCAGGCGGAGCGTATCGCGGAGGTCACCGACTGGCTGATGTTCCGCCTCACCGGGCGCTGGACGGCATCGCTTAACGTCATCACCTGCAAATGGAACTACGCCGTGCCCGAGGGCGGGTGGCCGAAGCGGCTATTGCAGAGTCTGGGCATGACGGAGATCCTCGACAAGTGGCCGCAGGATGTCCTGGCGCTGGGCGAGCGCGCCGGCGAGCTCACGAAAACGGCAGCGAACGCTCTGGGCCTGCCTGCCGGCATCCCGGTGGCCGAAGGAGGCATAGACGCCTACCTCGGGATGCTCGGCATGGCGACGGTCAAGCCGGGGCGCATGGCGGTGGTGATGGGCTCGTCCACATGTCACATGGGCTTGAGCGATCACGGCATATTCGGGTCCGGCGTATGGGGCCCGTATCCGGACGCGTTGCTTCGCGGGACGTGGGTGCTCGAGGGCGGCCAGACCGCGACGGGCTCGATCGTCAAGTGGTTTCGCGACAACTTCGCGGGGGCGGAGCAGGCGGAAGCTGCAAAGTCAGGGCGTGATGCGTACCAGATTCTCGATGAGAAGGCCGCCGGGGTGCCGCCGGGATCCGAGGGGTTGGTTCTGGTTGATTACTTCCAGGGCAACCGCACTCCGATCCGCGACCCGCTGGTGCGCGGCGCGCTGTGGGGCCTGGGTCTGAAGCACACGTCCGCGCACGTCTTCCGGGCAATACTGGAAGGCACGGCATACGGAACACGGCACATACTGGAAGATCTGGCCGCGCACGGGTTCAAGGTCACCGAACTATATGCGACCGGCGGCGGCGCGAAGAGCCGGCTGTGGCTCCAGATACACGCCGACGTCTGCGGCCTGCCGATCTATCTGGCGGAAGTCGCTGAGGCGACGACCCTGGGCAGCGCCGTGGCGGCGGCGGTCGGCGCGGGCCACTACGCGAGCCTGCCCGAAGCGTCCGAGAACATGGTGACGATCACCGGGCAGGTTGAACCGGACCCGCGGCTACGCGAGGTCTACGATTTCTACTTCGGGAAGTACGTGCAGACGTATCCCGCCCTGGCGCCACTGATGCACGAGGTGTCGCGGCGGGTCGGCGCGGGGTTGTAGATAGTCCAAGGGCATCCGCAGATTGCGCAGAAGGATCTGCAAACCGCGTTTGGCAAGGCGAGCGATCGGCGATGCACGCCTTGCTGCACGTCTCAATCGTATCCATCTGCGTAATCTGTGGATAGACAATCCGGGCGAGATTCGGAATGCTTGGGCTGCTGGGCAGGCTACTCATGAGGGGGAATTCGGAACCGAAGAGCCGGGCCGAACTGGCGAAGATCGGTGAGAATATCGCGGCCCGCTATCTTCAGTCCCAGGGCTATGCGATCCTGGAGCGCAACTACCGCACCGACATCGGGGAGATCGACATCGTCGCGCGACACGGCGAGGACCTGGTCTTCGTCGAGGTGAAGAGCCGGACGCCTTCTGAATCGTTCGCGCCATCGGAATCCGTGACCCAGGCCAAGCGCGCCAAACTCGTCAAGCTGGCCCAGCTCTATGTGGCGACGCGCACGCGCAAGGACGAGCGCTGCCGCTTCGACGTGGTCGAGGTCACACTGAGTGAGGGCGGCAGCCCGATGAATGTGCGGCTGATCCCAGGCGCGTTCCTACGTGAGCCGTGATCCTGACGACGAAGGCATGCCCGCGACGCGGGGAACAGCCTGGGATGACGCGGTTCGCGCGCCTGCTCACGCTTGACGCTGCCGCTGCGCTTCTTGTAGAATCTAGTGCGACGGCGGCTGGAGCGGCCGCCTTTTTGTTGGCGTCAGCTTCGTGCGCGGTTCCGCAGGATGTGGCAGGCTTCTCCTGGGCTCCCGGGGTCGCACAACGTATCCGGATGCAGTGAGGCGAGGGACCGATGAGGTCGAAAGGAGTCACACGATGAGAAGGCTTGTTGCGCCCATCCTGCTTGCGATTGCAGTGACGTTGGCGGCAGCCCCGACCGGCTGCGCGAAACGGGCGATCGCCAAGGTGAACGGCGACATGATCACGGAGCAGGAGTTCTACAGCAAGCTCGAGGATGCCGGCGGCCGGCAGGTGCTTGACCGGTTGATCCTGGAGCATCTCATCGCACAAAAGGCGAAGGAGAAGAAGGCCCAGGTGACCGAAGCCGAGCTCAACCAGGCGCTGAACGACGTGAAGCAGCGCGTCGGCGCCGACCGCTGGCAGGAATTCATCAAGTCCAGCGGCCAGAGCGAAGACTCGATCAAGAACGACCTCAAGCAGAACCTGCTGCTCGCCAAGCTCTTGATCACGGAACCGGAGCTGGAGAAGTACTACCAGGAGAACAAGACCCGATTCGACGAGCCGGCGCAGGCCAAGTACCGCCGCATCATCCTCAAGAGCAAGGAGGAAGCGGACAAGGTTCGGCAGGACATCGTCGCCGGCAAGCTCGACTTCGCGCAAGCGGTCAAGGAGAAGTCCGAGGACCCGATGAAGAATCAGGGCGGCGAGATCGGTCCCGTGTCAGAGGGCTTCGGCGATCCCAACGTCGCCAAGCTCCTCTTCACCCTCAAGCTCAACGAGGTCGGTGAGCCCATCCCGTCCTCCTACCCGCAGGGGAGCTATCAGATCATCCAGGTGATTCAGCGCACCGAGGGCAAGAAGCACACGCTTGCCGAGGTCCGCACCCGAGTCATGCAGAGCATGCTGGCGATGCGACAGCAGGAGCTTTCGAAAGTCCTGAACGACCTGCGCGCCGGCGCGAGCATCACGATCCTGCGCCCCAGGTACCAGAGCCTCGCCGAGCAGTACGCAAAACTCAAGGAGCAGAAGCCGCCTGAGATCCCGGGCGCCGGCCCGACGCCGCCCGCGCCGTCCAAGGCGCCGGAGCCGCCCGCGCCCAAGCCGGGCGGGCCGAAGTAACGGCCTGGCGACGCAGTCACGGCGGCATATACGGTGATGATCAGCGTGGGCGCCTGCGCCGTTCGGCGGGCGCTTACGCTCTTTTCACCGCGGCGCGCGGCAGGCGAGTCACCTGTGCCGAGACGGACATCTATCGAGGCGGCGGTCAGGGCCGGCGGCGCGGAGCTGGCGGGCGTACGCGTATTCGACGCGCGGCTCGGCGACGTGCGACCTGACCCCGATGGCGACAGCCTCTTCATCAACGTTCGCGGCGCGGCGATGCTTGCCGCGATCGGACGCGCCCTCGCGCGGGACTACCCGGCGGATCATGTCGTCACTGTGGTAAGCCGGCCCGGATCCGGGGACCAGACGGTGCGCGCGCTCACGATCGCCGACCTCGACGCGCCAGCGCGCATGCCGCCGCCGCTCGCGGTGTTTGTTCCTGCCGCGCCAGCCGAGCGGGGCGGGACGGTTGACGGGTTGCGGGCGATAATGGCGCGGCTGAGAGGCCCCGACGGCTGCCCGTGGGACCGCGAGCAGGATCACCGCACGCTGCGGCGCTGCCTGCTCGAGGAAGCCCACGAAGCGCTCGATGCGATTGACCGCGAGGACTGGCAGGACCTGGCCTCGGAGCTGGGCGACATCCTGCTTCAGGTCATCTTCCATGCGCAGCTCGGAAGTGAGCGGGGGGAGTTCGACTTCGACGACGTGGCCGCGAGGCTGCGCGACAAGCTGATCGCGCGACATCCGCATGTGTTTGGGGATGCAGTCGCCAACGATGCCGCCACCGTATTACGCCGGTGGGACGAGATCAAACGGGAAGAGGTGGGCGACGAGCGGGCGGACGACCTGCTGACGGGCGTAGCGCCGACGCTGCCCGCGCTCGACCGCGCGCAGAAAGTGCAGCGGCGGGCGGCGCATTTCGGATTCGATTGGGCGCATGTCGAAGGGCCGCTCGCCAAACTGGCGGAGGAGATAGAGGAACTGAAGGCGGCGCTGGGCGCTGAGGCGCCGGGCGCGCCGCGCCTGGAGCAGGAGATTGGGGATGTGCTTTTCGCCGCCGTCAACGTGGCGCGATTCGCGGGGGTGGATGCCGAGCAGGCGCTGCGGACGACGGTCGAACGTTTTGCCCGGCGCTTCGCGGCAATGCAGGGGCTCGCCGCGGAACAGGGAGAGCGCATCGAGGGGATGAATCTGGAGCAGATGGATGCGCTGTGGGAGAGAGCGAAGAATAGGGAGCAGACAGCAGACAACAGAGAAATCGGGCGGTAGAAAGCAGATCGCAGCAAGCAGACAGTGGGAAAAGGCAGTGGCCGGTTCCTGCTCTGCTCCCCGCTCACTGCTTTCTATTCACTACTCGCCGCCATCTCTTCACAATCCAAGGAGGTCTTGATGGCTGATAGGAAGTGGGTGTACCTCTTCGAAGAAGGAGACAAGGATCAGAAGGACCTTCTCGGCGGCAAGGGCGCGAACCTCGCCGAGATGACCAACCTGGGGCTGCCTGTGCCCCCGGGGTTCATCATCACCACGGAAGCCTGCAACGTGTATTCGGCGACCGGGAAGCTCCCGCCCGGGCTCATGAAGCAAGTTGAGGCGGCCCTCCGGGGGGTCGAGGAGAAAACCGGGAAGAAGTTCGGGGATCCCGCCAACCCGCTGCTCGTCAGTGTCCGCTCCGGCGCGAAGTTCTCCATGCCCGGCATGATGGACACGGTGCTCAACCTCGGGCTCAACAACGTCACGATTCGCGGCCTCGTCGCCGGCACCGGCAACGAGCGCTTCGCCTATGATGCCTACCGCCGGCTCGTCATGATGTTCTCCGACATCGTGCTCAGCAGCGACTACCCCGGCCTCAAGAAGGACAACTTCGAGCATATCTTCGACGAGCTCAAGCGCCGGGTCGGCGCCAAGCAGGACACCGAGGTCGGCGCCGCAGACCTCAAGGACCTGGTGGGGAGGTTCAAGACATATTTCAAGCGGCAGACCGGCTACGACTTCCCGGAGGAGCCGCAGCAGCAGTTGCGTCTCGCGATCGAAGCCGTGCTCAAGTCGTGGAACAATCCGCGCGCCATCACCTACCGCACAGTGGAGAAGATCCCGCACGACCTCGGCACCGCGGTCAACGTGCAGACCATGGTCTTCGGCAACATGGGCGAGGACTCGGGGACCGGCGTGGCCTTCACCCGCGACGCCGCCACCGGTGAAGCCGAGCTCTACGGCGAGTACCTGATGAACGCCCAGGGCGAGGATGTCGTGGCCGGCGTGCGCACCCCGATGCCCATCGCCCACTTGCAGAAGCAGAACCCCAAGATCTACAAGCAGTTCGAGGCCATCGCCCGTAGGCTCGAGAAGCACTATCGGGACATGCAGGACATCGAGTTCACCATCGAGCGCGGCAAGCTCTTCATCTTGCAGTGCCGCAACGGCAAGCGCACCCCGGCGGCCGCCATCAAGATCGCGGTGGACCAGGCGAATGAGAAGCTCATTACCTGGCAGGAAGCGGTGTTGCGCGTGCAGCCGTCGCAACTCGAAAACGCCATGCACCCGCGCCTCAAGGACCAATCGAAGGCCAAGGTGATCGCCAAGGGCCTCAATGCCGGCCCCGGCGCGGCTGCCGGCATGGCCGTCTTCGACGCCGATACCGCCGCCCGCCTGGGCAAGGGCGGCCGCGGCGAGCAGGTCGTCCTGGTCAGCGCGGAGACGACGCCCGATGACATCCACGGCATGCTCGCATCGCAGGGCGTGCTGACATCGCGCGGCGGGCGTACCTCCCACGCGGCCCTGGTTGCACGCCAATTTGGAATCCCGACGGTCTGCGGCGTTGGCGACGTCAGCATCGACGCCGCCAAGCGCCAGTTTAGCGTCGGCGACCTGACCGTCAAGGAAGGCGATTGGGTCACCATTGACGGCACTACCGGCATCGTCTGCCGCGGGCACCTGGCGATCGAAAAGTCGACCGTAACCCCGGAGTTTGCGGTGCTCATGGAATGGGCGGACCGCGCGCGCCGACTCATGGTGTGGGCCAACGCCGATACGCCGGAGCAGGCCGCGGAGGCCGTCCGCAATGGCGCCCAGGGCATCGGCCTGTGCCGCACCGAGCACATGTTCCTCGGCGAGCGCGTCCCTATCGTACAGCGGATGATCCTGGCGAAGGACGATAAGGCCCGGCAAAAGGCGCTCGATCAACTGCTGCCTCTGCAGCGCACGGACTTCGTCGGCATCTTCAAGGCTATGGAGGGCCGCCCGGTCGTGGTGCGCCTGATTGATCCGCCCCTGCACGAGTTTCTGCCCAACCACGCCGAGGTGATGCGCGAGGTCTATGCCCTGCGCATCATGGACCCGGGCAGCAAGAAGCTGGCCAAGGCCGAGCAGTTGCTGCATGCAATCGAGCAGATGCACGAGGCTAACCCCATGCTGGGCCTGCGCGGATGCCGGCTCTCCATCGTCTTCCCGCAGATCGTAGTCATGCAGGTGTCGGCGATCATCGGCGCCGCCTGTGACCTGGTCAAGGCGGGCAACAAAGTCGACCCCAAAATTATGATCCCGCTCGTCGGCCATGTGCACGAACTGACGGCGCTACGCGGCCAACTCGACCAGGTCGCTAAGGACACGATGAAGGCCGCGGGCGTGAAAGTCAACTACAAGTTCGGGACGATGATCGAGATCCCGCGCGCGTGCCTGGTGGCGGACGACATCGCCCGCGAGGCCGAGTTCTTCTCCTTCGGCACCAATGACCTGACGCAGATGACGTTCGGCATCTCGCGCGACGACGCCGGCGGGTTCCTGCCGACGTATATCGAGAAGGGGATCTACAAGCAAGACCCGACGGTGTCCATTGACGAGGAGGGCGTGGGCAAGCTGATGCGGATGTGTGTCACCGATGCCCGCGAGGCCAATGCGAAGATCGAGCTGGGCATCTGCGGCGAACACGGCGGCGATCCCGATTCCGTGAAGTTCTGCCACCGCATCGGGCTCGACTATGTGTCCTGCTCGCCCAAGCGCATTCCGGTCGCACGGTTGGCGGCCGCGCAGGCGGCGCTCACCGGAGGCGGGTTCCGCGACAAATAGGGAGCGCGACGGGGCCGGCTGTGCTACGCCAGCCCCTGACCTAAGCGAGGAAGCCGATGGAAGCGCGACTTCGTGAGTTGCTGAAACAGGTCAAAGCCGGCGAGATCAGCGTCGAGAAGGCCGTGGATCGACTGCGCCACCTGCCGTTCGAGGACCTCGAGTTCGCGAAGCTTGACACCCACCGCGAACTGCGCAAGGGCTTTCCCGAAGCGGTGTATTCGCCGGGCAAGACACCGGAGCAGGTTACGGTGATCATGAAGCGGCTGGTGGAGCACGGCCAGACCGCCCTCGCCACGCGCGCCTCACGCGATGTCTACGACGCGGTGCGCGCCGAATTGCCGCAGGCGGAATACCGCGAGGCGGCACGGATGATCGTGGTGCGCGCGCCAGGGCGCGAGCCGCAGGACGACGCGGTCGTGCTCGTCATCTCGGCAGGCACGGCCGACCAGGCGGTTGCGGAGGAAGCGGCCGTTACCGCCGAGACGATGGGCTGCCGCGTCGAGCGCTTGTATGATGTCGGCGTCGCGGGCATCCACCGGCTGCTGGGGCATACGAACCGGATGGCGTCGGCGAGGGCGATCGTAGTCGTCGCAGGAATGGAGGGCGCGCTGGCGAGCGTCGTCGGCGGCCTCGCCCGCGCGCCGGTGATCGCGGTGCCCACGAGCGTTGGCTACGGCGCGAGTTTCGGCGGCATCGGCGCGCTGCTCACGATGCTCAACACCTGCGCCAGCGGCGTCGCCGTCGTCAACATAGACAACGGCTACGGCGCGGGGTATCTCGCGGGGCTGATCGCGACCGGCGCCGGCCGTGAAGCGGTCGCCCAGCCAACGTCACCGAGACCCGGTCCCGTGGCACGCCGCCGCAACTCCGCCCGCGCCCGCAAGCGCTGAACACTCCGTGCCTTGCATCATGCAGGTTTTCCCCGTCTGGCGCCAAAGACATATGGCGCCATGACTATCGCCTACCTCGATTGCTTCTCCGGCGTCAGCGGCAACATGCTGCTCGGCGCGCTGGTGGACTGCGGGCTCGATCTCGCCGAACTCGAATCGGCGCTGGAGGGCCTCGACCTCAGCGGCTGGCGGTTCGTCGCATCGCGCGTCCGCCGCGGCCCGATTGACTGTGCCTTCGTTGAGGTCGAGGTCACTCAGCCGCAGCCCGAGCGCCGCCTCGCCGGAATTCTGCGCCTCATCGAAGACGCCCCCCTCGAACCCGCGGTCGCCCACCGCAGCGCCGACATCTTCCGCAAGCTGGCGGCGGCCGAGGCTGCGGTCCACGGCGCCTCCGTCGAAGAGGTCCATTTTCATGAGGTCGGCGCGGTCGATGCTATCGTTGACATTGTCGGCGCGGTTGCCGGATTCCATCTGCTCGGCATCGAACGCGCGACGTGCTCGCCGCTGCCGATGGGCAGCGGTTGGGTGCAGACGGATCACGGGCCGCTGCCGGTGCCCGCCCCCGCGACGGCGAAGATACTTGAGGGCTGTCCCACGTACGGCGGGCCCGCCGGGGCGGAACTGGTGACGCCCACGGGCGCGGCGCTGGTGACCGGCCTCTGCGACGCGTTCGGGGCGATGCCGGCGATGACCGTGCGCCGCGTCGGCTACGGAGCCGGCGGCAAGGACCTCCCCCACCCCAACTGTCTTCGGATGTTCCTGGGTGATGCGACTGAGGGCGTGGCCGCGGCGAAGTCTTTGGTGGTGCTCGAGACGAACGTCGATGACATGAACCCGGAACTCTACGAGCATGTCATGGAGCGACTGCTGGAGGCCGGAGCGCTGGACGTCTTCGTGACGCCCGTCATCATGAAGAAATCGCGCCCAGGGTCACTGTTGAGCGTTCTGGCATCGCGCGACAAGCAGGCAGAGCTGATGCGAATACTGTTCCGGGAGACGACGACCCTCGGCGTGCGCGCAAATGAGATCGCCCGCTATTGCCTGGAGCGCGAATGGATCACGGTCGCCACGCCGTCAGGCGAGGTGCGGGTGAAGGTCGCGCGACTCGACGGCGAAGCCGTCACCCTATCGCCGGAATACGAGGACTGCAGGCGCCTGGCGCACGAGACCGGAACGCCGCTGAAGGCGATCTACGACCAGGCGCGGGCGGCGGCGGTCGACCAGCTGCATCTGTGATGTACGTAGATTGCTGCCCGGGGGCCAGCGTGTCCCCGATGGGGCTATTCCTGCGGCGCCGGGGCCGGCCGCTCCCCAATGGTAACGGTCAGCTCGATGTCCTTGCCACCACGCCGAACCGCCACCGGAAGCTTCTCTCCGACCTTGCTATTGCGTATGACCTCGGCGACGTCGTCCTGCTTCGTGATCTCACGCTTGCCCAGCCGCAGGACGATGTCCCTGGCCTGAATGCCTGCCTGTGCAGCCGGGCTGCCCTGCTCGACCTGGAGCACGAGGACACCCTGCCGGTTCGGGAGTTTCAGGTAGCGCTGCACGTCCTCCGTGATCGGCGTGTAGCGGATGCCAAGATAGGGATGAATGGCGTGCCCGGTCTCGATGAGTTGGGCTGCGACCTTGCGGGCGGTCTCTGACGGTATCGCGAAGCCAATCCCTTGGGCGTAGGGGATGATCGCGGTAGGTATCCCGATCACCAGCCCGTTGATGTCCACCAAGGCGCCGCCGCTGTTACCCGGGTTGATCGCCGCGTCCGTCTGAAGAAGTTGATCGAGGCCGACACCCGAGGGCGCTTGCAGTCGGCGGTTTCGCGCGCTCAGCACACCGACAGTTGCGGTATTCTCATAACCGAAGGGGTTGCCGATCGCGATGAGCCATCCCCCGATCGGGACGTCGGCAGAGTTGCCGAGCGCAGCCGTGGGCAGGTTGCTGCCTTCGATGCGCACGACGCCGATGTCGCTCAGCGGATCGGCGCCGACTACCTTGGCATTGAAGGTCCTGCCGTCCGCCACCGTCACCTTCACAGAGGTGGCATTCTGCACCACGTGGTTGTTGG
>Ga0315291_10012722_pt1 | contig 10214 bp, 14 predicted proteins | sample YL17G12_20_MG_FD_203070 | JGI IMG/M metagenome (GOLD analysis project Ga0315291, IMG submission 203070) | Sediment microbial communities from Yellowstone Lake, YNP, Wyoming, USA - YL17G12_20 | ecosystem: Environmental > Aquatic > Freshwater > Lake > Sediment | place: USA: Wyoming | collected...
AGAGGAACATCATCATCGCCCACAACGTCGCGGCCAGGACCTTCTCCCCTGCCTGGGAAGCCCAGGCGTGGGGGATGCCCACGCCGAAGATGGCGATGATCAGACCCGCCAGGCCCGTGGCACATAACGCTAGAAGCACGCCCTGGTGCTGCGGGTCCACCAGGTACAGCATCGCCACCACCAGCACCAGGTTGGCCACCGAGCGGCAGAAAGAGGCTGTCAATTGAAGGGCCCGCAAGTGGCGCTCCAATACGGCAAGCCGCTTCCTGCCCGATGGCCCGGCAAACGCCTCCTCCAGGCGCGCCCGCCGGTGGGTCCTCAGGGCAAAGCCGGTCAACCCGAAGTACCCCGACAGGACCGTGGAGGCCACAACGACCAAAACGAGAAGATTCATTCCGCCTCCGGCGCCTTCGCGCCAAGCAGCATGATCGCCAGGTGCCTCAGGTCGGCAATTATCCCAGACTAGCTTCGCACGCGGGCCAGAACTCGCAAGGCCCACTCGACCTGCTCAGCCGGGTACGTTTGAGGTCTGAACTGTTCGTTGAGCGGGATCAGGTGCACCGATTTGCCGCTCCGCCGGAACAGCTTGCAGCTCACGCCGATCTGCCGTGCCAGTTGGACCACCGCCGCTCGCCCATCGACGGCGGGGACCGAGGGGCTTACGATCACGATGTCCCCGTGACGAACCTCCGGCGCCATGGACTCTCCATCGATCCGGAGGGCAAAGGCGTCGGCGTATCGCGACTTTATCCCAGGGGCCAAGACGAACTCAACAGGCTGACCGTCCGGCGCCTCACGCAGGGTGACGACCGCCACGGCATCCTCACCGGGCGCATCCCCACCGGCTGCCTTTGCAGCTCGCACCTGGCGGGCGGGATTGCTCGCATATCGCTCCACAAGCTCCTCCAGCATGGTCAGGCCGGCAGAATCGTCCTTGCTCGCCCAGAAATGCGGCAGTCCTGCGGCGCTGCGGCCCAGGATGGGGATCCATGAGGCCTTCGCCCCCTCCCCCTCGCCGACACCGGGCGCGACGGGTTCCCCTGGTTGCACCCCCGGTTCGATGACGACCTTGGTTGCCTTCCCAGCCGCGGGTCGGGATGGCTCGCCCCGGGCCCCCACGGGGACCTCGGTGGCCTTTTGAGGGAATTTGCCCGCCTCGGAAAGTATCTCAATGAACGCAGCCAAAGGCCCGGCTGCATCGGGTCTGTCGGCCAACAGCTTGGCAACCCGTTGCACCACGGGATGCGAGGAGGGCACCGCCGGTCCGGCTCGCCCGGTAAGCAGCCAGTAAAGGTCCACCCCCGCGAGATCGGCAACCCGCACAAGCACGTCAGCCGGAGGGACGCGATGGCCTTCGTAGTAGTCGTAGGTGCTGGGGGAAAGCCCTAACCTCTTGGCGAACGAGGCCTTACCTCGCGGACCGTCCATTTCCAGACGAACTTGGGAGATCCGACGGCAGATATCCGGCTGTGTAGGCATTGTCATAAAAAATATTCGTATTCGCGAGATTCCCCGTTGACATAGCACCCGATCGCGAATATCTTGCCACACCAGCATCTGGCAAGTCCGAAAGGCATTTTATTGCCCCGCAGGGCGGTGGCAAGGGCAAAGCAGCGACAGTGGGAAAGAAAACCCCAAGGCAGGATTTCACGGACGAGCCGCGAAAGATCCTGGAAAGCCTGCTGATCCTGACCATGTGGCAACAGCAGTTGATTCGTGCGGCGATCAAGGGGCTGCCGGCGACAGCTCGTGGGAAGGCAGCCCGTCTGCGACATCGTATCAGCCGCAAGAGGCGCCTCGCAGCCGCCAACCAAGCCGGGGGAGGCGCAAGCCGGCACGGTGTCTGATCCTCGCAGGCGGTCAGAGGCTTTTGCCGACTCGCCCGGCAGGCAGATGCAGCGATTGAAGCGGCGGGGTACAAAGGTGCTCGCGGAGCGGGGCTGGAGAGTGCCCGCTGGCGAAACGCGGGCATCAAGGGCCCGGGGCGGCTGGCGCAGCTTGCCGGCCGCTTCCGGGCTGGGGCTGACATGGTCCCTCCCCCGCCGCTGATTTCACCTCAAGCCCCCGACCGGGAGGCAATCCATATCGTATGCTGCTCTTTGAAGCTCTGTGCCCCTGGAGGAGAACAGCGCCATGGCCGTGCAGACAGCAGAGCGTCGCCGCAGCGTGCGTCTTATTGCCGCCTACCCGGTGGTGCTCAATGACCGCGGGGGAAGAATCCTCACACGGGGGCGAACCGCCAACATCTCCGAGCACGGCGCCTTCGTCGTCGCACACGACAGTTGCCGCTTCCCGGAGGGCAGGGAGGTGGTAGCCAGCCTGATTGTCCCGGACGTCTCGGGAAGCGGTCGCCAAAAACACCAACCCATGCGCACTGTCGTTTACATCTGCCGAGTCGTCCGCACACACTCGCTAGGCCCGCTGACGGCGGTGGGGTTGGAGTTCCTCAGGAAATTGGCCTAACGCGATGGCAATTGTTGCGGGAGAGCTTCCCGGACAAGGCCCAGCGACCCGCCCAACCCCCTCAGAGGAAACACTTCCTTCGGCGTCGTTTGGCTGACCTCCCTGTTCGGTTCGACGCGCGGTGCTGGGAGGCTGACCAGCAGGGCCTAGGCCTCCCCGAATACGGCCGGGTGGGCGGCCCGCGGCTCCCTGCCGGTCATGCACTTCAGCTCGGCGACATCGCGTGCGATGTTCACCCTTGCGTTCACGTCACCTTCGGTATCTCTGGCCGTTAAGGCGGGCGATACAGGGCCGAGACTTTCGAGGATTGCCAAGCGGAATCTGAGACTCTTTCCGAACTTACCGCGCTCTCGGATGTCGGCGGGCCTGCCCTTGACACCAGGTGTCAAGGGCAGGCAGCCGGTGCGGGGCTTCAGACACAGGAATCCGCCGGCCAGCAGCGCGGCGAGTTCCTCCAGGCGGTCGTCGATGGATGCACAGCATGGCTTGCGCCACATGCGATCTGGCTCGTCGTGGAACATGGGCGCTCCTGGTGCGCCGGCTCCCGAAGGGACAGGCACAAGGACCTTCCCTCGGGGACCGGAGAGTTGCCTGGCAGCCAGTGTGGATGACGCCGCGGCATGCGCTGTTTGGCCCGGTGCAAGCTTGGTGAAGCCGGGTCCCTCTACTCCCTAGCTATCGCAGGAGAGTTCGAAATGTCCGCGTTCGGGGCGCCGAACGTAACCACCGTCCGCCGCTGCCCAGCTTGATGATAATTGCCGAAACTGGCAACGGGATTGCGTGTAGTGGCAGTCATCGTCAAGTGCCTGAAGTCTCCTCGCCAGCCAACGAGTTCGAGAGTTTCCTTTCGGGAGGAATTGCTTTGAATATCCGGCCTCTCTCGTCCGTATCTGTTGTGTGGGAATGACCCACAAAGAAAGGACTTCACCCATGCACGAGGACCTGCACGCAGAAGCGTTCAGAGAAGGCAGGCGGGCCGGGCTGGCCATAGCTGCGCTAGCCGGCAGCCTAGTGGCCTTCATCAGCCTGCTGGGGATCGAGAAGGCCATCCTTGCCATTGCACTCGCCATCGTTGCCGGCCGTCGCGCTGCCCCGGGATCCTGGACGCGACGGTCGGCCTTTGTCGCACTGGGCATTGCCGCGCTCTACATGTTGACTTTTGCGGTGGTTATGGCTCTGTACCATGAGAAGGTGGCCGAACTGATTCGCCTGCTTCAACAGGCGGGTTGACCATCGAGGGCAATGAGACGGTGGCTTTCCGCCCTGACGTGCTGACGACGTCCGCGTACGGGCGCTTGCTCGAGGGCATGCTCGAGCAGGCGGCCGGCTACGCGCTTTCGATTCTACGGAATCGAGCGGACGCCGAAGATGCGGTCCAGCAAGCGGCACTTCGCGGGCTGGAGCGCTTGTCGCTCTATGATCCGCGCCAGCCTTTTAGGGGCTGGTGGTTCACCGTGCTTCGGCACTGCTGCATAGATCTGCTGCGGTCTCGACGGGCACATGCCAGCTTGGGTCAAGCGGAGTGCCAGGCCGCCCGCCTCGGCAATCCAACGCACTGGCAAGACCTCGCCGAAGCCCTTGATCGACTGGAGCCTCAGCAGGCCGAGATGCTCCGACTGCGTTATTTCGCTGGATTGACCTATGACGAACTCGGGCAAGCCCTGGCGATCCCCAAAGGCACGGTCGCGTCGCGTCTGCACTACGCAAGGAAGGCGTTATCTTCTCAAATGAAGGGTTCAGAACCGTGACCAGACACGTGGAAGAATTCGAGATTTCCGCACTACTCGATGGAGAACTCGATCCGAAGAGGGCTGCTGAAGTCCGTTCGGCCATTGAGCGGGATCCAGTCCTTCAATCGCAATTCAAGCGTCTCGGGGAAGCCGACCGAGCCTGGGCTGGTGCAGCAAGATCGGCTCAGTTCATGCCTGCTGTGCCCTGGGACGCAGTGTCGCCGTCGCCAAGCCGCGCTCACGCGTGGGTCGTGACGGCACTGGCGTTCATGATGGTCGCTGGCCGGCTCATCCCCAAGATCCTTCAGGTTGACCCGGCTGCGGGAGTGCTGGTGCACCTAGTGATGTTGGCTGCGGTCATCGCTTTTGTGGCGTGGATCAGCGGACATATCGTGCCCAAGATGAATGGCCCCGCCGCCGCCTCGTAGGATCCCCTTGCGGCGAGTTCGAAGTGCGCCGTTCGGGGGCCTTGACGCGATAACGGTGTTACCTAACGGGCGATGTTAACGAGAGAGCGCGAGACTTCGAGACGCCTTCATTCGCCGTTCGAGCGCAACCTTCTGAGTCACGGTCGCACCCCGAACGTCATGGATGCAAACCGACAGCGCCAAAGGAAAGCGGCGGAATTGCCGTAGGCCTTTGCGGGGTAGGGGATACCGGAAGGGCCCACTGGTGCTGTCCAGCCGTTCGCCGTTGACAGAAACACGATTCATCCTTCGAGGGAAACCTGTTGACCCCTTGTTGCGCTATCCATTCGGGACCGATCAACGGTCTCAGGTAAGGCCCGCCGGTCTGCGGCCAGCTCGCCGCCACGGCCTGGTGATCCGGTTCTCCGTCCCGGCCACCAGGCGTCTGATGTTGCCGCGGTGACGCAGGACGATCAGCACCGTCACGACCGCCGCAAAGGCGCACAACGGCCAGAGTTCGGCAAGCCTCTGCCAGTTGAAGGCCGCGAATAGCGGCAGAAACGCCACAGCCGCCACGATGCTGCCCAGCGAGACGTATCGGCTGACCAGCGTGACGGCAATCCAGACCGCAAGGGAGATCAGCCCCGCATAGGTGAAATAGGGAAACATCCCCAGCACCACGCCCAGCGCCGTGGCGACGCCCTTGCCGCCCCTGAACTTCAGCCAGAATGTGAACACGTGCCCGATGATTGCCCCCAAACCCACTCCCACCCACGCGGCCTGGCAAAGCAACGATGGGACGCCTTCCTGCGGGTGCAACATCGCCCCCGCCGCTGCCGCGGGGATCAGCCCCTTGGCCAGGTCCAGAAAGAAGCACAGGTACCCCCACCGCCTGCCCAGGACCCTGCCGACGTTGGTGGCCCCGACGTTGCCGCTTCCGCAGCGGCGCAGGTCCACGCCTTTGCATGCGGCGATGATCATCCCGAACGGTGTCGAGCCGATCAGGTAGGCAGCCAGCGGGAAGACGACAAGCGGGATTGCAGGATTCTCGATCATGCTCGTCCGAGAAGCTGCGCGTACGCCTGTAGCAGTTCGTCCACGTGGCGGCGGATGCTGAGCTGATCGGCCATTGCGTTGCAGGCCGTGGAAAAAGCCGCCCGACCATCCGGATCGGCCATCCGTTCCATCGCCGGGACGATCACCTTGAAGTCCCTTGGGGACTTGACAACGATGCCTGCCCCGTCGGCCAGCAGCTCCGCGGCGCCGTTGAAAACCGTGGTAATGGAGGGAATGCCCCACCTGGCCGCCTCCAGGACCACCCGGCTGCACGGGTCATACCAGCTCAGGAGCATGCACACATCCGCCGCGGCGTACCACTGGAAGACCTCCGGGGTATGCGGGACGAAGACTACCGCTCCTGCAACGTCCCTCAGGTTGGCGTGACGCTGGTAGCCCTCCGGCGCCTCCCGCCCGAGGATAACCAGGCGGGCAAGACGCCCTCCACGGCGGCTGTGATACCAGCGGGCAAAGGCGATGATCGACTCAGCCACGCCTTTGAGCGCGAAATTCCTCGCCACGACCAGGAACGCCACGGCGTCGTCATTAAGGCCCATCCCGTCACGAAGGCGCCGTCGCCACTCGGCCCGCTGCGCGCCTCGCGGATCCGGGACGTCAACGGCATTGTAGACCACGCGGACGCCTTCCCGCCGACCGTAGTATCGTTCCAACTCCTGGGCAACCATCCGGCTGGGCGGCAGGCAGAGCACCCCGGGATCGCTCGCCACGGCCTGCTCCATTCGCTCAAGCTGGCGGCGACACAGATTCAGCGGCTGCACGGCCATGACCAGCGGCCTTTCCAGGATCGATCTCCGCCGGATGGCCGCGTGCCGCTGGCCCGGGACCGTCCCCCCGCGAAGCTGATAGACGTTGGCCCCTGGCACCGGGAGCATGGCGTGGACAACGTCGAACCGCCCGCCGGCGATTTCCCGCTGGAGGTCCGCGGCAAAGGCGCGCAAGCGGGAGACGCGCCACAGGCCACGGGAGCTTAATACTCGCAGGCGGACGGGTTGACCGTCCCATTGACCGGACTGACAGAGGATCGTCACCTCATGCCCCCGCCGCGCCAGCTCAACTGCGACCTGGGCGGTGGAGGCCTCTCGCCCGCCGCGTTCCGTGTCCATGCGTTCGATGACGATGGCGATCTTCATGACGATGGGCCTGCCCTTGCCACCGCCCGCGACTGCCGCCGGATCCGACGTCGGATTATGGAGGCGGCTTTCCTGTCGATGGCCCGATTATAGCGGCGATGGTTTCGCCCGCCATAGCGGGTCAGGTACGCAGCCAGGAAGTCATCCCAATGCCGTCGCGTCCATTCCGCCGGCATCGAGCACTTGAGCTGGGCCAGGTCCTTCACGCGCCAGCGGAAGGTCCGAAAGTGCGGCGCGAACATCCGTGCAAGGTCGATGAGACAAAGCTGCGGCCGGCCAATGCGGTCGTCCAGGAAGATGTGGGCGGCATAGAGGTCGCGGTGGACGTAGCCGCTGGCGTGCAGCGTCCCGACAAGCTCGGCAAGGCCTGCGATCAAGGCGCTAGCGCCCCGGTCTGCCCGGCGGCGGATGTAATCCTCCCCGCATCGCGACAGGGCCTCACCCCCAACGGCGGCGACGATGATGTAGCTTCGTCCGCCGCCGACCCACCCGCCCTCCTGGCCGCGGATGACCGCCTGCATCGTGGGCAGTCCCGCGGCGCGGGCGGCCCGGATGTTCCGCCACTCGACCTCGGCGGCGCTGAGGTTGGGACCATAGACCAACCACCGCCGGAACCGGGCTGCGAAACCCTCGCGGCCGTAGCGCTTCAGGTACAAGCGGTGCTTCCGGTGCGATTGGTCCGTCACTTCCAGGCACGTCCGCCGCCGATGCCCCAACCTGTCCTTGGCCAGATCGCACCCGCCGCTGAAGGCGAAGGCGCCCTCGACGGTGTCCAGCCCCTGCTGCTTGAGGGCCTCCAGCAACTCGCGATCGACCTCGGTCGATTCAGTCACGGTCTGCCCTTCGCATCCCGCGGGCAGCCCGGTCCAACAGTTCCCCCGCGCGCGGAAGGACCATCTCCGGTGTGATTGCCTCCATGCATCGATGGTACGCCGGGCCGGGCGGCTGGTGACAAATCGGCTCCTGGCATGGCGAGCAGGGAACGTCCAGGCGGACGATCCGCTCCAGTTCGTAGTCGATCGCCGACCAGCGCGGGTCGGTGCTGCCGAATACCGTCACCACGGGCACGCCCAGCGCAGCCGCGACGTGCCGCGCGCCGGTGTCGTTGGTGATCAGCAGGTTGCAGCGGCACAGCAAACCCTTCAGCAGGCCGATGGAGTTGTCGAACTCGGCCATGTTGACGGCGGGACCGCACCGCATGGCCGCGGCGACCTGGCGGGCAACCTCTCGTTCGGAGGGCGCGGCGTTGATGATGACAGCCGCGCCGCGGCGGTCCACCAGCATGTCTGCCAGAGCCGCAAAGCGCGTAGGATGCCATATCTTGCTGACCCCGAACGAGGCACCGGGATTGAGCATGACGATTGGGTGCTGCCCATCCATCCCGGCCTGGGCGAGTATCGCGTCGGCGGCCTGGCGATCGGCCTCGGTGGCGGCCAGCCTCATCCGCCTGTCTCCGCAACGCGCCCCAAGCGACTCAGCCAGCGCGATGTAGTAATCAACCGCTGAGACAGGCACGAATCGGCCTTGCTCGTCGCGACGCGGCGGGACCTTGTCATCCAGCAGCCAACTGCGGCCATCCCGAGCGTACCCGGCCACGCGGGTTACCCCGGCGAGTGCCGCCGTCAGGGCTACACGAAAGCTGTTGGGCAGCAGCACGCCCAGGTCGTATCGCCCCCGCCGCACCCGCCAAGACAGTCGCACCACATCCCCTAGCGGCGACCACGCTCCCGGCCGGTAGGGAACCGACTCATCCGACAAGCCCAGTCCCTCCAGCACCTCCAGCGCCGCCGGCTTGCCGACGTGGGCGATGCGGGAAGAGCCGAAATGCTCCCTCAGCCCGCGCAGCGCCGGCGTGGCCATCACCACGTCACCGATCCAGTTGGGAAGGAAAACGACGATTCTCCCAGGGAAAGGCATAGGGGCATTTTATCGGGATTGACGACTGTTGAATAGGTGAGCCCCATCGCAGGGGCTACAGATGCCCCTTGCTGGGCAGCCTCCGCGAGTGTAGCATGCGGGAGTGACAGGGAAGCCGGCTTGGGATTTGCAGTTCCGGGTCCGGAGTCAGAAGGAGCCGACCGAATGGTCCTCGCGTCTCTCCCGAAGCCATTGCTCGAGAAGTACGAAGTCCATGAATGGAAACACGCCTGCGCCATACTGAAGCATGATTTCCCTTCCGAGTGGCAAGATATCATCACTGTCCTCTCTAACTTCCGACTCCGCAAGGGGGATATCCAGGTTCCGGGCGGGCGAAAGTCCCCCGTGGCTGACGTGATCGACAGGGCCTTCGCCAAGTTGGGATGGAGAGAAAAGGGATTCGATACCAAGGTCGTCGTCGATGCCAAGGACTTTCCTAACCCCACGCACAAGATCGACTGCTACAAGAACCGCGTCGCCGTGGAGATCGAATGGAACAACAAGGACCCCTTCTTTGACAGGGACTTGAACAACTTCCGCATCCTGTTCGAGCTTCGGGCGATCAGCCTCGGCGTGATCATCACACGCTGCGACGAACTCCAGGAGATATTTGATGAGCTTGGGCGCGGGCACTCATACGGAGCATCGACAACACACATGAGCAAGCTCCTGCCTCGCATTGAGGGAGGCGGGGGAGGCGGGTGTCCCATTCTGGCTTTCGGGATTACCAAGAGGCTGTACGCGGAGGAATGACCATGCAACGCCAACTCTTTGTACCGTCGCCAGGCGAAGACCTCCTCTCCCTGGGCTTGGGCATATATGGAACCGTCTTGGCGGACCCGCCCTGGAGGTTTGCTAACAGGACAGGCAAGATGGCTCCGGAGCACAAGCGATTACTGCGCTATCCCACCATGACATTTCAGGAGATCATGGAACTGCCTGTCCCGCAACTGGTCGCGCCGAGAAGCCACTTGTATCTATGGGTACCCAATGCGCTGATACTCGAGGGAATGGAAGTGATGAAGAGGTGGGGATTCACCTACAAGACGAATCTGGTCTGGTACAAAGTCCGGAAAGACGGCGGACCCGACGGGCGAGGGGTGGGCTTCTACTTCCGCAACGTCACGGAGCTAGTCTTGTTCGGAGTGCGCGGAGGACTGAGAACCTTCAAGCGGGGGCGGACGCAAGTGAACTTGATTGAGAGCCGAAAGCGGGAGCACTCGCGGAAACCCGATGAGGTTTACGAGATAATCGAGAATTGCAGCCCCGGGCCATACCTGGAGTTGTTCGCTCGCCATCGTCGCCCCGGGTGGACCCAATGGGGCAACGAATTCAGCTCAAAGGCGCCCGTTCCCTCTCTTGCAAGGTTGAAGTGACTTCCAACCGCGCCTTCTGGATCGTTGAGCACCCTCACCCAAGCGAAGAGTCTACTTGCTGCGGACATTGGTCTGGCCAGAGGCGGCGGCATAGACCCCCGCAGGCTGGCCGGC
>Ga0315291_10012726_pt1 | contig 10212 bp, 16 predicted proteins | sample YL17G12_20_MG_FD_203070 | JGI IMG/M metagenome (GOLD analysis project Ga0315291, IMG submission 203070) | Sediment microbial communities from Yellowstone Lake, YNP, Wyoming, USA - YL17G12_20 | ecosystem: Environmental > Aquatic > Freshwater > Lake > Sediment | place: USA: Wyoming | collected...
GTGCCCGTCCTCAAGGTAAATGAGGCTTCGTATATCTTCATTGTTGTTTCCGTCCTGAATACAATAATCAGAAAAACTAACAGCAATTCCGTCGCGATTATAAACAGGAGTACCGAATTGAAGGGTTCGTATCAACGGCCACGCCCCACCGGACAGCGAGTTTTTAAGATTTTCATATTTTTCGGGGTCGATGTTCTTTTCTATCCATTTAGTTTGTTTTGTTTCTTTTACATTGTTGGGAGAGACAATATTCCTAAGGGTCATTTGATCAACCGACCATTTTTTACACAGCCCCAATAATCCGTCAGAAGTTCCAAAACGCCCAAGAGCATTAGTGACGTTGAACGTTACTCTGACAACCATACCCAATTTGTGGGCAGCCTCGGATATTGCTTTTACACTATCTCCCTGAAGAGCCGGGTTATCAACGGAAATAGCAATTACATTCATGCCGTTTTGATACAGTTCTTCAAACTCCTTTCCTAAATGCTTGCCAAGCCAGATTCCGTTGGTCTGTATTTCTAGAGGAAAATCACGAAAGAAATAGGAAAAATTTAGGACCTCGTAAAAATTAAGGAAAGGCTCTCCTTTACCGGTCAGAAGTACGGAGCTCACTTGAGCCGCTGTTGCCAAGGTTTTTACCTTCATCATGTTTCTGTGCATTAATCCAACGTTTGATTCCACCCCTCCTGTTATGGCTGATACACAATAAGGACAACTAGGACGCTTATCACAACCTTTATAAGGAATACTGATGGTGAGATTTTGGGCTCTCAAGTGGTCTCCTTTAAAGAAGTTTTCCTTCGTTTGACATTATTTCTTCAATGTCCTCCTTATAAAAAACAACCTCGTCTCCACATTTCTCGTCTACCATCACAGGATCATTGTCGATTATGCCGCATAAGGTGTTGCTGTTTTCGTTTACCGAAATAACCTTAATCCACATATGCTCTATTTTTTTGTCCTTGGTGAAGGCTTTTTTTACGAACATCCCGATAAAGTCTTCCATTTTAAATGAGGCAATTTTATTTTGGGTTTCTTCACGTACTCCCTTTGCACATTGAGAACATATTTTTTGCACATTAGGCTCCACTTTTGTCCTCCAGTAATTTTCCGTTCAGCTTATTATCAACCATTCGAGACAGGTTTCCCGAGAAGAACTTTTCAAACCCTTCGGAGATTTGAGAGCCTAATTCTTCTTTTATTTCATCTCCAACGGTATCTCGAACCTGAAGATAAACCGCGGCAATCAAGTCTTGAAAAAATCTGTAGACCGCCGAGTCTCTTCCTCGCGGCAGAGTCCCGACGTCTGGCCCATGCCTGATTGGAAAGCCTAGAAACTTGGCAATATGCGGCGTAACGGGGATAAAGTAATCCGTACCGAGATATTTGATCACGGTAAAATAGTGGGCTCTTTCCTTCAGGTCATCGCAGGTTTTACAATCCTGAGGAAGATCCGCTGTTTTTATGAATTCGAGCATATCACTCCTATGGCCACATCTTGTCGAGATTAAAATTTTCAAGTTTGTTGGTAAATCCGGGCAAAACGTCTTTGACATACTTGTTCTGCTGAATAAGACCATATAGTTCTTTATTGCCAGCCTTGATACGGTCGCAGAGTTCAACGACCTTTTGGCTGATATAAGTACGGCCGTTGCATTTAGAGATCAAATCTCCAAGGGTCAGTAAAGTTCTGTGCAACAGCGCCTGCTGAAGGGCCATTTCACGGTCATGGGACTCAGCATTGTCGTACCAAACAATTTTGGATTGTGTGATCTTTTCAATTTCGGATGGTGTGATTGTTTCAGGGCCGTAAGTTGACCCATATTGTTTGTTAAAAAGACCAACGCGACGGTCATTTAGATTAGGAGTAACTGATGGCCGGAACAGGATATGCATTGAGCGAATGTCAAGATCTTTTAAAGGAACAAGACCTTTTTCCTCAGGAACCCACTCCATTTCATCATATATCCATTCTTTTAATGAGGCCTGTTCCATAATAGTTTTTCCTTGAAGCAACACGCTATGCTGGACAATCCACGACACCGTTTTTTTGATTGGAACACAAAGAAAAACAACATCAGACCTTTTTATACGATCTTCTGTTTCTTTTTTGCTTTCGTTGATGTCCACACACCAAATGTCCAGGGCCTTATCCATTATACGGAGCAAGCCATTCAAGATAAAACTGCCAATCTCACCTTTGTATCCGACTACGAGTGGTTGTTTCATATTTTTTCTAATTGTGCTGTACTACCTGTGTTTCTTTTTTGATTTTTTAGATGGTAAATTATAATCAGTTTTCGGTATAAAATTACAAAAATCAAGACAGGTCGAACACTTGTCGTTGGTGCCTTCCCTGATATGTGTATAGCAACTTCGGCATGATGGGTGAATAAGACCATTAAGTTTTTTTAGATAAAAACTCTCAACTTTTTTAGCTGCAGAAATAAAATCAACCTGATTTTTTTTAGATAATTCTTTGTCTTCCCGGACGATTTGAATAATCCTAGCAAAATCTCCTAGACAGGTTTCGGTACTCTTTTTAAGCTCTTCAAGCGTCATAGTTTCCCCGTATTTGGCGGCAGTATCCCCGACATTTCAGCATGGTGACGAAACAATCACCATCATGCATACAAGTATCGCAGTCCCGTATCTCCTCCCCCTTGAGCGCGGGCTGGGCAGTATCTGGATTAAGACTTTTTGCAGTTGCATCTATCTTTCCCTGTTCATAACCTTCATCATAGGCCTTGTCCCAAAGATCGTCCTCTCCCTCTGGCGCAGCCTTTCCGTGAGCGCGATGACTACATACTGATAGACATGACCCGTTTTCGTCAATGGCAGGGCAAGAGCCAATTCGTTCATATTCTTTTGTTGGTAAATCTGTTCTAAAAAACGGGCACGTCTCCTGGCCCTTCTCCGCGAGCGCGGTCCATTCCAGTGCGGGTGTAACTTTGCGCTTCTCGTTAGCGTCTTTTCGATTCATTATTCACCTCTTTGTTGGTTTTTCCGTCACAGGTTCGTCGTTATCATCTTTCTCGTCGAAAAATTTATAGAAAGTTCCTTTAGGGAAAGATACTGAATGTTGTTTGCACCAGTCCCAAACCGTGTCACACTGAGACTGGGTTGGGTCTTTTCTTTCTCTTAACCCTCCCACAAGGAAATAGGGAACATGCCCACCAACTCCTATTTTGAGCCAACCACGCTTCTCAAGCTCAGTCTCTTCACAGCTACCATCGGTCAAGCCAATAATAGTTTCGACGATTTGCTCTGCTAAGAAGATATGACCACCGTACTCACAGCCATAAAATTCCCCTGTAGGGCTTACCCACCCGCATTGACTTTTTAATTCAGTGTCTGTGTCTGGAGGCTTTACAGGCTCTTTCTTTTCCGCAGGCTTTTCCTCAATAACCTGATCATAGCCGAACTTGGAACGTCCTTTTCCTGTGTCATGATATTTCGAAAAATCGTAGTCGGGATAGCACTCGTGAAAGCCTGATTTACGGATGTGGCGGGTTGCATCAAGAGACTGCTGAGGAGTCTTGTCAATTTCCATCCAGACAGGAGGCTCAGACACCTTTTTGAAAGTCACTACATGATATTCACCGTCAGGGCATTTCAAATAAAACATTTTGTCGCCAGGGTACTGACAGTAAAACAGAGCTCTGCCTTTAAATACTTCAGATCCTTTCGAATACTGAACATCTATATTGAACTCGGACATATCAGGAGGGCCATACGACGTGATGTACTGATACGGGACATACCATTGCCGAGAAATCCGAAAGTAGTGTCCATACAGCTCGTCAAGTTTAGCCACATACTTTGAATCAGTGCGCTTTTCTATGCTGACATACTTAGGGCCGTTCGAGTCGCCAGTAAGTCTGCTTGCCCCTGACAGAATGTCAATAATATTATCGTAGCCGAAACCCATGATTGAAGTTTTGAGAAATCTGATTGCGTCTTCCCAGTTTCCTTCAAGGACGCGGTCTCTGGCATGCTCAGTTATGAACTCGCCGGTCACCGTGAAATGTAGCTTTTCAACTTGACAGTTTGTTGTCATTTTTGATCTCTTTCTTTTCATATTTCTTTTTAAGATGCTCATAAATCAGCTTCTCCAACTCCTCGTCAAATAAGAACTCACCTGCATGATAGTCGTCAGCATAAACAGAAATACCCTGTTCATCGATTGTAAAGATGTAATCCTTTCTCATTATTTGCATAACTGTGTTCCTCTTTTAGATGAATTATATGTTCTGACCACAGTGTTTTACGAATATATTTGAACAATCTACTTAACCGTTTAAGTTAATTATCAGTTAATACGAGAACTTATGATATGAAGGTATTTCTCGATTTAGATCAAACATTGACCGATTTCGATCAGGCAGTCAGAAACCTCGGTCAAGGCCCCGCCAAAGGCCTAGGAAATGAGGCTAGTGCGGAAGACAAGCAAGTGATGTATGATGCCGTAGAGAAGGCCGGAGAGAGTTTCTGGGCAGATATGGGCTGGTTTGCGGATGGCCGAGAGCTGTGGAAGATTTTCAGGCCGTTCAATCCGACCATTCTATCGTCCCCTGGAAAATTTTCAGCAGCCCCATCAGGAAAATTACTTTGGGTTAAAAAGAACATTCCTGGAACATCTCTCTATTTATCAGAGACCAAATCCGAATATGTAGATCCTTATGAGATGTCTGTTCTCGTTGATGATGACCGAAACAACATAAGAGCGTGGAAGGAGCGTGGTGGTATAGGAATTCTTCATCAATCCATTGCAAGTACGGAAAGGCAATTCCTTGAATTATTATGGAATGAGCCACCAGATATTAATCCAGCAGATATATATTGGTAAGAAATTTAAAAAAAGAAAGGACATTAAATTATGGATTTGACTATGCTGAAGGATTTTTTTGTAAACCTGAATTTGAGTCACCTTATTGTATTGATTTTAGGTTTTCTGATTCCTGTTCTTATTGGACTTTTTCTGACAAGAATAAAAACGGTTCAATACGGCAGGTTCCTCAACAAATTTATTGGGACGCTGTTGCTGCAGAAGCGCTTTTTTCAGAACATTCCAGACCCAGGAAAGAGCATTTTGAAAGCTGCGACGTTGGCTATTCAAACCACATTTCAGGACATATCCTTTGGTGTGTATATTGATGCCAGAAAAGATTTGACTGATGAGGAAAAACAGAAGAAGATTGACGAATATTTAGGAGTTACTCCATAGTTTCAACCCACGCGGTCTCCCGCGAAAAGAGAGAACCGTGACATTGTCCGGTTAAAGGGGCCACTTTTACCAACCTTTATAAATTGGTGGCCCCTTCTTTTTTATCATGAAAAACTATATCTTGCATTAATCCACAGGTTTGACAAACCATGATCGGTTCTCCTGTTTCGTGGTCTAGCTGATTAAGCCAGTCATGCTCAGAACAAACCACTTTATTTGAGACAGGAACTCTTCCGCATTTCAGGCAAGGTTTAACAGGACTGGCGAATGAGCCGCACTTGCAACGATATGGTGTCATTTAAAAATGTCTTCTAGGATAAAGGCCAACCTTATTCCGGCTTTAAGCAATTGCTCTTCAGCAATGGGTCTCATTGTTGTGTAATAACTCATAGGAAGAGTGTTGTTGTCCATGTGTACTTTATAAATAACTTCTTTGGCTATGATGTAGCTTTCAACCGCCCAGTTTTCTGGCCCACCGTATGTCCACATTAGTTGCTGACCATTCAAACGATTATTAAGAATGTCTCCGAAATATTCTGGATATTCATTGGATTTATACTGAATCAAATTGTCCCAAATGGCGTGTAGAGTCATTGTTCGTGTTTTATTGGCCTCATCGCCTGGGGAATAAAATAATACACGAACATTATTACCCCCAGCATCGTTGTTTGACGCACAGTGCAAAGGCATGTGAAGGTCACCCATGAAATGTATCAAAAACATTAAATCATTTTTCTTTTTTTCTAAAGGCGTAGAAGGGTTTTTTAACGACTCTATTTTTTTATTGATTTGGATAATGATATTCGATTTCTTGTCTGGGTAGAAACTCAAAACGTTTTTATCAGTTACTGGCTGACTTATGGGAAGATCAACATAATGCCACGGAGCCGAATAACGGTTTTTGGTTTTATCAGCCCACATAGAACAGCCAGTCATAGAATCTGGAGCTAGAATTTTATTCACTTTTTCGAGTGTGGAAGAACTGAGATTTTTTTCTGCAATATAGGCCACCGTCTGATGCCCGACTGGCCCCCAAGAAAAACTGTTTGTGGAAAAAAGAAAAACGAATGCCAGAAGGAGCTTGAGCCTCTGCTTGGGCTGAAGCCCAGCAGATTCCTGACTGCAATCATGCTGCCGCATGTAGCACCTCGTGGGCGGCTCCCGCCCCGGCATGATGGCTATAGTCAGCTTTATCCATACCAGAACCAGGACATTCACAGCGAAAAAACAACAGACAAACTGTAAAAATAAGCAAAAAAACGTACTTTATCATAAGAATACCCCCTAAACACCCGAAAATATTGATAAAGTATTATAAATAAGAAGGGAGATCTTAGCGGATCTCCCTTAGAACAGTGATTGGAGGCAGTAAAAAAGGTTTGCTTTTTTCACCACTTGATCACTGTTCTTACCCCATCACACATTATTAAAATAAATCCTGGTAAAATTGCTGTCAAGTGCTTTTAGATTTATTCCACAGTATTTTTCGATGTTCGTCGGACGTGCTTTTTGGGGTTGGACTTGGTGACTTGATTTCAAAATTTTGAAGATCAGAAACCTCTAGAAGGTCGCTTATAGAGGCCTCGTAAATAATTCTCAGGCGAGCATCACTTTCGTGCTCGGTGAATTCCTCGTATTCCTTTTTGCAGTACGCAACCGCAGCAGCCGTGAATGGGCCGTTGGATATCAGAACTACTGGAAGACTTCCGGGAGAAAACTTTTCCCACGCAGGAATTCCTGAAGGTATTTTAGGCCCAGAAGTGTCAGACCGTCTATCTGGTAGACAGCATCCGTCTGGTACATGAATAGACCCAACGACCTTTCCATGTATGAGCAGCCACTCTTCTTTTGACTGCTCATGCTGTGGATTGATATAGCATCCCATTTTATTGTCTCCTTTGTACAAGTTCTGATGCGGTTTTCTTTTCTCCAGACTCGCCACACAACGCCCAGACCCATGTAAGAATACATAGAATAGGGTTGGTTTTAAAATAAAAGACGGTTGCCAGAATTGCCACAGTCAATCTCGGTGCAAAAGCCCACCCGAGCCAAAAGAAAATTCCAGCAAGAGGGCCGAAACATATGCCTGAAAAAAGCATGGTAAGTCGTGGAAAAAAACACAGGAACAAAATAAAAAATATTCCGTGAACATGCCAAAAATTCATGCGATTTTTCTTTCTAATTTGTTATATTTGGCTTCCTCGGAAAAAATATTAAAAAGAGCTGTGCGTTCACGGCTCGGCCCGTCGTAAATGCTGAGAATTTTTTCCCTTCCTGACTTGGTGAGGACCTTGACGCGCAAAGCCAGCGGATCAAACAGCGTTTCTATAATGCTTTTCTTTATGACAACCGTTTTCTTTTCACCGACCGTAATAGTCAGTTTTCCGCGGTAATCGTCGTTAATGAGCATTTTGGATGTCTTGGGCCCGACTATAGGATCAGGAATTTTCGGCCCAAATAAAGGAAGATTCGGGTTACGAAGTTCAAACTCTTTTTCTGGAGTCAGAGGCTTTTTAAGCTCTTTTTTAAGCCACACCTTCCTTACGGCAATAACCAAACGCCGGATGTTGTCCCCGAAACAGCACATCCAGCTTGCATTATTGTATGGATTCCCTTCTCCGGTCACGTCCCACCAGAAATTGACTCGCAATGCATTGAGATTTACATAGTCGTACATTCCTGTACGTTCTTTGGTGTCGAAAGGACAATCCTTGCTGAAAAGCTTTTTGAGTGCATCTTTAAGTTCCTCGATCTGTACTTTGCGGCACAGAACCCAAAGACACTGCCCATCACCGTCCTTAATTTCGTCCATCTGAAAAATGACATACTCCGCCCACAGAAGGCAAATTTGCTCGAGAGAGTGCGGCAGAGCTCCCCACTCGAACTCTGACGAGCCCATATAGTCATAATTAATGAGTGAATCCAAGCCGCCTATTTCTGTATCGGAAACATCTTGGAATCTTCCTGTTTGAATAAGATAAGGCCTGTTTATTGTTTTGTAGTCTTCGTGTATCACGTGTGCCCCTTTAAATGAGCCCCCTGTAAAGAGGGTCTTTTTGTTCCACATAAAATGTATTGTTTGAGAGCTTCTAAAGCTTCATCAAAAGATTGATAGTAACCAAGACTAGTCCGTGACACAGGCATTCTTGCCAGCCAACTGTCGGTAAAATTGTGATAGCAGACCCCTGGGAATTTTTTCGGTCCCTCTTTTAAAAGTCTTGATCCTGGGGTTTTAAAGCACAGACGCAGGCACTCCCGCGCCACGTCAACTAGAGGGGTTGTAGGCTTAAAGCTTCTGGCTGTGTAAAAATTATAGTTGCTGTACTTCTTATACAGGCCCTTTGCCGTAAACAGCAAATCAGGAGTGTACCAGAAAATTTTTTCATCCCACTTGGTGAGAAGAAGAACCCCGGGACACTTCTTCATCTGTAAAATGGAAAAAGGGTATAAGCTTCGGTTTCCCCACAGAATGGCCTTTAAAGTGTCGTGTATGTCATAGAACCTGACTTTCTGCTCTATGGCCTGCTTGGTTATGTTAAAGGCTTTGCCGAGCTCCTTATAGGACTTCATTTTACGTTCCGTGGCAAGATTGATCAAAACCAGGCCGTTGATTTTTTTATTCATCAGGCTCATTGTCATAAACCGTCCTTTTTTATTTCTTTTCTCAGCTCTTTCTTGGTAGGAAGTCTTCCGTGAACGGCAAAAAACACGAACTCCATGGCCTGAACATACCCTTTCGGATCCTGCTCCTTAAGCTGTCTGGCGTAGACCTCAAAAGAGTTCCGCGACCGTAGTTGCCTTTGTTCGACCTTTTTATCCCTGACAATCATAGGTCTCCCCCTCTGAGACTTTTGCGTACTCGTAATTCTCTATTAGCTCTATTTTCGACTGCGGCGATATAAAGAAGTGGTAAGGAATTCCGTCTATGCTGACGATAACAACCATTTCGCACAGATATTTATCCTGACAGTACTGCCGAAATCTTTCGGATATATAGTCCACCAATAATTTTCTGTTGGCCCCTATAACCGAATAGCAGTGGTCATTTCTGATTGTCAGCTTGTCGTATTCATCAACCAGGTCCTGACGGCAGGGAATTGCTGTAAGAGCCCCTATAAGACGGTCAGAGACAAACACCCTAAGATTGGGGTCTGCCACCATCAGCATGAGTTCGTCTTCTGAGGCTGTTTGAACCTGCAGCTTGTATTCGCTCTGCCCTATTCCTGACGAAGAAAAACCGTCTTCCGAGAAAGTATAAATAAGTTTTATTTTTTTGACGGTCGATCTTAATAAAACCAGCGATAACTCTGCTGAAATATCTCTGACTCTGGTCATTCCGTAAAATTTTCTGGCAATACGCCCCTTGTCATACCAGACAGACCATTTTTTTCCAAGAAGATTTTTCTTGATGGAGTAGGCCTTTTGAAGCGAGGAAGAAATGTGGCTAAGACTTCTTACCTTCGGCTTGCAAAAATTTCCAGCCGTATCTACATTCATTTTATTGTGGCTTTTGCTGAGCATGTTTTTCCCGGTCTAAAAGTTGTTTGACGTGCTCTATTTCACAGTAACGACAAGCCATCTTTCCATGATTTGGCATTGTTTTTTCAATCTCATTGTCTGTGGCGCTCCCAGAGAATTTTTCGTAAAGGAAGTTCAATATGTGGTGCTGCTTTGACCTTGCGGGGTTGATGTTTTTTTCTACCCATTTTCTTGATTCGATTACCGAGAACACGAACATTTCCGTAGAAACCGTCAAGGGGCCGCAGGTCCCACTTGATCTCAGGCTTAACGACTCCATCAAGAATGTCGGAAATTTCATCTATCTTGGCGGCAAGCTGGGGGTTTTGTTTTTCTACCTGTCCAGCAATTTTATCCAGTTCGGAGGTTATTTTACCATTCTCAGAACATGAACGACACACGCACAGTTTCATGACCAGTCCTCTAAAGAAAGAAGGAAGGCAACCACAAACAGACCGTAGTTG
>Ga0315291_10012728_pt1 | contig 10210 bp, 6 predicted proteins | sample YL17G12_20_MG_FD_203070 | JGI IMG/M metagenome (GOLD analysis project Ga0315291, IMG submission 203070) | Sediment microbial communities from Yellowstone Lake, YNP, Wyoming, USA - YL17G12_20 | ecosystem: Environmental > Aquatic > Freshwater > Lake > Sediment | place: USA: Wyoming | collected...
GAAGTTGGCCGGGCCGCCTCAAAGAGGCGAGCCTCGCCCAATTACATTATAGGAATAGATGAAGTTGGGCGGGGCGCGCTTGCCGGGCCGGTTGTTGTGGCGGCCGTGGCGGTGCCGAGGGGATTACGGATTATGAATTACGAATTTGGAAAATTAAAGGACTCTAAGAAACTTACTCCGAAACGGCGCGAGAAATGGTTTGATTTTTTTAGAGCGCACCTAAAGATTGACTACGCTGTCGCCCGGGTTTATCCGCGCGCGATAGAGAAGATGAACATATCAAAGGCGGCCAATTTGGCAGCGCTCCGGGCGTTTCGCAGGTTGGTGTCAAGTATCAAGTGTCAGGTATCAAGCTACGATGTTTTTCTTGATGGGGGATTGTTTCTGGGAAACAACGTTAATATCCGCGAAAATCCGCGTAAAAATCCGCGTCTATCGGCGCGTACGACTGTTAAAACAGTCGTACGAGGAGACGAGAAAATTAAAGCCATTTCCGCCGCTTCCATTGTCGCTAAAGTTTCCCGCGACAAAGGCATGTGCCATTTGGCGAAGAAATATCCGCAGTACGGCTTTGAAATCCATAAAGGATATGGCACAAAGAAACATTTTGCCGCCATAAGAAAACACGGCCCGAGTGAAGTGCATAGATTGACATTCTTAAGAAATGCCATACAATCAAGGAAGTAGTAGGTAGTAAGTAGTATGTAGTAGGGGCGACCGAAAAGTGGTTTTTTCTACTACATTCTACATACTATATTCTAACTACCGATTTCTATGGGCGGTGTACCGGTAAAACATCATTCAAAAGGGAAAGTGGGCCGAAGGCGGTCGCATTTGGCGCTCAAGCGCCAGCGTCTTTTTGTCTGCCAGAACTGCGGCGGGCCGAAAGAGGCGCACCGGGCCTGCAAGCAATGCGGGAAGTGATAGGTGTCAGGTATCACGTGTCAAGTGTCAAGAATTTTGCCCGACACCCAACATCTGATACCTGATACCCGATACTTGACACCTGAAAAATGGCTACCAGACATCTTATAAGAACCGTTATTCTCCAGTCGCTCTACGAGTGGGATTTTTATAATCAAAAAAAGGACATCACCGCCATTTTGGACCGTAATCTGGCAGAGTTCGCGCCGGGAATTGACGAGCCGGAATTCGCCTGGAAAATTCTGAAGGGCGTTACAGAGCACATCAAAGATATTGACAATATCATCGCAAAAGCCGCGCCAGAATGGCCGATAGACAAAATCGCGGTCATTGACCGCAACATTTTGCGTATCGGCCTTTACGAGCTTTTGTACGCCGATCCGAACGAGGTGCCACCGAAGGTCGCCATCAATGAAGCGATAGAACTCGCCAAAAATTACGGCGGACCGAATTCGGCGCGTTTCACGAACGGCGTTTTGGGGACTGTTTATCGGGAAGTCGGCGAGCGCGGTTCGGCATCGCTCACCGCAGGCGGCGAGAAAAAAGAGGAAGCGGAGAAGAAAATAACGCCGAAAAATGAAAAAGCAAAATAATGACACAGCCACAATTTGAAAAACTTGAAGAAATAATCGGGACAAAGTTTAAAGATAAGGATTTATTGACCGAGGCCTTGACCCATCGCTCGTATTTGAACGAGTATCCCGACTGGCGCCTGCCACACAACGAGCGGCTGGAATTTTTGGGAGACGCGGTGCTTGAACTCGTCGTCAGCGATGAGCTTTTTCATAAATTCCCCGACTATCCAGAGGGCAAGATGACCGTTTTGCGCGCGGCGCTCGTGAACTCGCAGATGCTCGCGAAAATTGCCGAGGAAATCGATCTTGACGATTTTATTTTGCTTTCCCGCGGAGAACGGAAAGACACCGGCAAGGCGCGCGAAGTTATTCTGGCTAATGCCATGGAAGCCCTGATTGGCGCGATTTATTTGGATCACGGCATTGCTTCCGTCGAAAAATTCGTGAAGAAATTCATTGTGAAGCACCTCCCGGAGATTTTGGAGACCAAAAGCTACAAAGACGCCAAAAGCGAGCTGCAGGAGATTATACAGGAAGAACTTAAAGTTACGCCGAACTACCGCGTTCTGGAAGAATCCGGCCCGGCTCACAAGCGGCTTTTCAGAATAGGCGTTTATTTCGGCGAAAAATTGATCGCTGACGGCGCGGGCGCCTCCAAGCAGGAAGGGGAACTGGAAGCGGCTAAAAATGCCTTACGGCATTATAAATGACTAATTGCCAATTTCTAATTCCTAATGAAATTTAAGAATTCGGAATTATTTAGAAATTAGATATTAGTAATTATCTGCCAGAGGCGGATCCGCCTCTGGCGGAGAAATTTCTGCGAAATGCCTCATTTTCTAAAACGCTTGGAATTAAACGGTTTCAAGTCCTTTGCCCAAAGGACTGTTTTGGAATTTCCGGCCGGAATCACGGCGATCGTCGGGCCGAACGGCTCGGGTAAATCCAACGTGGTGGACGCCATCCGCTGGCTATTGGGCGAGCGCGACGCCAAAAACCTCCGCGGCGCGAAGGTTGAGGATTTGATTTTCGCCGGCACGGCCAAGCGTCCGCGCATGGGCCAGGCGCAGGCGGCTTTGCATTTTGACAACGCCAGCAAATTTTTCCCGGTGGAATTCGCCGAGGTCTCCGTGATGCGTCAGATAGCCCGCGACGGCGCGAGCAAATATTTTTTGAATAAGTCGGAAATTCTCCTCCGCGACCTCGTGGATTTTTTCGCCAAAGCGCGGCTTGGGAGCAGGGGACTCGTGGTTGTCACGCAGGGCAACAGCGATGTTTTTATCCGGGCGACTCCGCAAGAACGGCGCGAGATGATAGAAGAAATTTTGGGTTTGCGCGAATACCAGATCAAGAAATTTGACGCCGAACGCCGGCTCAAAAACAGCGAAATCAATCTGGACAAAGCGAAGGCCTTGATTGAGGAAATTTTGCCGCACCTCCGCTCCTTGAAACGTCAGACATCGCGGTGGGAAAAGCGCGGCGCGCTTGAGGACGAACTCAAAACCCTGGAAAATCAATTCTTCGGCAGCCAGTTTGCGGAAATCAGGGAAAAAATAACCGCCGTTGAGAAAAGGACTGACGGCGCCAAGGCCGAGTTCACGATTTTGGACAAGGCGCGGCGCGAAGCGGAAGCGCGGCAGGAAAGGGTTGAGTTGAGCCAGCCGGAGGAGAGGAAAGACCTGCAAAAAATCAAGGAGCAGACGCAAGTCCTGCTTGAAAGGCGCGGAGGTTTGCAAAAGGACCTTGGTCGCCTTGAGGCGCAGCTTGAGATGGCTGCGAATAACTCGGAAGAAACGCGAGGTCACTCATCGGCGAATCTCCTTGGACTTGTAAAACGCGTCAGGGAAACGCTTCTGTCGGTGCTGGAAGGCGACATGGTGGAACTGCGTGAAGGAGTGCATCAAGTTATTGAAGATATAGAAGAAATGCTCGTTGGTGATAAGGCAAAAAGCCCACAAACGGGAATCGGAGGAAATCTTAAGGCGCAATTTGAGAAAATTAACGGCGAACTTAAAGGACTGGAAGGCGAACTCCAGACCCTCAAAACCAGGGAAAAAGATTTGGAAAAAAGCCAGGAGGAATTTTACAGGTTGTTCAAGGCCGCAGTGGCCGGGGTTGAGGCGGCGAAGAACGCAATTGAAAAATGGGAAGTGAAAAACAGGGAAAATTTATTTGAAAAGGAACGGCTGGAATTAAGGCGGGAAGAGATTTTGAGGCAGTTGGCGCAAGCCGGCCGCAGCCACAAAGAGTTTGAAGGAGGCATGGATTATCGTGTTGACGCGCTGGAGCTTCCGCAGATCGAAAAGAGGATTTTTAAACTGCGCGGCGACCTCGCGAGCATCGGCGAAGTAGACGAAGCCATGATGAAAGAGGCCCAGGAGACCGAATCGCGCTATGAATTCCTTGGAAACGAATCCTCTGATTTGGAGAGAGCGGTGGCGGATTTGCGGGGACTAATTGCCGGTCTTAATGAAAAAATCAAAACCGAATTTGAAAGATCGCTTCATAAGATTAACGATGAATTCAACAAATTTTTCGGCGTTATGTTCGGAGGGGGACAGGCGAAACTCAAAGTGTCCTCCTTTGGAGGATCCGCCTCCCATTCAGGGTCTGAGGACCCCTCAGGGTCTCGAACGACTGGCGGAAAAAGTGCTGGCGAAGATGAGGCCGATGAAACTGCTGTCGCGGAGGAGGACGCGGAAAGTGAAGATGAAGAAGGGCCGGAAGAACTCGGCGGCGTGGAGATCGACATCCGCCTGCCGCGCAAGAAAATCAATTCGCTGGAGATGCTATCCGGCGGCGAGAGAAGCTTGGTCGGCATTGCCGCGCTTTTCGCCATGATTTCGGTCAGTCCGCCGCCCTTTCTGGTGCTTGACGAGATTGACGCGGCGCTTGACGACCGCAACGCCCGGCGCTTCGCCGAGATGCTCAAAGAATTTTCCAAACACACACAGTTTGTTGTCGTTACCCACAACCGCGCCACGATGGAAGCGGCGAACGTGCTCTATGGCGTTACGCTTAACGAAGACGGGACTTCTAAAATACTGTCGCTGAAATTGGAATCGTAAGGATCCGGCGATAACCGGGAAGACGACAACGGAAAAATTGAACGGCCGCTCGAATTGAGCGGCCATTGGCGTAATTAGGAATTACCTGCAGGTTGTCCCGGCCAGAACCACCGCGTTTCGGATGCGATTGCGCGGAAGTATGGTGGAGCGATCTGTTTCTACGAGAACAATCCTGCCATTATTGCACAGGACGTAAGTTTGTCTCGTGGGCTTGCCGAATCGGCCGATCTCTTGAGCGTTGGGATATTTTCCGTGGACAAGAGCATCTACTTTCTTTTCAGATGATGGGACGAACAAACAACTGACAAAAATTATGGCTAAAACAATCCCTGTATAGAATGCCGCTTTTACGATCGTGTCTTCTCTTATCGGCTCGCTGGGTTCCATCCTCGGTGTTGGTGTTCTCGGCTTATCTTTATGAATCGCGACCATCAATCTTAGCCACGGTGTCATTTTGTCCCTCAAATCAAGCGAACTGTTTCCCAGTTTAACTCGCGCGGATGTTTTGTCAAGGGTTTCAATTGGGAAAGGGTTGGTGTATGATATATAATGTTATCAACAGCCAAAATGCCAAAGAAAAATACGCCAAAATCAAAAAAGTTCTTTTTGGAAACGCACTATCTCGGGGAGCACGCCGACCTCAAGAAAATCCAGGAGCATTTGAAGAAATACCGTTTTATGAATCGCGACCACCCCTTAATCATCCAGCTTTTGGAGGATGAATACGCGGTTTTGACGAAGTTCGGCACCGTGAGCTTCTGGAACGTGAAGAAAAGTTTGGCCAGCCAATTTCTTAAAGAAGTCGCGCCGTTTGTGAAAAGCGTGCGCGGGAATTACGACTACACCGATACTTTGGAAATTCATGTCGGCCCCGGAGCCGAAAAAATCAGTTTTGAAAAACTCCACATCAAGAATTTGGACATGGAGAAAATGAAAATAATTTCTTATGTTTCCGCCCAATCGGTCGCGCTTGACCGCTACGAGGACGAAATCAACCAGCGGCTTGACGAGCTGGGGAAAGTCGTGGAAAATCTTAAAACCTCCGGTCGCACCCACTTTACCCAAGAGAATCTCTTGAGGCAAGTGGGCAACATCTTGTCGGTGAAGCAGAACGCCGTAAGCAGCTTATCGCTTTTTGACAAACCAAACGAAACCTGGGAACGGGAGGAGATAGAAAAGCTTTACAACCGCCTTCGCGGCGAATACGAACTGCGCGATCGCTTTGACATCCTGAACGAAAAAATTGACTTTCTCTCGGAGAACAACACCACGCTTTTGAATTTCATTTCTTCCCAAAAGGCAAATTTTTTGGAATGGATTATCATCGTGCTTATTGCCGTGGAAATAGTGCTTTTTGTCTGGGATATCTGGAAACCGCGTTAGTTATTTCCGGATTGCGGTTTGTCCCCAAACGTTCTACAATTTTTTCAATAAATCGTGGATCCGCGATATCTGTGGCGGGCCCATAGTCCCGACATTGTCCAAATCCTTGATTTGGTTACAATGTCGAGGATCCACGATGCGAGAACAAAATAGAAGATTTTGATCGCATCAGGATATGGTGGCAATACGCCGTCCCGCCGCAACTTGCTGGCTGGATTGCGCTTTGTTGACAAAAATTTTACAATTTTTGTACAAATCGGGAACATTTTTACCCCCACACCATAACGCCCGTAACGGGCCTATGGTTCAGTGGCAGCACGCCGCATTCGCATTGCGGAGACGGCGGTTCGATTCCGCCTAGGTCCACAAATTAGAAAGTTGTGTGTTTGGTGTGGGGGCGCATTGCGCAGGCGGGAGTTCTCCCGATTTTGTTCAAATCTCCGATTTGATTACAAAAATCGTGGATCCGCGATATTTCATCTACGACTAAGGTCGGGAGAAATATCGGGAGATTCTCCCTGGGTCCACATAGGCCCGCCAAAGATATCGGGACATTGCGGGGGCGGGGGTTTCCGCCAAAAGGCGGATCCGCCTCTGGCGGACAATTCCCGGTGGGTCCACGCTTCGACAAGCTCAGTGCAAGCCAAGTCCGCGATAAACCATTTGTGGCGGGCCGGGCATATTCACTAAATCTTCCGGCGTGCTAAAATCAAAATAAATGAAATCAGTGGTCATTTGCGGCAGCCGCCGCTTCAAGCCGGAGATAAGGGAGTTCGCCAAAAAGCTCAAAGAAGCCGGAGTCATCGTGTTTGAGCCGTATCTTCACTCGGGGCAGGACGAATGGGAAAAGCTATCCGACGACTACAAGAAATTCATCGCTTTGGGCCTGACACATGACCATTTCTACAAAATCAAAATGGCCGACGTGGTTTTCGTGTTCAACAAAGGCGGTTATATAGGCAACAGCACGACTCTGGAGCTCGGATGCGCCGCGGCGATAGGGAAGCCAATCTACGCGTTTTCCGCCGACGACGAATTGTGCCGGCACGTTTTATTCAGGGAGATAATCCAATCTCCGGAAGAACTGGCTAAAAAATTATAGGACGCGATTCTTTCGGGGTTTATTCGCGCCTCTTTTATTTTTCTTTGAGTTACAGTAAAATTATTATTGTCTCGATTTGTTACGGGGCAAGCGCGTCGCGAATATACAAGGCGGAGGGTTGGCAGAGTGGTCTAACGCGCCGCACTCGAAATGCGGTTGGGGAGAGATCCCCTCACAGGTTCGAATCCTGTACCCTCCGCAAAACAAAAAGAGGGTGGCATAAAGCCACCCCTTTTTGTTTTGCGGTGCCTTTTGGTTAAATCCGAACTTACTTTGATGAACATCCGGACGAGGAATGAACCGCCCCGCCACCGCTCGCTCCGCTCGCGTGCCCCGCAGAAAAACGTTCTCATCCTTTTAGAAGAAGAAATCGGGCGCGCGCAAAATTAGTTCGGATTTTAATCAAAAGGCACCGCTTTGGGCGGGAACTCGCTTGTCCGCCTCTGGCGGAAAAAGCGGTATGCCGGAAACGGTATCGTGAGTTCGAATCTCACCTCCTCCGCAATGAGACGGGATTGCGATTTGTAAGTTCGCGGCGTTCACACAAATCGGGAAAAATGCGGTATACCAGAAGTGGTATCGTGAGTTCTCCGCCGAAGGCGCCTGCCTGGCGCGAGCTCTTCGAAACACGTACAGGTGCCTGCTGCATATCTCTTACAATGGGAGGCGATTAGAGAAGTTAAAAGCAGGGGTTGCAAGTTATATAACTTCTGGGGCATCTCTGATGAACGCAGAAATCATCCATGGGCAGGATTAACTTTGTTCAAAAAAGGTTTCGGCGGATTCAGTAAAGAATATTTACTGGCACAGGATTTGCCTCTAAGGCCTTTCTATTGGTTAAGCTTCTATAGTGGAAAAAACAAGGAAAGCCAAGAGGCACCTTTGGTGTGGTATAATAAAATTAATGAGCAAAGACTTTATTAAGTCAGCGCTATTGATGAGTATGCTTATCTTTGCTGGCTTTTTGCTTTTAAGCGTTGCTAATGCCCAAGAAATCACAGGATTAGAACCGCCACAGCTTCCTGGCACAGTAGAAGGCACAGGAACCCATTTTGAAATTACGGACAGCAGTTATCTGAATGTTACTTTGGATAGCACTGAAACCATCAAACTCCGCATGGAGTCAGTCCCAGAGATGGTAACAATGTTTATTGAACCGGCTTCCTCTGCCACCTCCACCCAAATCACCCTTAAAGGTTTTCAGCCTAACACCACTTACTATAAATACCAAGACAACTACCACAACTTAACTCCCTTCACTACTGATTCCACCGGCTCTTACTCCTATACTCAAAACCTTTCCCAACCTCACCTTGTCTTTATCCAACCTCGAACCAGCACGAAATTCATAGCAGATAATGCTACTGGTGGCGACTGTGTCTCCATAGGCACGTGGAATCCCCCAACAAAAACTTGTACGCTCACCACGAATATGCCTGAATCTATTCAGATAGATAGCAATAACGTAACTCTTGATGGGAATGGCCACAGCTTAATAGGAAATAGTACGGGATTTGGTGTTTTTCTTTCTGGGAGATCGGGGGTTGTTGTGAAGAACGCAACAGTCGGGCAATTTGCCGCAGGGATTATGCTATATTCTTCGAATGACAATACTCTTGTGAATAATAAGGTTTTAGCGCAAGCGGGGGTTGATGGTATTCGTCTGGAATTTTCAAATAACAATACCGCCAACTCCAACATTTCTCTTGCTATAATTGGGATAAATATAGGCTATGCAGATAACAACACTATCAGCGCGAACACCACTACAGACAATGATCAAGGTATAAACCTAAATTTTGCTACTGGAAACATTATTACTGATAATAATGTCTCGCTCACCACCCCCATCAGCACGTCTCGTTGTATCCATCTCGCCGGAATCGTTACCTCAAGCATTATTACTGGGAATACTATCACCAATTGTCGATTTGGAGTTTTTATCGGAGGTTTATCTAATGGGAATGAAATTTATAATAACAATTTTATCAACAATACATTAGATGTATTTGATTTTAGTGGTGGCAATGTTTTCAATCTACCTGTACCCACTGGCGGCAACTATTACAGCGATTTCGATACTCCTGCGGAAGGGTGCAATAACGTAAACTCCGATAACTTCTGCGATTCTCCTTATGTGTTTGCCGGTGGGCAGGATAACTTGCCGTGGGTGAGACCGATTGTGGCCGAAAAGACACTTCCTGAAAAAGCCGCTGACTTAGCTAAAGAATTAGTCAATTCTGCTTATCTCTATGGCGGCAAAGGTTGGGATTATAATCAGAGTCAATTTGTTGCGCCGGATACGCTCAAAACCGGTTATACCTATTGGAATCAGGCATCGGGAACTTTTGCATTTAATGCAGGAGTAGATTGTTCGGGCCTCATAATGTGGGCCTACGACAGAAGTTTTGATCCGAATAAATCGCGATTTAATAATATCGTGAAAGCGGAGGGGGCTGATGAACAGTATAGAAATAATACGACGACAACTACGGAATCACAGTTGCGGCCAGGGGATGCGATGTTTTTTGATAATGCACCAAAAGATGGCTTTATTGACCACGTGGCAATGTATGTTGGAGAAAGTAGTGGTTATGACGTAGTTAGTGCCGCAAGCCCTCTTCAAGGAATAGTGCCCGTATCCAAAGATGACTTGAAACAACTATCAAAATTTGTTGCTTTCAAACAAGTTGTTCCAGCGGTTCCTTTGGCCATGCTAACAACTAGCCACTCTCCAGTAGGCCTCATTGTAACCGACCCGGATGGATTTACCATTACTCCAACGACGACCGTTCCGTCCGACCTGGAATATCTCCGCCAAATCCCGGGGATTCTCTACTATTCGGAAATGGAACGTGGCGCAGACGGTAATCCGATCGACCACGTCTATTCTTACATAGCAAAAACCGGCGATTATATTATTCAGGTTCTCCCAGCTTCTGGTACTCCGCCCACTGCTACATACACCATTGATTTTTCTACCGAAAGCCAAACCATAACTCTCGCCGATGACGTACCGATAAGCCGAATACCAAACCAGGGGTACGGCATAACAACGTCGGCCACCGGCACCATAAGTTCTTTTATTCCGGTGGAAATCGGCATTGAACCCGGAACACTCAATTTAAGAAGTAAGGGAGTGTTTACTGTGTTTATCA
>Ga0315291_10012732_pt1 | contig 10209 bp, 12 predicted proteins | sample YL17G12_20_MG_FD_203070 | JGI IMG/M metagenome (GOLD analysis project Ga0315291, IMG submission 203070) | Sediment microbial communities from Yellowstone Lake, YNP, Wyoming, USA - YL17G12_20 | ecosystem: Environmental > Aquatic > Freshwater > Lake > Sediment | place: USA: Wyoming | collected...
CAAATCGACGCGACGAACGCGGTGGGCACGACCGCGGGCGACATCTGGTCCTTCACGACGGCCGCCTCCTCTTCGAGCTCGAGCAGCAGTTCCAGCCTTTCCTCGTCGAGCAGTTCCGAATCCGTGTCGTCTTCATCCTCATCGTCATCGTCCTCCTCCTCCAGCAGTTCCAGCTCCTCGAGCAGTATGGCCGCCGAGGAAACCGGCATCGTGACGATGTTCCTGGGCTTCCACTTTTGAGCGGCCTCTCTGAAAATTCGGAAATCGGAAATCGGAAATAGTAAATTCTCGGAGTCTTTATGGCGGCATCGGCGGTCATCGATCTGGCGGGCGTCGTGATCATGTGCACGGCCCCCCATGCCCAAATCAACCTTTTCGGCGTGGTGGTACGAAACATCTTCATCCCCTACGTCCCGCCCGGTACTCCCCCGGTGTTTCCTGACCTGAGCGTGCCGGGGATCGCGACCCTGAGCCGTGCGGACGCCCCCGGCTATCCGCAGCAGCAGATGGCGGCGGATGGGACGGTCCACGCCCTGCTCGGCGAAGGGTCCCTGCGGGCCCGCGAGGACCTGGGCCGGCATCGCTCCTGGACGCGGTCGATCCGCTTCCTGACCTTGGCCGACTACACGCTCTTCCAGACCTTTTATTATACCACAGTCTACCGATCGGTGCGGGCCTTCTATTGGACCAACCGCGCCAATGGCGAGCAGGTCCTGGTGCGGTTCAGTCCCACGTCCCCGCCCCAGTGGACCCCGGTCGAAAACCACAAGGACAAATTCCGTCTTGATTTCACCCTGATCGAAGCCTGATCGAAGAAGAAGGAGAAACGATATGACAACCGCGATCGACTATGCCACGTTGCGGCGGCAATCCCACGGCCGCCTGGCCATCGAGGATATGCGGCTTTTGGTCCGGGCCTGCGCCGCCTGCGAAGCCCGCACGATTCTGGAAATCGGGGCGGCCGACGGCGGCTCATCCGTGATCCTGGCGGCGCAGGCGGCGGAGCGGGAGGGGCGGCTCTATTCCATCGAGGGCAATCCGAAAGCCCTGATGCGCGCGAACCTCGCGGCCTACGGTTTGCAGGATCGATGCACCTTGCTGCCCGCCTGGTCGCCGTGGCTGGGGCCGTTGGAGCGGCAGATTCCGGCGCGTGTGGATCTTCTCTTCATCGACGGCCGTCACGATATTCGCTGGTGCCTGGCGGACTATCACTATTGGGAGCCGCGGGTCCGGCCCGGCGGCGTGATCGTATTCCACGACACGGGCGGCCTGTGCCGCGAGGACCGGGCCCAGCCGGACTTCGGCCAGCCCGGATACGTGCCCCTGGTCCGCCGGGCGTTGGCCATCATTCTCGCGACCGATCCCCTGGTCCAGATCGACGCGAGCGACGTTGTGGACGGCGGCGCGATCGCCTTCGCAAAGGGGGTGAAAGATGAGTGATGGTTTCCCGGATCTGGCCGAATGGAGTGCGGCCGTGGTGCACCCCGATGACGAGGGCAAATTCCGTACCCAGAGATTTCACGACTATTATCGCCAGAAGTACCTCATCGCCGCCCTGTTCGCCCCCGCTTCCATCGCGGAGATCGGGGTCCGCTGGGGCTATTCCGCGTGGTCATTTTTGCGGGCCTGTCCCCGGGCGGCCTACGACGGTTTCGATCTCCAGCAAGGGACACACGGGGGGGCCAAAGGGGCCGACACTTTCGACTGGTGTTTGCAATTGCTCGCCCGCGATTATCCGGATGCCTCGGTGGCGTTCCATCGGGCGGACACGCAGGCCCTCGATACGTTGGGCGGGCCCTACGACCTGATCCACGTGGATGGCGATCACACCGAGCGCGGCTGCCGGCACGATCTGGATTTGGCGTGGAACGCCGCGGCCGCCGGCGGTTTGATTCTGGTGGACGATTACGATTACATTCCCGGGGTCCATGCGGCGGTAGATGCCTTTTGCCGGGCCCGGCCGCGGGCCGGCCAAATCGCCGTGCCCTCATTGCGCGGCGAGTATCTGATTCGAAAGGAGGACTGATGGATTTGTATTTCTTCTGCGCGGTCGACGAGAATCCCACCTATCGAAAAGAAGCCGAGATCCTGATCGAATCCGGCCGAGTCTTCGGGCGGGAGATTCACCTGTACGATATCCCTACCACTGAGGTCTGGAATCGGTACAAGGTCAATCTGTTCCTCGCGGACCTGCCGGCGGCCGACCGGTATATCTACCTGGACAGCGACTGCGTCTTGACCGGTCCCGGCGATTGGGAGGCCCCGGACTGCCTCGGCGTCTGTGACGTGCTCTACTATTGCGACGCCTTCGACCGGTCCCGCCACACGAAGGGATTCATGCGGAATCACACGCTCCTCGTCGGCGAGAAAAAAGGGTACGACTACCTGGTCCAGCTCTATCTGGAGCATGGCCAGCCGCCCTGGTGCAATTCAGGTGTCGTTGTCCTATCGGCCGAGCAACGTCTGCCGTTCGCCCGGGTCTGGAAAGACTGGATGAACCGGATCGATGCCCAGTGCGAGAAGGGCTTCATGGTGGGCGATGAGGGGGCGCTGCTGGTGGCGCGGCAAGAGTACGGCCTGCCGCTGCTGCCGCCGCGGTTCAACGGCATGTGCAAATGGCAGCCGATCTTCGATTGGCACGTCTTGATCCACGCCGACGGCAACGTCGGCGGTCCGAAACGGCAACCTTATCTGGATGCGATTCAACGCGTCCGCAATTTGAAGGAGAAACGATGATGAAAGTATTGGTACTCGGCGGCGCAGGCTTCATCGGCCGTCATGTTTGTGATCTCTTGATGCAGCGGGGCCACGTGGTCACGGCCTTCGACCCGGCCCCGCTGGAATTGCCGGCCCCGCACGCGGGCGTGCGCGGGGACGTGCGGGATGCAACGGCCGTGCAGTGCTATGTGGCCCAGCATGACGCCGTGGTGCACCTGGCCGGTATTCTCGGCACGGCGGAGACCGTGGACCGGCCCGGCCCGGCCATCGAGGTCAATATCCTCGGCGCCTTGAACGTCTTCGAGGCGGTCCGCCGGGAAGGCAAACTCGCGGTGACGATCACGGTCGGCAATCACTGGATGCTGAACAGCTACTCCATCACCAAGAGCTGCGCTGAGCGATTGGCCCTGATGTACGATCGCGAGCACGGGACGCGGATCGCGGTCGTGCGGGGTCTCAATGCCTACGGACCCGGCCAGAAGGCCAAGCCCGTCCGCAAAGTGATACCGAATTTCATTCTGCCGGCCCTGCGCGGCCAGGACCTGACGATCTACGGGGATGGCGAGCAGATCATGGACTTCATCTACGTCCGCGATCTGGCGTCGATTTTGCTGACGGCATTGTTCCGCGACCACGGGTGCTACGACCGGATCTTCGAGGCGGGCAGCGGCCGGCGCACGACGATCAATGAGGTCGCCGAGTGCGTGATTCAGGCGGCCGGTTCCCGCTCCCGGATCTGTCACCATCCGATGCGGCCCGGCGAAATCGCCAACAGTGTGGTACTGGCGGATACGGAGACCTTGCGGCCGCTCGGCGTGGACGTGGCGGGGATGGTGTCCCTGGAGGACGGTCTCCGGCAGACGATTCCCTGGTACCGAGAGCATCTGGCGGACCTGTGAGGGGGCATTATGAAATCGGAAATCGGAAATGGTAAATCGGAAATCTGGCCGGCTCCGCCCTGGCACGGCGAGTTCGGCTGGGAGGTAATGAGTTGGGCGCCCTTCTGTCGGGCCCGCAGCCGCACGGGGCGCGTCGGCATTACGAGCTTCGCCGCCAGCCTGGCACTATACGCCGACTTCGCCTGGGAGTTTCACGATCACGGGGCGAGCGGCCGGAGCCTCGTCTATCGCAAGGATTTCGGCATGTACCGCAGCGGCGGCCCCGGCTTCGAGCATTTTCGCTACGGCGATCCGGACCGGGCGGAGCCGTTCGACGTACTGATCCACGCCCGGGGCATCGGGCGGAAATCCGCGATCAATTATCGCCATTGGGATAGCATCAGTCTTATGCTCCTGGGGGGTGGGATCAAAGCCGCCTCGATCGGCACGCTCCAGGACCTTATCGTCCCCGGCACGCGGGATCTGCGGGGCCTGCCGTTGGAGCGATTGATGGACCTCTGTTTAGCGGCGGATGTCACGGTGGGGTGCAGCTCGGGCGTCATGCACTTGGCCGCCGCCTGCGGCTGCGGCCTCGTCGTCTGGGGCGACACGAAGACCCGCTACCGCGAGACGCTGGAGACGCGGTACAAAGAGACCTGGAATCCGCAGCACGTCGACGTCGCCTGGCTCGACGCCGACGATTGGCAGCCGGACCCCGGCCGCGTGATCCGTGCCATAGAACAAATCAACAATTCCCCGTAGGGGCGGGTTTCAAACCCGCCCGTACAGAAACCCGCCCAATGGGGCGCCAAAAGGAGAAAACGACATGCAATTCATCGAAACGATCGACGTGACCGCGCCCTTGCGGGTCCTCTTGAAAAACCACCAGGAATTGCTGGGGGACCGGATGGGCCTGACGGCCCTGGTCCGGGATTTGAAAGCGACGTATCCGCACTGGCAGATCTACGTCGCCGTGGATGATGCGACGGTCTGGCGGAACAATCCGCACGTGGCGGGGATCGTCCTGCCGGGCGAGCCGGACCCGGCGAAGATCGACATGGCGGTCGACGTGGGTCCTTTCCGCGCGACCCAGTCCAGCAAACATAATGGCGTGCATTTCATGCGGGCCTGGAATTACGGTTTCATCCGGGCCACGGGCCTGCCCGTCCACCCCGGCCCGTTGAAGGCGGATCTCCATCTCTCCGCCGAGGAGCGGGCCTACCAGCCTGTGGCGGGGTCCTATTGGGTTTTCAATGCCGACACGAACAACATGGGTAGCAAGCGCTGGCCCGCCGAGCGTTGGCGGGAGCTGATCCGGTCGCTGCCGGAGATCCGGTTCGTCCAGGTCGGCCTGGCGAAGGATTTGATCGAGGATTACAGCGATGAGCCAAACGTCACGAGCCTGGTGGGCCGGACGGACGTCCGGCAACTGTTTGCCCTGGTCGCGCACGCCGAGGGTTGCGTGAGCCTGATCAGCTCCCTGATGCACGTGGCCGGGGCCTTCGACCGGCCCTGCGTGGTCCTGGCCGGCGGCCGGGAACCGGCGACGTTTGAGCAGTACCCGGCCCACTATTTCATTCAGCGGGTCGGCCTGCTGCCGTGCTGCCGGGCCCTCGCCTGCTGGCACAACTCGATCACCGCCTGTACGGACCGGGTCGAAACGCCGGCGGGTCCCAACTCCCGGTGCATGACAACGATCGCGCCGGCGGACGTCCGGCGGGGAATCGAGCTGTACTACGAAGGCGGCCGCCTGGAAAATCCGAAATCCAAACATCAAAGTACGGGCGGGTTTGAAACCCGCCCCTACCAATTACGCGGCCCCCGCGTCCTTCGCATCGTGACGAACGGCAAATACCTCGGCGGGGCAGAGCGGTCCTGCCTGGCGATCGCCCGGATGTTCCGGGCGCAGGACTGGCAAGTGGAGATCGCGACCCGCCAACCGATGTGCGCCGAGATGGCGGCGGCGTTCGATCCCGTGGCGGTCCGGACGGATCGGGTCTCGGCGCCATGCGACGTGCTGCTCTGGTATGCCAGCGATCAGGTCTACGACGCCCACCTGCCCGAGTTCGAGCTTCTGGTAAACGCCCATGCCCGCAGGAAGGTGATGGCGTTGACCTACAAGCTCGGCCGGGTGCCCGAATTGCCGTGGGCCAAGGATTGGGACGGCTACCTATTCCTGTCCAGCGCGATGCGGGGCTCCTTCGCGGCGAAATCGAAAATGGTAAATAGTAAATCGGAAATCATAAATAGTAAATGCCAGGTCCTCGCTCCGCCGGTCGATCTGGCCCCGTTCCTGGCCCTTCCTCTCGGCTCCCGGCCGGGGGTCCGCATCGTCCGGCATGTCTCCCAGGGCGATGCGAAATGGCCGGGGGATACGGAGGCCCTGATCCGCGCCTGCCCGTCGGCGCGGTTCGAATTCATGCCGCCCCCGGTCTGGCTCGAACCGATGGACAATCTCGGGCGGTTTCCCTATGGGGCCATGCCCGTGCCCCAGCTCCTGGCCGGCGGCAATCTGTTCCTCTACCTGCTCCCGGATGAGTACACGGACCAGGGGCCGCGGGTTGTGGTCGAGGCGATGGCGGCGGGCCTACCGGTGCTTTGCCAGCGGCGGGACGGGTGTGCGGACCGGGTGACGGAGGAGACGGGATGGTTCGTCCGGACAGCGGCCGAGGCGGCGGAGATCGTCAATACGGTGACGCCGGAGATCCTCGCAGCCAAGGGCCGGGCCGCCCGCGCCCGGGCGCAAACGGAATTCGATCCCGAAAAGTGGTACGGCGCGATCGCGGGGGGCCCGTGAGAAATTATGAATTATAAATTATGAATTATCAATGGACGTGTCGTTTCTCCTAAGGCCGCGGCGGCTCGGGCCTGACCGGGCCGCCGCTCGCTATATCTCGCCGGGCGATAAGAGGATTCACCACAGAGGCACAGAGGACACAGAGTGCGGCCGGGGAGCGGGGAGATGAGGGCTGCCTCTTCTCTGTGGTGAGATTTCTTTCCAGGTTCCGTAGATTTTTCCAATTGACTTCGCCCAGATAAGGTCTCAGGACTCTTCTCATCACATGCCATAACCCTTTTCCTACAAGAATGTTAAGAAAGGTACACGTAACTTTCTGTAAATTCTCGCGTACAATCGTGCATTTTCGTGCAGATTTGTATTGACATCCGCCGACGCCTCTTGTAGATTCACACGCATCCTGAGCGGCTGGCCCGCGCGGCCGCCGGAGTTTGGAGAATCAGCGATGCCCACGGGAGTGTGGAATAAATGACCGGAGTCCGGAGAAACAAATCAATCGAAACGCACCCCTGGTCCTGCGGTCTGATTGTCCGTTCGGCCCTTCGATGGGCCCTGGTATGAGCTGCCTCCTCCGAGGCAGATGCAGTATAGCGGATTAGGGCTTGGGAGTCAAGCCAAAGTTTGATGTTTGAGGTGTGATTGATGATTTCCAAATCAAAAATCAAAGATCAAAAATCAACCCTTCTTTCAACCCTTCCGTCACTGACGGCCCGGCAAACTCCAAACTCCTCGATACCGCTATCGAGTCGCCGGGCCTTCGATTCCATAGGCTTCGTGCCTCTTCATCGCAGTCTCAGCGCGGGCGGGAAGGGATGCCCGCCCCGCCGTTGGGACCGCCCCGCCAGATTCCATGTATGGCCTCCGGGTTCACACGTTCTCCCTCCGGCCCGGAGGCCCATTTTGACGATCTCGGAACGGTGTTGAAGGATTTCGGGTGCACGGCGGTGCCGTGGTTTTGACGGAGAGGTGTCGAATGGATGCGTATCGCGTAGGAATCGGGATGGCGGTACTGATCGGGAGCGTCGGCGTGATGTGCCTTTGGATCGGCTACCGGATCGGCCGGCGGGAATCCTGCCGGCTCTGGGCGGCGATGGGCGGCTTCTGGTTGCGGGGCCGGGAGGGGGTCGAGCATTATGACGTGACGAAATCCGGCTGCCGCAGCAGCCACCGGGATCGAGTCGACATGGCGAATTCGATATGGAAATCCTGACCGGGCAGATTCGGGCCGTCACGGCCCGGCGGCGGCATCGCAAGCTGCGTCAGCCGGAGTACCGGGCCTTGGCGCAGATCATGGCGGAGGCCGAGGCCGAAGGCCGCCAGGTCGTGGTCCTAAGCCCGGCCGGGATCCTGGAAGTTGTTGGGAGTTCCGCCTTCAGGCGGGAAGACCGGTCCAACCCGCGTAAACGCGGAACTCCGAACGATGAGGGGAGTACGAAGTGATGCGAATGGACGTGGAAGGCCGGGACAGTTTCCTGGAGTCGGAGCGGCGGGAGATCAATGAGGTCCTCGCCTACGGCGCGCCGCGTGAATCGGATCGGCGGCCGAAGCGGCACGACGACTACGGCCCGCCCTGGGGCTTCGCGAGTGTCGGCGATTTTTACGGCCAGAACCGGCCGGGTTTCTTTGGACGATAGGAGATGAACATGGAACAGAGATGGGAAAATTGTCGGCACGGAAGATCGGAAGGCCCGCGGCGGACCCTTCCTCACTGTCACGCAAAAAGGGGCCGGCCTTTGATTCGGGTCGCGAGTGCGATCGGGCCGGCTTCGTTGTGTGACGGCTGCCAACTTTTCGGGGCCAAGGACCCCGCCGTCCCCACGATAAAGCCGGGCAGCGGCAACGTGGTTTGAAATCAGAAATCAGAAATCGTAAATCGTAAATCGTAAATCGCGGCGTCCCGCCGCGCGGCTCTTTGAAATTTGAACAGCGACGCAGTTTTGCTATGCGTGCTGCATAGATTCTGGTAGACTGTAGGCCGGCGGGGGTCATTCCCCCGCTCGGCTTGCGGCTGTGCCGGAAGAAAGGAGAAACCATGCAGCACGAACACAGCCAGGAGATTACATTCAGCCGTTTGTTGTTGGAATTTGAGGCCAAGCATCCAGATTTGGAGGAAGGGACCCAGTACATGCGGCGGCTCGGATTCGACTACCTGATTGCCACGGTTGGGGACAAGTCAATAGCGGATTTCCGTCTCGAAGATGCTGAGGCGTTTCGGGCGGCCCTATTGACGCGCTGGAAGCCGGTGACGGCGGCCAGCTACCTCAAGATGGTACGACCCCCGTTCCGTTGGTGGCAGTACCAAGAGAAGTCCTTTCTGGACTTCTGGGCGGACCTGCCGAAGATCAAGGTTCCGAAGACCAAGCCGAAGATGTACTCGGACGGGGAGGTCAAGGCGATTCTCGCCGGGGCCGATGGCGATGACTTGATGCGCCCCCCATTTTTCCAGACCCACAGGCCGGGAGTTCCGGCCAAAACCACGCCAGCCGCTACACCTACGGCTGGTGCACTCAACCGCCGGCGGGCGGGGTCCCAGATAGCCGAAGATCTGGTATGCAGTTAGCAAAGGATGCAACCGATCACCACTGACCATCCAGGGGGCCTGACCTTGGGTCAGGCACAAAATCGGGTGGCTGGCGATTAGGCTTGATCACCCCGGATTGTGGACAGCGCAACCGCCCGACGGTGTTTTTCTCTCGGATTTTCGGCTGAAGGTAATCCCCGCACGGAGGCCGTCGATAGCCCGTTGCCGAGACCCGGGAGATTTTTCAGACAACATTCCGACCACGACAAGGACGCCGCCCGCTGACCCCAAAGAGGTGGGCGGACGCAAGGGCAGGGAGGCCCTCTGTATTTTCTATTTATGATTTCCGATTTACGATTTTTGATTGAGAAGAAAGGAGACCTGCGTGAGAAAAGTGCCGAAACCCATCAATCCTTTGAGAATCGCGAACGCCATCGCGGCTGATTTATTCTGCGTCGGGCACCCCGACGAGGCGCAGCGTCTCGTAATGGAGACAATCGATAAGCGCAACGGCGGCGGCTGGTGCCGCCAAGCCGTGCGTGACATCGCGATCAAGCATATCGAGGCCGCCCTCGCGGTGTAGGACAATAGCATGAGTCAGACGATAGAACAATGGGAAGTGGAAGCTGACGCCGACCACGTGGGGGCGCCGTTCCCGTATATAGGGGGGAAGCGCACCGTCGCTCCGGTCATCTGGGCCGTTCTGGGCGACGTGAAGCACTACATCGAGCCATTTTGCGGCTCGGCGAGCGTGCTGCTGCTGCGGCCCGGCTACGATCCGGCCGTGCACGTCGAAACGATCAATGACGCCGACGGCATGGTCGCCAACGTCTGGCGGGCGCTGCGAAATGACCCGGACGCCGTAGCCAAGTGGTGTGATTGGCCGGTTTCGCATATCGATCTCCAATCCCGCAAGGCGGCCCTGGACGCCTCTTATGCCGATCTGGTGTCACGAATGACCGCCGACGATACCTACTACGACACCAAGCTGGCCGGGTACTATATTTGGGCGGCCTCCTGCTGGATTGGGAATGGACTGGTGTGTCCGGGCAAGAGACCCCACCTGAGCCGCGCGGGCAAGGGCGTACACGCCAAGGGCCAGAGACCCCACCTGTGCCGCGCGGGCACGGGCGTACGCGCCAAGGGCCAGATACCCCACCTGTCCACCGCGGGCATGGGCGTACACGCCAAGAGCAAGATACCCCACCTGTCCACCGCGGGCATGGGCGTACAGGACCCCTACAACACCAACATCTATACATGGTTTCGCGCCCTCAGCGAGCGGTTGCGCCATA
>Ga0315291_10012737_pt1 | contig 10206 bp, 13 predicted proteins | sample YL17G12_20_MG_FD_203070 | JGI IMG/M metagenome (GOLD analysis project Ga0315291, IMG submission 203070) | Sediment microbial communities from Yellowstone Lake, YNP, Wyoming, USA - YL17G12_20 | ecosystem: Environmental > Aquatic > Freshwater > Lake > Sediment | place: USA: Wyoming | collected...
TTGGGCCCAACCAGATCGTAACCCCAAATTTTGATGCCGCCGACGTCATAAAATCCCTGGGGGTCATAACGATCGTCTTTAAGCACATCCTTGCCGGTACCGATATCCAGTTTCCGGTAAATTTGCCTGGAATCCGCCGAAACCAACTCACCACCCAAAATATCGGCCAAATAAAAAGCTAAAGAAGTCTTTCCCGTTCCCGTTTGTCCGCAGACAACCAAGAGTTTTTTCATTTTAGCTACTGGCACTAGTGTATTTGGTTAATGCAAATTTCCAAAACCTTAAAGAGAGGAATAGAGCAGTTCCTCCAAGTCCTAAAGACCATAAAACTCCCATTAGACTGGTAATCCCCATTAAAGCCTTGGCGGGAAGGGTGATCATAATTCCTATCGGAATTAAAAATGTTAAGATCCCCTTAATAGGCTCTTTGTAAATATCTACCGGAAATCTGGCGAGGGCCGTAAGGTCCCTATAAATCATGACCGTGTGATCAATCTCCAAAGTAATTATGCCCAGGGCCAAAACGGCAATATGGAAAGCGGTCGCCAAAATAAGTCCGTTAAAAAGGAGCAGGATATAGTACAAAATACCTAAAGTGGAGGGGTTTAATAACTTACCAATATAGATCACGGCCATAATCAAAAAAGGGATGGTGACAAAATCGATCACATCCGCCCCTCCCATTAAAGATCTAAATAAGGCACTCACCGGTTTGGTTAAAACCAAATCAAAGCTGCCGGAAACAACCAACGGCCTAAAACGATAGACCTCCCTAAATAGAAATTGGGAAATGGTATCGATCAAATTAAAGGTTAAAAAGAAAAATAATGTTTGATTTAAATTATACCCTGCCAGGGAATTTGTGCCCTTAAGAAGAAAAATAATAAAAACAAAAAAGAGGGAAAACCTTAAAATTTTGCCGATTAAAAAAATAGTAAATCCAATCCTCTGTGAAAGAACCGCTAAGAAGGCATTTCTGCTCATTAACCACCAAATTTTTAAATAACGTAAAATAATTTTCATATTAAATTATCTCCCCTCCGCCGAATATCTTTTAAGACCTCTCGGCCAAATGATTCTTGTTAAGAACGCTAAGACCATAATCCAAAGACCGCCGGTTAAAATCCCCCGGGCTATTGCCAAACCGGATATTTTCCCCAGATACACCTGAAGCGGAAAAAAGAGAAGATAAGGGAAGGGTAGACCGTAAAGAATATGCTGCAAAACCGGCGGCAAAATATCTATCGGAAAAGCCCCGCCGGAGAGAAATTCGGTCAGGATAACCACAAAAAGAAACTGCGCCGCCCAACCGTTCTCGGGCATCCAAAAAGTAACCAAATTAACCAAAAAGAGAATGTAAAAAAAGAGGGTGACGGCAATTGCTACCGAGACGATAAATAAAATAATCATCAAGAAATCGGTTTGCAAAAAAATATTGGGTTTGAGTATTAGAAAAAGTATCAGGGCTTCAACCCCCGCAAAACTTAAATTCAAGGTTTTACTGGCAATGTCCCGGGTAAACCAATACTTAAAATAACTCACCGGTTTTAACAGGTAATTCGTAATGTCTCCGTTGGCAATTTCTCCGGCCATGTCAACCGCTCGGGCGGATAAGACAATTGCCCTTAAGACCAAAATGCCAAAAACATAAGTTAATATCTTCTCTTTGTTATAACCAAAGACTTCCCTACTAGGATCATAAAAAACGGTGTTCCAAAGGAAAAAGGTCAAAATAATCTGCATCACGTTTCTGGCCCGCCACATCACAAAATTCAGGCGGTAGGCAAATTCCTGCTGAAAGGAGATCTTAAAAATTTGGAAGTATTTATGCATGTTTCAGGCCGCCTTTAAAGACTCTACGGATAATATCCTCTATCGGAATCTCTTCAATGGTCAAATCATTGACGGGGAAATTTTGTAGGATTTCGGCCGCGGCCACAGCAATTGCCGAACGGGGAACGGAAAGAATAACCTGCGGAAAAGTTATCTTTTTAATACTGCCTATCGTGGCCAATTTTTCAATATTATCTTCTTTGGCCAGCGAAAGCTTAATAATTTTTTCTTTGGCAAAACGGCTGGTCAGTTCTTCCAAGGCGCCGTCAAAAAGGATCCGGCCGCAATCAATAACGATCACCCGTCTGGCCAGATCAACCAGATCGTTCATGTTGTGAGAAGTGAGAATGATGGTTGCCCCCGTTTTTCTGTTGTATTCATAGATAAAATCCCGCATCTTCTGTTGGGCCACCAGGTCAAGCCCTAAAGTGGGTTCATCCAAAAAAAGCACCTTTGGCCCATGTAAAAGGGCGGCAATAATTTCCAAACGCATTCTCTGCCCCAAAGAAAGCCTCCTCACTTGCGTTCGGAGTAAACTTCCTACTTCAAGAAGATTAACTAACTCCTCAAGATTTTTTTCATAGTTTCTTTTGGGAATTTCATAAATCTCACGGTTTAGTTCAAAGGTTTCCATGGCCGGCAAATCCCACCAAAGTTGGTTTTTCTGGCCCATGACCAGAGATATTTGTTTTAAAAATTCGGGTTTTTTCTCCCACGGATCATATTCCAAAACCTGATTAAAACCGGATGACGGGTATAAAAGCCCCGAAAGAATTTTCAGAGTGGTGGTTTTCCCAGCCCCATTTGGGCCGATAAAACCGACGAGCTCCCCGGGTTGGATAGTAAAAGAAATCCCCTTTAGGGCATGGATCGTTTTTTTGGTCGGAGAAAATACCGATTTAATAGCTCCAATCAGTCCGGGTTTTCTCTCAATAACCTCGAAGTTCTTAATAAGATGGTCAACAATTATCGCCTTCTCCACTAAGCCAAGTATATCACCTCGCAACTTGTCTTTTGAGCTTCTTGCCCGGAGTAAAACGCGGAGATCTATGTGCTTTGATGGTTACAAGTTTATCCGTTTTGGGAATTTTTACGGTTTTACCCTTCATCGAAATTATCCTGAAAGTCCCAAATCCAGAAAGAACGACTTTTTCTCCTTTTGAAAGAATCCGGCCGACTTCATCCAAAAAAACGTCAACCGCTTCAATCGCTGCCTTTTTGGTCAAATGGGCCTTGCGGGAGACAAGATCAATTAAATCCCTCTTAGTCATATCTAGCTTGAAAGCATATACAAACCGAACTCAAAAGTCAAATTAAAGGCCGTAGGAGCTTAAATTAACATTGCCGATACGAACTCTGGGGAGATCCAGTCTTTGTTTTTTACAAAGAGCTGAACCATATCTGGTGGTAAATGCCAATTTATAATCAAGAGCGGTCAAATAGGTAACCGCCTGACTACTTTCGAGGCCAAAGGGATACGCAAAAACTTTCGGAGAGTTTAAACCTTTTTCTTTTAATTGAACATCCGCCGTTGACACTTCCATCCGTAAGACATCTTCTTTGGCCTTGACGTTTTTATGTGACCAAGTATGATTGGCAAATAAAATCCGGTTGCCCGCCATTTCGGAAATTTGATCCCAAGAAAGATACCCGGAATTATTCATTAGCCCCGTCGGCGTAAAAACTGTAGCGCCAAAACCCAAATCTCTTAAAATAGGATAGGCGCCCGTATAGAAATCCTCATACCCATCATCAAAAGTAAGAAGGACTGATTTCTGGGGAACAACAATTCCTTGATCAAAAAAATTCACCAAATCTTGCAGGGAAATTGCCGTATAACCACGATCTTTAAGATACTGCATTTGATTTTTGAAAATCGGGGTTTCGACGGTCAGGGCCGTCTGCTTTTTTTCTTTGGCGGATTTCAAACTTTGAATGTGGTGGTACATCAGGGTGGGAAGATAGGCGCAGGGGCCGTACAAAATATTCATTTCGGTAAAAGTTAACGGCTTGGGGGTTGGGGTAGGGGTCGGAGAAGGGAAGGATATGGTAGTTGGAGTCAAAGTCGGGACGGGCCCGATAGGCCTAAATAAAGAAATAAAAAAAGAGAAAATAAGAAGGATGATTTTTTTCATCTGGCGGCAGTTGTCTGGGTGGCTCTCACTTCCCTGATCACCGTGACTTTTATTTGTCCCGCGTATTCGGCTTCTTTTTCGAGTTTTTGGGCAATATCGTGAGCCAAAATAGTCAGTTTATCATCATCAACCTCATTGGGTTTAACCATGACCCTCACGTCTCTGCCCGCCTGGAAGGCGTAGACCGTTTCAATACCGGGGAATCCCTTGGCAACATCTTCTATTTTTACCATTCTTTTGACATAATCTTCGTGCGGTTCGTATCTTGCTCCCGGACGGCTTCCCGAAATTGCATCGGCGGTCCAAACAATCGTCGATTCCATCGAGCTAAATGGCTTATCTTCATGGTGTTCGGCAACACAGGCGACAACTTCTCTTGGCAGTCCATATTTTTTAAGTGTTGCCACTCCGGTTTCGACGTGCGTCCCTTCCTCTTCGGTAACAACCTTACCAATATCATGAAGAAGACACCCTAGTCGTACAATATCTATATTGGCTCCTGTTTCAGAAGCAATTGAAATTCCAATCTTTGTTTCTTCAATAGTATGGATTCCCAGATTTTGCCCATAAGAAGTTCTAAACCTGTAGCGGCCAATAAGCCTCACGAGTTCCAGCGGCAGATTAAAAACGCCACACTCGTGAGTAATTTTCTTTCCCTCCTCTAAAAGAACGTCGTCCATCTGGGTTTTAATCTGTCTTACTATTTCTTCAATTCTCGAAGGCTGAATTCTGGTGTCTTTGATAAGCATTTCCAGGGCCCTTTTAGCAATCTCGCGCCTGATAGAATCAAAAGACGAAACCCTGATTTCGTTGGTTTCGTCTATTTCAATTTCAACTCCGGCTTCCCTTTCAAAAGCCCTGATGTTTCTGCCGCCGGCGCCAATAATTCTTCCCTTGACGTCTTCATTAGGCACCGTGACCGTCGAAACTGTATATTCGGCCACGTAGCCGGTGGCTCCATGCCTCATGGCATCAACCAGTATCTCTTTGGCTTTTTCGGCTGAATCTTCTTTGATTCTTTCTTCGGCCTGCCTAACCTTCTTGGCAATCTCTCCGGTTAGTTCTTTCTGGACTTCATCAAGAAGCAGCCTTTTGGCTTCATCAGAGGTTAAATTAGCAATCTTTTCAAGTTTTTTAAGATTATCGTCTGACATAACTTTCTTGGAGCAAGGAAAACCGGGCCTTTTTTAAATAAGACCCGGGGTAAAAGAAGCTATCTTTTGGATTCTTCCTACCATATTCCTTTACTCTACTGACAATTTTACCACTTTTTCGATTATTTCCCAACTAAAGCCTTTTCCGGCCAGATATTGGGACATTTTTTGACGGGCAACCCTTGGTTCAAGATTTTTCCACTTATAGGCTTTTTTCTCAAGTAATTCTTTCGCCATTTTTTCTTCATCAACTTCTTCTTCCCCCAATGCTTTTTCGATTATTTCTTTCTTTATCCCCTTCATTCGTAATTCGTAATTCATAATTCTTTTCGGCTTCGGCCGAAAACTCTGCCTTTGTTCAACCCACCATTTTGCAAATTTTTCATCATCTATAAGTTCCAAATGATTTAACCTATCAAAGAGTTCCTTATGCAAACTTTCATGAACTTTTTTTCTTCTGAAGTAATCTTTTATTTCTTTCTCGCTTCTTGGTCTTAGAGTTGCAAATCTTAGAAGTTTATCCAGTGTTTTTTGGAGTTCGGCCTTTTTAACAATTTTTCCAACCTCTTCATCCGTTAATTCTTGCTCTACTTTTAATCCCAGTTTGACAAAATTCTCCAAATCAATTCCAAAACCCCAGGCAGAGCCTGGTCTGGCTCTGCCAGAAAATTTATTATCAAGATAAATATTTACCCTGTCTTTTTTCTTCTGGGGTTTAATCGAAGTTATTATTGGCACACTTAATATATTACTCTTCTTTTTCTTCTCCCAGTTCTTTAGGAAGCCTTTTACCTGAAGCCATCATCACACGGATTTTTTTATCAAGTTCGTCGGCAAGTTTGACATGTTCTTTAAGGTAAATCTTAGCGGCTTCTTTGCCTTGGGCAATCGGTTTGCCATCATAATTAAAAAATGACCCGGATTTAGCAATTATTCCAAGTTCGCAGGCGACATCCAAAAGTCCGCCGGTTCTACTAATTCCTTCGTCTTCCATAATGTCAAACTCAGCCACTCTCAAGGGAGGGGCAACTTTATTTTTGACAACTCTGGCTCTGTGGCGGGAACCAATAACTTTTTCTCCGTCTTTTAAGACTTCTATTCTTCTTAAATCAATTCTTAAAGAAGCGTAAAATTTAAGAGCCAGTCCTCCCGGAGTTGTTTCGGGATTCCCAAACATGACTCCAATTTTTTGTCTTAACTGGTTGGTAAAGATTAAAACCGTTTTACTTTTTGAAATCGCGCCGGTTAATTTTCTCAGAGCCTGACTCATTAAGCGGGCCTGCATTCCCATCACGGCATCTCCCATCTCCCCTTCCAGTTCGGCTCTGGGAACAAGGGCCGCGACAGAATCCACAACGATGACGTCGAGTCCTCCCGATCTTATTAAAGTCTCGGTAATTTCCAAAGCCTGTTCCCCCGTATCCGGCTGGCTGATTAAAAGATCGTCAAGGTTAACGCCGATAATTCCCGCTCTTTTAGGATCGAGGCCATGTTCGGCATCGACAAAAGCACATTGTCCGCCTTTCTTTTGAGCCTCGGCGATAAGCGAAAGGGCCAGGGTGGTTTTGCCGGAAGCTTCAGGACCATAGATTTCGGCAATCCTGCCTTTAGGAAACCCTCCTACCCCAAGAGCCAAATCCAAAGCAATCGAACCTGTCGGAATCACTTCAACTTTATATTTTTCCTGCATATTTCCACCCAGTCTCATAATAGAACCTCGGCCATATTGTTTTTCTATCTGATCCATGGCCAGTTTGATTGCTTGAAGTTTGGCCGAGCCGCCCACCTGCGGCTGAGGAGCTTCTTTCGTCTCTTTTTTGGTCTTTGCCATTCCTGCTTTCCTTTTACTATCCTTATCAACAAAATGCAAGAGGGGAAAAATCACTTTCGGGGTGCTGGGAATTGAACCCAGTCCGCATGACCCCCAGCCACGCATTCTACCGGTAAACTACACCCCGTTCTTCAACGAAGAACGCTTGTATTTTAGCAGGTTAGGTGTTTAAAATTAAGCCTTAATTAAAGGGATTATTAGATCTCCTTCTTTATCTGGTCTAAAGTAGATTAACGCAGGGTAACAACGTATTAACGTTTTGGAGACTGTTTCTTTCTTCTGGATTTGCCGCCCATACCGACCATTCTTCTTTGTCTGGTTCTTGCGTCCCGGGTTAGAAGTTTAAATTTTTTGAGAGGCTTCCTATATTTTTCGGATGAGACCTTTACCAAGGCTTTGGCAATTCCATTAACCAACGCATCCAGTTGTCCATTTTTTCCTCCTCCTGTCACTTTGGCGGTAAAATAATACTTATCCGCCACCTCCGTCACGCCAAATGGTTTTTGCCAAAACGTCTCATTTATTTTTCCGGGAAAATATTTCCCAACCGGCATGCCGTTAACGGTACTTTCTTCTTTACCGCGAAAAACTCTCACCCCGGCGGATGATTCTTTTCTTTTTCCTGTGGCAGAATAATAATTTATTTTCTTGACCATGGATTTTTATCGCCAACAACAACCTTTAATCTCGCCATTCTATCTTTTTTAAGACGGTTATCGGGAAGCATTCCCGAAATTGCATGTTCAATAATTCTGGCGGGTTTTTCTTTGCTCATTTTAGCAAAAGAGACTTCCTTAAAACCACCCGGATAGCCCGAATGGCTCCGATAAAGCTTCTGCTCCTTTTTTTTACCGGTCAGTTCAATTTTTTCGGCATTAACAACCGCCACAAAATCCCCGGAATCCATATGCTGGGAATAGGCAGGCTTCCCTTTGCCCATTAAAAGCTTGACTACCTCTGAGGCCAGTCTGCCCAAAATCTTTTTTTCGGCATCGATCACATGTTTTTCTCTTTTTATATCCTTTTGTGTCGGTTGATATGTTTTCATTTTTTCTCTTTTTCTACCCATTCTATTCTTGTAAGTTCCGCCGCGTCCCCTTTTCTGGGAGGCAAAGAAAATAACCTTGTATAACCACTGTTTCTTCCGGAAAGGTTGGGAACAACCTCTTTAAAAAACCTGTCGGTAATTTTTCTGTCATTGCCTAAATACGCCAAAACCCCTCTTCTTCCCGAAAGGGAATCTTTCTTGGCCATGGTGACCAATTTATCGATTTGGCCGACTATCGCTTTAGCCTTAGCCCTAGTAGTCACTATTTTACCACTCACAATAATCGCCCTAATAAGCGACCTAAAAAGAGCCTCCCTTCCTTTTTTACCACGGGAGAGTTTTCTGCCAAAAACCATTTTTCTCATTTTAAGGTTATCCCCCAATTAACGCCCTTTTCTGCCAGGGCAACCGTTATAATCTTCAGAGATTTTTCGCCAAGATTTCTGACCTTAACCAGATCTTCTTTTTTGGCCTTTACTAACCCTTCTACGGTCTCGTAACCGGCCTTGGCCAATGCATTGGCCACCCTAGTCGGCAGACCAATCTCTTCTACCGAAAGTTTTCCGACTATCCCCAGACCATCGTCTTTAACTTTCTCTTCCTTAACAACTTTCTTCGGGGAAACTATTTGATTAAAATATGAAATAAGAATTTTGGCCGCTGACAATAAGGCATTTTTGGGATCAATCGTCCCGTCGGTCCAAATTTCAAAATTCAATTTATCAAAATTTGTCAGTCTGCCTACACGGGTTTCTTCAACTTTGTAATTAACTCTGGTGATGGGAGAAAAGGAAGCATCTAAAGGAATAAGACCAATCGTTCCGGTTGACCTTTCTTCGGCCGGGGAGTAGCCGCTCCCTGCTGCAATTTCCATTTCTGCTTCCAATTTTGATCCTTTGTTAATAATCGCCAAAATGAATTCCGGATTCGCAATTTTACAATTCGCGGGCACCTTAATATCTTTAGCCTTAACCTCACCGGCACCTTTTACCGATAGACTGGCTTTCACCGGTTTTTCTCCGGAATATGAAAATTTTACTTTTTTCAAATTAAGCAAAAATTCGACAACGTCCTCTTTCATTCCCTTCAGGGTCGAAAACTGGTGTTTGACTCCGGCAATTCTGACGGAAGTTATGGCCGCTCCTGAGAGACTCGTCAAAAGGACTCTTCTTAAGGCATTTCCCAAAGTGTCGCCATAACCTTGCTCCAAAGGAGTAATGACAAATTTGCCATAATTTTTTTCTTTGATCTCTTCTTTAATCTCAAATAAAGGTTCGTTCATCTTTTAGTCACCCCCTACCTAGAATAAAACTCAACTATATCCTGCTCACTAATCGGTTCGACAATATCTTCTCTTTTAGGATCTCTGGCCACTTTTCCGACCACCGCTTTTTTTTCCAACCAATCGGGAATCTTGACCGAAGTTTCTTTGTCTTTAATCAATTTCGCAACCGCGGGAATATTCATTCCCTTAGTCGTCAGACTTACCGTTTGGCCAATTTTTACTTCAAATGAGGGGATACTGACCTTTTTACCGTCCACGAGAACATGTCTATGCGAGACAAGTTGCCGGGCCGCAGTCCTGGTCGGGGCAAAACCCAACCTATAAACAACATTATCGAGTCTTTTTTCCAGTAAGCTAAGAAGTTTTTCCCCGGTGTTACCTCTGGATTTAAGGGCAATTGCGACACATTTTTTAAACTGTCTTTCCAAAAGTCCGTAAATCCTCTTTACTTTCTGTTTCTCACGAAGCTGCTTGCCGTATTGGGACGAGCCCCGGGTTCCTTTGGGGCCATGCATTCCCGGCGGGACATTGAGCCTGGTTAATTTTGGCCCTTTGCCAAAAATATCAAATCCTTCCCTTCTTGATAATCTGTCTTTCGGACCGGTATATCTTGCCATATAAATAAAACAGTGCTTCGCGCCTAAACTCTCCTTTTCTTTTTGGGCCTTGGGCCGTTATGCGGAATCGGCGTAATATCGGCGATAAGGGAAATTTTAACTCCCGACCCCCTGATGGCCCTTAAGGCGGCGTCTCTGCCCGGACCGGGGCCTTTAATATAGATCTCAACCTCTTTAACTCCATAATCATCTTTGACCTTCTTCATCACTTTCTCGACAGCGGTGGTTGCGGCAAACGGGGTTGATTTTCTGGTTCCTTTAAAGCCGACCGCACCCGAAGATCCCCACGCCAAAACTTCGCCG
>Ga0315291_10012739_pt1 | contig 10205 bp, 7 predicted proteins | sample YL17G12_20_MG_FD_203070 | JGI IMG/M metagenome (GOLD analysis project Ga0315291, IMG submission 203070) | Sediment microbial communities from Yellowstone Lake, YNP, Wyoming, USA - YL17G12_20 | ecosystem: Environmental > Aquatic > Freshwater > Lake > Sediment | place: USA: Wyoming | collected...
ACAAACCGAGTAGGATGTTGCTTTGATGGCCTCCTTCCGGTCGGGTATGAACACCAGACGGAAGTTCCTCCAAGAGCCTTCTCGTTTCTTCAGAATCAGAGAGCATCGTCCGCTCTTCTTCTGACCAGGGCAAGGATATGGGATCGGTCCAGATCAGCATGGGTGCATTGCGAGGCACTGCGCCTAGATGATCGCTGAAAGCCATCTTCAGATGCAGTTCAGAGAAGACGGGAAGCTCGGCTCCTGCCATCCTGCCTACTTCCTTCTGCAATGGTCCAGCTGCGTTAACAAAATTTCGCGTTGAGATGGTATTTGGCGAACCATTACTTCTTATGCGAACAGCCTGGACTTTGTTACCAACTACTTCTACCCCTTCGACTCTTCCTTCTATTAATCGAACACCAAGTTCTTTTGCCCGTTCCATCAAATACATACCCAACTGTTGAACACTAAACCACCCACAACGCCTGGCGTGAACCACCGCAACGATGTTTTTGGAGAGATAAGGAAAATATTTCTGGATGATTGTTTGATCAAGAATCAAGTCTACACCCGTAGGCCGATCTTCGAAGCCTGATTCTTGCGAAGGAGTGTAAGCAGGATCGCCAGGCTGACCAGTATGATAGCGTAATGGACCAGCTCCCAACGCAGCCGACTCTTCTGTTACGCGTTTAAAATGCGAAATTCGGTTTGGGTTGGCGGTAGCATAGACGTAGCCACGTCTGCTAAGGTGAAAAATGTTACCACTTTCCCGGGCTAAATTTTCCAGAATATCGATGCTTCTATTCATCAGGCTGACCATGGCGTTTCCGGGTCCCGGCCAAAAGTTCCGATAACATTCGGTGGATTTATCACTCGTCAATGAAAGGGGTGCGCCCTCATCGACGAGAAGAATATTCTTAATGCTATGTCGAACGGATAGATGATAGGCCGCAGAAATACCAGCAATCCCTGCACCGCAGATTACAACGTCTCCGGTACTCCCCTGTGGATGCTTTGTCATGGTGTCTCCTTTCCCTATACTACCATCACATGGCTTTCATATGATTCAAATTTCTTAAAGAGGATCACCTCCTCTGAACCGGTTTTAGGCTCAGTGTGCCTGCAAAGTGGCAGGTAACGAAGTGTTTGTTGTTTAGGTCCTGATAGATTGGCACCTCCGTTTTGCAGATTTCTTTGGCGTACCTGCAGCGTGGATGAAAGTTGCAACCTGGAGGCGGATTTACTGGACTGGGAACATCTCCCTCAAGCAAGATTCGTTTCACTCTATAATTGGGGTCTGGCACGGGGATCGCGGACATTAAAGCCTCAGTATAGGGGTGTTTCAGATTATCGAACAACTCGTTTGTGGAGGCCAACTCCGCTATTTTTCCGAGATACATCACTGCCACCCGATCACAGATATGCCTGACCACGGCCAAATCATGTGAGATAAATAGATAGGTTAGATTGAATTCATTTTGCAGGCTTTCTAACAAGTTAAGGATCTGTGCTTTAATCGAGACATCAAGCGCGGATACCGGCTCATCAGCTATTATGAGCTGCGGCCTAAGAGCGAGAACACGGGCGATTGCGATACGTTGACGCTGGCCTCCAGAGAACTCATGTGGGTAACGGTTCATATAATCCGGATCCATTCCTACTTCGATCAAAAGGTCTCGGACTTGCTCCTCTCTCTCCTTGGCCTTTGACACACCATGGACCAGGAGGGGTTCACCGATGATGGACTCTATCGTCATACGTGAATCGAGTGAAGAATAAGGGTCTTGGTAGATGATCTGCATGTTCCGTCGCAGGTCTTTCATTTGCTTGTTGGAGGCAGTAGCGACATTTATTTCCTGGCATTTCTCCATTCCATCAACTCGTTCTTTGGGTCTGAACAGAATCTCACCCTCTGTAGGTTCAATTAAACGGAGGATGGTTCGTCCCGCAGTGGTCTTGCCACAACCGCTCTCACCCACAAGGCCAAGGGTCTCCCCTTCTTTTATAAACAAATTAAAGCCATCGACCGCCTTCACATAGGCCGTAATCCGGCGGAAAATACCTTTATAAATTGGGTAGTATTTCTTTAAGTTATTAACTTCAAGCAGGATGTTGTCGTTAGGCAATGGTTATCACCCTTCTTGATATAACCAGCAGGCGACCCAGTGATCAGGCGTCATTTCTTTGAGCAATGGGGCACTCTTCTTGCATATTTCCATTGCTTTTGAACAACGAGGTTCAAACCCACAGCCTAGAGGAACATCTAATAGATGAGGGACCACCCCATCAATGAATTTTAACTTTTTCTGCGATTCCGTTATAGAAGGAACCGAATCCATCAGCCCTTGTGTATACGGGTGCTTCGGGTCATGAAACACATTGTAAACGTTGGATTTCTCTATGGCTCTCCCCAAATACATCACGATGACCTCATCTGCCAATCCAGCAACGATCCCCAGATCGTGGGTGATCATGAGGATCGAAGTTTTGAACTCATTACGTAGATTCATGATCAAGTCAAGCACCTGCGCTTGAATCGTTACATCGAGTGCCGTTGTAGGTTCGTCGGCGATAAGGAGTGACGGATGGCAGGAAAGAGCCATAGCGATCATCGCACGCTGAAGCATCCCACCGGAAAGTTGATGGGGATATTCATCAACGCGTTGCTCAGGCAGGGGAATCCCTACCTTATGTAACATTTCGATGGCTTTTTCTCTGGCTTTATTTTTATTGAGATGTTGGTGGAGAATAATTGATTCCATAATCTGAGTCCCAATAGTGAACAGCGGGTTCATAGAAGTCATCGGTTCCTGGAAAATCATAGCGATCTCGTTACCGCGAATCGAACGCATCTGCTTCCCTTGGGGGTGAAGCTTCGAAAGGTCAAGGATTTCCCCATTACGATAATACAGAATCTCTCCACCCACGACTTTTCCTGGTAAACGAATCAGTCCCATGATTGACAATGCTGTCACTGATTTTCCGCATCCACTTTCTCCTACGATTCCGATCGTCTGACCAGTCTCAACAGTGAAACTAATTCCGTCCACAGCCTTCACAACCCCACGCTTTGTGAAAAAGTGGGTCTTTAAATCTCTTACATCGAGCAGGGTTGACACGATTTATGCTCCTGAGGTCTCGCTCTTATAAGGCTCATAATGGATCAAGGGTCCGATCCAGAATATTTTGCTTCCAATGAATTTTTACGTTTATTAGAATGATCAAAAAAAGTTACGATCAAACTCATCATTGGAGACTTTTTAGCAGGATTCAGAAATATCTACGAAGGACTGAGACCAACATGCCACAGGATGGCTTGAAGGTCTCAAACTTGATCATCTCCAAATCTCAATCATTGTTTGAATTCTTTGATCATCTGCTCACACTCTCAATAAGCCCGTGGACTCCGTTTCTCTTGCCGATTTGCATTTTCTTAAATCACCCTCCATCCATCGCTTCCTATTTCAAAGTCCCCGTTCCATTTTGGGATCCAATGCATCCCTGAGTGCATCCCCGAAAAAATTGAACCCCAATACTGTTATCATGATAGCCAGGCCAGGAAAGGTGGCAATCCACCAAGCATCGCTCATAAAATCGCGCCCATCAGCAAGCATAGCACCCCATTCGGGAGTGGGTGGCTGTGCCCCTAACCCCAGAAAGCTCAGAGCAGCTGCCCATAGGATGGCGATGGCAATAGAAATTGAAGAATAAGCAATAACGGAGGCTAACGTATGAGGTAGAATATGACGCAGAATAATACGTAAATCGCCACAGCCAATTGCCCTTGCGGCTTCCACGTAGGTCTCTTTCTTGATCGATAAGACTTCGCTCCACACCAGCCTTGTATACCCCCGCCAACCCACTGCTGCCACTGCGATAATCACGTTTTGGATGCCTCCTCCTAAAAGGCCTGCAATGGATACAGCAAGGACGATAGAGGGAATGGACAACATCACATCTGTCATCCTCATAATGATCGATTCAATGATGCCACCGTAGTACCCTGCAATAAGGCCCAGTGTAACTCCTATCAATAATTGAATCGCCACTACGGCGCCACCTATGATGATCGCATACCGACATCCAAATATAATCCTCGTTAAAAGATCCCTTCCATATTGGTCAGCTCCAAAGGGGTGACTGAGTGAAGGGGGGAATAAGAGTTTATTATAATTATGTTTTAAAGGATCATACGAAGTCATGTAGGGAGCAAAGATTGCGCAAATCACGATAGAAAAAACGATGATACAACCAACAACTGCCCCTTTGTCCCCTTTTAACCGCTCCAGGACCACCCTCGTGTAGGTATCATGATGGATTCTCTCGGGTGACATCTTCTCAGTCTCTGTTTTCAGTCATATTTAATCCTAGGATCGATATAAGCATACAAGACGTCCACGACCAAGTTCACTACAATCACCAATAATGAGTAAATGAGAACGATACCCTGGATCAAGGTATAATCGCGTTTGAATACGGCGTCCACCAATAGCATGCCCATCCCAGGCCAGGCAAAAACGATCTCAATGATAACAGAGATTGAAAGGAGCTCTGGGACTTGGAGGCCGAAAATCGTAACCGCAGGGACCATCGCATTCCTGAGGCCATGCTTGTAAACAACCACTCTCTCGGCTAATCCTTTACTCCTTGCCGTTCTTATATAATCCTCATTCAGGACTTCGAGCATTCCTGCTCTAATGAGACGACTAATAATGGCCACCTGGCGTATTCCAAGAATGAGTCCAGGCAGGAGCAGAGACCAAATTCCCTCTTTGGTCCATATTGGCCCAAGGCGGCCCGATATGGGAAAGAGGTGAAGTTTCATGGAAAATAGCAACAAGGCGATTAGCGCAATCCAAAACCCAGGCATCGAAACCCAAAAAAGAGAAAAAAATGAGGATAAGTTATCAATAAAGGTATTGGCCTTGGTGGCAGAGATAACACCGATAGGGATGGCCAATACTAAGGATACGAGGATAGCAAAAATATTTAACTCCAAGGTTGCCGGAAGCCTTTCAAGAATCATCTCAAGAATGTTTTCGTTTCTCTGCAAGGATCTTCCTAGATTACCTTGAACAATATTACCTAACCATTTTAAGTATCTGATATAGACAGGCCTGTCGAGACCCAGTTCTGCTCTGATTCTTGCGACTGCCTCCTCATTGGCCCGTATCCCTAACATTACTCTTACGGGATCCCCGGGAGTAAAGTATATTAACAATGAGACAAGTATGGTAACGATAAACAAAACCGGGATAAGAATTAATAATCTATGGACTATATATTTTAACAATGGGTAAATCCTTTTAAACATTTGGAGGGCTATTTCATTTTTTAATATGAGATAGCCCTCCAGGCATTTGAATGTTCCCTTTTACGGCTTATAGATCTCTAACGCCCTATAACCATCCATCTGACTATATGCTAAAGGATGTTTGAAATAATTACTAACACCCCCCAAATTCTTCTTGTAACCAAAGAACCCCATCTGATTGGCTATCGGAACGACGGGAACGTCTTCAACCGATTTCTTTTGTGCCTCAATCAATGCTCTCTCTCGTTCTTTTGGATCAAGAGAGAATTGAGCCGTGTCTAAGAGCCGATCCATTTCGGGGTAGTTATAGTGGCTCCATTGTAGGATAGATCCAAGGCTTTTGCTGTGATAACCTCGCACAAGATCGTTTAGTGCTATAGCTTGACTTCCGACCAGTGAAGTGCTCAAGAGATCGAAATTTCCTGCCAGCACTCGTTGGTATAGGTCTCCTGCTTCGAGGACAAGTAGTTTCGGTTTAAAGCCAACACTCTCTAACATCGGGATGACCACTTCTGCCGTCTGTTTAAACCCTGCTATTGTAAACGCCAGAAATTCAAGCTCCAGTTTTTTGCCATCCTTCTCCCGGACACCGTCCCCATCAATATCCTTCCACCCTGCTTCTTCTAAGAGCTTCTTAGCTCTCTCGGGGTCATATTTATTCACCCTTTTTCCTATCTCTTCGGATTCCTTGGAGAATCCTTTTATATTCGGCGAAAGGGGTGTGTAAAGAGGATCCCCTATGCCGAACATGGCCGCTTTGATCACGACATCCTTATTAACAGCATGGGTCATGGCTTGCCTTACTCTTAGGTCATTGTAAGGCTCATTCTTTTGAGAACAGTTTATGGCCAGATAAACAGATATTGTTGATTTGACCATTAACAAATCTGTCTTGGGATGGTTTTTTACCTTGGAGGCATCTCTTTCGGTAATATAATTTGTCAGATCAACATTCCCCTCTGTCAATTCTGCAATTAACGTGGTGGGCTCCAGGAGAAATCGGATAACCCACTCGTCTACGTATGCAGGACCTTTATTCGTGGCAAAAGAAGGGGCGTGTTTGTAGCCTTCAAACCTTTCCAGATTGATCCGATCTCCTGAAATCCAATTCTTAAACTTGAGGGGCCCTGTTCCTACGATGACTTTGCTTCCCCAGTCGTTTCCCGCTTTCTGAACAGCCGTAGGAGAAACAATCCCAACGGCAAACTGGGCCAAGCTGTCTAACAACCCAGGGAAGGGTTTTTCAAGCTTGAATGCCACGGTATATTCGTTGACCACCTCAACCTCTTTCACGGCCGTCAATAATACTGCCGCGGTACCCTTTTTATGTCTCTCGATGGAAAATTTTACGGCTTCAGCGTTTAATGGTGTCCCATCATGAAATTTAATATCTCTGTTCAATGTGAATGTAAAGGTCAGTTGATCCTTCGAGACATTCCATGATTTAGCAAGCAGAGGTTCTACCTCCAACTTTTCATTCCAAACAACAAGGGGGTCAATAATTAAGCGAAGAATCGTTAATTCCGGCCTCCTGGCTGCTTTAAATATGTCCAGGTTCGTAGGTTCTGTCCCTAACGCTTCTACTATTCTCCCTCCTCTCTTGGGCTGTGCCTGTCCCTCCCAACTGAGTCCCAGAATGATGACCACTGATAAAAGCACTACAACCATTGATCTTAAGACTCTTTTCTTTAACATTTTGAAACCTCCTTTCAATTTTTGTTTCTAAGTAGACCAAAAACAAATTTTTTTGTCAAGAATGTACGTTACCATCTGGTTATCCCTAAATATCACCTCATTAGAATACGTGTCCAAGAGTTTTTTATACTTCCCTTTATGGATATTTAGGTCCACTTCCTCAAATTATAAACAACTGGTTTTCCCCAAATAAAATTTTGCTTTACGAATCAAGATCCACTGAACAAAGAGAGACCATTAAAGGATATTTTTATATTCTCGTCCCCCCTGGATGATCAGAGTGATCTTCTCTTGATATTGCTGAAATAGTTTCATATCCTTTAGCGGGTCACCGTTGATAAGGATGAAGTCAGCCAGTTTCCCTGCTTCGATCGTTCCCAGATCTTTCTCCTTTCCTAGGAGTTCTGCATTCGTCTTCGTTGAAGCAACAATGGCCCCCATAGGTCCAAGGACACGGGATTTCAGTTCGAGTTCCATCCCTTTATAGATCTGCATGGGGCCTAACAGATCGGAGCCTGAAGCAATCTTCACACCGACGCGATGGGCAATGGCTAAGGCTTCCAGTCCCCGTTCCCTGGCTTCAATCATCTTCCGAATGTTGTTCTCTGGGATTCCAAGATCTTTACCCAATCGAGGAGTGATCTCGTAGGTAACGAGTGTGGGCACAAGAAAAGCCCCAGCGTCTTTAATCGCTCGTGCAGCCTCTTCATCCAGCAGGTTCCCATGCTCCAGTGTTCGAACCCCTGCTGCGGTGCAGTTTAGAATACTCCGGCTAGAATAGACATGGGCCATCACATAGGTACCAACGGCCTGAGCCTCATAAACGGCAGCCTTCAATTCTTCAATACTATACTGGGAGGTATCGATTTCGTCACTGGGAGACATGGCTCCTCCCCCTGCCATCACCTTGAGATGGTCCACCCCTGAGCGAAGTTGTTCTCGAGCGGCTCGACGAACTTCATCAACCCCATCGCAGACCCTTGTCGCAATGCCTGCCAGGTCTTCCAAAGGAGAAAACGTCTCTGTAGGCAAACGGGAATCTCCATGTCCACCGGTTTGCGAAAGGGGATATCCAGCTACAAATAATCTTGGCCCCTGAATGTATCCTTGTCGCACGGCTTCACGAAACCCTGGATCTGCTCCACCTCCATCCCGCGCAGTGGTAAATCCTTGATCCAAAGTTTCTTTTATTACCTTCAGTGATCGAATGACCAGCATGGAGGTGTAGTTGCGTCTCTGCTGTTCCATGATATTGGCCTCAACAGCACCCACGTGGATATGAACATCGATGAGACCAGGTAACAAGGTCTGGTGGCGGCAATCAATGACTTTTGCATCAGAGGGAATCCCTCCCGGGAGTCCCGGCAGAATTTCCTTAATTCGTTCTCCTTCGACAATGACAGAACCGTTTGGCAGCGGGGCATTGCCCGTCCCATCAATGATCGTTGCATTTTTCAAGACAAGTGTATTCATATGATGACTCCTTTATGAATGAGATTTGATAATTTACGACCATAATATTTTTCTCAGCTTTCGCTTTAAGAAACTGCAAAACTAGAAAGGATATTGTGAAGCTCCCCGCCCATATAAGGGCGGGGCTTCCCGGTAATGCAGCATCATTTATATTATGCTCCTTGACCCCGCCTATCCCGCCAAAGGCGGGACGGGGCACTTGCCGGTCAAGAAAATACCTTTATCCCTTGATCAGGGGAGGTCTTATAAGCAATGGGTAGCTCTGGGCCTTCTTCTCTGCTACAAGTTGACTAAACGCATCATCGCTTCTGACTGTCGTAAACCGCTTACTGCCCCTGGTGGCATTGCCGACTCAATATCAGACAAGTCGATTTCCGTAAGTACTACATCAAGCGCGGCGATATTTTCTTCTAAATGATTGCGGCACGTGGTCCCTGGAATCGGCACAATATCTTTACCTTGCGCCAATACCCAGGCAAGGGCCAACTGCCCAGCCGTTACCCCTTTCTGGCCAGCCATCTTTCCTACCCGCTCGACTAGTTCCAGATTTTTCGCAAAGTTCTCCCCTTGAAAACGCGGCAAATTGCGGCGAAAGTCATTCGGCGCCAAATCCTCGTACCGTCTAATCCGCCCCGTCAAAAAGCCACGTCCAAGTGGACTGTATGGCACAAAACCAATCCCTAATTCCCGGAGCGTCGGCATGATCTCAGCTTCAGGATCACGGCTCCACAGAGAGTATTCCGTCTGTAACGCAGTAATCGGATGTATTTGATGTGCACGTCGGATCGTTCGCGGCCCAGCTTCTGACAAACCCAGATACCGTACTTTGCCGGCTCGCACCAGTTCTGCCATCGCCCCAACCGTCTCTTCTATAGGTACGGTAGGATCCACACGGTGCTGATAGTACAAGTCAATATGATCCACTCCCAATCGGCGAAGCGAGGCATCACATGCCGTCTTCACATATTCTGGTCGCCCATTTACCCCACGATAGGTGGGATCACCACTGCGTAGCATACCAAATTTGGCCGCTAGAACCACCTTATCACGTCGGTCACGAATGGCTTTACCAACCAGTTCTTCATTCTTAAATGGTCCATAAACATCCGCGGTGTCGAGAAAGTTAATACCCAGCTCCAGAGCGTGATGAATAGTATCAATAGACTCTTTTTCATCGGCCGTTCCATAAAACTCCGACATTCCCATACAGCCAAGACCGATAGCTGAAACTACCAATCCCTGTTTCCCTAATTGGCGTTGTTCCATTTTTTCTCCATCGCCTATTTGATATCACCGGTTAGTTTTTGGACCAGGGAGAAGTCACCCAACATTAATCTCTATATTTATTCTCCGAATGGTTATATTGCATATTCGGTTATCCCACCTGTTAAAATATACTGTAATTCCTTCATACATTGAAAATATGAACCCGTGGTAGATCTGAAATCATCACTAATATTCTTATGGCATCAGTGAAGAAACTGAAAGCTCAAAGGAACTTTTGTTGAGATTTATACTCGTAATATTGCACTTCATTATTGAACTGGCGATATTTAAGAAACTCAACCATTCAATGATTGATCTAATAAATCCCAAAGACTTAACACCTCAATGTCTTCACCGATTTGATTAAGCAGTCTTAATGCTCCCCGCATTAATGTGGTTTCACAAGTTGGACAGACCGTTATGATCGTATCTACACCCACATCAATAGCATCTCGTAACCGGTTCTTAGAAATCT
>Ga0315291_10012740_pt1 | contig 10205 bp, 14 predicted proteins | sample YL17G12_20_MG_FD_203070 | JGI IMG/M metagenome (GOLD analysis project Ga0315291, IMG submission 203070) | Sediment microbial communities from Yellowstone Lake, YNP, Wyoming, USA - YL17G12_20 | ecosystem: Environmental > Aquatic > Freshwater > Lake > Sediment | place: USA: Wyoming | collected...
GCGCCTGAAATTAATCCGGGCATCTTAATGTTACCAGTAATAGATCTTGACTTAGCGTTAGAAAATCGGGTAGAATCAGTTTTATCTAAATCTGTTATTGGGGGTCATGATGTACCCAGGCACGCCCATAAATTTAAATATTTTCCTTGACAAATCTAAAATTTCTGCTATAAATATTAATTAAACTTTAGTTTTAAGAAAAGGAATTAATAAACTGAATGGCAAGATTAATAGGTGTTGACTTACCGGATAAAAAACAAGTCGCTTATGCTCTACCCCATATTTATGGTATTGGGCAAAGTAATGCAAAAAAGATATTAGATGCTGTCGGCGTCTCGCATACTAAGAAAGTTGCAGAACTTACTGATGAAGAATTAGCTAAAATTCGTAAAGAAATCGAAACTAATTACAAAATCGAAGGTATTTTGCGGGCAGAAATTTCGTCCAACATCAAACGTTTTATCGAAATCGGCTCATATCGTGGGACCAGGCATCGCAAAGGTTTACCGGTTCGTGGTCAAAGAACCCGAACCAATGCCCGAACCCGCAAAGGACCCCGTAAGAGCACCGCAGTGATAAAGGTCCGCGAAGTGCCGAAACCCAAGTAAGGATAGGAGATAAATAGTGGCAAAAAAGACAATTAAAAAGAAAGTTGCTCAAATTGGCGTTGCCCACGTCTATTCAACCTTCAATAATACAATTATTACGATTACTGACATCCAAGGAAACGTGTTATGCTGGTCGTCCGCAGGCAGAATTGGCTTTAAGGGTGCTAAAAAAGGTACCCCCTTTGCTGCCCAGCAGTCTTCTGAAGCATGTGGACGCGAAGCGGTTTCTTTAGGCATTCAAAAGGTTGAGGTGCAGGTTAAAGGACCCGGTCCGGGTCGGGAAGCGGCAATCCGTTCGTTGCAAAATGCTGGTTTAAAAATAACTTCGATACGAGATATTACCCCAATTCCTCATAATGGATGTCGTCCGCCTAAACCAAGAAGAGTCTAAATCATAAAACTGTTGACAAAATCGTGTTTTTTTATTATAGTTTAAATTAATTTATGGCAAGATATATCGGACCAAAATGTAAAAAGTGCCGTGGCATGGGCGAGAAACTATTCCTTAAAGGTGAAAAATGTTTCACCGATGCCTGTGTGCTACCAAAACGGTCATCAAGAGAAACGGTACGCGGGAAAAAACTTTCGCACTATTCATTGCAATTGAAAGAAAAACAGAAGCTAAAGGCAATTTATGGCTTGTTAGAAAATCAATTCCATTTAACGTTTGAACGGGCTCGCAAGAAAAACCCGGCGGAACAGCTTTTAGTTCACTTAGAACGGCGGCTCGATAATACAATATACCGACTTGGATTTGCTGATTCCCGACCTCAGGCTCGTGTAATCATACGCCATGGTCATGTTTTGGTCAATGATAAAAAGGTCAATGTACCATCCTATGAAATAAGCCCAAATGAACGTATTCAAATAAAAGATGAAAAAGGTAAGGGTTTAGTCAAAAAGATTCTTACCGATAAAGAACCAACCCCGGTCGATTGGCTGGCATTAGATAAAGATAATATGATAGGAACGGTGATAAGGTGTCCAACCCGTGAAGATGTAAAGGATATTCCAGTCAATACCCAATTAATTGTTGAGTTGTATTCAAAATAGCATATGAAATTAACACCAATTTTATTACCTGAGAGTTCCGTTGTCGATAAAGAAACTCTCACTAATAGTTATGGGCGATTTACGATCGAGCCTTTAGAAAAAGGCTGGGGCCATACTATTGGGAACTCAATTCGTCGTGCCTTGCTTTCATCAATTCAGGGAGCCGCAATTACCCAGGTCCGGATTGATAATGTCCTTCATGAATTTTCGACAATCTCCGGAGTTTTAGAAGATATCACTCAAATTGTCTTAAATATAAAGAAAATAAGACTAAGGTTAGATTCGGAAACACCTAAACTTTGTTATCTTCATGCCAAAGGTGCCGAAGAATTTAAAGCGAGACACTTAACGGTTCCCCCGGAAATAACAATTAGTAATCCTGAACAAGCTATTTTAACCATTACGGAAACTAACCGTAGCGTCAATATCGAAATGCGAGTCGAAAATGGACGTGGTTATCTGCCGGCAGAACGCATGGAAAAAAAGAGTGGTTTTCCCGAAGGGACAATCTTCTTAGATGCGTTCTTTTCTCCAGTTAAGAAAGTTAATTTCACGGTCGAGAACGCCCGAGTTGCTGACCGTGCTGATTATGAAAAGATAATAGTAGAAATTTGGACCGATGGTACAGTTTTACCAGAAGAATGCCTAATTCAAAGTGCGACCGTTCTGAAAAATCATATGGCCGCTCTGATTCCTCAAGAAAAAGAACCTGAGTTTGTCACGGCGGAAAGATATGACCAGCAACGTGCCCGTCTCCGTGAACTTTTAGTTCTGGATATTAATGAACTTGAACTTTCGAACCGGGCTCTTAATTGCTTGAAGAATGGCAAATCAAAACATACCGGCGAAAAATTGAACATCCAGACGGTCGGTGATTTAGTAAGCCGAACCGAACGGGAAATGCTTGATATCGAAAATTTCGGGAGAAAAACCTTAGAGGAAGTCCGCAAGATTTTAGAAGACCGAGGATTAAGCTTTGGTATGGATGTAATAAGCATTCTTAAAAAGGATTAACCTTGAGGCACTCAAAAACCACCAAAAAATTAGGACGCACTAAATCCCATCGAGACGCAATGATTAAAAACATGGTTCGCTCTTTATTTATTCACGAGCGGATTAAAACAACTATTGCTAAAGCGAAATTAGTACGACGACATGCTGAGCGGTTATTAAGTTTTGCTAAAGATAATTCTGTAGCATCCCAGCGAATAATTTTTCGCGCATTGCAGGATCGAACTTTAGTTAAAAATCTTTGCACTGAAATTGCACCTCGATTTGAAAAATATGCTGGTGGTTGTACAAGAATATTAAAATTAGGAACTCGTCCCGGTGACAGTGCTGAGGTCGTTCTTTTAGAATTAGTTATTAAAAAAGCAAAAACCACAGAAAAAAAACATAAATCTTCTCCCAAAAAAGAACAAGAGAAAAAATAGTGTCATCTTCCGATGATAAGATTTCTCGCTAAATCAAAAATTCAAAGAGTACGTATTACCGATAAAAATCTTTACTACGAGGGAAGTATTACCATTGATGAAAAATTAATGCAGAAAGCTGATATTTTAGAAGGTGAAATGGTGCAGGTTATTAATATTAATAATGGCGCCCGGTTTGAAACTTACGCAATGAAAGGTGCTCGGAACAGCGGTACAATCTGTTTGAATGGCGGGACCGCAAGATTAGGTGAGCTCGGCGATGAACTAATTATAATAACCTACGCAGGATTAGAAACAACCCGAGCAAAGAAACATAAAATTAAAAAAGTATTTGTAGACAAAGAGAACCATATCATTAAATGACCGGAATAATTCTTGCTGCCGGTAAAAGCAAACGAATGGGTCTTCCCCATTCCAAGGTACTCTTACCTTTGAATGGTCGTCCGGTTTTGGCATGGACAATTGACCTTGCTCGTAAAGCCAATCTTAATCCGATCATAGTAGTAATTTCACCCAGCGGAAAAGAAATCAAAGAAAAACTATCGGGCGATGGTATTAAATTTGTCATCCAGCCGGAAGCAAAAGGAACTGCTGATGCGGTGCGTGTTTGTGACTCTCTCTTATCAAGTAATGATGACATCTTTATTCTCTATGGAGATATACCGCTGTTAAAATCATCGACCGTTAAACAATTAATCGATACTTTCTACAGAGAAAAAGCCGATGTTTCATTACTGACCGCTCGGTTAGATGACCCGGTCGCGTACGGAAGGATTATTCGAAATAAAAAAAATGAAATCATTGCAATTACAGAATACCGAGATGCCAGCGAGAAGGTTAGAAAAATAAACGAAATTAATACGGGTGTTTATGTTTTTCGCTATTCGAAGCTAAAACCAATTTTAAAATCCTTACAACCGAGCCCAATAAATGGTGAATATTATTTAACCACTGCTTTGACTGAAATAATCAACCAGGGCGGTAAAATTACCTCAGTCATGACAAAAACACAAAATGAAAGCCTTGGTATAAATACACCGGAAGATTGGAAAAAAGTATGCGAAGTTTTTGTAACGGAGTCAAATTAATGAAACATTTATTAATAATAATTTTAATGATTACCGTACTTGCAGTTGCCGGATTTGTTACAATAAAATATGTCAAGTTATTTAAGCACATGCCTCATCCCCTGCTCAACCGTAGCTCAGTGCGAATTGAAATCATCAATTGTTCAGGTATTGATAAAGCTGGCAGTCGTACACAAGAATTTCTCCGTTCAGTTGGTTTTGATGTCTATGATGTTCAATCCGGTAAAAGGATGATCGATAAAACAACAATTATTGAACGAGTTAATCCAGAACTTAAAAATGCACTGTCGGTTAAGGAATCAATGGTCTACGAAAAACCACGACTGTTGCCGATACCGATAATGATTAAAAAAATCTATCCGGAAGTACAAAAAGATATCGATTCGTTACTGTACTTGGAAGTTACCATTGTACTAGGCAAGGACTGCGAAAAATTCCTGCCTAAACCAAAATTAATCTATTAATGGCAGTCACTAAAAAAAATCTACAGACTATTGCCGACATTGTTTTTGAAAAAAAGGGCGCTGACGTTCTACTAATGGACCTTCGCCGACGCTCTCCTATTACCGATTATTTTATTTGTCTCACTGCGCAATCACCACCTCACGCACAAGCGATTTCCAACGAAATCGAACTAAGATTAAAAAAACAAAATGTTCGACCACACCATATCGAAGGATTTACTAATGGACAATGGATAATTTTAGATTACTTTGATTTTGTTGTTCACATCTTTCTCAACGAAATCAGACAGTTTTATGGTTTAGAACGACTCTGGGGTGATGCTCCACAAAGGAGATTCGTTGATCAGCCAACTGATAAGTGATATAATAAAAAATCATATCACTGACATTCCGAGACATCATGAAATTTCTTTTATCAACGATCCAAAATTAGGTGACTACTCTTCAAATGTTGCGTTTCTCTTAGCAAAAGCACAAAATAGTTTGCCCCTTGATATTGCAAATGCACTGGCTACAAAACTTACTAAACATAAAGAATTTTCGTCAGTCAGTGTTGCGGGGAAAGGGTTTATAAATTTTAACCTATCGGATAAGTTATTGTTCACTGAAGTTGGAGAATCGCTTAAAGAAAACTTCGGTAAGGTTAATATTGGTAATAGAAAAAAGATCCTCGTTGAATTCATTTCAGCAAATCCCACTGGACCATTAAATGTTGTCCAGGCACGCGCCGGAACTTTTGGCAATGCTTTGGTTAATCTTTTACGGTTTGCTAATTATGATACAATTGCCGAATATTACATTAATAACACCGGCACACAGATTGATTTGCTCTACGAATCATTTTTAGCGCGTGTCAATGAACTAAAAGGTAAGCCAGCCGCAATTCCTGAAGGTGGTTATAATGGTAGTTATCTAATTGATCTGGCAAAGAAAATCTTAGAAAGTAACTTACCTGAAAATGAATGGCGAAATCACCTCCTACAAACGATAATTTCGATGCAGAAAGATTCGATAGCTAAACTTGCTATTCATTTCGATAATTTTGCTGAAGAAAGCACCTTCATTCCACGACGTGAGTTAGTTCTAAAGAAACTAAAAGATCTTACCTATCAAAAAGAAGATGCCATCTGGTTTAAATCTTCAGATTATGGCGATTCAGAAGACAGAGTATTTATCACTGCGACTGGTCGCCCAACATATTTTCTTTCAGACCTTGCTTATCATTGGGATAAGTTCGATCGTGGATTTGAAACATTAATAAATATCTGGGGACCTGACCATCACGGTTATATTGCCAGAATGAAAGGTGGTATATCCGCGCTCGGATTTGACCGTGAGCAACTCATTATTATTATTGCTCAACAAGTATCTTTATTAAGAAACAAAGAAAAAATTGTTATGTCAAAACGCGCTGGGGAATTTGTTACGCTTGATGACGTAATGAATGAAATCGGACCTGACGCGCTAAAGTTTTTCTTGTTAATGCGTCGAGCATCTCAGCACTTGGAATTTGACTTAGCATTGGCAAGAAAAACTGCTCAGGAAAATCCGGTCTACTATGTTCAATATGCTTATGCTCGAATTAATAGTATTTTAAAACATGCTCAAGAACAAAACATAAAAACTTCAAATCAACCTGATTTAATATTACTTAATACTCCTCAGGAAAGAAGTTTAATCAATATAATAATACATTACCCTGATGTCATTGTAACGTGCGCCAAAAATTATGAACCCCACCATCTGATTTATTATTTACTCCAATTGGCAAATAGCTTCCATAAATTTTATGAGAGCGTCCGTGTTGTAACCGATGATGAAAAACTATCCCAAGCGCGTATTTTCCTTTGCCGGGCAGTACATCGGGTCCTGCAAGAAACTTTATCTATCATCGGTGTTTCTAAACCGGAAAAAATGTAATATCAACTATTGAAATTTTTTAAAATATATATTAGAATCTTGTAAATGGATTCTTTAATCTTCATGACAAAGATTAAGAAAGGGGGTCGCATTTGAATTTAAGTTCTTTGTTAAAACCAGAACGTATTAATTTAAATTTAAAAACAAAAAGGAAACATGACGCCTTAGAAGAATTAATAAGTTTGATAAAAACGGGGAGCGAAGCAGAACTTTTACGGGAAACATTGTTAACACGTGAAGAATTAGGTTCAACCGGTATCGGTAAGGGCGTTGGCATACCACATTGTCGTTCATTACTGATCGACAAATTGGAGATTGCGGTTGGCCGATCCAAACATGGCATTGATTTTAATGCCATTGATAAAAAACCTGTTAACCTGATGTTTTTAATTGTTGCACCGCCGCAGGACCCAGGCAACCAATATCTAATCACTTTAGGGCACGTAGCAATGATCTGCCAGGAGTTAATTAAAAAGAAAAAGATATTCGACCCACAGACACCCGAAGAATTTATCGCTTTAATAAAATCATTGGAAGAAAAGACATAATTAAAATCAAAGCATGATTTCAAAATCATTAAAAAAACAAATCAACCTTCTACGTACTTTAGAAGAGCTCGACTTGATTTTTAAGGATATGACATCCCCGGATTACAAAAAAATTGGGTTCAAAACACCTAAGGTGACTTTAGATTTTTTAAAGACTGCTGAAAAAGAACGCGCTAATATTGCAAAACAAATCGATCCGCCGCTACTTGCCAATTATGACCGAATCATGAAGCGATATGGTGGTCGGGTAGTTGTACAAGTTATCGATGGTTTCTGTGGTGGGTGTTATATAAAATTGCCATCCGAATACATTTCGCGTTGTGCTACAGAAATTACTCACTGTCCGAATTGCGCACGTTTCCTATACTGGGTTAAGTAATGTAGTTGATTCCTCATTTGTAAATGAATCTTAAAAAGATAGCATTTCTGGTAATAATAAGTCTGATTATCATTTCATCTTGTTTTAAAAAACCGCACTGGGAAACGAATATCACAATTCCTTTGGTTTCTAAATCGTATCCGATTATCGATCGTCTTGATACTAGTTATTTTAGAATAAACGCCGATTCCTCAATCAACTTCTTTATAAACGATAGACTAGATACCGTTAAATTACTCGATTCGATTCATATTGAGGATTACTCTGACTCGTCACAAACAGCACTTTCTAATTTTTTGTTCACCAATCTTGCATCGTCTGCAATTAATTTAACCGCAGAACATTTATCTGGTTTGAATTTACCTGAAACAACACTTCTCATACCAATTCCTCCGTTCACGCATATAATTGAAGAAACATTATCGATCCATAATATCCAATCTGCGACAATAAACCGTGCAGCACTACACCTAATAGTAAATAATTTTTCTCGTCTGACTTTTGATTCGTTAAAATGCTATTTATCAGATTTCGAAACAATCTGCGTGCCAGCGCTCGATTCTTTATCAGCTATCGAACTTTACCGACTGGTTGAGGATATCGCAATCGACAGTCTGATTCCATTTCGCATCTTTTTATCTTCTAGCGGCACAGGTTCAGAATCAATTTTAATTTCAACGTATGATTCTATGAAATTTACCGTTGTTTTCGACTCAGTTCGTATAAATTCTGGATGTTTTCATCCAAACCAACCTAGGCACATCCGTAGCTTCAAAGAAAGAATGTATGCCTTACCGTTGAATTATCAAATTAGGATTAGCGATTTGGTATGCGATTCTGGGCTACTATCAATTAATATTAACAATAACTTTCCGATTTCTTGTGAAATCCAATTAACAATTCCTGAGTTATTTTTTGATACTTCATTACCGTTAATTGCATTCGATTCCATAAGTTATTTTGTTGACTTGACTAATCGAATTTATCACAACACTTCACTAGAATCGACCCAATTGACTCTACGGTCACTTGTCGAATTTGACTTAGACACGACATATATTAGCTTTACCCCAGAAAACGCCATGCTGGTTCGCTACCAATTAACTGGAATTCAAATTGAGTCGATTGCAGGGACAATTATTGATACGATTACTCAAGCATTTTCAGCCGACACTGTGGACATAAGTATTCCTAATTTCTTAAACCGTGCTCAAGCAGTTCATGCTTATGCGATTCTTAATATTACTAATGCGGTGGCGTTCCCAATGAATTTGGTACTAAACATTACGGCAAAGAACACATCTGGTGATAGTACTTCAATCGACACAATTTTTTCAATAACTCCTGGCACACCAACTAACCCTCAAGTATCTACTCTAGTGATGAACTGTACTCAACTTTTCAATATCCATCCTGATTTTGCCATATTGAATGCCGAAATTTCTTCATTTGGTAACGGGTGGATGAATGGGTCATCTTATAACACTGCTGATTACGTTATTACAAGCCCGCTGCAAGTCGTTTTAAGAGCAGACACGATTACTTATGACCCGGATACAATTAAAATCAGTGAGGATGCTAGAAATACAATTCGAAACAATATAAACTCGGGTATATTTTTCGCTCATATTCAGAACCATTTACCAGCAAATTTATCTGGAAAACTAATTTTAGAAAATCTCCAATTTGACACGGTCCAGATTGCACTTACAATACCAAGTGGAATTGTCAATGATACTGGTCTTGTCATAACGCCTGCTGATACTAATTTAACAATTACATTAAGCCAACAGAAAGTAGAAGATATCTTTACTGATTCCCTCTTAAAAGTTTACTTAACTTTGTATATTCCCGACACTGACACAATAACGATTACTGGATACGACTACCTTAAAATTGTTAATTCCTATGCTAAAATTCAAACTGCCCTGCCGCCAAAATAAAAAGAAAGTAAACATGAAGACTAAATCATTACTTCTTTTATTATTAATAATTAGTTGTTCTTACACCTCGCCAAAATATTTTATCTCAAATCCTGCTTCGATTAATCTTAGCAACCAACCCAAGATCTGCATACGGTATCTAACTATCAATACAAGTATTGCTAATAACTCTCTTAATTTTTCTTCATACAATAACAACTTTAACATCGACCCGGACTGGGACAGCATTCAGAAAATGCAGATACTGAATTCTATCCCTGATTTAGGTTTTACACTTAGCACAGATGCTTTTGCTGCACCAGTGGAATTCTATTCGCGATTGTTTAACGTTTCGATTTATGGTCGAAGTTATGGCTCGGGTAATTTACCAAAAGACCTATTTGACTTAGCATTATTCGGTAATGATGTAAATCGTCAATATAATCTTGTTGGCACTCAGGTTAACACTATTAATTATGCTGGTTGTGCAATCGGCAGTTCTTATCCAGTTATCAAGTCAACTGAAGATTATGATGTTTCGAATATCTGGTCAATAAAACAATTAAATGTTGGGGCGCGCTTCCATTATCAAAAAGGTATTTTTGTGACACAGACGGATAGTTCTTTTGGGTTTATTTTCACAACACCGAATGCTTTCCTTGCGGGCGTGCCTGGGTACATCATGACCCCCAACAACAGATTTAGATAAAACTGATTCTACCCGATTTTCTAACGCTAAGTCAAGATCTATTACCGGTAACATTAAGATGCCCGGATTAATTTCAGGCGC
>Ga0315291_10012743_pt1 | contig 10204 bp, 7 predicted proteins | sample YL17G12_20_MG_FD_203070 | JGI IMG/M metagenome (GOLD analysis project Ga0315291, IMG submission 203070) | Sediment microbial communities from Yellowstone Lake, YNP, Wyoming, USA - YL17G12_20 | ecosystem: Environmental > Aquatic > Freshwater > Lake > Sediment | place: USA: Wyoming | collected...
TGGTTACCAGCCTATGTGTTGGATGCCCTGACGGATGACGAAACGAACCAGGTGGCTGAACACCTGGCAGGGTGCCAAACCTGTCAGGCGGAATTAGTGCGCATCCAGCAGGTTACGGATGAAATACCCCTGGCTTTGGCGCAGACCACCCCTCCACCTGACGTCAAAGTAAAATTAATGAAGGCTATTCACACACGTCAGATGAACCTTTCAACCTCCAGCCAACCGACATCTCTTCGGCAGAGACTGGCAGGTCTACTGCGAACGCGCCTGCCTGCTTTGGGATTAGCCATCATTGTAGTGATGGTGCTAGGTAATTTGTTGCTGTTGCGCCAGCTTAATTTAAATAATCAACAAGCCAGCACACCCATGCGGGTGTTTGCTCTGGCGAACACTCAAAATTCTCCGGGTGCGGTGGGTACGCTGATCATGGACCCGAATGGCAAGTATGGTACCCTGGTGGTGGATAACCTTGCTACCCTGGATTCTGGCAAGCAGTACCAGGTTTGGCTGATTAAAGGTGCCGTTCATACCAGCGGGGGTGTGTTCTCGGTTAATCCAGATGGCTATGGCTCTCTGGAAATTCTGGCTCCTCAACCGCTTATACAGTTCGATTCGATCGGCATCACCATTGAACCCGTAGGGGGTAGACCAAGCCCGACCGGTGCCAAAGTTATGGGTGGTGAGCTATCCCACTAGCAAAAATATTGCGGAGATTTTCTCCGCAGTATTTTTTTTATCTGTAATACATCCAAAATTTATCATATTGCGTATATTTATCTAGATGTACGAAATCCAATAGGAGGAAATAATATGCGCAACCAATTTATATCCAATAAAATAATGAAGCCAGCAATGCTGATCAGCGTTCTGGCAACCATGTCAATGATCCTGGCAGCTTGTATGTCAGCTGCAACTCCCGCAACAACCCCTTCAGTAACCCAACCAGCTGCCACACAGTCGGTATCATCTGCATCCACAGTAACTATCGATGTGGCCAGTGACCCAACCCTGGGAAAGTTCCTGGTGGATAGTAAAGGGATGACCCTGTATGTTTTCACCAAAGATGGGCTTGACCAAAGCAACTGTGATGCTAAGTGCATGGCAAATTGGCCACCTCTGGTGACCTCAGGCACAGCGAAGGTCGGCTCGGGTGTCGATGCTTCGTTAATCGGTACAGCTACGCTTGCTGATGGCGCTAAGATTGTCACCTACGACCATATGCCGTTATACAATTTCATCAAAGATACCAAGCCAGGCCAAATATCTGGTGAGGGCGTTGGCAGCGTCTGGTTCGTTGTCTCTCCGGCCGGTAAGCCGGTTGAAACCCCAAGCTCAGCCACTCCAACCGCTGCACCTGTGGTGACAATGACTGAATCCACCATTAATGTTGCCTCAGATCCAACGCTTGGCCAGATCCTGGTGGATGGCAAGGGAATGACCCTGTATGTTTTCACCAAAGATGGGCTTGACCAAAGCAACTGCAATGCCAGCTGCATGGCCAATTGGCCGCCTCTGCTGACCCAGGGCAAACCTATCTTGGGTCCAGGTGTTGATGCATCACTGGTCAGTTCAGCTATGCTGGCGGATGGCACCAAAATCGTCACCTACAACCACATGCCGTTATACTCCTTTATCAAAGATACCAAGGCTGGAGATACAGCTGGGCAGGGTGTAGGCAGTGTATGGTTTGTAATCTCTCCAGATGGAAAAATCATCGGTAAGTAACATCTAAATGAATGATCTGCACAGATGCAAGATCGAAGATCGCTCTACATAATAAGTGAATGTCTAATATCAATCAGCCTCCCGAGGCTTGGAAACCCCGGGAGGCTGACTTTTTTAACCTGATACTGATATCACATCTCAAAGATAATTCAATGTTGGTTCTGGTGAGTTGTAAACGTCTCCAATAAGTGCTACTCTGTTGTAGTTACCTTGCTGACATGCACAAATCGCCCCGCTTCGATTCCCAAGATTTCTGCCAATGCCAGGCTAAGCATTTGAGCGGGAAGGATCTCCAAGATGGGCAATGCTGGGAGCGGGCAAATTGGCAGGCGGAACGGTGCCAGACCTTCTCCCATGCTGACTGGTTCAGCCAGCCCACCGGCAACCAGAATATCCTGAGCTAATTTGGCGTTTAGCTTTGATGTTTTATCAGCTCCGAGATATACCAACGTGAAGGTGTGAGGTGAAATGAGCTCGAGCGGACCATGGCGGAAGGCGGCACTGTTCATACCCTCTGCGCCAAAACGGGCGGCTTCCTTGATGACTAACGCCCCCGTGCAAGCTGCCGCCAGCGAATTGCCCCTTCCGAGCAGGAATAACTGTTGCACACCAGCTAATCTCTGACTGAGTATCTCCACATAAGCGTGCCACCCCGACAAGTACTCAGCCACGTTGTGTGGCACGCCAGTGAGAGCTGGGAATTGCGTCCGCTCACCCAAGAGCTGGTCACCCAGCCAGGTTAGGGCTGCCAGGGTAGAGATATACGTCTTACAGGAGACTGTGGCTTCCTGCCCGGCGTAGGTCAGGATTGTTTGGCTGGCTTGATCAGCCAGGGCGCTCCCGGGTGTGTTGGTTACGCCGATCAGGGTCACTCGGTTGTGGGTGAGCTCAAGCAGCTGCACTACCTCAGCGCTCTGACCCGACTGTGAGACCGCCACGATTAAGTTGGCCGGATCGATAAGCTCGCGGGCATAATGGATCAGTTCTGCCGTCTCCAGCCGGATGACCCCCATTGGTAATGCGAACAGACGAAGCTGCAGCGGGTACAGCCCATGATAGGACGAGCCCATGCCAGTAAGAATCACTCGCTGGTATTTGCCCGATTTTAGCTGATTGAATATGGTGGTGAGGGGAGGGGTGGTGCTCAAGCCATCGAGGGTAGCTTGTAAGGCAGACGGTTGGTCGAGTAGATCATTCAGGTAGGAAGTGGTCATAATGTTGGCTGCGATATGAATAAGGAGTAATTTCTATTGGTGGCACCATAAATAATGGTCAGGACGTGGCATAGCGGCTAAGCCACACTCTGGCTGCACCCACCAATCCACTTTGAACACCCAAGGCAGCGGGAACAATCCGTACTTTCTCGTGCGGTACCAGCCCGCAATTGCTTTGAATGGTGGTTTCGATCTCGTCCTTGAACAGTGGATAAGCTTGCATCAAGCCTCCACCCAGAGCAATGCACTCGGGGACGTAAAGCGTGACCAAGTTCGCCAAACCGATGGCAAGATAGCGAGCGGTGCGCTGGACTGCAGCCAGGGCATAAGGCTCTCTCTGTTCAGCCAGCTTACAAATTTCCCGCGCGGATAGAGTGCGGGCGCGTGGGTGCTGCGCTTGTGCCCAGCGTTCCAGGGCTGGTCCGCTGGACAGACTTTCCCAGCAGCCATGGGCTCCACAAAAACACAGTGGTCCGATGGGATCAATGATGTGATGACCAATCTCCGGGTGAGCAGAGCTCACACCACGGTATAGCTGCCCATTTAGCACCAAACCAGCCCCGATGCCTGTGCCGACGGTGACCAGCAGGAAGTTTCGTGTGTCTCTCCCCGCCCCCCAGGCCCACTCACCAAGCGCTGCAGCATCTGCGTCATTCTCGATAGCCACACTAACTCCCAGACGGGCTGAAAGGATTTGAACCAGGTTAACCCCCTCCCAACCGGGCATGAATTCCACTTTGCCGATCGTACCAAGCTCGGGGAAGACCGGACCTGTACACCCGATGCCTACCCCTGAAAGTGTCCCGCCGGCTTCCCGAGCGGTGTGACGTAACATATCGATCATGCGCTGGACGGCATCATCCAGCCCAGAGGCAGGATCGGTGGAGCAAGACATGGACGCCAAGACATGACCATCTTCATCCACCATGCCAGCCGCGATCTTGGTTCCGCCGATGTCGAGAGCGCCGATCATTCTTTGAGCGCTCCCGCGGTCATACCCTCGATGAACTGCCTCTGCATGAATAGGAAGACAATAATCATCGGTAGAGCGGTTAACACGGTGCCGGCCATGATCTGAGCTACGTTGGAGGTGTTCTTCATTTGCAGCTGCGCCAATCCAACGGGAAGGGTGAATAACTTTTCAGAATTTGTGACGATGCGTGGCCAGAGGAAATCATTCCAGGTGCCCATAAAAGTGAAAATGATCAGCGTTGCGATGCCCGGTAACGCCAAAGGCAGAACCACACGTCGAAAGACACCGAACTCGTTGCAGCCGTCGATTCGAGCCGCATCCAGCAGCTCACCTGGAATGGTCATCATGAACTGGCGCATCAAGAAGATGCCGAAGATGCTGGTCAGGTTAGGGACGATGAGCGCCAGGTAGGTATCAATCCAATGCAGCGAAGCCATGATCTTATACAGCGGGATCAGATTCACCTGGAAGGGTACCATCAGCGCTAACAGCATAACGAAGAAGATGCGGTCACGCCCAGGGAAAGTGAGCTTGGCGAAAGCATAAGCTGCCAGTGTGTCGAAGAACACATGACCCAGGGTAGTGACGACCGCTACGATGACACTATTGGCGAAATAGCGTAAAAAGGGGATACGCGTGAGCACGTGGATGTAATTCGCCCAGGTGAGCGGGTTTGGCAACCATTGCGGGGGGTTGCTAAAGACGAACTGCTCTAGCTTGAGCGAGGTGCCCAATGACCAGTAGAAAGGGATGATCATTAAGATCGATGTAACAATCAATAAGGCGTAGAGCATCAAGCGACCGAAGGAATAGCGAAGGTTCTTGGCATGGACGGTCATATAGCACCTCCTAAGCCCGCTCGCGCGAGAAGCGCATCTGGAGATAGGAGAACACCACCAGGACGGCAAATAGGATATAGGCGATCGCAGAAGCATAACCCAGGCGGAGGTCTTGGAACTTGGTGAACAGGTAATGCACAATGGTGGAGGTGCTATAAACCGGTCCACCAGCCGTCATCACGAATACTTGATCGAACACTTGATAGCTGCCAATGATGCCGATGATATATACGAACACGATTACAGGTCTCAATGATGGCAAAGTGATATAGCGGAACTGCGCCCATGCTCCGGCACCGTCCATCATGGCAGCTTCATAGAGCTCACGCGGGATGGATTGCAACGCTGCCAGGAAGATCACCGTCTCGAAACCAAAGCCCTGCCACACACTGGCAATGACGATGGATACCAGGGAGTAATGCGGATCGGATAGCCAGCCGATTTTGGACAGACCGATATTTTGCAGGATGGTGTTGAATAAGCCGTTGCGGTTGTATAACATCACCCAGATGGTGGCAACCACCACCAGGGAGGTCATCACAGGCAAGTAATACGCCGTGCGGAACAATGAGCGGAAGCGTACGTTTTGGTTGAGCATCAGTGCTGTTATCAAACCAAGCGTAGGGCCAATGCTCATGCCCAATAGCACGAACACAGTGGTGTTGACCAGGCTCTTGATAAAGATTTTATCGCCGCTGAGGAGTTCGATATAGTTGTTCAAGCCGACGAATTTGGCTGCCTGTAAACCGCTATAATCATTCAAGCTCCACCATAATGAGACCACCATGGGGATGAATAAGAAAACGATCAGCGAGAGCGCTGGGACGGTAATAAACAGGTAAGGGATTGTATATTTCTGTACCGAGCGAGTTAGCTTGCGGGGGAGGGGAATGGCTGTCATGGAAGTCCTTTCTTAGCTCTAAGCGAACTACCAATAAGAGACCCTAAGGGTTTTATAACCCTTAGGGTCTGAACTTATAGAGATTACTTCCCCAATGCGTCTTGAGCAGTTAGAGCTGCAGCATCCAGGGCTTCTTGGACGCTCATCTCACCCAGAGCAATCTGTTGCATAGCATTGGTGAAGGCATCATCAATATCGCTCCATTGGCGTACATATGGGAACGGTATTGCGGTCTCCATGGACTTCAAGAAGATGGCGAATGCCTTCTCCCCACCAAAGTAAGGATCTTCCACATTTACCTCGGGGCTGGAAAGGGCTGCAGTCAATGCTGGGGCTGCGCCTGCCAGCTTGTACACGCCAATCTGGTTCTCCACCTGCATGGCATACTGGACGAACTCCCAGGCAGCTTCCTTTTGTGTGGAGCTGGCAGGGATTGCCAGACCGGTACCGCCCAGGTAGGAACCGGGTTGCTTGCCAAACGGGTGCAATGCCACGCGCCACTGCCCCGCCATTTCAGGAGCGGCGCTCTTCATGATGCCCATATAGTAAGGTCCATCAGAGAACATGGCGATGCGTCCATCCTTCACCCCCTGGATACGCTCGCCCTGGTCAGTGGTCCAATTGATGGCGACACCTTCCGTCAGCAGGCTGGCATCAAAGGTAATCCCGCCCACTGCTTCAGGCGAATTGAATACCACGGTCTTATTATCGGGGCTGAGCAGTGTTCCACCATTCTCATAGATCCATTGAGAGCCGTGGAAGGTGTCTGCATCGAATTCATAATAGTAAAGATCACCCTCGCGCAATGCTTTAGCCACGGTCATCAACTCGTCCCAGGTGGTGGGCACCTGTAAGCCCTTCTGCTCGAACAAGTCTGAGCGGTAGTACAGGGCATACACATCGAAGTCATACAGCGCCGCGATGATCTGATTGTTATAGGTGATGGCTTTCAAGGCACCGGGGGTGTACGCCTGGTCCCAGGCCACGTCATTGAGCATGCCTCCCGATAGCGGTTTAAGGTCAGTGAAGGCGTCCAGAGAGGCGAATTTCGGAATCCAGGTCATGTCCACCGTGACCACATCGGGGGGTGTCCCTCCGGTCAGGACCACATTGAGCTTTTCAAGCGTGGTATCCCAGTCCAGGGCTTCATACTTGATGGTGATGTTGGGATGGGCTGCCATGAATGGCTCAATGAGCGGTTTTACGGGGGTGGCTTCACCATAATAGTCCCATACAGTAATCGTCACCGGTTGAGCAGGTGCTTCGGTCGTAACGGGTACTTGCGAGGCGGCGGGTTGTGTCGTTGCCCCTCCGCAGGCGCTGAGCAACAACCCCAGGATGATCACCAGGCTGAATAAAACTTTCTTGATATACATAGCTTCTCCTTTCCTCAAATTGGATATATCGGTTAATAGATTTTATCTAGATGGTTGGTCGATTACGTCTATTGAAATTCCTCCTTTCGGCTTATAAAAACCATTCCACAACCGCTCCGCTGAATCCATCCAGCGTAATTTGCCAACCCCGGCAGTTTAGCTTTATCTCTTTGAAGCCAGATGGGGTAACCTGGCGGATTCGCTTGAGTGAAAGCTGAGTAGATACTCTGACATCCAATGCCTGAGAGTTGTGATTGGTTAAAATGGCATAACCACGTTGAGATCCAGCTAAAGCAGCCACTTCCACTATAGGATGGTCGGTGGAGAACAGGGCATCGATACCTACCCATTGGCTGAAGGCATGGTATAGCCGGTAAGTATTCCCCTGTCCTTCAAAAGCAGCTGGCTTTTGTGCCAGGTAGCATTCCAATGGGTAGGTGCAGAGCATGGTTTTACCCTTCCCATATTGGTGAATAACAAGTGCAGGCCTGCCATCCTGGTCAATGGCGATTACCTGCCCAGCTTTGATATCCAGGGTCGCCGCCCATAATTTTGGGTTGGTGCTATCAGCCTGGTATTGGAACGTTTCACCTGGCTGCAGGTCACCCATTGCAGTCACGACTTTAAGAGTGACTTCAGCGGATGGTGCATGGTCTGCCAGGCGAGCTCCAAACAAGTCCTCCATCTCTGGGATGGCGACGTCTGCACACAGGGAGGCATAAATCGACCCACCTTGCTGTACATAGGCTCTCGCGGTTTCCCAAAAACCCGTATGCACATGCACGAGGTTGTCTGAAGTGCTGGTTAATGGGGAAGGCAGGAGCAGCATGGATGTTTTCTGCCAATTTGTATATTCACGCGGGAATCCCACCTTCAACCCTGCTTGCCTGGCTAAAATCAGCGTGCTCAGCCAGGCACCCACGAGCCAGCGGTTTAACTCACCTTGCTCATGTTTATGGCCATCCATCACGGCTCCGCCATCCTGGGTGGAGACGTAGGGGATCGGGCTATTAACTTTCAAACCCAGACGAGAGAAATCACCGTGTGGTTTGGACCATTCGTGTGGGACGATTACCCCAGCTGTGGCAGGTTCAGGCTCGAGATCGGTCAAGTCCATCTGTTGGAGGATTTGGCTGAAATAGCGCAGCTCTACACCCTGCGGACGGTCCTGACGGTCCCAGGTGGTGAGCCCAAACTGGGTTTCATGAGGGGCGCGCAGATAAGGTGCTCGCTTGTAGGTTTCGGGCGCAGCATCGGTGTAGCACCACAATAGGAATCCATTGGCGCCTGCTGCAAAGGAAGAATACATGGTCGTCCGGTCAAAGGCAGCAATACGCTCGGGGGTATATTGAGCGGATGAAGCGCCAAGCTCGTGGATCATCACCGGGTGACCTGCCCCGGCTCCGAGCAGTGTCTGCAAGGTTCCACAGTAAGTGCCACGGGTAGAAAGCATTGGGTCAGGGAATAGTCCCGGCTCATAAATAGAATAAGGATGCGCTGAGAAGAAATCCACCTCGGCTGCAATGAGATCAGGTCGGAACGGACCGTGTGACAGGTCATCCATCGAGATGCCAACAACCAATGGTCTGCCAGGGTCATTCCGCCGGATAGCTCCCGCGATCAAACGTGTCCAATTGATCGCCATGGCATCAGTGGTCTGTCCGGAGACAATCCAGAATGGCGGTTCATCGGTAAGATCCCAAGCGAGGATTGCAGATTCATTTCGGTAACGCCGGGCGAGCTCTGCCGCATGATCGGTCTCAAGGCGCAGCATCTCGGGGTCAGCATGTGGGTGGCGCCCGTGCCTCCAAGGCACATCCCAATAGGCTTCACCCACCTCACCGCCAATGAATAGCGCCGGGTGCAAGTAAATCTGGTAGCGGTGCGCCATCTTAACCAGAAAATCGAGTTGAGCGAAGGCTTCAGGGTTGTAATCTCCCGGACGTGGCTCGAACCAGGCCCAAAATAAGTCGAAACGCACGGTATTGAAACCCAGGTCTCGCATCTTGGCAAAGTCAGCCTCGATGCTGGCTTTATCCCACTGCTGAGTCCACTCCAGGGCAGCCTTGGCAGGCACCCAGTGTGCCCCGATAGGGACGAAACGCCCCTTTTGGTTGGAGAAATAGGTGCCCATTAGATTTGCTGGCGCTAGTTTCATCAAGATTGCCTCTCTCAATAGTTAATATAGACTGACATGAACATCAAAACTTACCTCAAACAATCTCTGCCAGGGTAGGGAAATATGCTCCACTTTCACAGCTTTTACTACCCCCGCGTTGATAAAAAGCCGTTCCAGTTCACTGGCAGCCAAAAGCAGGCGATCCCGCACATGTTTTTCCACCATCTCAACCTTAGGTGTAGGCAGGCGTTCCATGCTGGGTTGGATGTCCAAAGATGGTAAGTCTTCCAACAAACATAGACTTCGTTCGCGTGCCTGATAAAAATAATCATCCAGGAAGCGCAGAAAGAGGAATTCATAGTGGGCGCGTGTTTGCTCCGGATCGTCTCTATTTCGTTTCGCCAATAGGTGTAACACTGCATGCGCCAAGACAGTGCCCAATGTGTTTCCAGCTGTGTTCCAGCCCGCATAAGCAGCCAGACGAGCGCTTTCCGGATGTTGCATGAGTAAATTACCCAGCACCAGGTCTGAGCCGTTAACGAAGGCCAAGTCTGCTAATGCCACTGGGCGCTTCCTACCTAGCTCGACTAATAAGGCACGCACCAGCTCCTCCGGGCTGCGTTCGGGGGTATCCATCTCACGGCGCGTGACTTGATAGGTTGGGTCTGCCTTAACCTCTTCCACGTAGAGCTGCAGGTTTGCAGGTGGATCAGGTTCCAAAGCGTGCTCTTCATTCCAGGCAAGCCATTGGAGACTGGCTTCACCCTGGGCATGGGCGGGTGCATTCAGGAAGAGTACCAGGTCAGCCTCTTCGGGAGTGGAGGCGAGCGTCCCACCCATGGGTGCCAGATGAGCCTTAACCAGCTCATGGACCGGGCGGTCCTCATAAGATGTGATCACCGATGGTGAATGGATGCAGGAGTAGCGCAGGTAGAGGCGTGGTTTGAAGCCTGCCTGTTTGCAGACTGCACTGGCCAGCAACAGGCAGCCAATCTCATCTGCTCCTGGATAGGTAATTGCGCGATCTGTCAGGTTTTTCCTGCGCAGTATAGCT
>Ga0315291_10012744_pt1 | contig 10204 bp, 9 predicted proteins | sample YL17G12_20_MG_FD_203070 | JGI IMG/M metagenome (GOLD analysis project Ga0315291, IMG submission 203070) | Sediment microbial communities from Yellowstone Lake, YNP, Wyoming, USA - YL17G12_20 | ecosystem: Environmental > Aquatic > Freshwater > Lake > Sediment | place: USA: Wyoming | collected...
GCTTCGTCAAACAAGGTGATCCTGACCGCGGCCCTGGCCGGCGGGGCGACCACCAAGTTCAACAACCCCAACGTGCCCTACACCCCGGAGGAGTTCGCCGAGGAATGCTACAAGTGCTGGAACGAGGGCTGTTCCATCGTCCACATCCATGCCAAGGATTCCAAGACCGGCCTGGCCACCCCGGACATGGCCAAGATCCGGCCGGTGATCGAGGCGATCCGGGCGAAAGCGCCGGAGTTGATCATCAACATGAGTTCAGCCATCACCGGCGGGATCACCGCGGAGCAGCGGATCACGCCCATCCTGGAGATGAAGCCGGACATGGCCAGCCTCAACACCAACACCATGAACTTCGCGCTGGCCGACCACAAGAAGGGCAAAGTGCTGGGCGAGATCATCTTCGAGAACACCTTCCGCATGCTGGAGGACTTCGGCCGGAAGATGAAGGCGGCCGGGGTCAAGCCCGAGCTGGAGGCTTATGATCCGGGCGGCATCTACAACTCGCTCTTGATCCGCCGGCAGGGCGACGTGTTCGTGGAGCCGATGCACTGGCAGTTCGTGTTCGGGGTGGCGGGCGGCATCCATTTCAGCCCGCTCGCGGTTTGCTTGATGAAGGACATCATCCCGGCGGACCATACCTGGTCGGTGTGTGGGGTTGGGCCGAACTCGTTCCCGGCCTGCATGACTGCGGCGATCATGGGCGGGCACATGCGCTGCGGGTTGGAGGACAACATCCGGGTGCCGGGCGGGGAGTTGGCCAAGGGAAGCTGGGAGCAGGTCAAGGTGCTGGTGGAGATCGCCCGGATCGCGGAGCGGCCGGTGGCCAGCCCGGACGAGGCGCGGGAGATTCTGGGGCTGAAGCCGCGCAAGTAGAAATAAAGCAGGGGATCGCAGGGGCACGGCTCAACTCCGTGCCCCTGCTTTTTGCCATCCACCTTGCAAAATCCCGCTCCGGCCTTTATGATTGCTAATCAATGAAACCAGATCATGCCGGCATCCTGCGCGTCAACTTGCGCCGGCAAGTGGATGACTCTTACGAAATCGTGGTCGGCGAAAACCTCTTCCCCCGCCTCGTCCGCGACCTCTGCCGGCAGCCCCTCGGCCACCGCTACGTGGTGATTTCGGATTCGACGGTGGTGAAGCTCTATGGCCGCAAGCTGATCCGACTTTTGCAAGAGGCAGGATTGCGGGCCGACGGGCTCATTTTCCGGGCCGGCGAGAAATCCAAGACCCGTCCGGTCAAGCAGAGGCTGGAGGGGGGATTGGCCCGACTGGGCGTGGGCCGGGACGGGGCGATCCTGGCCGTGGGCGGGGGGGTGACCGGCGACCTGGCCGGGTTTGTCGCGGCCACCTATTACCGGGGCATTCCTTATCTCCAGGTGCCGACCACTCTCTTGGCCATGGTGGACTCGAGCATCGGCGGCAAGACCGGGGTGGACACGCGCCACGGCAAGAACCTGATCGGTGCCTTTTACCAGCCCAAGCGAGTCTATGCCGACGTGCTCACGCTTACGACCCTGCCGCCCCGGGAATTCATTTCCGGCCTGGCCGAGGTGGTCAAGCATGCGGTGATCGGCGACCGGACTCTCTTCCGTTTCCTGGAACAGTTCGGGCTCCGGCTGCTGGCCCGGGACGCCGCGGTGACGGCGCAGATCGTGCACCGGAACCTCTTGATCAAAGCCGCGCTGGTGGAGGCCGACGAGCGCGAGCAGAACCTGCGCCGCGTCCTTAACTACGGCCACACCCTCGGCCATGCGCTGGAGGCTTTGAGCGGTTACCGAATGCTTCACGGCGAGGCGGTCTCCCTGGGCATGGTCCTGGAAGGCAAGCTCGCGAAGGCACTCGGCTATTTCCCGGAAGAGGAATACCTTCGCCAGAACGCCTTGCTCAGGCACTTCGGCCTTCCGGTTTCCCTGGGTCCGGCGCTAAAGACCTGGCTGGACCGCAAAGTTTCCGCGGACGAGATCATCGCCTGGACCTTTTCCGACAAGAAGGCCAAAAAGGGGAAACCCGAATACGTGCTGCCCGCCCGGATCGGCCGGATGAAAAAAATCCGCGGCCAGGTCGGGCTCCCGGTCGAAGCCGGGCTGATCAAAGAAGTTTTAAATGATTCCCTACAAGGACGATAACCCCTCCCGCTCGTTCCCCATGGTCACGGTCTTGCTGATTGTGGTCAACGTGGCCGCCTTCCTCTTCTTCCGCCTCCAGGGTCTGCGGGGGTTCGAGGCCGCGGTGTTCGAGCTGGGGTTGATCCCCCATGAATTCTGGCATGGAGTTAATCTCGAGCGTTCCCCCGGCCTTTCGCCCTACCTGACCCTTTTCACCTCCATGTTCATGCACGGCGGCTGGTTGCACGTGGCCGGCAACATGCTCTATCTCTGGATCTTCGGGGACAACGTGGAAGACTACTTCGGCCATTTCCGTTATTTCTTTTTTTACCTGATCTGCGGCGTGGCCGCGGCTTTTACCCAACTCTTCTTCGCGGCCGGGTCCACCGTGCCCATGGTCGGCGCCAGCGGAGCCGTGGCCGGCGTGCTGGGCGCTTATTTTGTGCTGTGGCCCCGGGCCCGGGTGCACGTGCTGGCCTTCGTCTTTTTCTTCGTGACCACGATCAGGGTTCCTGCGGGCTTCATGCTCGCTTTATGGTTCCTGCTGCAAGTGCTATCGTCCCTGCCCTCGAGGGCGGCATCTGCCGGCGGCGGGGTCGCTTACTTTGCCCACATTGGCGGCTTCGCGCTGGGCTACCTGTGGGTGAGGTCCCGGCGCCGAAGGAGAAAAATCCGGGCAACATGGCTGGACTGATCCGCGCCGACTTGCACGTCCATTCCTCTTTCTCCTTTGACGGACAAGGCACAGTCCAGGAGTATTGCGAACAGGCCGTGTCCCGCGGACTCCAGGAGATCTGCTTTCTCGAACATCTCGACCTTTATCCCCAGGACCCTTATTGCCGGTATCTGGACGACGCCGCCTACGCTGCGGCTATTGCCGAAGCGCGGGCGAAGTTCCAGGACCGCCTGCTCATCCGGATGGGGGTGGAGGTTACTTACCTGCCTTCGCTGGAAAAGGAGATCGCGGAGTCCATCGAGGGCAAGGGCTACGATTGCGTGGCCGGGGGCGTGCACCTGATCTTCGGCGGCGAGGGCGGGATCTCCGAGGAGATGGAGGCTTTGGAAACGTTTGCCCGGCACGAAGCGGAAGAGGTCTATGCCGACTATTTCGAGCACGTGGCCGCGGCGGTGCGCTCCGGTCTCTTCGACGTGATCTGCCACCTGGACCTGGTGCAGCGCTACGGGATCCACCATTTAGCGCAATTTGAGTATGGCCGCTTCTACGGCACATTGCGGCGGATCCTGGAGGGCATGGTCAAGCGGGAGATCGCGCTGGAGATCAACTCCTCCGGACTCCGCCAGACCCCGCAAGCGCCCTACCCTTCTGCTCCCATCCTCCAGCTTTACCGCGAGCTGGGCGGCCAACTCATCACCTTGGGCTCCGACGCCCACCAGCCCGGCCATCTGGCGGAGGGGCTGGCGGAGAGCTGGGAAGTGGCCGAAAAAGCGGGCCGCTTTCGGCCGGTCAGCTTCCAGCTCAGAACCCCCATTCCCCTCGAAAGCTGATTTCAGCGGGGCACGGCGCGCCGTGCCCTGCTTTTTCTTTCAGCGGTTTATCCTGAAATGCCTCATCATTCCGATTAAAACCAGCAAAGAGAGTGTGGCCAGGCTCGCCCAGAGGCCAAGGCGAAAGCTCACGGGTTGGTAAGAGAATATGACTCGGTGCTCGCCCTGGTCGAGGAAGACGGCGCGGAAGCAGTAGTCGGCCTGCTCGATGGGCCATTCCTTTCCGTCCACCCAGGCGCGCCAGCCGGGGAGATACTGGTCGCTCACGTATGGCTGGAAAGCATGAAAGCTGCCGCGGCAGGGGTTTCAGCGCGGCGACAAGGTTATGACCAGTCCTTGCTTGACCCGGCTGAAGGAATAGGCCGGGATCGGCCCGGAAAAATCCACCACCACCCGGGTCTTGCCGGGATGGGCTCCCAGCCGCACGCGCTGGACCCCGGAATGACCAATTGCGAACCGATCTTTAACCGAGGCCTCTTTCAAGCCGGGGAGGTCAATCACCAGGCGGTTGGGCTGATCCAAGGTAAAATCGTGATAGTTGCCGACGCCGCCGTTGGTCTTGATCAAGATCTGCACTTTGCTGCCGGGGAAGCGATACTGGATATCCTTCACCTGGGTAGCCGTGCCTTTCATCGCCGGCAGGGTCGGGGCGACGGCCGGCCGACTCGGAGCGGGGACAGCCGGCCGGCTGGGGGCGGTCGGATAGGTCCTCTGCACCACAACGGGCTGGTTGAGGGCAGCGCCCTCGGGGATGTGGATGCCGCTGGGCGGCGCGGCATAAGTGCCCGTGGCGTAAAGTTTCTCTTCCACCTTCCGGGCCTGTTCGTACATATCTTCAGGGATGTCTTTCGGTATTTCGATTGGCCGGGGGGTGAGGGAAATGGTCAGGCGATCGCCGCTGGGCTGAATTTGCCAATCCACGTCCCGGGTGAGAGACAGTTCCAGGCGGACCACGCTTTGGTCTTTGGCCTTCAAACTCGATACCGTCACCGACTGGATCGGGTCGCCATTGACCGGGATCGAGGTGGGGGCCGAATGATCGAGCACCGCGCCCAGGACATCCACCCTCAGCCGGATCGGGTCTCCCAGGATAAAGGCCGCGGCCTGGATTTTTCGGGTCCCCTGGATGGTAACCTGGTCCGCGGTGGCCTGCACATTCTGGATGGCGAGGGGCTCGGCGGTTTGCGCGAAAGCCAGCGTTGCGGTCCCGCCCATCGCGACGAGCACCATCGCCAGCATTAGCCGTGCCCCGATCAGCTCCCGTCTCGTTTTTCCTGCCATCGTGCTGTTCCTTTCTCGAGTTCCTCCCGCTCCGCTTACTTGGACAGGATCTTGAATTCCACCCTCCGGTTCATCTGCCGGCCCTCGTCCGTGGCATTGGAGGCGACCGGCAGGCTCTCACCATAGCCGAAGCTGATCAGACGGCCGGGGTTAATGCCGCCCATCTGGATCAGGTAATCATGGACCGCCTTGGCCCGGTTGCGGGAGAGGACAATGTTGTATGGGTCGGAACCCTTGGAGTCGGTATGGCCCCGGACCTCGATACGCATGTTCGGGTTCTGGCGGAGCAGATTGACCAGGTTGTTCAAGTCGCCCTTGGACTCGGGACGCAAAGTCGCCTTGTCGAAATCGAAGAAAATGTTGTTGAGGGTCACAATGACTTTTTCTTCCAGCCGGTTGAGCAGGATATTCTTCTCGATCACCTGGTAAGGGGCTTTCCGGGCGATGTCAAAGCGCTCGGAGTGGAACACGTAGCCGGTGGCAAAGGCGCTGAGCGAGTAATTCTTGCCGGCCGGCAGCACCACCTGGTAAGAGCCATCGGGCCGGGTCTTCATCACCGCCACTTCCTGGTCGGTCTCGATGTAAGCCATGCGCACAATGGCATTGGGGATGGGAGTGCAGGTCTTGATATTGTAAATGGGGATGCCGCGCACGGGATCCTCGACCGGCGGCGCGCAGGTCTTGATATCCGCCACCACGCCCTTGACAATGGTCACGCCCGGCCGGCGCAGGACCAGGGGAATGGGCACCGCATACAGGTCTTCCTGGCCCATGGTGTCCCCGCGGTTGGAAGAGAAATAGGCGAGGTCGCCGGCCCCGGGAATGGTAAAATACATGTCATGGTCGGGAGTGTTGATCATGGGGCCGAGGTTGATCGGATCGCTAAAGCCGTCGGCAGTCTTCTGGGTGCGGAAAATATCGGCGCCGCCGAAGCCGCCGTGGCCATCGGAGCTGAAATAGAGGTCCTCGTCGTTGGTGTGAATAAAAGCGATGAACTCCCTCTGAGGCGTGTTGATGTTGGGTCCCAGGTTCTTGGGTTCTCCCCAGCCCTGGTCGGTGAGGTTGGTCACCCAGATGTCATAGAACCCCAACCCCCCGGGCCGGGTGGAGACAAAGTAGAGGGTGCGGCCGTTGAAGGAAAGCGAGGCGTTGGCATCGTTGTATTTGCTGTTGACCGGCGCGCCCAGGTTTTCGGCCTCGCTCCATTTGCCGTCCGGCTGGAGGTGAGACACGTAAATATCGCACTGGCCCAACCCCTCTTTGCGGTTACAGCCCGTGAAATACAGGGTCTGTTCATCCACCGAAAAAGTGTCCGGACCTTCATTCAACTGGGTATTGAGCGGCTGTCCCAGATTCTCCGGCGGACCCCATTGACCGTCCGGTCCCTTCCGGCTGACCCAGCAGTCCTGACCGCCGAAGGTGCCTTCCCGGTCCGAGGCAAAGTAGAGGGAGTTACCGTCTGCGGAAATAAACGGGGCAAAGTCTGAATACTTGGAATTTACTGCCGGCCCGAGGTTAAAAGCCCCTTCCGGGAGTTCCTGGCCGAAGGCAAGAACAGCGACCAGGACGCCAAGAAAAAAAAGGTAACCCGCTATTTTAACCCGTGCTCCCATTCCTGTCCCTCCTCGTTCGTCACCGGTTCTGATCCTGGACGGATTCCGCTTTCTTCGGCCTCCCCCGGCTAAGCTTCTTTTGCAAAACTTGGCTTCTTCCACCGGAGGATTCTGGCTGGACGTGCCTAGTCTGGACACTCTAGCCACGAAGATACCCTTCACTTCTGGAAGTCGTCTTTTCCGCCGACCCCAGCTCCCATGAAAAATTCAGCAAGGTTAACTCTTTATATCATTTGCTTAAGCTATTGTCAAGCTTTTCTTAAATTTCTAAATTAATCCGGGAGGGGGAAAGAGCCGCCTGGCTCAAAGATCTTTAACTTTGGGGTCATGGTCCAGCGCCACCCTTCTCTTCGGAGCCAGTAAGGCAAGCCAAAACCTGCCCCAGAAACAAACTCAGACGATTCCAACCGGACGCTCAATGCCAGGAAGCTGTTCTTACTCCCCTGGTGTCAAGTTGACCCATCTTGCTAATGCCGTTGATCCTGAAAAGATAAAGAGAGGCGGCTTCATTTTTCAGGGTTCAGCCCGACCCACTTCCATTTGCTTCAGCCATTCCAAATTGCTTTAGATCATCACTGTAACTATATGATTATACAGAATAATAAATAGCATCCTTAAACGACCGGCTTGGGCACCTCCCTTGCTCATCCAGGGGGCATGCGCTTGGTCATGGGAGGTGTAACATGAAACGGTGCGGGGTAACCATCCTGGTGGTGGCAATGGCCCTGGCCTTTTCGGTGAAGGCAGGAGAGCCGGCCGGGACTTGGCAGTTGGTGGAAAGCAGGTATTTCCGGATTTACTATCAAGATGCTCCGGACCTGGTCCGCTTGACTTACCGTCTAACTAGGGGTAAAGATAAGGCAAGCGCCCAGCGAATAAAAAGAAGCCAGACGGTGCAGCCGGAAGAGCTGAAGATTTACGATGAGCTTTACGAGGATACGATGAGGCTCTTGGGCATGCACAGTTCGGAGCGCGCGGCCATCCGGATTTATCCGGACTACGAGGCGCTGGCCCGCGAATACGAGCGGCTGGCTCGAAAGAAGGATCCGGTCATCGCGTTTTATAACCAGCGCAACGACGCGATCTGCGTGGATGCCTCGGCTACCCGCAGCGTGCTCGGGCATGAGATGGCGCATGCGCTGACCGACAAACTCTTTATGCCGGATCCACCCCTGGAGGTTCAGGAGCTCTTGGCCGGCTACGTTCAAACCCGGATTTGAGGCCAGTCGCCCACCCGTCCGGGCAAGGGCCAAGTTCCTAAAAGGGCTTAAAAAAATTTAAAAAAAGACTTGACAAAGGAGGAAAATTTGGTAGTCTGGATAATGAGGCATTCGCAAGCCGGGTCTGTTATTGTAAATTGCGATGAGGATAACATACTTATTTCGTTGCATCAACCGCTGCACAGTCGAGGACTAATTTTTCGATCCTTTCTCCCGGGATGACAGGAGGAATTGGAATGAAACGGTTTTGTGCAATTGGGATAGGGGCAGTGGCAGGGATGCTTTGGTTGGCAGGGGGAACCCTGCTGGCCCAAACCCTTTGCGAGCGGGTGGATATGAAGCCGGTGCTCACCCTGGAGCAGGTCCGGCAAAATGAACTGGTCGAGTTCATGACGGAGTTGCTCGGGTTGAAACAAAGGCCGGACTGGCCCACGGACGTTTCGGGCATGACGCCGGAAGAATACTACCAGATGGAAGTCAAGATGCTGGTGGATAACGGCCTGCCCCCCATGTTCCTGGAGATCGAGCCGGACCGGATCGTCAACCGCCGCTACTTTAGCTCGCTCATGTTCCAGATCGCCCTGCAAGTGGACGAAAACGTCCAGGCCGACTGCGCCAACGCGGTCACCGAGACCGACCAGCTCCAATGCCTGGTGGATCATGATTACATCTACTCGGCCGAAGGCAAGATCTACCGGGATGAGATTCTCTCGGTGCTTTGCAACAAGCAAGACATCCTCGCGCAGATTGTGGCCCCGCCTCCGCCCATGCTGGCCCCGGCCGTGATCATTCCCGAGGTCTTTGGCGAGGCGGTGCTGGAAGTGCCGGGAAGCCCGATCTAAACGTTCCCGAGCCACCTGTAGCGGTTGGCTTTTCGCTTTCGGGTAACTAAGGGGATTGAAGCCGCTTTTCATTTCTAAATGCGGTAAAGTATTGACCAATGAGGGAGGGCAACCAGGTGGGTCGCAGAAAGGGGCTTTTGCTGTTTCGCGGGCACCGGTCCAGAGTCGCGTTCCTGATTATAATCCTCGGCGCCCTGATGCCGATTTCCAATCAAGCCGCGAGTTTAAAATTGAATCCCCAGCTTTACCTCAGCTACCACTACAACAACAACGTCGCCGGGGTGGATTCCCTCCACACTGACCCCACGGTGGTGCAGTCTCTCGATGCCCTGGTGGGTCTGGAGACGACCTACAAAACCAGCCACCTCGAACTCGGCACCAAAGGCAGCCTCGGCACCACCTATTACCTGGATGCCAACACCAACAGGCACATCGCCACTGCAAAAGACCTCGGGAACCTCAGTTACCTCCGCGCCGCCGCCGGGGTCTGGGCGACTTACAACGGCCGCATCCTCTCAGTGGACATCACCGATGACATCCTCCGCACCCGCAGCCTCTCCGACCTCTATGGACCCCAGACCGACGTCATCTCGGAAATCTACTTGTTCACCGATAACCAGGCCGCGATCCAATTTCGCTACCATCCCAGTCCCAAGACCCGGGTCCTTTTGAAATACAGTTACGAATATCTCTTTTTCGCCAAAGCGGATAACGATATCTTCACGGTCGCGATCACCCCGGTTACGGGTATTCTCCTGCCCCCTGATTCTTATGAGCATCGCGGCTTCCTCCGGGGAGAATACGACCTCAACCCCCGCAACACGGTCTCCCTGGATACCCAGGCGGGCGAGCGCATCTTCCTCCGACGGAAAGTTGCCAATGTCGCCTACCCTTACCTGGACTACAATTTCTTGCAGGGGCTGTTGGGCTACCAGCACCGTTTCAATGAGCGGGCCGAGGCTGAAATCTCCGCCGGCGGCCATCTCCGCCAGTATTTCTACGAGGAATCCGATTACCCGCCGTCTTTCTTCGGAGGCCATCACGGCCTGGCCAGCGGCCATGCCGACATCAACCCCCGCAATTCCAATCCGGTCGGTCGAGCAAGCTTCTCTTATGCCATCCCGAAAAAATTTATATTATCCCTTTCCGGCGAATACTCCAGCAGCACCTACGGCCAAAGTATCTTCTATGATTATGCCAGTGGAAAACTTGTTCTCAAGTATTACCTCACCCGAAAAATCCATGCCGAACTGAATGGAAGTTACAATTATGATGTCTTTGACCTCGGGCGGAATGTGGAGTATCAGACCGTTTGGCGGCACGATCGCTGCGATCACATTTACGTGGGCCAAGCCGGCCTTTACTGGGATGTGATTCTGAAAAACGACGAAGCGTGGCTGAAACTAGGCGCGGGTTATATGCACCAGAGACGTGACTCCAACATAGATAAGGAAAAAGACTACTGGGACCCGGCGTTCTTCCGGTCCCTGGATACCGATGTTGATCATGCCTACGCGGAGGTTAGTTTCCTGCCCATGATCCTGGTCGGCCGCTGAGTTTAAACTCTCAGTGAGTGTCGGTTCCGATGGCGAAGTCCTTAAAAGTGGTGTCTCTGCTTCTCGCCCTCCTGGTGG
>Ga0315291_10012745_pt1 | contig 10203 bp, 9 predicted proteins | sample YL17G12_20_MG_FD_203070 | JGI IMG/M metagenome (GOLD analysis project Ga0315291, IMG submission 203070) | Sediment microbial communities from Yellowstone Lake, YNP, Wyoming, USA - YL17G12_20 | ecosystem: Environmental > Aquatic > Freshwater > Lake > Sediment | place: USA: Wyoming | collected...
TACCACATATCAATTTAGAGTTCCGCCATTTTTATTCCTTGAGATATCCGGATGGAACAAGAATCCCTCAAAACACTCTTGACTCACAAACACCTCTTGCTTATAGTAAAGTGAAGCGCTGCAAGCTTTCTGGAATATTAGATCCGTATCCAATGATCACTCGTCTATGTATTCTCGCAGGGAACATGCATTTGGACGCGCGTTATCTGAGGACGAAGTGAAGTAAAAGGTGTTATCTCACCGATGCATGACATTCTCCAAGCTCTGATTCAATATGGTTATATCCTCCTCTTTCTATGGCTTTTCTTGGAAAGACTCGGCATCCCCATCCCTGCGACTATCCCTCTTGTTTCTGCGGGGCTACTTGCCGAAATGGAATACATGCGGTTTGCCTATGCCATGGGTTTGGCTTTCGCCGCCGTCATGCTCGGGGATATTGCATGGTTTTTTATCAGCCGGATTCGCGGCATTCGTGTTCTTTCTCTTCTCTGCCGCATCACCCTGGAACCTGATGCCTGCGTCAGGAAAACGCAAAATTTATTCACAAAGCACGGGCCTGTCTCCCTGCTGTTCGCGAAGTTTATTCCGGGGCTCGGCAATCTGACGGTCGCTCTTGTCGGTATTGTGAGATTGCCGCTTAAAACTTTTCTCCTCTTCGACAGCATCGGTTCGCTACTCTGGGTAGGATTCTTCATGGGTGCCGGTTACATCTTCAGCCGTGAAATACAGCTCGAAAGGATCGCCCTCCCCGACTGGGGACAAGGAAGTGTTCTTATAGCCGTTCTTCTGCTCGTTGCCCTTTATATTGCGTGGAAATATTTACGCAGGGGTCATCTTCTTAAGAAATTGTTTTCCAACCGCATAACCCCTGAAGAACTTAAAGGGAAGGTCGATGCTGGTGATGAGATCGCCATTATAGATGTAAGGCATCCCCTGGAGCTTGAGGCTGATCCGTATGTAATTCCCGGCGCCCTTTACTTTCCCCTGGAGAATCTGGCACGGTTTTCCGCCGTTCCCGTGGAAAGGGAAATAGTGACTTACTGCGCCTGACCGAACGACGTATCGGGTGCCCGGGCGGCATTAATACTGAGGAAGAAGGGATTTATGCACGTGCGGCCGTTGGCCGGTGGATTCAGCGGTTGGCGGGAGCAAAATTATCCTGTCGAGGCACACAGAGAAAGAGTTAGTCCGTGAAAAACCAGCAAAAAATCGAGAAATAATCAGCGGTGTGACCTGTCCCCGGAGACTTCCCAAAAAAAGAAAAAGCGGCTGAAAAAATCTGCAGCCGCCGGCATGTAGAAGTAAGGGGGATATGCCTCAAATACAAAAAAGAACAAACCTGCGAATTTGAAACGGTGTCTTACGAATTACCCGCAATGTGTAGTTCAGGAAAGAAGACTTATGCGAATCTCCCGCTTTGACGAAGTCACTGCCTGCACTCCCCGACAGATCCTTCCTTACAAGTTGTGCCATCCAGCCAGGAAGCATTATCCATCCTGGCGCCGGTCATTTTTGTATTAGTAAGATTTGCACCTCTAAGCGACGCACTATTCATCCTGGCATTAGTCAGGTTTGCGTTCGTCAGATTTGCATCGGTCAATCTTGCGTCAATCAGCTTTGCATTAGTGAGGTTTGCGTCAGTCAAGTCTGCGCCAGTCAGGTTCGCTTTCATAAGGCTTGCACCTGTCAAATTCGCATTGGTCAGGTTCGCACCTGCCAGGTTTACATTTGAAAGTTTTGCACCGGCCAATTCCGCATTAGTCAGGTTTGCACCGCCAAGATTTGTCGTGATAAAGTTTGCGCCGCTCATGTTTGCACCTTGCAGCTCTGCTCCGCTAAGATCTAATCCGGTGAGATCCGCACTGCTCAGGTCGCAGTTCTGGCATTTCTTCAGATTCTTGAGTTGTAAAATACCGCCCGGTCTGAACGCAAATGATGCGGCAGTCGCAAGGATAAATACGACAATGCTGAGGCCGAGGATGGCAAGCGCCTTATTCCCAATCATAGAGATATCTCCTTTTCTCTTTTTGCGGTATCCAGAGCTTTTGCGAAAGACTGTGATGGATTTATATCAGGAAAATAAATCATGTGCAATGGAGTATCTGGTTCCTGTGGCTTCAAAAGACCGATCACCGCCGAGACGGCGGTAGACTTACCTGCCATAAGCCTTTTACGAAATGTGTACTGAACGCAGGTTCAGTTAAGACCTCATTTCACGTCTACAAAATACCGATCGATTTCTTTCATGGACGGGATAAATTGGTTATTCTTTGTAAGATCGGTTGCTTTTACAATAAATATTTCATTTTTTCCATTTGAAAGTTGGACCTCGAGCTGCAATGATGAGTCGAGTCTTCCGGGAAGAAAGAAATATTTAAGGTCCTGGAAAAGGAAAGTAAAACGTAAGAGCCGTGGGCGCTCGTTACGTTTTACTTCCTTTATGGTCGTGATCTCTATGAGATGGTTAGATGTTTACGTTGCCAATTTCAGTTTCTTGAAAGATTCTACCTGACTGCGGATACCTCTTTCCGTGGGCAGGCGTTCAATACTGGACGCGCCAAAGAAGCCGGCAATGCCCGGCATGCGTTTTAGCGCCTTTCCTACACTATCAGGTTCGTCAAAAGGACCGCCATGGCAGATCACGATCATGTCTTTGCGGACTTTGCGCCCGGCTTCTGCTATGTCCATGACTTTAGCGATTGCATCATCCAGGGTCAGGGCAACGGCCGCTCCAATGCTGCCAGATGTGGTGAGCCCAACGTGAGCTACGAGCTGATCAGCACCGGCCTTAGCCATTGCTGCAGCCTGGTCGATGTCGAAAACGTAAGGTGACGTGAACATATCCAGTTCGTGTGCCAGCCTGACAGTTTCTACTTCTCTGTCGTAGCCCATGCCGGTCGCTTCCAGGTTGGCGCGGAAATTCCCGTCAATGAGGCCGACGGTGGGAAAATTCTGCACCCCGGAGAAGCCCGTCTCTTTTAGCTGCTTGAGGAATACCGGCATCAGACGGAATGGATCGGTGCCGCAGACTCCGGCGAGGACGGGGGTGTTCTTGACCACTGGCAGAACTTCGGCTGCCATCTCAACGACGATAGCGTTTGCATCACCATAAGGCATTAAACCAGCCAGAGAGCCGCGTCCAGCCATGCGATAGCGTCCGGAGTTGTAAATAATGATAATATCGGCTCCGCCAGCCTCGGCGAATTTGGCCGAGATGCCGGTGCCGGCACCACAACCGACAATAGGTTTACCGGCCTTAATCTGCGCATGCAGGCGTTTTAAAATTTCTTTACGGGCGATTGCCATAAGAATTGCCTCCTTTCTTCAAAACATTATCACTTCTTAAGCATTTGCAGAAGCACAGCGGCCACTTTTTCAGAGAATTCAGGGTCATTGATGTTATGGTTCATTTCAACGTAAGGGATACCCGGCTTGAGATTCTCTTTTATGGCATTAAAGCAGGCCCGGTCTGCCAAAGGATCCCAGAAGGCCCCTCCCTCGCTGTCCAGCATAGATACGCCCTTAAGCGGAATAATGACAGCTACCGGTGCAGAGGCTGCATTGGCTGCGGCGGCTAACATCTTACCCATGAGGATATTTTCTTCGACATTTGTGCGGAGGAGGGTAACGTTGGGATTCCACTCATAGAGGTTGCGGCCCCTGTATTTTTCAGGAACGGTTTCTATACCCCAGAAATTGGCCATGTCTACGCAACCCGGGACGAGTACTGCGGGAATGCCGGCACGTGATGCGCCCAGGCAGCGTTCAGGTCCGGCACTAAACACACCGCCGCACACCTCGTCGGCCAGTTCTGTGGTGGTGATGTCCATGGAAGCTGTGATATAGCCATCCGTGATAAGGCTTTCCATTGTCTTTCCCCCGGTGCCGGTTGCATGAAATACAAGTACTTCGTAGCCGTTCTTCTCGAGGATTTCACGGGCGTGGTCGACGGACTTCGTAGTATTGCCGAACATTGACGCCACGACCAATTGTTTCTCCTCGACTGCCTTGGGCCTCTTGACTTTTACCATTCCGGCGATGGCGCCGGCTGCGTTAGCGTATATGGCCCGGCTGATCCTATTTATGCCGGCCACATCGACGATAGAAGGAATGAAAGTGATATCCTTTGTGCCGGCGTAGACGCTTACATCGCCTCCACCCACTGTGGAGACCATAACCTTGGGTACTCCGACAGGGAGTGTCCGCATGGCAGCCGTTATGATAGATGTGCCGCCAGTGCCGCCCATACCGATGATGCCATCAAGCTTCCCCTTGTCATAGAGCCTGCGTACGATTACAGCGAGACCGGTTGCCATGGTTTTCATAGCCTCGTCTTTGTGATCGCCTGCTGCCAGGTAAGAGATGTCCCCGCCACCAGCCTTTGCGACTTTGCTGCGGCCTATATCGGGCTTAATGGCCGGTTTTCCCTGGACACCGAAGTCGACCACCAATGTCTCTACGTTCTGCTTTTCGATCAACTCCTTTATAAAGGCGTATTCCCTGCCTTTTGTATCGAGTGATCCTACAAGAACAACTGTTTTTGACATATTTTCACCCCCTTCTTGTTATATTAGATTGTTTATCTGAAATTGCCGCTGATAACACGGCAACATCTTTTGGACATGGTAGATCAGGTTTAATCTTTGCTAACAGGCTACAGGCAATTATTACTGTTACAGAAAGCGGTCAACAAGGAAAGTTAAGTTTAATATAGAATTTCTAGCAGATAATATTGTTTATTTCCACTCAAAAGCTTTTATCTCTGTAAATATTTAAAGTTGATTACCACCGTCAATGAAGACAGCATACAATCATTATAAATAATTGGTATTGACTTTGTAGCGAAACTGGCTTAATTTCTCACTATATTAGTATATCTTCCAGATGCAGATTCAGTAAGTGCAATCTCGCTTCTTTCCTAAATTCATACGGTACGCTAACAGTGGCTTTCTCTTAAACATTCTCAACTTTCAGCATTTTTCATAGAGGTTTACTGTGACCAGTTTCAGGATATTCGGCGCAAAAAAGAAATATGTCGGGGATTGCTGCAATTCTCTTAAAAACCCATGAAGTGAGATATGAACATAAAAGGCATGCTCTTCACCAAAATTGAGCTTCCCGGAAATGACATCGTCGTTCCGTTCATTTGCCGGAGATGCGGGACCTGCTGCATGACTTATATCCCGAGGGTGTCGGCGGAAGATCTGACGAGCATCTCCGGGTATTTGAAATGGCCAACGGAAGATTTGATCAGCCGTCACACGGAGGCTTACCTGAAAAGACTGCGAGGCAGGCCGGAGCCCTGCATTTTCCTGACCGATCGAAGGCTCTGCAGGATCTACAGCCATCCCCTGCGTCCCGAAGTGTGCCGACTCTACCCTTTCTCCTTCGGCGGGACGGACGCTGATTGCGAGGCTTATCTTGAGCACACCCGTGTCGTTGCAGCTTTCCTGATGAATGAAAAATCTTTTGAGATCTATGATGCGAGTTTCTGTCCCAACCGTGATTTCCGGTTGATTCCCGACGCGGAATGGCCGGAGATCAGCCGAAGACTGGGATTATCAAATGCGTCGGAAGAGATGATCGGTGCATTTTTGGTTCTGAACGGTGCGCCTGTCAGGCTGGCGCCAGCGAGCGGGCACTTGAATTCTTCAGCCGCCCGGTCTTCATGGCGCTCGTCAGAGATGGCCCATATCCACTGAAAAATTCTCACCCCTGAACTATCCTAAAGGGATCGCTTGTAGAGAGGATTTAAACAGTCGGGAAATCCTGAACTCCAAGAGAAAGGCGGTAAGGTTTGCGGAGGGACCTTTAATATATATCTTGAGACATAGAACAATTTAGAGAAAGGGAGGGATCGCTATGACAGTATACAAGATTGTCGAAATTGTAGGAACAAGTCCAGAATCTTGGGAAGATGCCGCACGCAGTGCCTTGGCGACTGCTTCAAAGTCTCTCGAAGATCTAAGAGTGGCAGAGGTCGTAAGGCAGGATGTTACTGTTGAGCAGGGAAAGGTCACATCTTTCAGGGTGAGGCTTAACCTTTCGTTCAAGTTTCGCGAAGGCGCATGATGAATTTAGTTCAACATAAAGTTCTCGCCGAACAGAGGGGTTGAAAAACCCCTCTGTTCGGCGCAGAGGCTGGTCCACGGCATCATCATCGATAACTCTTGAAGGCTGTATATGCAGAGAGGCTATATCGGGCAGGTCAACTATAAAAATCTTTCCTCCTGTCGAGAAGGATATGATTATAAAGATTCAAGTTCTTGTCCCTTGACAGATTAACGTCTATTTCAGCAATGCCGATTTCCTCAGTTTCAGCGCCTGCCTGATACAAAATTTTTGCATCCGGGCCTGTAATCTGGCTTCTGCCTGTATAATGTAATTTTTTCCCTTTTCTGTTCTCCTCGCCTGTCCTGTTGGCGGTAACGGCAAATACACGATTTTCCAGACACCTCGTGATCATCGCATCCTGGCAGAAGGGGAGCACCAGATTAGCACTATGGCAGATTAAATCGGCCCCTTTGAGCGCGAGGGTGCGCATGGATTCAGGGAAAAACCAGTCGAAACAAACCATAACCCCTATCTTGCATACCCCTATATCGAAGACATTAAAGCCCAGATCACCCGGCTGAAACCAGAGTTTCTCTTCGCTGAAAAGATGGATCTTCCTGTACTTTCCCAAATACCCCGAAGGGGATATGACAACTGCCGAATTGAAAAGATTGTCATTCTCTCTTTCAATCAGACCGGCAACGATGTGCGCGTTTTTTTCGCGGGCTGCAACACTCAATGCCTCTGTAGTCTTACCACCGGGTATTGGTTCCGATAGATCAAAGGACTCGTCCTTTGAGACTATCAGATAACCTGTATTGAATAACTCCGGAAGAACGATAATCTCAGCGCCGGTTCTGTCAACCAGCTCTACGGCTTTTTTGATATTGACTTCTATTTCACCGAAAACCGGATCGAACTGTATAAAGGCTGCCTTCATAACTATCACCTTGATCTAAAAGTGGAGTAATCTATCGCCACCCCCGTTCTTGTAACATGAGGACAAAAGCCACAAGACTATGAGACGTAGATTTGCATTTTCACAGCAGAACGTCAAATGAAGAGTTCAGGAACAGGTCCACTATTTGTTTTACCTACTTATCAACGCCCTTTACTTTACCGAGAGATTGCCCATTATTTATTGAAGGCGAGGTTTGCGACCGATGCGTTTGTGTAGCAGCTTTCATTCCGCTATGCTCATGAGCGAGCAATGAAAAAATGAAATACGCCGGTTATTGGTGCCTACAAAGTGTGAGATCAGGATATATCTCATTGGTGAAGAGTACGGATTGAAAGATACAACTAATATACAAAATGCTTACGGATCTTAAGCATCATTTTCCGTAAACGTATATGTCAATAAATCCGACGGTGATTGCATCATTTCCAGAATAAACTATGCATCCTAAATAATCGCCAAAGAAAGGAGAAAATGGTGTTTTGCCTACAAGTTTGTTATTGATATAAAATTCCAGATGATTTCCAGATTTTTGTAGCGAAAGAGCGTTGGATGAACCTGAACCTTTATTAATCGAGTCTTCAAATTTAGACAAAATACGCTCTGGTTTACTATTATCAATACGTTCATGGATAAAATAGCCACTGCCAGTCATCACAAACATATAATAGTTATTTAAATTTTTACCTCCCCAGCTCATCCCAAATCCGTAATCGTCTGTACCTGATATTTTTTGAACAGTCATGTGTATTTTAAAGTGGGCTGACTGGTTTAATGGAATTCTTCGGCTTGTAATCCAATTACCTCCTCTTTTTGATTCAATGATATATTGTCCATTAACTATTTCAAAACGTTTATCCTGATCATTGACGAGATACCAGCCATGTATATTGTCTCTAAAATGTTCTTCAAAAATCGGAGACAATTTTAATTTACTATATGATCCAAAAAGACTTTCAAGAAGATCATGACTAAGGTTGGCTAAAAGGTTCAAATCATTTCCCGTGACATTCCTTCCTAAAGTTGCTTCACCTGTCTTCATATCAATCATTCTTGAGTTTATTGTATAAGCAGTTCCCATCTTTACTACTGAACCGATGATGATAAAATTAGCACCAAGCAGTTTTCCAAGTTCCACAACGCTTTTATCGGCAATAATACCGGATTTCTGCAACTTCTGTTCAGATAGTGCTTTGTCGAGCTGAGACCTTTCCAATACAAGGAATCGACCAGTACTGATTAAATCTGTCCTCATAATCTCGGCAACAGCCTTGCCGAGATGTTCTTCAGAACCCACACTTTCAAAATCCATAACAGCTACAGTAGGTTTGATATCGGCAGCATATGCGCTCTGAATGAAGCACGATATCAGCAGAAACATTAACACTTTGCCTAGAAATAGTTTTTTCATTTTAGGGTCTACATAAAATATTTTTTTCTAAAATACATATTTTGTAATGTTGAACAGAATCAACAGAAGCTAATAATATTACTTCTATCAGGACATAATAAATAATGCAAACTACTTATGGAATAGTATGCATACTCAATATTTCTATTCAAAATAATGAATGTCTTACAAATTTACTAAATGCTCTATTTCAGGAAGTACGCACAAAAAAAGGCAATTTATATTGACCTGACGTGTTCAAGGAAGCTCCAGATCAAAAATAAAAGGCGAACGAAAACTCCCCAGAATAAGGCGGTGCACCCCTTTATTTAGAACGACACTCTTCTTCTGCCCATGCCTTCCCAAGCTGATCCCATCAACCACTGTTCCGAGTGTGCTATCCGCATCAACCAATATGTATCGATCCTCCATCATAGTAATCATGCAATGATGCCGCGAGATATTAAATGGTTCCTCATCCCAGAGGCTTAAATCTATCGTGTCCAAAGTACCATCATCGGTTTTCCGGCCGATGTGGAAAGGAATTTTTGTAATCTCTATTTGCTTTGCCCGCAAGGCACGCTCTGCTTCTTTTGTTGAGGCCGTCAGATGGAGTGACTTACTGATATTGGCATGCACATAATTGTGCTCAACATTGCCACAGAAAGCCATCACCATTTGATTCATATAAATTAAGCGTCGAAATATTTTCTTCAGAAAGGAAGTTAAATTTTGCGGATTATCTCTTAGAGTAGCCTCCAAACCTTCCCTGGAGATAAGTGTCACCGTAGTATCCTCAAGCGCTGTCACAGTAGCCGACCGCGCCTGACCGGTGATCAGGCACATCTCTCCGAAGATATTCCCGGGCTCAAGATTGGCAAGTATCACCTTTTTCTTGTCTTTCCCCTCTTTGGAAACCTCCACAATCCCCGAGTGGATGATATAGGCAACAGAACCTGTATCCCCTTCTTGAAAGAAGATTTCCCCCTTTTTAAACATTCTGACGTTGCTCATGGAATCCCCCCTTTCAAATTCCTAAAAACATAAAAATGAATGAGGTGTGAAAAACATAAGTGTTTATCGTGTTCAACTTTTGTCCTAGGAACTTTATAACGCTTCCACCAAATATTATCAAGCATATTGAGGAAGTTAAGAAAATAAGTCAGCATTGAATTTGAAACGGGATGCAGGTATCTCCGGGATATTCGGGGTCTCGATTGAGTTGATCATTACCATTTAAAACTGACAGTTATTTCAGGGCCGGCAAAACCGTTGTGGAAATCACGCAATCCAGATACCGATCAATAATCTGTAGAAGATAAGGTCTCCAGAATCCGTACTACCTTACCCGGATCAGGATCTTCTTCGCCTGAACCAGCGGCCGTTTTGTGGATATCCTGACACGCTGTCCCATGAGCTGTTACATCGCAATCTGCCACTTTTTTGTCTTCCAGCGCTGGTGGATCCAGAACCACTGGTCCGGATACTCACGGACGACATCTTCGACAACCTTGGTGAAACGTTGTGTATTCTCCAAAAGATCCTTCTCATAGTCCCCGGTTCGTGAAATCTCAACCAAGGGCTTGAGGATGAACTTGTACTTTCCCGATTTCTGCCGCGCCATAAACATGGGGAGGACCGGCGCCCCGGACCTCAGGGCCAGGACGGCGAGCCCCACACCTGTACATGCAGGGCGGCCAAAGAAATTGACAAAGACCCCCTCCCGGGCGGCCACGTTCTGATCGCCCAGGATCGCGATGGGGTGGTTCTCCTTGAGCAGTTCCAAGATCCGCTTGCCGGA
>Ga0315291_10012747_pt1 | contig 10202 bp, 7 predicted proteins | sample YL17G12_20_MG_FD_203070 | JGI IMG/M metagenome (GOLD analysis project Ga0315291, IMG submission 203070) | Sediment microbial communities from Yellowstone Lake, YNP, Wyoming, USA - YL17G12_20 | ecosystem: Environmental > Aquatic > Freshwater > Lake > Sediment | place: USA: Wyoming | collected...
AAGGCAAGACCATCGAGGAGGCGCTGGAGGTTTCGAACAAGGCCGTCGCCGAGGCCTTGGGCGGCCTGCCGCCGGTGAAGATGCACTGCTCGGTGCTGGCCGAGCAGGCGCTCAGATCGGCAATCGAGGATTACCGGAAGAAGCAGGGAGAGGGCGCGGGGAGGGCGGGGTAGCTCTCACCGCAAAGACGCAAAGGACGCGAAGGGGCAGGAGCGATGCTCCTGCCCTACTGCTTGGCCCGCCCCTTCGCGGCCATCAGCTTGTTGTACAGCGCTTCGCCCAAGCACTCCTTGGCGCTCTCGCAGTAGTCTATGCAGCCCTGGAGCATCCCCCGCGACACCATCGTCCCGCAGGAGCTGCACTTCGCCTCGATCTCATCGGTCCAGATCTCGACCTCGCAGTGGCAGCTCGGGCACGGGATGAACTCCGGCGTGGGCTGGGTGAATGCCTTGGCTCTCGGACACTTGTCGAAGGTCATGCTCCAGGTTTTCCCAGCGGTGAAGTCGTGTCAAGCAGCGCCTGTGTCGTTGCGACGACAGTGGAGGGGCCGCCGAGCGCCACGGCTAGGCCGCGGCCGCGCCGGAAGGGGCCCGCCGTTCGCCGGTGAACAGCATCGCATGATGCGGCCGACTCAACTACTAGTGCTGCTACTCAGTCTGGCGGCTTGGACGATGATGTCCTCAGCCGGGGAGGCAAGGACAGGGATGGTCTACTACGTCTCGATGAGCGGCGATGACGGTGCGCCGGGAACTTCGGAGCAGCCTTGGCGGACGGTTCAGAAGGCCGCCGATACGGCGTTGGCGGGCGACACCGTCTACCTCCGGGAGGGCGTATACCGCGAGCGCGTCATTGTGGCGAACTCGGGTACGCCCGAAGCGCCGATCACGTTCGCGGCCTATCAGGGCGAGTCGGCGACCATTGATGGCGAGGGCATCGAGCTCCACGGGCGGGACGGAGTGTTTGTGGTCGCCGAGCGGGAGTACGTGACCGCCCGCGGTCTGCGGGTGATCAACTCGCGCGCGACGGGCATCATGATACGGGAATCGCGCCACGTGGTCGTGGAGAGCTGTTACACACACGACACCGCGGACTCGGGGATCGGCGTGTGGCGCAGCTCGGACGTGCTCGTGAAGGGCAATGAAGTGGTGAAGGCCTGCAACGGCGGGAGCCAGGAATGCATCACGATCGCAGGCAGCGAGCGCGTTCAGGTCATCGGGAACCATGTCCACAATCGCGGAGAGGGGCCGCGGGGTGGCGAAGGGATTGATGCGAAGGACGGGTGCTCGAACGTCCTGATTCGCGGCAACCACGTGCACGAGACGCGGCTTGGGATCTACGTGGACGCCTGGAAGACGCACACCCACGATATCGAGGTGACGCAGAACATCGTGCACGACTGCGAGGGGTGCGGCTTCGCTGTTGCATCGGAGCGAGGCGGGCTGGTGGAGAACGTGCGGTTCGTGAACAACATCGCCTATCGAAACCGGTCCGCCGGCATCATGGTGGCCGGATGGAACGGCGGATGGCAGCATCCCATCCACAACGTTGAGATCATCAACAACACCGTCTACGCCAATGGCTGGGAGGAGCACACATGGGGAGGCGGCATCGGCGTCGAGTCATCGGGGGCCCAGGGCATTGTCATCCGCAACAACATCTGCAGCCAAAACAGGGAGTGGCAGATCATGGATCGGGTCGGGGGAGCGGCGACCACGATAGACCACAACCTGATAGACGGATTCCGCGGCGGGGCTAACGAGACGCGCGGGCTGAACGCGATCGAGGGGGACCCGCGCTTCGTCTCGCCAGAGACAGGGGACTTCCAACTCCGGCCCGGATCGCCTGCTATCGGCGCCGGTTCCACGCAGGACACGCCTCAGGCTGACTTCGCCGGTAACCCGCGGCAAGGGGCCGCACCGGACATAGGGGCATTCGAATACAGCGACGCGAGCACGGGCGGTGCCGGCCAATCACTGTGAGCCGCTGTTGGGTCGGCCCAGCGCCTTCAGCAGGCCGTACTCGACGCCGTCAACCAAGGCCTGCCAGCTCGCCTCGATGATGTTGGTGTGAACGCCGACCGTCGTCCATGTCTCCGCCCCCGCGCGGGACTCGATCATCACTCGCACCGAGGCGGCCGTGGCCTGAGCGGGCGCGTCAACGACCCGGACCTTGAAGTCCGTCAGCCGGATCCCCTTGAGCTGTGGGTAGAAGCGTTCGAGCGCTTTCCGCAGAGCGTTGTCCAGCGCGTGCACCGGGCCGTCACCCTCGGCAGCGGTATGCTCCTCCTCGCCGTCAACCCTCAGCTTGATGGTGGCCTCGGTGCGCAGTTCCCCGGAGCGGTCCTTCTCCACGATCACTCGGAAGCCCTCAAGGTCGAAGCGCGGATGGTAACGGCCCACGCTTTTCTGCACCAGCAGCTCGAAGGACGCCTCGGCGCCGTCGAACTGATAGCCCGCGTGCTCCATCTCCTTGAGCCGCTCCATGATCTCCTTCGCCTGGGGCGAGTCCTTGTCAATGCCAAGGTCGAGGGCCTGCGCCTTGAAGACCACCGCATGGCGGCCCGCCTGATCGGACACCAGGTAGTGCCGCTCGTTCCCCACCAACTCCGGTCTGACATGCTCGTAGGTGCGCGAGCTCTTGAGCATCGCATCCACGTGCATGCCGCCCTTGTGGGAGAAGGCGCTGCGGCCGATGTAGGCCTCGCGCTCTGGCGGCGGCATATTCGCGATGGAGGCAACGTAATGGGCCGTCTCATATAGCTGGGCGACCTGCTCTTCCTCGAGCACCTTCCTATCGAGCTTGAGCTGGAGGTTAGGGATCACGGAGCAGAGATTGGCCGTCCCGCAGCGCTCGCCATAGCCGTTGATGGTGCCCTGGATCTGAACCGCTCCCGCCTCCACCGCGGCGAGCGTATTGGCGACGGCCAGCTCGCAGTCGTTGTGAGCATGGATGCCGAGCGGAACGGCGATGTGCTCCCTGACCGCTCGGACGATCTCACCGACCTCGCCCGGGAGCGTGCCCCCGTTGGTGTCGCAAAGGCAGACCACATCCGCGCCGGCTTCGACGGCGGCCCCCAGGCAGTCAAGCGCGTAGCTGCGATTGTCCCTGGCGCCGTCGAAGAAGTGTTCGGCGTCGAAGCACACCTCGATCCCGTGGTCCTTCACGTATCGGACCGTGTCGCGGATCATCGCCAGGTTCTGCTCGAGGCTGACGCGGAGCGCCGCGGTGACGTGGTGGTCCCACGTCTTGGCGACGATCGCCGCGACGGGAGCGCCCAGCTCGACGAGATTGCGCACCGCCGGGTCCTGGTCCGCCCGGCTGCGGGCGCGGCGGGTCATCCCGAAGACGACGAGCTTCGCGTTCTTCAGCGGCTCCTGCCGCATGCGCGCGAAGAACTCCATGTCGGTGCGCATGGCGGGAGCCGAGAAGCCGCCTTCGACGTAGTGGACACCCAACTGGTCAAGCTTCCGGGCGATCTTGACCTTGTCGTCGGCGGAGAAGGAAATGCCCTCTGTCTGCGCACCATCCCGTAGCGTGGTGTCATACAGCAGAAGCCTGCCCTGAGCGAAGTCGAAGGGGTCGCTCACCGGTGTCCTCCGTCAGAAAGGGTCAGCCGCCGGCGTGCTCGGAAGAACGCGGCGGCCGGAAGGGCGCTAGGCAGATTCTACTGCCGGGGCAGGGGAGGTGTCAAACGAAGCGGCTTCGACGGTGCCTACAGATACCCCATCGGGTCCACCGGGTGCCCGTCCCGCCGGACCTCGAAGTGAAGGTGCGGCCCGGTCGAAAGCCCGGTGCTGCCAACATAGGCGATGGCCTGTCCCTGGGTGACGTTCTGCCCGTTGGCGACGGCGAGGCGCGAGCAGTGGCCGTACAGCGTGGCGACGCCCCCGCCGTGGTCGAGGATCACGCAGTTCCCGTAACCGCCCCACCTGCTGGCGAACACGACAACGCCGTCACCTGCCGCCTTGACCGCAGTGCCCGACGGCGCGGCGACGTCAATGCCGGTGTGCAGCTTCCGCACACCGTAGACGGGATGGACGCGGTAGCCATAGGGCGACGTCAGCCGGCCCTTCACCGGCATGCGCAGGTTGCCGCTCCACGGCTTCGCCAACCGCTGCTGACCGCCGCGGGTGAGCTGCAACCGGCGCAGCATCTGCTCGATCTCGCGGGAATCCTGCTCGAGTTCCGCCAGCGCGCGCTCGTACGCGAGCCGGTCGCGCAGGACGCTGCGCTTCTCCCGCTGGGTGGACTGCCGCTGGACCGCGGTGCGCTCCTTCTCCCTGGCGACCTGGCCCTGAAGAGCCCTGAGCTCTTGATGCCGCGCGTCGAGTTCGGCCCGCCGGGCCTCCGCCTCTTCCTGCGCCGTGCTGTAGTCGTCGAGAATCTCGGCATCGTGAGCGATGACCTGGTTCAACAGGTACAGCCGGTTCGCGAAATCGCCGAAGCTGGCGGACTGAAGCAGCACTTCGAGGGGCCTTACCTCGCCGCGCTCGTAGATAGCCACGAGGCGCTCGGACACTGAGTCCTTCTGGTCGGACAGCCGGACGATTGCTACCTCATACTGCTGAGTCGCGACCTCGAAATACGCCCGGGTGGAATCGGCCTTCGCGGTGACGCGCCCGAGTTGCCTCTCTGTCTCCTCGAGCTTGGAGTCGAGTTGTTCGAGGCGACGGGAGACCTGCCGCTGGCGCTTCTTCACCCCTCTGAGGTGCTGACGGACACGCGACTTCTCGCGCGCCAGCTCATCCAGTTGACGGGAGAGCGATGTGACATCATTGCCGGAGGTCCTGGCTCCCAGCGACGCTCCCGTGATCGCCGAGGCAAAGGCCAGAAATCCGACGACGATCAGGCGTATCCGCCGACCGCAGACAAACCGCATCAACCTCCCCCGCTGGAAGGATTACCGCAAGCCACCAGCCGCCCGTTGACTTCGCGCGCGCTGACCTTTGGGTCTCTGTGGGGCGGCCCTCAACTAGTCGAAGTGCCGCCCGAGTAGCTCCCCACTTATCACGATTATACCACGGCGCCTCGGCGCATTCCTATCCCGCCTGCTTGGCGCCCCGCTGGGCGTTGCTGGGGCAGGACTTGACCCTCGGGTCGGAGAAGCCCCCGCGCCAACAGGGGTGAGGATGCCGACTCCAGCCATGCCGCCGATAGGTCGCGTCGACCTTCTTCGCCGCGATACCGAGATCGCAGTCGCGGCCTTCCGCACGGTTTTCATCCTCATCGTCGTTCTGTCGCCTCAGTTCGCCTACGCCCACGGTATGGCCGGAGGACTGCTGATCGCCGCCACCATCGCGGCGGCCGTCTACAATCTGTCTCTGTTCCTTCTGCACATGCACAGGCTGTTCTTCCCCCGGCCCGTCATCATCATCGTTGATACGATCCTGATCAGCCTGTGGATCTACTTCGCCGGACCAGGCGGAGAGCGCTACTTCCTCATGTACTTCGCAGTCGTCGTCGTGGCCGGGCTGTGGTTCCGGCGGGGAGGCGCGCTGGCCGCCGCTGCGCTCGCCTGTCTGCTCTACCTGTGGGCGCTGTGGTACTCGCCTCTGCCGCTGGGGGCGATCAGGCCTCCAGCCGGGTCGGTCGGCCTCCAGATTCTGCTGTTGCTGCTGACGGCCGGCCTGGTGAGCATCGCCTCGGAGTTTCAGCAGAGGGAGCGCGAGGAACTGGTGCTCTGGCGCGGACGGTTCTGGGAGCATGAGCAGCGGGTGCGCATGGCGCAGTATGTGGACCGCCTGTTGCGTCCCGCTCGCTTGCCTGACACGCCCGGACTGGACGTGGCCGTGCAGTTCCGGCCGGCGGCGGCCGGGGTCTCGGGCGACTACTATGACGTCATCCGCCTGGGCGAGCGGCGTTGGGGGTTCGTCGTCGCCGACGTTCGGGCGAAAGAGGAACTGGGCCTGCTCTACCTGCCCGTCTTCAAGTCCTCACTCCGCTTGGCGGCCCGCGCCGAGGCGTCCGCTGGCAGCGTTCTCACGCAGGTGAACCGCGAGGTCGCTGCCGAGATGCAGGAGCGAGAAGAGCTCGACGCCTTCATCAGCATGTGCTACATGATCGTGGACCTCGACCAGGGCAGCCTCGTCTGCGCGAACGCGGGCATGGAGCCGGCCGTGCTCATCCCGGCCGGGAGCCAGCGGATGATGTCGCTGAGCAGCCATGGTGTGGTCCTCGGCGTGGTGCCGGACGCCGTCTACGAGGAGGAAACCTGGGCACTCCACCAGGGCGATGCCTTGGCGTTGTTCTCAGACGGGCTGACCGAGGCAGTTGACCGCGAGGGACGGGTCCTCGGTCGAGAAGCGCTGCTGGATGAGATCCGCGCTCACGGGCGGGACGCGAGCGCGGAGGCGATGGCGCATGAGGTCTTTGACCATGTGCTCGCTTTCGGGAAGGACGCGCGGCGTCGAGATGACAGCACTCTCCTCGTCGTCCGCGTCACTGCCACGGAAGTCGGCCCTCGGCCCGAACCGAGCGCGGTGTGAGTGCCGCCCCTCAGCCCCGGCCGATCGCCTGCGCAAACCTGTGCGTCAGCTCGATCGGGCGCGTGATCGCGGTGCCGATCACGATCGCCCACGCGCCCAAGGCGATGGCGGCGCGGGCTTCCGCAAGCGTGTAGATGTGACCCTCGGCGATGACGGGCACCCTAACTGCGCGGACGGTCGCCTCGAGCAGGTCGAAGTCGGGGCCTTCCGTCTTGCGGCTGTAAGGAGTATAGCCGCTCAGGGTGGTTGCGATCACGTCCGCCCCGGCCTGCTCCGCAGCGATCGCCTCGTCGAGGGTGGAAATGTCGGCCATGACGGGCAGGTTCAGGCCGCGCTTGATGCGGCGCACTAGGTCCTCCATCGTCACGCCGTCGGGCCGCGGCCTTGGCGTGCAGTCGAGTGCGATCATGTCCGCCCCGGCCGCCGCAATGCGCTCAGCGTCCTGAAATCGCGGGGTGATGTAGACCTCGAAGCCTTCCAGGTGGACCTTGTCAATGCCGATGATCGGCAGCGCGCAGGCCTGGCGGATGGCGCGGATGTCCGGCTCCTTCGCCCGAATGCCCACCGCGCCTCCCATTTCGGACGCTCTCGCAAAGGCCGCCATGTAGTGCGGCTCGAAGAACGGCTCTCCGGGCTCGGCCTGGCATGAGACGATCAGCCCGCCCTTGATCCTGTCCAGCACGCTCTCGATCATCAGATTCGCTCCTACCGGCATCCGGCGCACACCGGTGCGCCCCTACTTCGCGCCGATCGCTGCCGAAGCAGCATCCAGATTCGCGAGCACCTCGCGCGTCAACCTCACACCCGCCATCCTCAGCGCCAGCAACACCGATCCGATCACCGGCGTGAACCGCGGCTCTGCGAAGACCGCCTTCGGCGCATGTTGCCTAACCTCTCTCCGAAAGGCCGCTCGCACCTCGCGGCATCCCCTGAAGACTCCGCCGACCATGCCGGCAATCAGGCGGCCTCTGTGCATTCCCAGGCGCTCCGCCACAACTCCCGCGGCCAGGCCGAGCTCGCGCCCGGCGTCGCGCAGGATGCGCCGCGCAGCAGCGTCCCCTTTGGCGGCCGCGGGTGGCACGACAGCGGCGAGCGAGGCGATGTCGGCGCGCGAGAGCTTCTCGGAGTAGATGAGAAAGTGCAGGTCCCACAAGTCACGCACTCCGGCGGCCGAGAGCAGGCCATCCGCGAGCAGCGTCGGTTCGGCGCGGCCGTCGCGGGCGCGACAGGCGGCAGCAATCGCTTGTCTAGCGATCCAGAACCCGCTGCCCTCGTCCCCGAGCAGCCATCCCCACCCGCTCGCGCTGGCCGATTCGCCGCGGCGGTTCTCGCCATAGGTGATAGTGCCGGTGCCCGCGATCACGACTATGCCCGGCTGCCCCAGGGTGACGGAAGCGAGCGCGTTCACCTGGTCGTTGTCAATACGCAGGCGCTTGGCTGACACGCAGCGCTGGCAGATATCGGCGATTCGGCCGCGCGATTTCCCGCCGGTCATGCCGAAGAACGCAGCCTCGAAGACCGCCGATCTCAGGCCAGCGGCGCGCAGAGCTTCGCGCACACTTCCGCTGACCGCGCGCCTGGCGCGGGCGCCGCCGCCCGGCTCCCACACATGGTTCGACGGCCCGGCGCGGCCAATGCCGAGCAAGCGACCACTCAGGTCGCATATCGCCGCGGTCGTTGATGATTGGCCGCCGTCAACGCCGAGAACGAGGCTCAGTGTGTCCGACCCAACGCGCATGACAGCAATGGCGCTCCTACCCGACTGTTCGGCGAGACACTAGTCTGGACCTCGCCCATCCGTTTGCTGGTATCCCTGCGCCGTGGTACAATCCGCCGTCGCCGGGCCAATAGCGGACAAGTCCGCCGCGTCTGTGGGCAGGACTACGCTCCCGCCCAAAATGCAGGGGATGATATGGATCGCTCGGATCGCGTGCTGATCTTCCTGGTGATCGTCGCGGTTGCTGCCTCCAGCTACCTTGCCACCGGCCGCTGGCGGATCGAGCAGGCAAACCGGACCGTCGAGATTATCGTTGACGCCGATGACGTGCGGCTTGTCGCGGCGACCTCGGGGAACCCGATAGGCGAGCTTCTCCGCCAGCTGCGCGAGGCGGGCGTAGGGGCGCTGGCGGTTCGCGAGATGACAATCGAGGACCTGGCTGCCTCCGGCAGGGTCATGGCGATGTCCACCGCCGACGAAACCAGCCTCATCACCCCCGACGGGCGGCTGGCCGCGCTCATCGCTCCTTCACTTGCGGCGCGGCTGCCTCAGACCACGATAAGGATCGGCTCGCCGCCGCCAGTGGTCACCGTGGGCATGCCGGCCGACAAGCTCGCCGACGTGCCCGCCCTGCTCCGCCCCGAGGACATTGAGGCCGCCCGAGCCGCCGGCCTGCGCATTATCGCACGATTGCGTAACTTCCCCGGCGCGAGTCCGGCCGCCGTTGAGGCGGCCACCGCGCTGGCGAAGCAGTCCGGCGCCAGGCTGGTGGTCTTCGACAAGGAGGAAGCGCTCGGTTTCGACGGCCTCCTCGCCACCACCGCCGACGCGTTCACGAAGCAGAACCTGCTCTTCGGTTTCGTGGAGATGGCGTCGCAGCGGGGCGACGTGGGCATGGCGAAGCGTATCCCTACTAGCGTCGTCCGCGTCCACAGCATCACCGAAGCGGATATGCTGACGATGACGCCCGCGGTCGCGGTGCCGCGCTATGCTCGCGCAGTGCAGGAGCGCAACATCCGCGCCGTCTACGTCCGGCTGCTCACGCGGCCCCAGCAGGAGGCGGCCGGGGCCAACGTGCGCTATGTCAAAGCGGTGGCAGACGCCATCCGCAAGGAGGGCTACCGGCTGGGGCCGCCGGCCCCGTTCTCTGCCCCGGAGGGTTGGCCGCCGCGCTGGGCGCGTGGGCTTGCCGCGCTCGGCGTGATCGCTGGCGCGATGCTGGCGCTCCGGCGGTTCATCCCACTCACCGCCGCATGGACGTGGCTTGTGTTCATCATCGGGCTGGTCCTGGGCGCGGGCGTCGGCGCCAAGAGGCCCGACATGGTGGCTCCCTTGGGCGGGCTATGCGCGGCCGTGGCGTTTCCCACGCTCGCCGCGGTCTGGGTTCTCCAGCGCGCCCGAGGGCCCGGCGCGCGTTCACCACTGGGCCATGTGCTGAGAGCAGCCGTCCAGGCCTTGCTGCTGGCGTCGGTCACGACGCTCGCGGGCGCCCTGCTCATAATCGGTCTCTACTCACGAGCCGCGTACCTCTCCGGAGTGACGCTCTTCACCGGGGTGAAGCTGTCGCTGCTGCTTCCGCTCGCGGTCACATTCGTCGCGGTCGCGCTGGATCTGCCTATGCGGCTGGAACCGATGCCCCGTTGGTGGGCGCGGGTGCGGCTGCGGGCCGAGCAGTTCCTGCGGCAGCCGGTGACGGTGCTGGTGGCCGGCGTCGTGCTCGTTGCCGTTGGCGCGCTCGCTTTCGCACTGAGCCGCAGCGGAAATCAGCCGGCCCTCTCGCCGTCGCCGCTGGAACTGAAGTTCCGCCAGTTGCTTGAGGTGGTGCTGACCATCCGCCCGCGCACGAAGGAGTTTCTGCTCGGCCACCCGGCGCTGATGCTCGGCGTCGCGCTGGCGTTGCGAGGCAGGCGGAACTGGCTCCCACTCGTCGCAGTGCTGGCAGCGCTAGGGCAGGCGTCGCTGCTGAATACCTACTGCCACTTCCATACACCGCTGTCGGT
>Ga0315291_10012750_pt1 | contig 10200 bp, 8 predicted proteins | sample YL17G12_20_MG_FD_203070 | JGI IMG/M metagenome (GOLD analysis project Ga0315291, IMG submission 203070) | Sediment microbial communities from Yellowstone Lake, YNP, Wyoming, USA - YL17G12_20 | ecosystem: Environmental > Aquatic > Freshwater > Lake > Sediment | place: USA: Wyoming | collected...
AATAATCTTCCCCGTCCTTGGGGTGACTCCATATAGCGAGCTTACCATCATTCTCGGCCGCATTGGCGGGGAAGAGCAGGCCGACTTGGCGCAAGTTCGCCTGACAGGCCACCGCCCGGGCCTGCTTACGCACCCGCGAGAGCGTGGGCAACAGAAGTGCCATGAGCAGGGCAATGATGGAGATGACCACCAGCAGCTCGATAAGGGTGAATGCCGCCAAGCAACCGTTGTCATGTCGAGCGAAGCGCAGCGGAGTCGAGACATCTGGCACCAGATATGGCGTGTCGTCCATTCGCGGCCAGATTCCTCGACTGCGCTCGGAATGACATGAGGAGGGACGTCCGGAATGACGACAGGCGCAACTGGCGTGGCGTCTGCACCCCACTTTTTCCTCTCTGGCAGACCGGTGCCGGTCCTTGGTTTTGGGTGTACCCGCGAAGCTCATCGGTTGCACTCCGCTAATTTCTCGTTGCTCGACATCGCAGGGCGGTTTTCACCCTCCAAATCCGATACGATGTCGAGAGTTCCCGATATTCTCTCCAGCCGCCCTCGCCATCAAGACCCAGTGCGGGCGGTGTCAATCCAGGGATGCAACGTCTTCGTCAGTTCCGCTTCCCTCATTATGCCAGCCCGTCGGGACAATGCAATCGAAAAGGGGCTTTTTAGGCGATTTGTCTGCGACGACGTCTTGTGGGGATGCGAAGGGGTTGCGTTTAGCGCAGGGCAGACTACCAGCAGAGGGAGGAATTGACGGCCTCGATTCGTCGTACTGGGCCTGCTCGCAACGGGATCCTGGGGATTCTGCTGGTAGCCCCAAGCGAAAAACGCCTCCGAATCCTGGCCTGGATTCGTGTGAGGAGCCCCGGAACGAGGCCGCCCCACAAAAGTTGGTCACACATGGCGATTTTGTAGGGTGGGCTGTGCCCACCGCTTCCACTTGGTGAGATTGAACGTCCCTGGGGCTGGAACAGGCGTCTGTAGCTCGCCATAGGAACACCCATCATGCCAGACACTAAATATAATGATGGGCATAGCCCACTCTACAAGAACTCCGTTCCTAACAGGGGTTTATAGCCGTCCAGTCGTGGCCAATAAAAAGTGTCTCTATAGCCGGAATTTTCACTTGCCGGCGAAACGGACATGCGGTATGGTAACAAGAGAACAGAATCGTAAATAGTAGATGATAACTTGTAAATTCAGAGGGCTCATCATGGCTACTGAAGCGAAAGTTCCCGGCCCTTGGCGAAGTCCCGAGAAATCGAACGTCCCGCTCGGCCAATGGCTGATGTCCCGCGTCGTTCCAATATTCCATTGTTCCAGTATTCCAGCATTCCATTCCGCGACGCCGCACGCCCGAGGGGCGGAGGCTCTGGGGATGCGGAATGTGCAAAACAAACCCAATTTCCGGAAGGCCAGATATAGGCTAACCAACGTAAGTAAAAGGAGTTGAGCGAAAAAGATGCGGAGTCTGCCTCGGCAAAAACAAAGCCAATTTCCACCAGAAGCTTCAAGTTTCAAGTTGGAGGTTTCAAGTGGGCGCCCCAGACTTCAAACTTCACACTCAGTACGGGCGGGTTTCAAACCCGCCCCTACCCACCGCTTCCCGAACGATGCCTGGCGGCGTCACTGCGAACAGAGGCGGCGGGCAAAACAAAGCCAATTTCCAGGGGGACAAATGAAGGGGAGTATGTAGATTACGCACAGGATTAGCAGTAAATCATACCAGCTTATCTGGGTATGGGGGCGTGAAATTCATAGTAACGAACAGGAGATTTATGTTGGCCGTAGAAATATGGGGGTTTCTGCGAAGTCGGCCTCACTGCTGGCCGATGATGGAGTGTGGGGCCGTAGATTGAGCAAACCCCTAATGGCAACGAAAAAAATTTCTGCTATAAGTAACTAGTAACTCGTTACTTATGGCTATTTGTGACATTTTGTTGTTGACTATGAATACCAACAATTGGTACAAAATAACTGGAGGCTTACTGGTTGGGTTTGGAGTAGCTCTGGCAACTGTGCTTGGAACGAGGGTAGTGCGCATGCTTGCGCGGGCAGGGAGAAAGGTAATGTCGCGGGCGAACTCGGTGCGGCACCGTACATCGCCAGCCATGCCCTTCCAGTTCAACCAAGAAAGAACCACTCAGGCGGTCGCATTCCTGTTGAAACAATCTGACAACCGCCGCGAGAACTATATGCGGCTGATCAAGCTGCTATACATTGCAGACCGAGAGAGCCTCAAAGAGACGGGACGCCCGATCACGGGAGATAGATTTATCGCAATGGAACGTGGTCCCGTTCTGAGTCAGGTATACGATCTCATCATGGGTAGATCGCCACGTTCTGCGGAGTGGCAAGCATTCATCGGGACGCGCCCCCGTTATGAGGTTGAACTTGTGAGTGAACCTGGTGACGGTGAACTCTCACAGTATGACAAGGACAAACTCGCGGAAGTGTGGACTCGGTACGAGAATCTTGATGAGTGGGCGATGGTGAAAGAAACGCACAAACTGCGCGAATGGAAGAGAAACGAGCCTCGCCCATCATCATCGAAACCCATCGCCCTCTCAGACGTGCTTGCTGCTGTAGGGTTAACCCAAAATCGGCAGAAGGAAATATTCCAGAATGCACGCGAGTTGAAGGCGCTTAACCACTTCTTTGGGACCCCGTGAGATGCCTCTTGGGCTTGGAAGCGCCTTTGAAAACGGGACTGATCGCTACGGGGATCTCGAACAGCATCTGTGGATTATCGTTTCCGAACCTGATGCATCTGGACAGGTAATACTGGTCAATCTCACTACATGGGCGGGTAAGAGTGACGACGATCCAGCCTGCATAATCAACAAGGGCGAACACGAATTCGTCCACCACAAAACCTACGTAAGTTACATTGACACAAGATTTGCCTCCATCAAGCAGCTTGAATCGCTCGCCAGGCAAAAGTGGCTCACGATGTACCCGGATGCGTCAAAGGTATTGTTGAAGAAGATATGGGGTGGAGCGGAAAAGTCGATACACACGAAGGGTAAATATCTCTCTCTGCTAAGGTCGCAAGGCTGCATCTAACTATCATTCGCAATGTGCTAAAGAAAATCGGCAAAATAATGATTTTGTACTTGACGCACAAATAGTATGATATATAATCGACATCATGGAAAGAGAAATCAGAAAACCCGGTGAAGCCAAATCTGAAATCCTCAAGGCAATCCCAGAGGCGTGCGTCGATGAGACGGCGGCCGTAGAGTTCATGGAGAAGCAACGTTGGGGTGACGCGCCCGAGTGTCCGCAATGTGGCAGCAAAGAGATTGTCATGGTCATGGACAAAGACGGGAAGCAGCGCAGCAAGCGTTTCCTCTGGCGGTGTCACACCTGCAAGAAGCAATTCACTGTTCGCGTTGGCACGATCATGGAAGATTCGCGGATACCGCTTCGCTTTTGGTGTCACGCCTTCTGGCGCGCCTGTTCGTCCAAAAAGGGCGTTAGCGCACTACAGATCAGCCGCGAGTGTAATATCACGTACAAGTCAGCACTATTTCTGATGAATCATATCCGCTTTGGGATGGCCGAGCCAAACCCACAAGAGAAACTCACCGGTACGGTGGAGACAGACGAAACCTACATCGGTGGCAAGCCCCGAAGGAAGGGAATGAGCAAGCGGGGATGGGGCACAAAGAAAACACCGGTCCTGGCTATGGTGCAGCGCCCAGGTAATGTGCGGGCGAGAGTGATCACGAATATCACTGCCAAGACGTTGAAGCGAGAAATGTTCGAGGCGATAGACCTGTCAGCGCGGCTCTGCACGGATGAGTTGAAGTCGTATCGGGGAATCGGTAGGAAATTCGCTGGCGGGCACGGTACAGTTTGCCACAGCGCCGAGGAATATGTCAACGAGAATGGCGACAGCGTCAATACTGCCGAGTGCTTCTTTAGTTTGCTCAAGCGGAAGTTCTATGGCACGCACCATGCCGTTAGTAAGAAACATCTCCACAGGTATATTGCAGAAGCCGAATTCCACTGGAATACCCGCAAGTGCGATGATGGCGAACGCATTTGGGCGGCAATTACTGGCGGCGAAGGCAAACGCCTGACGTACAGAGAGCCAGTAAAGAAGGAATCTGCGTAATTCCCTCTTGACACGCAGGCGGGATTGTCCATAATGAAAAAGATGCCCCAGCCGGGACTCGAACCCGGACGGCAACATGTGCCACGACGTTCCAAACGTCGTATGTATGCCAATTTCATCACTGGGGCACCAAAGGCCAGCAGGAGCCTAAGCCCCTGCCAGCCGTTAGGTGGTTGCCTTGCCCGGAGACTGCGGATAGTTCTTAGCGGTGCAAACCGCAGTTTCCGGACTCGGCCTTGTCTGAGGCCATCCCCGCAAAGCGGCATCCAGTTCCTTGCGGTTCTTTAGCTAATAAGATGCGTGGAATCATTTCCGTCACCTCCTTGTTTGGAGCCGTCCCTAAGACGGTACACAAAAACACCATCTTGCTGTTCCCTAACGGCAATGCCCTTCTTGGTACATCGCTTCAAGGCACCTGCGATTGTGCTGGCAAAAGCCTTCGATTCCTTGGGCATTCCCCGTCTTATTAGCTCTCTGGCGATCACACTCGATTTGAACCACTGCTCAGGATTTTCTTTCAGGAACAATTCGACACCAGCCTGCGCCTTTATGTCAGCATACTTGGGGCCAGTAATAACGGTACGTTGCTCGTTGGGTACCTGTGCCGTCGCAGTAGGCCTCCCGAATGTGCCATTGCCACCAAGCAGTTCGATTGAACGCTCGACGTGGTGCAAATCTTCCTGTATCCGGTTGATCTGAGCCAGCAATTCTTCGCGGTAAGCGTGGAGGCCTTGAATTGCGGCTTCCTTGCAATTGTTTGGACTCATAATCTTAACTCCATTAACAACAGAACCTAATATCTTTGGGCGCACAATAACATGGTGCCTAACGTTGTGCAACTCTTTTTTTTCAAAAATTTGCCGGATATAGGCTGTCTGCTACTGCCAGTGGGACATCGACGTGACACTCGCCTATAAGAGTAGTTGCATAACTCCAATAATTAAGAACTCTTGCGATTCTTAGGGACTCAGCGTACAATACGTAGCTATGGCAAAGAAACGGAAAAACAAACCAGGTCCCAAAGCAGATCACCTGAAGCTTGAAGGTAACTGGGAAGAGGTTGTAAAGAAGGCTATTCGCAAGAAGAAGCCCGAAGAGGGTTGGCCGGGCGAACAGGAAAAGCCGAAGCCAAAGTAACCAGGTTGATGTTACCCCTTCCCCCTATGCTACCCCGGTGTCCATGCCGCCGTGCGTAAAATACATAGTCCCCCAAATGAATGCTAACGCCTGTGCAGTAAAAGGGTTAGGACGAGAAAGGGCGAATCGTGACTGGGCGGAAACAAAGCCAATTTCCACGGGCCGAGGCTGCTTGCCCCGGCTTCGGGAGGGCGGGACCGAGCGTCTGGTATCGCTGGACGCCCATCGCGGCGCGATCATGCTGCTGATGGCCTCCAGCGGATTGGGTCTGGCCGGGGCGGCACGGCTATTTCCGGAGGGCCGCCTCGAGTGCCACAATAGCGTCAGCCAGTTCGAGGCGGAGGGCGTTCAATCGGCCGAAGGAGTTGACCTTCTCCGGGTCCAGCCGGGCGAAGCCGTCGTCGGGAAACCGCAGGCCGCCCTTGCCTTCGTACAGCGTCCAATCGTCGGCGATGCCGTCCGCAATGACTTTGAGCAAATCCCGGGCGTTCCTGACCTCGGGCAATCCGGGATCCGCCTCCGCTACGAGAGACTCCAATTTACAGAGGTACTTCAGGTCGTCGATACCCTCACGGCAACGCTCATAGTCCAGGGTCGGGCAAACCGCGTCCCCTTGCGTCCGCACCAGCGAGCCCTGCTCGTTCCGCAGGCTGTAGTACCACTCGACTTTACCCTTCACTCCATACTTGCTCATCTTCCAGAAGAAGAAGCCGAACGGCAATCGCCCGCTGCCGGCATTGACAAACCACGGAATCACACCCGTCTTGCTCCGGAGCTCTTCGAGGAAAGCCCTGTTCAGCAGGCGACGGTCCCGATTGTGATGGTCCGCGCCGTCCCAACCGTTGTTGAATGTCGCGACGTTCAGGTACGGGGCCATCGCCATTACCTCCATGTAGCCGTTCATGTCGCTGGTGGTGGCGATCTCGGGCAGTTCCTCCCAGACGAACTTCGCCAGCCGGGCCGCGATTTGGACGCCCTCCATACCCTTGTTGGTCAGTTCGTCCCCGATGGAAAACAGCGTCGGCACACCGTGTTTGCGGACCTCCTCGTGCATGAGACGCATCACCTGGATGTACTTCTGCTGCCAGCGCCGGCTGGTCTCGTCGCCGTAGCCCGCCAAGTCCGTCAATTGCAGGTCCATCGGCGGCGACCAGTAGAGCGTGCCGGGGAAGCCCGCCTTCTTGTATGCCTCCAGGAGGGCGCCCAGCTCGCTGGTGTCATTGTCGTGGACGGGCTGGTGCCAGTTGTAGAGCGGCGCCACGCAGGTCATGCCGTGCTCGCGCATATCCCGCAAGTGGGCCGCCAGGATACTGCCGTCCTTGTCGTCGTCGGGCTTGGAATAGTTGAGGCCCAGCCCAAACGGCGGGTCCGTCAATCTGATGGGCAAGACGTCCAGCACGATGTTGATTGCACCGAGCGATTTGCCGCCCGCCGTCACTATCACCTCGCCCCGATACGAGCCCCGCTCGGCATCGCCGGGCACTTTAACCGTGCACCAGAAGAACTCCGTGCTGTGCGCCGACATATTCCAGGGACGGCCCAACGGCGTCAGGATGTCACGCCCGCCGCCGTGGAAGCCCTCCACGGACCGGACCATAGTATTCGCAGCCGGGATAAGCGCCCCGCCGCGCCCTTTCAGTTCGCCCGCGGCGATGAACACATCCGACAAGGCCTCTGCCGGCCGCAGCAGAAAGCTGAACGGCTCGTACTCGCCGGCGGCCGCAAAAAGCTTCGCCTCGCGCACGTTGCCTGTCAGTTCCCTGCGGATACCGGCACTAATGGGCGACTGGATGGTAATGGTTTTGCCATCGGCCGTCTTGACCGTCACTTCCTGCGGCCGGGCGAAGACGACCGGCTGGTCGATGAGCGGCTTCTGCTCGGTCGTCGGATTCTCGCCGTAGTCGGTGACAAATAGCTCGATCTCGGCTCCGAAGGCTGTTGAGGCGATCAGTATGCAGAGAACCATCATGATTCTATTCATCGAGTTTACCTCCGACGGGCACCAGCTCGACATCGTCCAGCCAGATGGTGCCCGCGCCCACAGAGTAAAAGTAGACTTGGTAGGTCTTCTTCGCCTCGACCGGCTTGCCGGTGACGGTATACTGCTTCCACGCATCGCCGATCTTCTCGCGCAGGACCCCGCCGGCGCCTTCCTCGAAGTTGACAAACAGCAGGTTATCTCCCTCCCCTTTAGCCCAGAACGTCAGCTTGTACCCGGTAGCGCCGGGAATGGCGGGCAAGGGCGGCGTGTTGATCCCAATCCGGCCCGTGACTCCGGTGCACCGGATGCGCGCCGAGAACTGGCCCGAGTGGACGAACGGCGGCCGGTCCTCCCACAGGTTCTCGTAGTCGCCGCCCCAGCTCCAGCCGCCCCACCACAGCCAGCGCGACCGGTTCTTGTCCGAGTTCCGGTTGACCTTCTCGAATCCGCCGTTTTGGATGAAGTTCAAAGGAGGGTCCATCACCGACAACGACTCGGAGACGTATGTGCCCGACAGGCGGGCTTTGAGCATAGCCATTTTCTTTTCGTAGGATTTGTCGCTCAGCAGCCCGCTTCTGCGCTGCTCTTCGACGGCCTTGACGGCTTCCTGAACCCGCGCCGGCGGCCAAAGCTTCGTCGCCAACGCCGCCTTGTCCCCTTCCTTCTGGGCACCTGCAAACGCCGCGCCAAGGGTCAACAGCCCCAAGAGCACCAGACTCGCAGTACATTTGACTCTCATCGCTCTATCTCCTGCGGTAGCGGTACGGACACGAAATTTTGCGTCTTGGTCCGCCTGCATTGTATCGTTGTCGCTCTGAGAACGCTACGCGGACTCGCGAGGCAGAGAGTCCCACCGGGCGGGTTAGCTGGCGAGACCGAAGAAGCTCAGGCTGAGGCTGTGGAGCAGGCCCCAGGCGAGGAAGAGGGCGACGAGGCCGGCGGCACAGACCGCCAGTAAGACGGCGGCCAAAGCCGGGACCGCCAAGGCGGCCGGTGGGGGGTGGTCTATTGTGGGCGCATGATCGATGTCGGACGGCGGCTTCTCGTCGGGCGCGGGGCGGCTGAAGTACATGGCCCGCGTGATGCGCAGGTAATAAAAGAGACTAAAGAGGGTATTGGCCAAGATCGCCACGACCAGGACGGTCAGGTGATGACGCCAGAGGGCACATAAGAGAATCCACTTGGCGGCAAAGCCGGCCAGGGGCGGCAGTCCCACCAAAGAGAAGAGAAAGATCGTCATGGCCGCGGCGAGCCGGGGCTGGCGGTCGCCTAAGCCATCGAAGCGGTCCAGGTGATCGCTGCCCGTTTGCCGCTCGACCAGACCGGCTACGGTAAAGGCGCCGAGGTTCATTAAGAGATAGACCAGGATGTAGGCGACGAGGGCGGCCAGGCCGGTAGTATCGGCCAGCACGAGCACGCCGCAGGTCAGATAGCCGGCGTGGGCGATGGAGGAGTACGCCAGCAGGCGCTTGACGCTGGTTTGCCAATAGGCCGAGAGATTGGCGACCGTCATGGTGACGACCGCCACGGTGGACAGAGCCGTCAGCACGTGGTCCCGCACGGCGGGGGTAAGAGAAGGTCCCAGGACCTGCAGCAAGCGCGCCAGGGCCAGGAGGGCCGCGGACTTGGAGGCGACGCTCAGCCAGGCGGCCACATCGGCTCCGGCGGCCTCGAAGGCATCCGGGCACCAGAAGTGGACGGGGACCAGGGAGATCTTAAAGGCCAGGCCGATCAGCAGGCAGACCAGGGCGGCCACGGCCAGCGGCGAAAGGCCCGCCGTCGCGAAGTGCTGGGCGATCTTAGGCCAGTCGAAGCTGCCGGCTATCCCATAGAGCAGGGAGATGCCATAGAGCATCAGGGCCGAGCAGACGGCGCCAAAGATGACGTACTTGGCGGCCCCCTCGGCGGATTTACGATTGAAGCGGCGAAAGCCCACCAGGACATAGGAAGGCAACGAAGCCATCTCCAGCGCGATGGCCAAAAAGAGCAGATGCCGCGCCGAGGCCAGGAGAATCAGGCCGACCAGACTGCCGAAGAGCAGGGCCAGAAAGACCGGCCACTCCCAGGCGGGCCCGTGCCCCAGGGAGCTGGACAAGACCAGTACCCCGGCCAGAAAGAGACACAAGAAGATCGTGACGAACAGATACAAAGGATCGAAGAACAGGTAATCCGAGAACCAGCCTGTCGAGAATTGGCCCGACTGGCCGGCCACCGGCCAGAGCAGCAGGGCACAGACGACCGCCGCCGCCAGACCGAAGAGGGCAACCGCCAATAAGCTGCGGCGGCCGGTGGGGCCGAGGTTAGGCTCGGACGAGTCTTTGCCGGCGATGGCGCCCAACAGGACGAGGCCCGGAGTCACGACCAGGACCAAAAGGGGCCAGATCGGACGCAAACTTTCGATCGTTACGACGTTGGTCAAAGGAAAACCTCTCTCTTTCAGGCGACCAGCTTGAGGATATGGTCCAGGGTCCCCTGGACCAAGCCCAACAGGGTCTGCCAGGGCAGGATTCCCAAAGCAAGGGCCAGGACGGCCAGCGGGGCCATCACGAGAATCTCGCGCGGGGAGATGTCCGGCAGATTGTCATACTCGGGTTTGGCGGCCCCCAGAAAGACCCGCTGGATGGACCAGAGGATATAGCCGGCGGTCAGAACGACACTGACTGCCGCGATGACCGTCAGCACCTTGGCACCGACCGGTCCCAGGACCGTGGCCTGCCAACTACCCAATAGGACGTAGACTTCCCCGATAAAGCCGCACAGGCCCGGCAGGCCCATCGCGGCGAAGAAGCCCACAATGGCCAGGCCCGTATAGATAGGCATGCGGGTGGCCAAGCTGCCCAGGCGGGGGATCTCGCGATGGTGGACGCGGTCATAGATCACGCCCACCAGGAAGAACATGGCGGCGCTGGTAATGCCGTGCGAAACCATCTGGAACATGGCGCCCTGGAAGCCCGCAGGCGTC
>Ga0315291_10012752_pt1 | contig 10198 bp, 9 predicted proteins | sample YL17G12_20_MG_FD_203070 | JGI IMG/M metagenome (GOLD analysis project Ga0315291, IMG submission 203070) | Sediment microbial communities from Yellowstone Lake, YNP, Wyoming, USA - YL17G12_20 | ecosystem: Environmental > Aquatic > Freshwater > Lake > Sediment | place: USA: Wyoming | collected...
TGATTTATCAAGCCCGCAGTAAGCCATGCGGGTCGGATAAATCCGACCCCTACAGATTGGAGGGTCCGCTCACCACCCAAGACTGAGGCATTACGAATCGAGCAGGATTTGTTTTGCGCGCCTGGCTGATCGTGTGATACTATGGTGTTTTGCAGAGAACACAATACATATAGGAAAGGAATAGTGCGTTGAAACTCTCACTCGGACTTCCCAAGGGGAGCTTGCAGGAATCCACGTTCGACCTGTTTCTCAAGGCGGGGTTCGCCATAAGCGTGAGCGGTCGGTCGTACATCCCACGCATTGACGATGAGGATCTCGACGGGGTACTCATCAGGGCGCAGGAGATCTCCCGTTATGTCGAGGAGGGGGTTCTCGATATCGGCCTGACCGGCCTGGACTGGATTCTTGAGAACGATTCGAAGGTTGAAGAGGTCGCGAACCTCGTGTACGGCAAGCAGGGCTTCCGCCCCGTGCGGTGGGTCCTCGCCGTCCCTGATGATTCGCCAATCCAGAAGGTGGCGGACCTCGAGGGGAAGCGGATTGCGACCGAAGTGGTGAACCTCACCAAAAAGTATCTCAAGAAGAAAGGGGTCAGCGCCCATGTTGAGTTTTCGTGGGGGGCCACGGAGGTCAAGGTCCCTCAGCTCGTGGACGCCATCGTGGAACTCACGGAGACAGGGAGTTCGCTCCGGGCTCACAACCTGAGGGTGATCGATACGCTCCTGGAATCCACCACACGGCTCATTGCAAACAGGGATTCCCTGAGGGATGAATGGAAGAGAGGCAAGATCAATCAGATCGCGATGCTGCTCAAGGGTGCGCTCGCTGCGGAGGCAAAGGTGGGCGTGAAGATGAACGTTCCGGCTGCGTCGCTGGAGATGGTCACCGCCCTCCTGCCGGCGCTCCGCAAGCCCACGGTTTCGAAACTGAGCGAGGAGGATTGGTACGCGGTCGAGACCATACTGGATGAAAAGGTCTTCCGCTCTCTCGTGCCGAAACTCAAGGAGGCGGGGGCGGAGGGGATTATCGAGTACCCGTTGAATAAGGTGATACCGTGAAAGCTAAATCCCAAATCCAAAATCCAAAATCCCAATAATGGAGCGAAAGGGATTAGGGTACCGTACATAGTTGGTGGGACGTAACTGCTCAGGAGCCAGAATTCAGGAGTCAGGAGCCAGGAGTTGAAATGAGGACGCCAGCGGCGACATTTGAGGACTTGGGCTACGGCGATGTTTCCGAGTTAATGCAGTTACTCGACGAGGTCAGTAAGCTACGGGAAGCTTATTCGCGATCCATTCTGGATTCTGGATCCTGGCTTCTGACTACCTGAGTAGTTACGATGGGACTTCTATTTTGGGATTTGGGATTTAGGATTTAGGGTTTAGGGTTTGGAGTTTGGTATTTGGGATTTGGGATTTGGGATTTGGGATTTTAATAAGGGGGGGTGATCTCATGCCGTGCGGCAGAAAGAAAAGGAAGCACAAGATCTCGAAGCACAAGCGTAAGAAAAGGATGAGGAAGGATCGGCATAAGAAGCGGAGGAGATAGGTCTTTGGCTGGTGGTGATTCAGGCGGGCGGCGCCGGCTCGGGATTTTGCGAGGCGGTGCGCCCATCGCCTTCGTGTGCCTTCCCCTTGTTGGGTGTGCCGGGCTCCGCCTCTACCAAGCACCGCTTGCGAAATCCCCCCCGGCGTCGTATGCCTACGTGGACAAACCGCAGGCCTACCTGCACTACACGCTCGGCGATTTCCTGGAAAAGGAAGGGAAGCTGGACGCCGCCACCGAGGAATTTGTCGCCGCCCTGAGTTTTGATCCCGGGGAAGCGGCGATCAATGTCAAGCTCGGTGAGCTCTACCTGCGGCGGCAGGATTTCACAAGGGCCATCGAGGAAGGCCGTAAGGCGGCCGAGAAAGATCGCACGCTCGCCGATGCCCACATGCTCCTGGGGAGGGCGTACTATGCGAATGCCGATCTCAAGAAAGCCGTCGGTGAGTTTGAAGAAGCGATCAGATTAAATCCCGCGGACGAGGAGGGCTACTTGTTCCTCGGCCAGCTCTATTTCAACGAGGATCGCCGGGACGACGCCGTCCAGGTGTTTGAGAGAGCCACCCGCGCCCGCCCCGACCAGTGGGTGCTCTGGTTCCAGCTCGGCATGCTCTACTGCAGCCAGGAAAAGATCGACTCCGCTGTGGGGAGCTTTAAACGGGCGGTAGAGCTCGCACCTGATCGGTTCGACACACACTACAAGCTCGCGCAGGTGTACGATCTCCTCGACAGGCGGGAGGAGGCGATAGAGGAATACCAGAAAGTCCTCAAGATTAATCCCCTGAAGCTCGAGATATACGCCCTCCTCGGAAACCTCTACAAGGAACAGGGCGAGCTCGACAAGGCAGAGAGTCGCTTTCAGCTCCTCATCGAACTCATGCCGCAGGAGGTTCGGGGCTACCTCGCCCTCGCGCAGATCTACCTCATGGAGGACAAGAAAGAGGAGGCGGTGGATCTCCTCGAAGAAGCCCTTGCGGACGGTCTTGAATCATCAGCGCTGCATTTCTACCTGGGGCTCGCGTATGTAGCCATGGGGGACTATGGCAAGGCGGTAGAAGCCTATGCGCGGGCATTGAAGCTCGGCGCCGAGGGCAGCACTGTTCATTTTTACATGGGCGGGGCGTACGAAAAGCTCGGCCGCTTCGACGAGGCGGTCGCGGAGTTCAAGAAAGCGATCGAACTGAATCCGGGTAACGCCGAGGCGTACAACTACCTCGGCTACATGTATGCGGAGAAGGGAATACGACTCGATGAGGCCGAGGTGCTCATCGGGAAGGCACTGGCCATTGACCCCGACAACGGAGCGTACATTGACAGTCTGGGCTGGGTGTACTACAAACAGCGCAAGTACGGCGAGGCGTTGAACGCCATCCAGCGCGCCGCGAAGCTTGTCGGGGATGATCCCGTGGTCCTCGATCACCTCGGCGACGCGTATCTCGAGAACAAGCTGTGGAAGGAGGCGCTTGAGGAATGGAACAAATCCTTGAAGCTCGATCCCAAGAATGAAGTGGTGAAGCAGAAGATCGAGAAGCTCCGCAGCAGGCTCGAGATTCAACACCCGGCGGGCGCGCCGGGGAAGGGCGAAAAGAAGGAAGTGGTACACGAGCAGCAATAAGTAGAAGGTAACTGCTCAGGAGCCAGAATTCAGGAGTCAGGAGTTAGAATGAGGACGCCGGCGGCGATATTTGAGGACTTGGGCTACGGCGATGTTTCCGAGTTAATGCAGTTACTCGAAGAGGTCAGCAAGCTACGGGAAGCTTAGTCGCGATCAATTCTGGATTCTGGTTCCTGGCTTCTGACTACCTGAGTAGTTACAGTAGAAGGTTAAAGCATAAGGCAAAAGCGCTGCCCGCCTAGAAAAAATTATCACTGTGAAACATTCCATTTCCATCCATTGCCCCGCCAAGATCAACCTCTACCTCGACGTGCGGGGAAAGAGGCCAGACGGTTATCATGAGATCCGAACCGTCATGCAGGCGATAGACCTCTACGACATGCTCTCCATTGAGGAGGAGGAGAAGTCAATCGGTATCGTGTGTGACCTATCCTCCCTCCCCGTTGACTCGCGCAATCTCTGCTGGCGCGCCGCCGAGGAGATGCGCCGCCGCGCGCAGCGCGGCAGCGGGGTTCGTATCACGCTCACCAAGAAGATCCCCGTCGCCGCGGGGCTCGGGGGTGGCAGCAGCGACGCGGCGGGAGTAGTGCGCGGCCTCAATGAGCTCTGGGCGCTCGGGATGCGCACCGAGGAACTGGAGAGGATGGCGGCCGGGCTCGGTTCGGATGTCCCATTTTTTATCGGAGCGGGGACGGCGCTCTGCGCGGGGAGGGGGGAGAGGGTGACTGCCATCAAGGATGCCGCATCGTACTCCTATGTGCTGGTAACCCCACTCATCGCTGTTTCGACCGCCGGCGTGTACGCCGCACTCACTCCTGCTATCGGAGAACCGCCCGTCGGCGAGGATGGGTTCCTCGGCGCCATCGCCTCCGGCGATCCCGTGAGGCTGAGCGGCGCGCTCTACAACCGCCTTGAGGAGAGCGAGGGCCCGCACATGCGGGAGGTGGAGAGGCTGAAAGAAACGCTGCGGAGACACGGCGCGCTCGGCGCGTGCATGAGCGGGAGCGGGCCGAGCGTATTCGGGATCGCGGAGGACGAAACGGCTGCCCGGCGGCTCGCTGAAGCGATCCGGCCCGAGTTGATGGACAGAACATTCCTTCACTACGGCGTCACCAACGTTGTCCCCTCTCCGAACCTGTAAATATCCACAAAGCTGACGCCGCATTTTGTCACTGTATACACCTTCTCCGGCGTGTGAGTCCGGAGGAACTTTTCTATCCTCGGATTTCTCGTCCTGTGTCCCAGCGGAATCACCAGCCAGTCAACATCGGGCGGTTTCGCCACATTGATGAGGACGCCGAGGGGAGGGGACGGGGGATCATGCCCCCAGTGGTACCTGAAGTCGCCTGAGATTCCCACCGTGAAGATGGACTCGCCGCTTTTCGCATGCGCCTTGAGATACGCCGCTGCCTCCTTTGTCCCCACGCCGAACCCCAGTGAGATGAGACGGGACGCGCCCGCCGGCCCGCCCACCAGAAAGTTACAGTAGATACTGTACGAGGGGGCAATTGTGACGAGGGGTATGATGAGAGAGGTTATGAGCAGCAGTGCTGTTGTAATGCGGAATGACGCGCCTCGCCGACAAGCGAGCGCAGGGGGACAGCCCATTATTTCCTCGAGGCCGCACGCCGCTATGACGCATAGACACGGGAGAACAGGGGCGATGTAGCGGAACGCCATTTTGTGTCCCATGCTCATGATGGTTATGAATACAACGGAAGCGATGAGGCAGAGGAGGTATCCGCGTTCCCCGCTCCTCGCCACGCGGGGCCGGATGAGGCCACTGACCAGAAGGAGGAGCATCAGCGGCGGGGTGCAGATGAGGAGCATGAAGAGATAAAACCAGCCGGGTGGATGAGTGACGACCCTCCCCATCCAGTACTTCACGTGGCCGATGTCTCCCAGATAGGACATTGCGGATAGGTGCAGCAGCTCGTTCACGATCGGCTTCCGGAATATCTGAATAAAAACGAAGCAGAGGAACAGCAGGGCTGCCCCAGAGCGCAGCAGGCTAGATATCCGGGGGCGGGGCGTTAGGTTTCCCCGCGCGCTCGCGGCCGCGGCGAGCACTATGTAGGCGCAGAGAATTATTGCTCCTGTCTGCAGCCAGGGAAGGGCGGCGAGCATAGTGATTGTCGCAATGAGCCCCGCCGTCGGAGGAAGATAGCGCACATAGTCGCTCCAGAAAATTTCCTGGGGTTCATACCACAGCCGCGTAAAAAGCAAAAAGTAGAGGGCGAGCGCGAGGCCGAGCCAGCCGAGATCACTCGCCTCCCAGAAGCGGGAACTGTCGTCGCGCTTCCTGAGGCACACAACGGCCTTCCATATGATTAGTATGAGCGGGATTGCCACGGCAGTGGTTTTGGTGAGAAGGGCGAGTGCGAAACAGATCGAGGATGCGATCTTCCAGGATGAGCGGCAGCGCTCAACGTACATGAGATAACACAGCAGCGAGAGCATGAAGCAGAGCGTGAGCGTCGAATCCACGTGGGCAGTCCGCGAAAGCGCGATGTGCTGGGGATAGAATGAGAGCAGGAGGGCGGCCCAGAATGCGATTCCATCGCCCCACGCCAGGCGGCCGAAGAGGTAGAGGAGGATACAGGTCGCGGTTCCGACGAGGGCGATCGGGAGACGCGCCGCAACGAGCGGGGAGAGGAGATTGGAGCTGAGGCGCGAGGTTCCTTGTCCAAGATAGACGTGTGAGGAGCCGATGAGCGCCGCAGGGAGCACTCCCGGATACGACAGGCGCGAGGTCGCCTTTTTAAATTCACACGCGCGCAGATTGGCAATGAGGTTTTTGCCGTGCGCTATCCAGGGGAGTTCGTCGGGCTCGAGGCTGTGGCCGCCAAGACTCCAGAGACGGGGGGTCCCGGCGGCGGCGGTGATTAAGACCGCGAGGGAAATGCAGCGCCTGTTTTTCTCCAGCCATGACCGCATGCGCGCGAGAGGCGCCGGTCTGGAGAGTATCGGTTTGAGCACGAGAAGGATAATGAGGTAAAGGAGCGGTGTGAGGAGATGGTGGCAGGAGAGACTCACTTCACCGAACCGCAGATTAATGCCGCTGATGAAGAATACGTACAGCGCAGCAAGGGCGGAGAGTATAATAAGAATGTTGAGTGCGATAGTAAATTGTCGGTTGTTTCCAATCTTCATTCCGCAGCACAATTATTGTTACTTTTCGCTTTCGGCTTTACACTTTGAGCTGTTGTTGAGCCGCCTGTGCTCCTCCAGGAACTTTACCAGCGCCACGACCTTCTCGCGGTAGCGGTTCCGGCTGTAGCGGGCCTCGAATAATTTTCTGCCACCCGCTCCGATCTTCCTCGCGAGATCGGCGTTACCCAGGAGCAAATCCAGGCCTTCCGCAATCCCCTGTTCGGTCGGGTCCACCAGCAGCGCATCCTCACCGTCGTGCAGTATCTGCGTATGAGAGGTGATGTGTGTGGCGAGGGTCGGTTTCCCGGAAGCGAGATAGGAATAGATCTTGTACGGCGTATTCTCGCCGCTCGCGCGGGGAGAGACGAGTATGTCGGCCGTCTGGAGGACGCGGGGCATTTCCGAGACAGGCTTCTTGCCGGCAAAGACGATGCGCGGTTCTCTGTATCGTTCTTTCATTTCGCGCACTTCCCCCTCTTCACCACCCACAATCAACAGTCTGGCATCAGGCCATTTCCCCTGGATTTTCCTGAACCCGTCGAGGAGGATTCCAAGTCCCTGATATGCCTCGAGGTTCCCCGTGTAGATGACCGTCTGCCCGGCAGCATGTCCGCAGGAAGGGGGTATCTCATCGCTCACGCTGACGTCCTCGATCTGGAATACGGGCTTGTCCGGAAAGGACCTTTTTACGGCGTCGGTAAACACGGGGCATATTGTCACCACGGCGTCGGCGCGCGAGAGTGCGATCCTGTCCATCATTTTCACAAGTTGCAGGATGAACCTGTTGGTGACCTCCCCGGAATACTTGAGCTGGTGCGGGATATCCGAATCCATATCATGGATAAAAATGAACTTCCGCAGCCACCTGAACCATGAGATGAAATAGGACGATTCCTCCACGCAGTGCACCACGTCGTACCTGTTTCTCAGAATGAGCCCGAGCGCCTTTGTGAGAATGACGAAGTCGAGGACCATTTTCTGGTGTGAGTAACCTGGAGGGACGAACCTGATGAAGCGGGAGAAAGCCCTCGTGCGGATGATGCGCACGCCGGGGGCGGTGATGTCGCTCCCGAGGTGTATCGTCAGGACATCCACGGAGTGGCCGAGTGCGCCCAGGGTGGTGACCAATTCACGGACTGCGAGCGGAGTGCCGCGGATGACGAAAAACGGTTCGGGCGCAATAAGCAGGATATTCATATTCTTTCAAAGTAGTTTTTGCTCACTGCCGGATGCTGTAGTTTATGTTATTTTTGCGTGAATAAACAGAAAAATCCTCCACGTGCCGCATGACGCAAAACTTGAACCACTCAACCGCATCGCACAGGTCGCCACTGCTCAAGCTGGCCCTCCTGGTGGCCAGCACGCTGGCGACGCTGCTCATTGCTGAACTCAGCGTGCGAGTAATGCCGGTTGGTCCCCGCTATCGGGCCGAGGGGGCTCTCTTCAACACGTTGAAGATGCCGCAGAATTAACTGGGCTACTACGACTACGAATACGATCGCGAAAAAGGACCCGGTGTGTTCAGGATCATGGTGGTCGGTGATTCATTTACAGAAGGCGCAGGCCTCAGTTTTGACGACAGCTTTCCCAAGCGTCTGGAGCGCTATTTGAACTGTTTCGGCAATGAGCAAAAAATCACCTACCAGGTTATGAACATGAGCTGGCATGGCCGCTCGACCCCCAAGGAGGTGAGGCTCCTCAAGGAATACGCCACGCAATTCCACCCCGATCTGGTTATTCTCGCCTATTGCCTGAACGATGCGGAGGACCTGGATGTGAAGGATGAGATATGGCGTCTGAAAAAGCTTCATCCCGCGCGCCTCTTTAAAAGGCCGCGGGGATGGAAGGGCGTTCTCTACGACCATTCCGCATTGGCAAAACTGATATTGCGCAGAACGTACATTACCCGGAACAACCGTTGCTACAAAAGGTATTACAAAGAGATTTACAGAGATGATTATCAGGGATGGAAGAAGACGCAGGAAGCGCTGCTGGAGCTGGGTAATTTATCACGTTCATATGGAATACCGGCCAAGGTGCTCATCTTCCCCCTCTTCTCGCACAGCCTGGGTGATGATTACCCGTTCAAACGCATCCACAACAAGGTGCACAGGGCGCTTATCAAGGCAGGCCTGCCCTATATTGATCTTTTACCGTACTACACAAACATGAATCACATCCGCCTGGAATATATTCCCGACAAGGATCCCCACCCCGATGAGATCGCCCACAGGATTGCGGCCGAGACGCTCTTCCGTGATTTGATGCAGAGCGGATTGCTGCCGGGAGGCAAAAAGCTGGTGGGTGATGTTGCGTTCCCGCAGAAATCCCCGCACTTCGTATCGGATTGACCATTCCCGTCATGCATGGTACTGTTTCCTCCATGAACGCCAGAGATCACCTCTCATGGTACTGCGATGAGCACACGTCGAGCGAGCTCTACCGCCAGAGGTTCGAAGGGCCGATAGGCAGCCTCATCATCCAGCGGCAGAACGAGTTGCTCCTTTCATTCCTTGATGATGTCAGGGGCAAGAGAATCCTGGATGTGGGCGCTGGGCATGGCCAGCTTGTGGGTGCGCTCCTCAACGCGGGCGCCGAGGTGACCGCCTATGGCAGCAGTGAAGGTTCCCTGAAGAAGCTCGCGCCGCTCCATATCCGGTGCGAGACCGGTCCCCTCTATCCGTTGCCTTTCAGGGATAGGGAGTTTGATATCGCGGTAAGCTTTCGCACGTTTCCCCATGTTCCCGACTGGAGATCGTTCTTGGGTGAGCTCTGCCGCGTTGCAAGGGAGAAGGTCTCTTTTGATTTTGTCACAAAAGATATCATGAATTTTTTCAAGCCGCTCCTCTACCGCCTCAAGATGAAAAAGGAGCCCGGTACGAGAGACTACACGCTCCAGAAGAAAGCGGATATCCGGAATGCAGCCCGCGAGTACGGCTTCCACTGGGAATCGAGCGAGGGGCAGTTCCTTTTGCCACTGGTTGCGCACAGGATCCTGAAGCAGCCGGTGCTCATGCCGATCGAGTATCTGGCACGAATGACAAGAATCACCAGGTGGTATGGAGGCCCCGTCATCGTGCTGCTGCAAAGGGCGACATGAAAGAAGTGAACGGCGAGTGGCATCTGCGGATATTCAAAAAGTCCATACTCAAACAGGCGAAGCTCAACGCCATCCGCAGGTCTCTCCCCGATCTCGAGGGGAAGGTCTGCCTCGATCTCGGCGGCGACAACGGCATCATCAGCTATCTCTTGCGCGGAGAGGGCGGCGTCTGGCACAGCGCCGATCTCAGCGACCGCGCGGTCGCTTCGATACGGTCGCTCGTGCGAACGAACGTGTTTAAAACCGATGGCGAAACGTTACCGTTCGCCGACCGCACATTTGACGTAGTGGTCATCATAGATTTTTTGGAACACATTCCCCATGACCGTGAGTTTATAGCCGAGCTCGCCAGGGTAATGAAAAAATCAGGCATGCTGATTATCAATGTGCCGCACATAAAGAACTGCTCCATGATGCGGTGGGTGAAGAAAATCGCGGGGGTATCGGACGAGGGGCATGGTCACCTGCGGCCGGGATATACGAGAGAGGGGCTCGAGTCTCTGCTCGGAAGGAAATTTACGGTGATCGACGCACGCACCTATTCTAAATTTTTTACGGAGCTGCTGGATGTACTTATACAGCTCGGCTACGGAGCTTCTACTGAAGATGGTCCGCACACCAGTAAGGGATTGTTGATCACGGAAAAGGAATTAAAAAGGGCTCATGACGTTTTTTTGTGAGCCCAGGCCCATGGTTGGAACTCGCCCATCCATGGGGTACAGGTTTGGATGATCTTCAGTTTCATATACTCCTTATCACGGTAGCCGTAAGCACGACGGATCAGA
>Ga0315291_10012753_pt1 | contig 10197 bp, 4 predicted proteins | sample YL17G12_20_MG_FD_203070 | JGI IMG/M metagenome (GOLD analysis project Ga0315291, IMG submission 203070) | Sediment microbial communities from Yellowstone Lake, YNP, Wyoming, USA - YL17G12_20 | ecosystem: Environmental > Aquatic > Freshwater > Lake > Sediment | place: USA: Wyoming | collected...
TGCACCCGGCGATGAATCGCCGGGCTATTGTCACCGATGCCCTCTCACGGGGCATCAGAATCGGTTTAAGTTAGCGCTTATGCCCCCCAGGGGAGAGGGTAGGCCATTCATCCCCCCAGCAGAGCTGAGGGGTATTCTGGCATATTTTGATAGAATGACATTCACCCCCACCCTCACCCTCCCCCCTTGAGGGGGAGGGAAGGTGTGAAAAAATCGAGCACATGGTTCAAACGGAAAGGACGGGTGGACTGGAGAAGCTTTAGAGCGCAACCTTTGGAAATTGAAGCACTGTGCCCTAAGCTCGCTTAAACACATATCTTTATTGCCGTGGTGGGTGACCTTTAACCTCAACGAGCGCATTCTAAAGCTTTGGAGATCCACTCGTCCTTTCGGGACAAAGGTTGACCAAAGCAATTTTTTCACAGCTTCAGGGGCGGGTGGGGGGTAATATGATTTAATGCGTTTGTATTAATATCAAATCTTTTGTTCCCTGATTTCTTTCGCATCTTGCAATAACTCCAGAATGTAGCAAGGGCCTGGGCTGCCGGTTCAGGTGAAGTGAAAACCGGTATTGACCGACCACAAAGGGAAGTAATATCCTCCACATATGCAGGGTGGCCGACCACAACGCTGAGCAGAGGCTTGTCTGGATATTGCTCGTGAATAGATGCGATATCCCCAAACCAATCCTTTGCAGTCATTCCAGCGCTCTTAAAGTACCTGACAGCCACATAGGGTATGACCATAATAGCAAGCACCATGTCAATTCCCGGATCTGCCAAGAGCATCGGCAGGAGCTTGCCGTAGATCCCCGAGGGGCCGATATCGAGGGGGTTCTTAACATTCATCCAATCCGGCGATATTTCCCGTGCCTGTTTCACCGTCAATGTAGAAAGAGGAGGAACGGTGAGCCCGCTCGACACCGCGACATCTGTCGCTAAGGCTCCCAGGCTTCCGCTCGTCGTGATAATGCCGAGGCGGTTACCCTTAGATAAAGGTTGGGTCGTGAAGACCCGCGCCAGATCGATGAGTTGGGAAAGGTTTTCAGCTCGAATCACCCCACCCTGTGCAAAAGCTGCATGATAGATATGATCCTGTCCAGACAGGCTGCCCGTATGAGAGGCAGTGGCTCGTTTGCCGGCCTCCGTCCTGCCACTCTTTAATATCAGGACAGGCTTCTTCTGAGTCACATGGGCAAGTGACTGCATTAAACGTCGGCCGTTTGCGGTTCCTTCAAGGTAGACCATGATCACTCGTGTCATGGGATCACGATCAAGATAATCCAGCACATCAGATTCATCGACATCCACGCGATTGCCCAACGTAACCGCTTTTGAGATCAAAAGACCATATTGAGGGAGATGATCCAGCAGAATATTTCCAAAGACCCCACTCTGTGCAATGATAGAGAGAGGTCCCGGAGTAAGAGATTCCTCCATTAATTCTACTGAACAGAATTTATTTTCCGTATTAACCACACCCACACAATTCGGCCCAATGACCCGCATACGGTATTGCACGGCAATCGCTTTTACCCTCTCCTGTAAGGCAATCCCTCTCTCTCCAATCTCGGCAAAACCGGCGGTCTCAATGATGACACTTCTTATCCCCCGCTCTCCAATTTCTTCCATCACACCGGGAACTGCCTCAGCAGGAACAATAACAATCGCCAGATCAACAGGCGAGGGGACATCTCGAACTCGTTTGTAAACATTTTGGCCATGCATTTCCCCGCCTGAGAAATTAACAAGATAGAGGCGATTTCCCCAACCCTGTTTCTGCAGAAAAAGGGGAATGCCATAGCCGAAGCCAAAAGACCTTCGCGCTCCCACAAGGACAACGCCTTGGGGTTCAAAAAAATTCTGTAGGCTACCAACTGACATACGGTTCCCCCTTCAAAACATCACATGATTTATGGATAAGGTGTAATTCGGTCAAAAACTCCATCCTACTCTTAACGTTTACTTTACCCGCCAGTTGCAAAAAAACAATATCGAAACCGGGCGGGGGTACTGGAAAAGCCTTGCAGCGGCACCTTTAGGAGTCAGCTGCATGCGTCTCCAGGCAAAACCGAGACTTCACATAAAGTGAGATCCTCTGTAACCCTTCATTTTCGAAAAATCCGCAATTGCAAGGGTTTGGAAGTATCCCTGCCCGGGTTTGATATTGCAACATCTGGGTTTATTCATATATCACACTAAACTGATTTAAGGAAGATTGGGGGAAATCATCGTCGGATCGAACCCGGCCGGATCAGAACCAAACAGGGAGCCTTAACATTCAAAAAATTGCGATTCTCAAAAATGCTCCGGAATGCCGTGAAAACCAAACCTAAAATATTGAATATAGGCTGAAATGTTGCCTCTTAGGAAGAATTTGAAAAATCACTCTTTCAGGAAGGACTCTTCAGAAAAGTGGGGCGAAGGTTCCAACTACAAAGAGTGAGGATCAGCCAAGCCTAAGGGTTAACCATTTCGGATTGAAAGTGAGCATAACGACCGGGGCTCAACGGCTGGCACGGCAGCGCCAGTCCGCTGGAGCCCATGGTTAAGTGCAGCTTTCTGTTGTCAACCTTTCTTCACAAATTTTAATTAGGAGCCTATCAAGGAGATCTGTAGATTTACGACTTGCCGCACCTATTCATTCTTATAGGGTTATGGACGCCCCATCATCTTTCCATTACCAACTTCCATATGTTGCGACGATACCGCGCCATAATGCATCACGCTCTCGGTGGGATTCTGGAAGTATAAGACTCTTCCATACAGCGGTCTGAACCATCACGAGCTTGAGTTCAGGATCAACAAAGATTGCCTGTCCGCGCGTTCCCTGCAAGCCAAAACGCCGCTTGCTTCCTGGGAACACCCAGAATTGGTAGCCGTAGCCAAAAGAAGGGGTTGCAACACCGGGCTTAAGGTGCGGATAGCCCTGGGTCGGCTGGGTCGCTTCGCACACCCATTCTTGAGGGACAATTTGTTTACCGTTGACAACGCCGCCATTGGCAAGCAGCATTCCCAAACGTCCGAAATCGCGCAACGTCACGCCTAAACAGCAAAACGCAGCTTCTTGACCGCTCTTGTCGATGGTCCACGAGGCGTCCGATTCGGCCCCCATTGGTTGCCATATTTTTTCGCTTAAATAATCGGCAAGCGATTTTCCAATAGCTTGTCGCAACACTAGCCCAAGCACTTGGGTTTGGGACGAGCCATATTGAAATTTTTCTCTTGGTTCATAGATGCGTTTATTATTCTTAAACGGCATGACAGTGGCCACTCCTCCAGGACCGAGATTTCCGGGAGAACCACGGATCAGAATCGCTTCATCATCGCTTCCGGTATAGTCCAAGGAATACTTCACACCAGAAGACATTTGTAGTAAATGACGGATAGAAGTCTCGCCATATGGGTGATCAACAAGCTCCGGCACATATTGCCTGGCCAAGTCGTCTACAGACCTGATATGCCCTTAAGCAATAGCTATGCCCACAAGAAGTGCGGTTACTGATTTCGCCATTGATTCGGACTGGAAGCGGTTCGATTCATTTCGATTATACTGGTAGCGTTCCAGCACAATCCGGCCGTCTTTTATTACCAACAAACCCGTCACGCGTTGACGCTTAAGATATTCATCGCTATTGTAGCGACGTCCGTCTAGGGTGTACCAAAAAAGTGTCGAGCCTTCGGCTTTCGCCAGCGGGGTCGAAGCAGGACCTTTCTTAACAATACGATGCGGGTGAAATTTCTCTCTGCCCCCGCTGTAGTTAGACACCAAATGCTCTTCTCGTTGTTCTCCCGTGGGATGTGAAGCAATTGGATATCCCTTTGACTTGCCGAGGGCTTCCTCATCTGGCCCGCCAAATATCGTCGCGAGGAGGGGCATCTCCGGCTTAGCTTGGGGTGCGATGGTCCTACATGCTGTTCCTAATAATCCAAGTATGCTAACCACTATCAATAGCTTCTTCATATGTTAAACACCAGTTAACAAAAAATATAATCAGAGAACCCTTTCAATTTTTTCACACCTTCTCAGCCACAAAGGAGGTCACACCACACCCGCCAATTCATAGACTTCGATTTCTCTCGTCTTTCCCTTCACCTTAATTTTCCCAAGAGGCTTGGTCCTAACATGTTCCATGACCTTTTCATAAACCGAACGGCTTATGATCACGGACGTCTGGAACTCTTTGTTGGCTCCCTCAAGACGAGAGGCAAGGTTCACCGTATCGCCCAGGACCGTATAATCGAGCAACTCGGAAGACCCCATGTTGCCTGCGATCACCGGCCCTGTGTGAATGCCTATCCGGATGAAAATTTCAGGAAGCTTTAACCCTTTCAGCTCTTTTCTTAAAGACTTGAGCCGATCCTGCATGGCAAGGGCGGCACGGCAGGCATTCAGGGCATGGTCCGGATCAGCCACCGGCACGCCCCAGAAGGCCATCACGGCATCGCCGATAAATTTATCGACCGTTCCCCTGTATTGAAAAATGATTCCGGTCATCTCTCCAAAGTAACGATTGAGGAGGTTTGCTACTTCTTCGGGTTCCATTGCCTCTGCCAGCGTCGTAAAATCGGCAATGTCCGAAAAAAGAACGGTCGCCTCAACCTTTTCACCTCCCAGTTTGATATTGTCCGGATGAGCCAGGACCTTCTCAAGAATGGAAGGAGAAAGGTAATGGGAAAAGGCACTTCGAATCTCCCTCCGTTTCTTTTCACTCTGAAGGTAGGCGGTCATGCCAAAAAAGCCATAGGGCAAAGAAACGGACAGGACCCCCGACAGGGTGGGAACCCACAGCATGCATATGCCGAGGAGGTAATAGGCGGTCAGCAGGTACAGGAGGATCCAGATGCCCGTTGTAAGGGCGCTCATCACGGGTCTCCACCGGATCTGGAGAAGGCTCCCGGTAAGCCCCATTAGGAAAAGGATCGAGATTTTCCAGAAATTTCCCACCCGGGTCACAAATTCGCCTCGCAAAAATCCCTGAACCATGTTAGCCTGTATTTCCACACCGCTCATGAGGCTGCCCGATTCTGAAAAAAGAAAAGGAACCGCAAAGACATCCGAAATGTTCCTCTGGGGTTCAACAGCAGACTTGATGGCCTTACCCACCAGGACAATTTTGCCTTTAAAAAAATTTGCGGGGAGAAAAACGGACGGATTCAACGCCTGGTAATAGGAAATGGTGGTAAAACTCCTGGGGGGACCGGCAAATGAGATGTAAGCATTTTCCGGAACCCGGTTACCTCTTCCGGAGAAGACACGGGTAATCTGTTCCGAAAAAAAACTCTCCCCTTCTTTTAAAGGGTAGAATCTCCGAACCACATGGTCGCTGTCCAAAAGAATCGTGGCGATTCCTGTGGTGGCGCCTTCACTCAAGAGAGGGATAGGTTCGATGACCGTCTCCTGGACGAATTTCTCGTCACGGATCACCTCCACATCCGAGGCCAAGACCACATTGCCTGCTCTTTTTATCGCCTCTGAAAATTTCCGATCCTCCTCCGGAGCAGAAGGTTCAGAGAATATGATATCCAGGCCAATGACCGAAGCGCCTTCTCCTCTCAGGCGGTCGATCAGCTTCCCATGAAGGCTTCTGGGCCATGGCCATTGTTTCCCTATCTCTGTAAAAGAAGACTCATCAATGGCGACAATCACAATTTGTTCCGAAGGGGAGGCTTTTCTAAACCGATGGAAGAGATCATATCCTTTCATCTCGATGAGTTCAAGAAGCGGTGAAAAGCTCAGAAGAACCGTCACCAGGCCGCTTAGCAAGCCAACCGAAAGATGCCTTCTGACCCCATCCGTTAGGTGCCTCGGTTTTTCAGAAGAGGCTTCTATTGCTGGGGTGTTATTGCTCCGATTGGGTTTCATGATGGAATACGTATTTTCCGTTGTCTAGAGCCGGTATTCCAGGGTCAAAAAAACCGATCTCGCGGGTGTCGGATCTCCTGCCGCAAGAATATTATTAACGGCAAGGGAGAGGCGCCCCCTCTTGTTAAAAGGCTCCCAGGTTGCAGCAAAATTCGCTGTCCAGTAATCGGATACCTTCCGGCGATTCGAATAATCCTGAAATTGTTCTCCCACATAATTAGAGAAAAGAATGGCCTTCACATGCAAGGGGGAGACCCAGACCACCCCCCCGTTGAGGAAATGCTTGGGAATACCCGGCACGGTCTTTCCCTCAAAAAGGCCTTCCGTTCCTTTACTGTCGGTGTAACGATACCTAAGAAAGACGCCGACCCGTTCCGATAGAATCGAATTGATCGCAGCCATCAGGCTCTTCGTGGAGAGTTCCCTTCCTATGAGGCCTGCACCTAAATGCGGGTCCTTGAGATCCGATCTTTCAACCCCAACGACGGTGAAAAACCGGTCGGTCCATCTCGACTCAATCCTTGCCTGGTAGTCGGTCAGTCGCGAAGCCTGGAGGGTGAGACTATTGTCGATCACAAGTCCGGCCGTGGTCACAGGGGCCAGGGTACCGCTCGTGGACTTTTCAAGCCATCTCAGGCACCCTGCTCTCAGGGTATGGTTTTCAAAAAGGTTAAACGCCAGGCCGATTCTGGGATAGAGCTGATTGCGATGATTATCCTCATCCTGGAAAGATTCAAAAAAGAGGCCTCCTTCAATAAGCAGTCTCCGGGATAATCTCCAGCGGTCATCAAGATAGGCGGTCACAAACCTTCCGTCCGTTTTCGATTTTTCCGTTACGACCGTTGTTGAAGTCAATGGAAAGGTGTAGGCTTCCCCGGGATTGAGAAAGGGTTCAATAAAGAAATCGATCGTTCCTTTGGAGTCTACTCTGTTAAACGTCACTTTCTTTCTCGAACGGAAGGGGATATATTCGAGCCCATAGGTTAACTCGTGGTCTTCTTTGATATTCAGGAGGTGTCTCACCTGGAAGAGAAGGGTATCCTGTGAAGTCTTATCCCGATACCTCGGGTCTATATCGATGCGGTAAGGAAAAACCGAAGATAACCGTTCGGCCCTCGGTTCCGTGGCAAGTGTCCTTGTCGAATCCGTTGCAAGGGTCACCGTCGGCCCCCCGAAGATAGCCGTGAGGTCATAAACACCCTTCTTGAAGAAACTTCTTGTGGTCTCCGTCAAAAATCCGGCCTTGAGAAAAGAGAGCTGGAAATCAGTCAGTCCCGTCCCGTAAGGGTCGGAGTTGATGAAATTGAATTGAATATGATCATAGGCAATCCTCGCAAGAAGGTCATTCCTCGGCCCGAATCTGTGGCGATACCCGAGGTCAAGAGCATAGTTCTTCATCTCAACCCTATCATCAAGATCGGGATCGTATTTTGTGCCCGGGAGACCCGTCCTGGATTTGCTGGCGAAAAGGCCGAGGTTGAAACTATTTTGATAATCTGGCTTTATGCCCATCCCGTAGGATAGGTTATATCCTTTCGAAAATCCGTTTTCCACGGCACCATCATTGTCATAGCCCTGAAGGGCAAGGGAATAGGCAATCTCCCATGGCTTTCGGGTGTAACCCTGAAAAATCACACTGTATTGCTGTGAAAAGCCACCCCCCTCTTCTCCGAGTGTTGTGTTCAGAGTCAGGTTGTAACGGGGTCTCCGGATGATGTCCTGATACCTTGTCGCGCTGGAATTGGCCAGGGGATCGATGAGAAGACCCTGCACCAATTCACTCACTGAAACCGTATGGTTGTTATTGTATTGCCTCGAGGCCTGAAAATGGCTTGACGCGTGATAAGGGTTATAGGATTCCTGGGCATAATTCTCCGCCCATTCCGCCATGCCGAGCCCCAGAAGGGCAGTACCGACATTCGATAGGGCAGCCCGGGTATCCTCGATTTCGTTAATGTTTTTGAGATTGGGATAAAGCTCCAGGACCTTCTTTGCCTCTCTGACCGCATCGAAAGGCCGGTAGGTGTCCTGATAGATAATATACGCAATGAGGTGAGGAATGGGGTCCAGCGGGTCGAGCGACGCTGCAAGGTTAACCTCATCCATCGCACGGGACACATCCCCGAGCTGATAGTAGGCTACGGAGAGAAAAATGTGGGGCTGGGCAATTCTCGGCTCCTGCAGGCCCGATTTCAGAAAGTACTGCACCGCCTCCTCCGTCCGCCCTTCCTTCAGGGCGACGAGACCCTCACCGTTCAAGGCAAGATAGTTTGACGGGTCGGTCTCCAGGGCCTTATTGTAATCCTTGCGGGCCTGTTGCAATTCCTCAATCAGGGTCCAAAGAAGCCCCCGGTTGGACCACACCATTGAGGCTTTCGGCATCATCTCTGCTGCCGTTGAAAATTCTCTTCTCGCCTCGTCGAAATATCCCTTGGCCGTCCTGACCAGCCCCAGAGTGTTTCTCGCAACTGCATTCCTCGGATCGAGGTCGATGGCCTTCCGGCACGCGTCCTCTGCCTCCTTCCCCTTTCCCTCAAGAAGGTAGTACTCCGCGAGGACAGAATAAGCCCCTGAATACCTCGGATTGATGAAGAGGGCTTGCGCAGCGGAATCCCTTGCCTTCTGCCTTTCATCCATCACAAGGTAAAAGGATGCAAGGAGGGTAGGAAATCGTTCGTCCTCCGGGTATCTCGATGCATAATCGGAGGAGGTTTCGATTGCCTTCGAAAAATTTCCAAGGAAAGCCCAGAAGGTGGAAGAAACCATTCCCACCCCAGGGGAAGGATCCTTTTTCCCGAGATCGGTGATAAGAGCCTCGGCCTTATCCACCTCGTTTTGGTTGAGATATAGACCAGCCATACCGAGGAGGGTTTCTCTTTTTTTCTCTTCCCCGCAATGATTTAACGCCTTGTTAAAATAAGCGGCGGCCCTTCCCGGGGATTCATGGTCGAGGGCCAGAAGTCCTCTGAAGGTTAATGCCCGGCAATTCAACGGCTCCGAGGCCAGAACTTCGTCGAAAAGTTTTAGACTTTCCTCCTCTTCTTTCAGATCAAAGAGTAATCCTGCGAGATGGAGCCTCAACTCAATATCGGAGGGTGATTTCTCGGCCTTCTCTCTCGCAGAGGCAAGAAGTTTCGTAACTTCATCTCGCCTGTGGGAATGGAAACAGACCAGCCTCGGAATGTCTACCGGGTAGGAAGTCACCCACTGGACCCTGTCTTTTGGCCTCACGAGGAAGGTCTTCGCAGGAGGTTTTCCTGTTTCGGCGGTCGCCTGCTCCCCGGGATTCACTGTGACTCTTCCATAGTCATTAAACAAATCGACCGTCCCCCTCAACACCGTCAGATAACTCGTCCCCCTCTCATCCACAGTCATATCCCAGTCAGTTCCACGGATGGCGGCTATAGCAGAAGGGGTCTCTATCCTTAAGGATTCCGGAACCGATTTTGCCCTTGACCAGATCTCCCCTGATTCAAGCCTTAAGACAGTCCCTTTTTTCTCAGCCGGTTTTCGAACTTCCTTGATCACGAGGATGGTCCTGTTATGAATCTTTATCTGAGTATCGTCGATGAACAGGATGGACATTCTTCCATAGTTTCCGGTTTTGATAAAATCACCGGAGGTCAGTGTCTGTTCTCTCACCGCCTCCATCCATTCCTTTTCCCTTGTAAACCGGACCCACCCATCCCCTTGAATTGAAACGATCTCTGCCTCTTTTGCAATGCCCGATCGGTGGACGGACTTTTCGGCGGGATAACTTTCGGGAACCATCGAAAATACCATAAAGATAAAAAATACTACTCCGGTTCTTTTCAATAGCCTCTTTTAACCCCTTTTTCTAATTGGTTTCCCCCATTAGCCCAATAGGGGGGGGAGGATCTTTTTCTAATCAGGCGCCCTTAATTCCCCGACCGTCCATGAAAGGATTTAAAGGATTTAATTGATGAGTAGAGTAGACCGGTTTCTCTAAATACCGCAGGTTGAGGTTTGTTTTCTCCGTTAGCCGCCTGGTTTCCCGGCGGTGCCAGAATATTTCAACCCTGTGTCCGTTGGCCCGCTTCTTAACCAACTGGATTCTCCAGACTTTGCCGGGCGCACTCAGAACTCATTTTTTTAAGAGCCCGCAATACTTATGCCAATTTTAAAGAAAAGATAAAAAGTGGCTATTTATCCGGTTTTATTAAAATATTTGAATTGGGGTGGAAGGAGAAAACACATCATGGATGTCAATTTACTGGTAGTTCGTCAACCGATTGACAGAGTAATTCGGGGGACAGCATACTTGATGAAATCGTAAGAATTCGAAAAAGGCTACTGGTCGTCATTCCGGCC
>Ga0315291_10012754_pt1 | contig 10197 bp, 10 predicted proteins | sample YL17G12_20_MG_FD_203070 | JGI IMG/M metagenome (GOLD analysis project Ga0315291, IMG submission 203070) | Sediment microbial communities from Yellowstone Lake, YNP, Wyoming, USA - YL17G12_20 | ecosystem: Environmental > Aquatic > Freshwater > Lake > Sediment | place: USA: Wyoming | collected...
ACTCGGTGGGAACCTGCAGGATGGGTCGCGACGAGCGCAGTGTGGTCGATCCCCAACTTCGGGTGCGCGGCGTGCAGGGGCTGCGCGTCGCCGACGCATCGGTGATGCCGACCATCATCCGCGGGCACACCCACGCTCCCGCGGTGGTCATCGGCGAAGAGGCGGCGGATCTGATCGCTGCCGGCCGCTGAGCCTGTTGAGCATCGTCGTCTCTGGGTAACGCGACCGTGTGTGGGCCGGCTGACCCGTTGTGATCAGTAGTGGTAGGTGTCAGACGGCGCGGTCACATGCACCGCCTGGTCGTCGAATTCCGATACCACGATCCCGTAGGAGCGGGCCAGGTTCAGGATCTTCGTGGCCCGGGCGATACGCGGCAGGTCCGATCCGTTGCGGATCTCCCCGCCGTCGCGCTCGTATTCGACGAAGAACTCCTTGGCCCAGGTGATCTCCTCCTGGGACGGCGACAGGCCCTCGTTGACCGTCGGACACTGGTCCGGGGTCAGGCAGATCTTGCCGGTCATCCCGAACTCGGCCGACACCGCGGTGGCCTCACTGAGTTTGAGCGCACTGGAGCCCACTGTCGGCCCGTCGATCGCGCCGGGCAGATGCGCCGCCTTGGCGGCGATGGTGAACCGTGAGCGGGCATAGGCCAGCGTCGTCGGGTTCTCGCCGAATCCGGTGTCGCGGCGAAAGTCACCGATACCGAACGCCAGCCGGAAAGTGCCTTTGGCGGCGGCGATCTCGGTGATGCGCTCCAATCCACGGGCGGTCTCGACCAGTGCGACGATCGGGATGTCGGGCAACCGCTTGGCCGTCTCGGTGACGTGGTCCACCGACTCCACCATCGCCAGCATCAATCCGCCCACCGAGGTGTCGGACAGCATCTCCAGATCGTCGGCCCAGAACTGGGTACCGAACCCGTTGATGCGCACCCAGTCGGTGTTCCCCGCGCCGAGCCAGCGCACCACGTTCTCCCGGGCGGCGGCCTTGCCCTTGGGTGCAACCGCGTCCTCGATGTCGAGGACGACGATGTCGGCCCGGGAGGCGGCGGCCGGCGCGAACTTGTCGAACTGGGAGCCATTGACCAGCAGCCAGCTTCTGGCCAGTACCGGATCGATGCGGAAGCCCACATCCCGGCTGTCCGGGTTGGCGTCCCATCCGTGGACTTGGTCGTACATGGCTCTAGCCTGGTGCCTTCCGCTGGCGCTGAGTTGCGGCTCCATAGTGGCACCCGGCGGCGGTGACGGCCAATCCGGTGAGCTCGACGCCGTAGACCCACCGAGTCTGATTGACGATTATCTGATCGCGAATCGAAGAAATGCCTTCTCTATGAGTTCCGTGATCACCGCCGGACGCGTTCCTAGGCTCGTTGTTAACGGGCGAACACCTCAAACGTCCGGAGCAACGAAGGGATTTCCGAACCGGCAGCCCGGACTGGACCCGCGACCCCGCGATCACCAAGACCACTTGAGACTCGACCCGCCCGAGCGCTCGCCAGGGGCTTCCACTGCAGGCGCGTCCATCAAGCGGGCGGTGATCAAGGCGATGTCGGCGGCACTCCCCCGAGGCCGCGGTTAAGCGGTCGGGGTCATCGGCTTCAGACGTAGGCCTGCGCAGCCGTGAGCAGTGCGCGCCAACGGGCCTCGGTCGCGACCTCGGGTGGTGCGAACCGCCGCAATCTGACGGCGTCGGGAGCCGGAGGCATCGGCGCGACCGGCAGATATCCGTCAACGGGAATCAAGGAGCGGGCGTCGCTCACGACGTCGCCGGCAAGCAGCCGCACCGCACCCAGCGCGCTGGCGAATCCGACATCCGGCAGCACCCCGGCCAGCGCGAGCCCCCCGGCGACCCCGATGCTGCTCCCCAACTCCCCCGCCACCACACATGGCAGGCCGCAGGTCTCCGCGACCCGCAGCGCCCGCCGCACACCGCCGAGGGCACCGACGGTCAGCACGGCGATGTCGGCGTAGTCCGTCAACGGCATGCGCAACTGCTCGGGGGAGTCTGTGATCGACGGGTCCACCGCAATCCGGACGTCGACCCGCCGGCGTACCGCGGCGACGTCCTCGAGAGTGCGGCACGGCTGCTCGATGAACTCGACCCCGCCCGCGGCCCGGTCCACCGCAGTGATCGCCGACACGGCGGTGTCGATATCCCAGCGCCCGTTGGCATCGCACCGGATCGCCCCGGAGGGACCGAGCGCATCGCGGACCGCTTCCAGCCGGGCTAGGTCCTCCCCGAGCGGGCCGTCCACTCGTACTGCGGCCGTGTGACAGCCGGAGTCGGCGACGATCCTCCTGGCCCGGTCGGGATCGACCGCCGGAACGCTCACCGCGACCGGAACCCGGCCGCGCAGCGGATCGGGCCAGCCGACGGTGCCGACCTCGATGGCCGCTGTCAACCACCGGCCTGCGCGCTGCGGATCGCAACCCCCCGGCGGACTGAACTCGCCCCACCCCTGCGGGCCTTCGATGAGCATGCCCTCGCAGACAGCGAACCCGCCGACGTCATCGATGAGCGGAATGGCGAATATCGGAGCGGCGTCGAAATCGATCCAGGTCTTCACCGTCGCGGTGACCAGAAGGCCAACATCTCGGCGAAGGTGTCGAACGCGGGAGCAGAGTAGCCGTAGGTGGCTTCGAAGTGAATGCTGATCGGGAAGCCCAGTCCGGCGACGCCGTCGACGACGCGCTTGTACAGATCGACGATCAAACCCCGCTTGACGGCCGGATCGGCGCCGGCCAGCGTCTTGACGAACTCCTGCTCATCGGCCACCGCGGCGTTGCCGGGATCCTGGATGAGCCAATTGATCAGGCCCACACGGCTTTCCACTTTAGGCACGAAGCCGAAGGACAGCAGGATCTCCGGCCGATCATCGCTGCGGGCGGCGAATTCGGTCAGGAAACTCACGATCGCGTCGGAGTACAGAAGCTGCGTCATGCCGTAGGTGGCGCCCTGGCGGCACTTGAACCCGAACCGGCCGGACTCCTCGGCGCGGGTCGGGATCAGGATCGCGCCGCGGTTGGGCACCAGGTCGGCGTAGAGCGTGAGCGCATCGGTGGGTGCGACGCCCGACCCCTCGCCGTCGGCCATCGTGCGCGGCACGCCGACAAAGGCGACGCCCTCCATCCCGGCGCCGACCAGATCAGTCAGCCGGGTTCGCAGCGCCGTCTCGTCGGAGAACGCGGTGACCTGGGTGCACAGTCCCTTGATCCCGGGCAGTTCCGGGGAGATCATCCGCCAGTAGTCCAGCACGTCGAGCTTCGGTTTCATCTCGACGGGGCGGCCCTCGTCCTCATCGATCATCCCCGGGATCATGACGTGGCCGATCTGCTGGGCGAAGCCGGTCTCTGCCGACAAATGGGCGATCTTGATCGCCTCCTCGAGTTGTTCGGGGTGGCTGCGATCGGTGTTGGGCGGCACCATTTCCAGTGCGACCGTGTTGAGCGACACGGTGGATCACCCTACCCAAGACCAAGACTTGACTGATTCCAGAAACCGCGACAAGATGGACCCGTGTCGTCTCCGTCGGATTTCGCCGAGCAGTTGCGAATCGCCGACCTGCGGGTGACCCGCCCCCGACTGGCTGTCCTTGAGGCTGTGCACGCCCATCCGCACGCCGACACCGACTCCGTCTTGTCAGCCGTGCGCGACTCCCTGCCCGACGTGTCCCGACAAGCCGTGTATGACGTGCTGGCAGCCCTGACCGGCGCCGGCCTGCTGCGCCGTATTCAGCCGTCCGGTTCGGTCGCCCGCTACGAATCGCGCGTGGGCGACAACCACCACCACGTGGTCTGCCGGTCCTGTGGAACCATCGGAGACGTGGACTGCGCCGTCGGCGACGTGCCGTGCCTGACCCCCGTCGAAGACCAGGGCTTCCTGGTCGACGAGGCTGAGGTCATCTACTGGGGCCACTGCTCTGACTGCTCCACCCCGCAAGCCTCGCGATCACAACCGTGATCACGGTCGATTCACCCACACCCCCAAGGAGTTCCAGTGGCTCAGGAAAATGAAGGCCTCTGCCCCATGCAGCTCAAGCCGCCCGTCGAGGGCGGCGGCAATCGTGACTGGTGGCCCAACCAGATCAACCTGAAGATCCTGCAGAAGAATCCCGATGTCATCAACCCGATGGACGAGGACTTCGACTACGCAGAGGCGGTCGCAACCCTCGACGTCGACGCCGTACGGGCCGATCTCGTCGCGGTGATGAAGAACTCCCAGGACTGGTGGCCCGCCGACTTTGGTCACTACGGTCCGTTCTTCGTCCGGATGGCCTGGCACGCCGCCGGCACCTACCGGGTTCAGGACGGCCGCGGCGGTGCCGGCGCCGGCATGCAGCGGTTCGCGCCGCTCAACAGCTGGCCGGACAACACCAGCCTGGACAAGGCGCGCCGGCTGCTGTGGCCGGTGAAGAAGAAGTACGGCAAGAAGTTGTCCTGGGCGGACCTGATCGTGTTCGCCGGCAACGTCGCCATGGACGACATGGGTTTCAAGACGTTCGGCTTCGCGTTCGGCCGTGCCGACGAGTGGGAGCCCGAGGAGGACGTCTACTGGGGTCCCGAGAGCACCTGGCTGGGCGACGAGCGCTACACCGGCACGCGCGATCTGGAGAACCCGCTGGCCGCCGTCCAAATGGGTCTGATCTACGTCAACCCCGAGGGGCCCAACGGCAATCCTGATCCGCTGGCCGCCGCGGTCGACATCCGCGAGACGTTCGCCCGGATGGCGATGAACGACGTCGAGACGGCGGCGCTGATCGTCGGTGGTCACACCTTCGGCAAGACCCACGGCGCCGGTGACGCCGCACTCGTCGGTCCCGAGCCCGAGGCGGCCCCACTGGAACAGCAGGGCCTGGGCTGGAAGAGCTCGTTCGGCACCGGTGTCGGCATGGACGCCATCACCAGTGGCCTGGAGGTGATCTGGACCCACACTCCGACCAAGTGGGACAACAGCTTCCTGGAGATCCTGTACGGCAACGAGTGGGAACTGACCACGAGCCCGGCGGGCGCCCACCAGTGGAAGCCCAAGGACAACGGCTGGGCGAACTCGGTGCCCGAGCCCTTCGGCACCGGCAAGACCCACCCGTCGATGCTGACGACGGACCTCGCCATGCGGTTCGACCCGGTGTACGAGAAGATCACCCGCCGCTGGTTGGACCATCCCGAGGAGCTTGCCGACGCGTTCGCCCGGGCGTGGTTCAAGCTGATCCATCGCGACATGGGGCCGGTCACCCGCTACGTCGGTCCGCTGGTTCCCCGGGAGACACTGCTGTGGCAGGACATCGTCCCGGCCGGCCATAACCCGAGCGCCGACGACGTCGCGACGTTGAAGAGCCAGATCTTGTCGTCGGGTCTGACTGTGCCGCAACTGGTTTCGACCGCATGGAAGGCGGCCGCCTCGTTCCGCGGCAGCGACAAGCGAGGTGGCGCCAACGGTGGCCGCATCCGCCTGCAGCCGCAGGCCGGCTGGGAGTCCAACGAGCCCGACGAGCTCGCCCAGGTGGTGCGCAAGCTGGAGGAGATCCAGAAGGCGTCCGGCACGGGCGTGTCATTCGCCGACCTGGTGGTGCTGGGTGGCGCGGCTGCCGTGGAGAAGGCCGCAAAGGATGCCGGGTTCGACGTCACGGTGCCGTTCACATCGGGCCGTGGTGACGCCACTCAGGAGATGACCGACGTCGAGTCGTTCGCCCACTTGGAGCCCAGCGCCGACGGATTCCGCAACTTTCTGGGCAAGGGCAGCGAACTGCCTGCGGAGTTCAAGCTGCTCGACAGGTCCAACCTGCTGACCCTGTCCGCTCCGGAGATGACTGCGCTGGTCGGCGGCCTACGGGTGCTGGGTGCCAATCACCAGGACTCCAAACTCGGTGTGCTCACCCACAAGCCTGGTCAGCTGACCAACGACTTCTTCGTGAATCTGCTCGATATGGGCACCGAGTGGTCGCCGTCGCCGGCGGACGACGGCAGCTACGTGGGCAAGGACCGCGCCACCGGTGAGGTGAAGTGGACCGGCAGCCGCGTCGACTTGGTGTTCGGGTCGAACTCGCAACTCCGCGCCCTTTCCGAGTTCTACGCCGAGGACGACTCCAAGGAGAAATTCGTCCACGACTTCGTCGCGGCGTGGGTGAAGGTGATGGATCTCGACCGGTTCGACCTGCACCGGTAGGTCGGTCGAGACGAAACCCCGCGAGCCGGCCGGCTTGCGGGGTTTCGTCTATTCCGGGCGGGAAGGCTTCTAGCTGCAGCCGCTCGCGTTGACCCACCGGCCGTTCCAGCCCACGCACGCGCTGGCGTTGGGCGTGATCGGAGCGTAGGCGTCCGGCGGCACCACGTAGGGCGCCATGACGTCATTGAGGTTGGCGCAGCCACTCACCGAGACCCGCCGACCGACGCTGGCGCACACGTCGGCGTCGGCGGTGCCGCTGGGCTGGATCGTGACGAGAACGGCCGGGGCACCGGCCAAGGCCAGAACGGCCGCGGCGCCGACACCCCATCGGCGAACTGAGATTGTCATGCCGCCGAGTCTAGCCGCGCCGGATCCGCAGTCGAGGGATGCCGACGTCGCCGCCGCGCCCAACCGGTCGCCGCGGCGGCGACCACCGCGGCGGATGCCAGCAGCCAAGGCCAGGTGCCGTGCTGATACACCCAGCCCGCCACCGTGCCCTGAATACGGCCCGCCGCGGCGATCACCGGATCGCCGGCGGTCTCCTGGCCGCCGAACAGACGCAACTCGAACCACCCGTAGTAGGCGACATAGATCCCGACGGCCAGCAGAATGGCGCCGCTGATCCGGTTGACGTACGGCAGGATCCGCCGCATCCGCGCGATCGCCGTCGCACTCGCCAGGGCCACCGCAATCGCCAGCACTCCCACCACCAGAGCGATGCCGGCGGCATAAGCCACATAGACAAGCACACCATCGACCGCCGACCCACTGCGCAGAGCACTGCCGGTGACGGCGAGGAAGGGGCCGACCGTGCACGACAGCGAAGCCAGCGCGTAGCCCACGCCGTAACCGAACATCGAACCCAGCCGCGCCGTGGGCGCCCAACCCGCACCCTTGCCCACCGACCAGCCGGTCAACTCTCGGCCCGAGAGCAGCCAGAAGCCAAGGGCGACAAGCGAAGCGCCGACGATCAACGTCACATACGGCAGGTAACGCTGGATCGTCGAGGCGACCGAGACAGTCAGCAGGCCGAAGAGCCCGAACACGGTGAGGAAGCCAAGCGCCATCACGACGGTCGCCACGAGCGCCCGCCCCACCGCGGCGAGCTGCCCGCCCCCCTCACGCTGAATCACCAGCGTCAGGTAGGCGGGCAGCATCGCGAATCCGCACGGGTTGAGCGCCGCAACCATCCCTGCAGCGAACGCCAGGCCCAGCAGGTCGGTATTCACGCCCGCGCTACGAGGTCAATGCGGCTACCCGGTCACCGAGTTCCTGCTGCGACATGGCCGATGTCGGGTTGTTCACGAACGTCGATGACCCGTCGGGGCGCAGGAACACGTAGGCCGGCTGCCACGGCACGTTGAACTTCGCCCAGATCGATCCGTCGGCGTCGTTGATGTTGGTGAAGTTCAGACCGTACTTCGAGACGAATCCCTGCAAAGCGGCGACGTCGGCGCGGGTCGCGATACCAACGAACGTCACTCCCGGGTTGGCGGCCGAGACGGCGGCGACATTGGGGGCCTCCTGGTTGCAGAAGGGGCACCACGGTGTCCAGAACCACAGCACGGCAGCCTTGCCCTGAAGGCTGTTGCCGTTGAAGGTTCCCCCGCTCAGCGTGGTGCCGGTGAAGTTGAGGTCGGCGGCCGACGCGGTGGCCGGCTTGGCCACCCCGAACGTCAGCGCTGCGATGGCCAACACCAGGACCAGCGACCTCAAGAGAATGTGCACGGGCGTCTTCACGACAATAACCTCCAAGTAGAGCAACAGTTAGGTACTGACGAGGCTATTGAAGGCCCTGCTTGGCCGCTACGGCAGACGAGCCGGGGTCAGAAAGGCGTAAGACCGCGTGCCCGGGCCATCCGGGCCAGCCGCACCCGGTCGACGAGCAGGCAGTCGTGCGCCGCGGCCAGGTGTTCGGCCGCGGCGGTGTAGCGGTGATTGCACACCACCATGGTGGCCGTGCAGTCGTGGATGACGGCGCCGGCGACGACCTGCTGGATGGCCGATCCGTTGACCGCCCGGAACTGCCGTTTGCACTGCACGGCGGTGCGCACCCCCGCGCGGGTGGCGATCAGGTCGACGCCAAAGTCGCCGCTGGCTTTGGTGAGCTCCACCGAGTACCCCAGGCCGCGCAGCACCGCCGCAACATAGTGCTCGAACTCGACCCCGGTCATCGCGTCGACCGCCGCCTGCCCGCTGGCCCGATACAGCGCGTCACGCCTGGCGTGCCGGCGCTGCTCCAGCCAGGCCAGCCACCACCGCCAGCAGGCGACCGCTGCGGCCAGCGCGGTCACTACCGCGAGTGGCCGGGCAACCCAGTTCAGAGTCCCCATGTAGGCCAGTAGCCCCGTCGCCGCGCACCACAGCCCGAACCACTTCAGGGCGGTGACGGCTGAGTACTCCTGCACGGCGTCACGGTAAGAGGGCGCACCGACACCTCGGCCCCGGCGAGCCGCTGCTCTACTGAACCGTGATCATGACCTTCCCGCATTCGCGACTGTCGGCGAGCAGTCCGAGAGCGGCGTCGACGTCGCTCAGCGCGAACCTGTGGGTGATGAGCCCCGAGAGGTCCCGGCGGGCCAGCAGATCGACCGCGTCGCCGAACCGGGGCGGATACTCGATGGAGCCGCGGATGGTCAATTCCTTCATCAGGACGTTGAGGAAATTGACCGGGACCGGGTTGTAGTGCAGGGCCACCACGCTGATCCGGGCACTTCGGCCGGCCCGGTCGATGATGTCGGTGAGCACTTGGTCCGAGCCGGAGGCCTCGATGAAAGCGTCGGTGGCCGGAGCGTGCCCGTAGGTCAGCGGCCGGGTTCCGTGCAGACGCTGAAGTTCCCGCCACACTTTGCTCTGGTCGGGGTCGATCACCGCGGCGGCACCGAGTGTCTCGGCGAGCCGCCGGCGGGTCGCCGAGGGATCCACGCCCACGATCCCGGTCACCCCGCGATCGGCCAGGTGGGCGATGGCGGCCAGACCGATTGGCCCACATCCGAACACCGCCACCGTGTCGCCGACCTCGACGCCCGCCTGATCGGCGGCGTGCATCCCCACCGCGACCGGTTCGGCGAGTGCGGCAACGTCCAAGGGCATGTCCTCGGGTACCGGGATGAGGCGTCCGCCGCGGGCGGCGTCCCGGACCAGGACCGCCCCGGCCAGTCCACCCTCCGGACTGCCGCCCCCGATGCGCCCCAACTCGTCGTCGCCGGGGTGCACCACGACCCGTTGCCCCACCGCCACATCGGTGACCTCGGCCCCGACCGCCCGCACCACCCCGGAAGCCTCATGCCCGAGCGCCATCGGCCCGGCTCCGGGTCCGGCGAGGCCGCCGAGCCGGATGTAGGTCAGATCGCTGCCGCAGATACCGCAGGCGTGAATATCGACGAGCGCATCGCGTGGACCGCAGTCCGGCAGGCCGACCTCGTCGAGTGAGATGACCCCTGCCGAGTGGACACGCACCTGCCGGGTGGTGGGAAACACTGCGCCGGACGTCATTTCCCCGGGACACTATGCCGAACGGGACCGTCGGACAAGGGTTGCCGAACGGGCGCGAACGGGCGGCAAGCAGGAAGGCGAAGGTGAGGTCTCGCATGCAGATCAATCTTGACGACCTGACCGCCCCGGTTCTCACCGACATTCAGCGCCGGGTGCTTGACTACACCGAGTCGCGTGAGGTCGTCTTCGATATCGACCGGATGCTCGGGGAGGCGACCGGACTGGCCGGGATCGACGATCCCGGCATGCTCGATCAGGCCGACGGTTTCGGTGCCCGCCTGCAGGCGCACGTCGCGGCCATCGAGTCCGATTCCGGACTGCGGCAACTCGCCAGAAACACGTTGCGCAGCAGGATCGTTCGGCTGTTGCGCAACCGGATGTCGCTGACCGACCTGCTCGCCCGGTATCCCGAGATCGAGACGATCCCCATCGAACGCCCGCTGGTGGTGGTCGGGATGCCCCGCTCCGGGACGACGCATCTGGTCAACCTCATCGCCCGGGACCCACGGCGGCGCTCACTGCCCTACTGGGAGAGCCAGG
>Ga0315291_10012755_pt1 | contig 10197 bp, 8 predicted proteins | sample YL17G12_20_MG_FD_203070 | JGI IMG/M metagenome (GOLD analysis project Ga0315291, IMG submission 203070) | Sediment microbial communities from Yellowstone Lake, YNP, Wyoming, USA - YL17G12_20 | ecosystem: Environmental > Aquatic > Freshwater > Lake > Sediment | place: USA: Wyoming | collected...
TGCTTGGTGCCGTGTCCGTAATAATAGAGTCTCGATTTATTTGCAACCTTACCGCAGAGTGAAGGTTCCCCGCATAGGCGTCCTTTGTAGAGGAAATAGCCATGGTCTAAGTAGATTCGAGAAGAAGGGGGTACCCATACAACCTGTCCCTGCCGGTATTTCTCGACATAAGGTGTTCCATCTAAATCCCGGTCATTACCAAAAGGGTCTTCAAGGTGAGTGGGGATGAATTCCTCGCGGGCATGAACATGAGCCGGATCGAGGAGCGCCACGCCCCTGTCTTTAACAGCAAGCAAGTTAAAAGGCCAGGGGACTATTACCTTAAAGATCTTACGAACAATGTTGTGAAAAAACGCGTGGCTGTGATTCTCCGGCATGATCAGTCCAGTGACAAAGATTCCTGTTTTGCCTGCCGGCGTTGTGTCCTGGGTCTTAAAGACCTCAAAATAATCAGGCTTCAGAGGCCGGTTCTTGTATTTGTACAGCGCAAAGAGACCACCAACCAGTACTACCAGAACTACCAGAATCCCAATGACAATTCCCATAACCATCCTCCCGTTGAATAAATGTTATTATCCATCAGATTGAGTTTGAGTGACTATATAGCAAAGACTATAAAAGAAATCAATTGAATAACAAAAAATGAATAACAAAAAAAGGATTATCCTCAAAATGAAGACTGAAAAAGGTAATGGGGGAAGGCTATATCTGGTATTCCACAGGCCTGATTCTCACCGGAATGGGCTTTATCTTTGAAGGCACGCATGCTGCTGATCCTTCCGGCTGCACCTCTTTTTCTTCTGCCTTTTCAATGAAGAACTTTTTCCTGATCATCAAGGGTATCACACCGTCAGCCTGGTTCTGCTCGGTGATGAACGTGCGGATTTCCTTAAGCTCCAGAGGTGTAACGACATCCTTGAGTTTTTTCAAAACCGTTTTAATGCACCGTTGATTGAGCCTCTGGTAATACATAAGAGGGTTTGAAGTTTCAAAGATTATCCGTGTCCCTTTACCCGCCTTCATTTCTGTTGCAGTTTCCTTTAATATGGTAAGAAATATTATTGCTTTTTCCATGAGAGGTTCTGGCATAACCCGGAGCAACTCCTTTTTTATCTCCTTTTCTCTCACCTCTCGGGAACACTCAATGATTTTCAGAGATCCATGAATCAGCTCATATTCCATTGGTTCATTCACGTTCTTCCGCCATTTTTTTATAACGAATCTTTTTCTGCCGTTCGTCGCTTCGAAATAGACCTCTTTAACCGGTTCACAATAGTCCCGTTCGCTGATTGTTGTACCCGGTATGGGCTTCAGTTCCTCCAGGTCATGTCCTTTATGTTTCACCATGAGAATATCGCTGTCGTCCAGAGGTTTTTCCATAAATACGCCTTCTTCTGAGAGGCTCTTATATTCAGGATACTTATCAAAAGGTGTGGAAGCAAATACCTCATTACAACTTTTACAGTGATAGAGGTTAAACATATTGGTTTTTCCTCCAAATTTCTAAATATTGTGTTAATAGATTCTATAAACACAATATATATGTATGTCAAGAAAATTTTTCTTGACAGGTAGCTTTGCTGCAATTAGTATGTTCACAATTTGAACAACAAAAAGAGAACTGAATGGATAGCGAGTCACACCGAATCTATAAAATATTAGAAGAGATATCCGAGGATGATTCTATCACCCAGAGGAGATTATCCCAGAAACTGGGGATTGCCCTCGGTCTTACCAATCTCTATGTCAAGCGTCTCATCAAAAAGGGTTATATTATGGTCAAGACCATGCCCAGGAACCGGATAGCCTACAACCTTACTCCCAAGGGAATTGCTGAGAAGGGCGTACTCACCCTCGAGTACATGAAATACTCGTTTAATTACTACCGAGAGTTCAGAGAAAGGATCAGGAAGGCATTCCAGGAGGCAAGTAAAAACGGAGTGAAAAAATTGGTATTCTACGGGGCGGGCGAGGTAGGGGAACTTGCCTATCTCACCCTGCAGGAAAATGGTATGGAACTCGCAGGAGTTGTTGACGACTTAAAGGAAGGAAAAGATTTTTTTGGAAGAAAAGTTGCAGGGATTGAGGCCTTGAAAGAATTTGAGTTTGACCGGATATTCATTACGGCCCTCTCATCTAAGGAAAACATCTATCAGAAGTTGATCAGGGAGGGCGTCCCCGAGGACAAGATTATTCTTATTTGACGTATGAATATACTTCAGATCATCCCCTATTTCTATCCTGCCTGGGCCTATGGCGGGACACCCCGGGTGGTCTTCGACCTGTGCAGGGAACTGGTCCGTCAGGAACAGAACGTGACTGTCTATACCACGGATAGCTTTGATAAAAATGCAAGAATAAATAAAGCTATCAGCGATCAGCCGTCAGCGATCAGCCGTCAGAACTCTGCAATCCGCAATCCGCAATCCGCAATTGGAAAACCCGAACCCCGAACCCCGAATCCCGAATCCCGAGGCTCTTTTTTTTATTTTGATGCTGAGGTTGAAGGGGTAAAAGTAAGATACTTCAGGAATATATCCAATCGCCTGGCTTTTACCCAGAAACTGTTCTTAAGCCCCGGTTTTTCCTCCTCGCTCAGGGATGTTCTGAAGAATACGGACATTGTCCACCTCCAGGAGTACCGTACCCTTCAGAATGTCTCCGCCTGGAAAGAATGTAAGAAGATGAAAGTTCCCTATGTTATCTCTGCCCATGGGGCAATATTGCGGATTATGGGGAGAGAGGGGAGGAAAGGGTTGTTTGACTGGTTGTGGGGTTGGAATATCCTGAAAGACGCGAGAAAACTGATTGCGTTGACTGACCTGGAGAGACGTCAGTACAAGCAGTCCGGGATTGACGGAGAGAAAATAGAAGTTGTCCCAAATGGGATTGACCTCTCTCAGTTTTCCTCCCTTCCGGAGAGAGGCGAATTCAGGAGGAAATACGGGCTCCAGGATGAACACATGATTCTCTTTATGGGCAGGATTCATCGCATCAAAGGTCTTGATATTCTCATTGATGCCTTTGCTGAACTGAGAAGGGAAGGGATTGAGTGCAAGCTGATTATTGCGGGACCGGATGATGGATTCAAAAGAGAATGCGGAGTGCGGATTGCGGAGTGTGGATTAAAACAGATTGATTTGAGCATAGGGGAAGAGATGGGTAAGAGAGAAGTGAGCAGGGCGGATGTGATTTTTACAGGGTTAGTGAGCGGGGAGGAGAAAATTTCTCTCTATGTTGATGCAGATGTAACAGTTCTCCCTTCGCGCTTTGAAAATTTCCCCTCAGTCCCGTTTGAGTCCATAATGTGTGGCACCCCGGTAGTTGTAAGCACTGCCTGCGGAGTGGCAGAAATGATTGAGGTTGTGGGCGCAGGCTATGGAGCCGGGGCAGAAGATAAGATTGATTTAAAAACAAAGATACTTCACGTGCTCACGAATTATGATGAAGCAAGAGGTTCAGTAGAAAAGGGCAGAAGACTGATAGAAGAAAAACTCAACTGGAAGACTGTGGCAGCGCGAATGGCTGAAATATATGAGGGGTGTCTGCGGTGAGGATTTGTTCACCCCACGTTGGCCTGTCACCCTACTCAAACCAGGGCGGTGAGGTCTATGAGAGAGAAATTTTAAAACACCTCGCTTCTCTCGGGGCGGAGATTGAGATCATTCTTCCGGAAGGAAAAGAGTATGAAAAGGGGATTCCCAACTGGCGGGTGACAGAGATTCCGGTCTCTCGAGGCTATACCTGGTATGGTTCACCCTTCCTCTTCTTTTCTCCTCTGAGAAGGATATGGAAGGAGAGGGGATTCGATGTCCTGAGGGTTCATTCTCTCAGGAATGTCGGGACAGCAGCATATGTATTCAAGGCATGGAACAGGTTGCGGGTTCCTTTAGTGTCACACCACCATCATATCGAAGATGACGAGGGTATGATCCAGTTGGTTGACCGCTTTGTGCTCAATCGCTCAGATATGATTATTACGATAAGCAGGTTTTCAAAAGGACAGCTCATGAACAGGATGGGGATTAATCCGGAGAAAGTGGATTACGTTTATGACGGCATTGAGGAAAAATACGTACCCCTCCCCCCGGATGAGCAATTGGTGGACAAGTACGGGCTAAAAGGCAGGAAAGTTCTCCTCTTTCTGAGCGCCCTCCATCCGAGAAAGAATGCCGGGTTTCTTCTCGATGTATTTTGTGAAATTGTTCGGTTGAAAGGGGATACGGTGAGACTCATGGTCGTGGGGGGCGGCAGTGAGCTGGAGAGGCTGAAGGACAAAGCGGAAAAATTGGGAATCGCTGGTAAGGTCATCTTTGCCGGTTACGTGCCGGAAGAAGAGAAAGTGAAATATTACAATCTCGCCCATTGTTTTGTCTTCCCCTCAAAACTCGAAGGGTTTGGCCTGGTCGTAGGAGAGGCCATGTCCTGCGCAAAGCCGGTGGTTGCCTCAAAGACGGCATCCCTGCCGGAAGTAGTAGATGATGGTGTGACAGGTTTCCTATCAGACCTTGATCGTAAAGAAGATTTTGTAAAGAAGATCCTCCTGCTGCTGGATGATGAGGGGCTGGCAAAAAAGATGGGGATTGAGGCACGGAGAAAGGTGGATGAATCCTTCCGCTGGCCGATTGCTGCCAGAAAGGTGCTAGCAATTTACGAGAGGCTTGTCCATGCTTAAGCCGATGCTATCTCTTTATAAGAAGCTGGACAACCACGCCACCGGCCTTTCCATCAAGCTGGTGAAATGGACCGGCAAGAATAGAGAGGCAGTACATCCGAAGCATCTCATCGCTAACCCCGGGCATCACTGGTATCTGGATTACCTTAACCCACATGACAGAGTACTGGACGTCGGTTGCGGGAACGGAATGCATACCCTGAAGGCGGGTGAGCGCTGCCGGGAGATCATCGGGATTGATTACAGTACTGAATCCCTGAACCTTGCCCTCAGGCTGGCTGAGAGAAGCAAGGTAACAAATGTGCACTTTCAGGAAGCAGACCTCGAGGGAAATCCTCTCCCCTTTCCTGAAGCGTCATTTGATAAGGTTCTCTTCCTGGACGTGATAGAACACCTGAATGAGAGAGAAAAGGTGCTGAAGGAGATCAAGCGGGTTCTCAAGTTAGAGGGGATACTGCTGCTCACCGCACCCAATCGTGATACCACGTGGAAGAGGCTGCAGCGAAAAGCCGGACTTTCCTCCTTTGCTGACCCTGATCACAAGATCGAGTACTCTCAGGCTGAGCTGATTGAGGAAGTATCAAGAATGGGCTTCAGGCTGCAGGGAGAGCCCATGCCTATTGTTTATGATACCCCTTTTGCCGGATGGATTGACTTAACGGGAGGCATTTCTCTGCGCCTCTATGCCAGGCTTGCCCGGTGGAAGAGGAGCTGCGCGGAGAGGTGTCCTGAAGAGACTACAGGCTGGAGAGTGGTGGCGGAGGTGATGACCCGATGATCCTGGGAGTCATACCCAGTCTGGGTGAGAGTATCGAGATCCTCACACGGGTGGGAGTTGCACCCCGTTTTATCAATTCCTACCTTGGCAGGTATTCGCGGGAGTTTGAGAAAACCTACTACTTCACTAACGGCAATGAAGAGCCCGGTTTTCCTCCCCGGGTTTTTGCTGTCCCCAAGAAGACACCAGTCCATTACGCGCTGTATGCACTCCTGTTGCCCTTCATCCAGAGAGAGCGAGTAAAGGAATGTGACTGTTGCCGGGTGATGCAGCTGATCGGTTCGGTCCCTGCAATCATCAGCAAAATCCTCTACCGCAAGCCGTATGTGGCGACCTACGGGTTTAAGTACACAGAGTTTGCAAAATTGGATCAACCGCTCTGGATTGTGTATGCTACCTCAATCATAGAGTTCTTCGGATTGAGGCTCGCTGATGGGATCATTGTTACCACTCCCGAACTGAAGGAATATGTGGGAAGGTATATCCCGCAGGAGAAGGTCCATTTCATCCCCAACGGTGTTGATACGGAGATCTTCAAGCCTCTCCCCGGGGTACGGAATGCAGAGGGGAAAAGGTGTATCCTCTATATTGGCAGGCTGGTCAGGCAGAAGAACCTCTTCTCCCTGATCGAGGCAGTATCGTTTCTGTCCGAGAGGATATCCCTCCGCTTCATCGGCGAAGGGGCTTTGGAGAGAGAACTGAGGGATTATTCGAACGAGAAAGGGGTTGACCTGGAGATACGGTCTGGTGTGCCCAACGACAAACTGCCTGAGGTAATAAATGCGGCAGAAATGTTTGTTCTTCCGTCTCTGGTCGAGGGACACCCCAAGGTGCTCCTTGAGGCGATGAGCTGCGGGGTACCCTGTGTCGGCACCAATGTCCCGGGCATCAGAGATCTCATACATGATGGAGTGACAGGTATCCTCTGTCCGGACACCATAAGTGCAAGTATAGCACAAGGAATAGAGAGGTTAATGAGAGAGAAAAACCTTGCAGAAACCATCGGTGTGAATGCCCGGAAGTTTATTCAGGAGCATTATGAACTGAACAGGCTCCTGGATCAGGAGATCAATTTGCTCAAATCAGTGGCGGGGAAATACAGGGGATAGGGGTTAGGGATTAGGGATTGGTGAAAATTGATAAGAGTCACGAAGTCTCTGAAAAAGAGAGAAAATAGGGCTCTGAGAAGCGAATGAAGATTTTTTCGGTAACAATTCTTATCGAAGCAGAGCGGCCACAAATTCAACTGTCTGAGCGGAAGCGAGTTTTGAATTTGCAGCGACGCAAGATTTAGAATTGTCGAAAAAATGTTTTTGAGCATTGAAGAGCCCTATTTTCAGAAATGGTTTCATGTATGCTTGAGATGGTAAAGAAGACACTCCAGGAACTGGAGAAGGCGTATATCCATTTCCCGTACTTCTTCCTGCGGGGTCATGCCTTCCTGCCCAGGACAGTGATCATGGAACTGAATTATCAGTGTAACCTCAGATGCAGTATGTGCTATCTGGTGAGGGAGAAGACAGAGAAAGAAATGGGTTATGAAAAGGGGAGGGAGCTTTCAGCTGATGAGTGGGGAAGGGTGATTGATACAATCCCCCGCATTACCAACCTCACCTTTACCGGAGGAGAGACATTGATCAGAAACGATGCCCTCGCTATCCTGGAGAGGGCTGCACATCGGCACATCACCCACATCCTCACCAACGGCACTTTGATCAATCCGGAAGTCGGCCGGAGTCTCGTTGCCATGGGTCTGAATTCCCTTACCATCTCTCTGGACGGCTGGAAAGAAACCCATGACCGGGTCAGGAATTTTCCCGGGTGCTTTGACCTGGTCATGAAGGCCATAGAGTATTTGAAAGAAGAAAAAGAAAAGGGGGGGAAGAAGAAACCCCTCATCGGTTTTAACTATGTAATTCTCGATTCCAATGTGGAAGACATGGGGAAGATAGCGAACGTGGCAGAAGAAATGGGGATCGACTGGGTAAGCTTTCAGCTCTACGACCCTTCCCTCCTGAGATCAGGACTTGACCTGAAAGATGAAATGGACCTGAGTCAGAACCCTGTTGACCGGGTGATGAAAATCCCGGGAGAAATGCTCAAGGAAGCGATCAGAGAGGTAAAAGGGATAAAGGGCAGGACCAGAATGTACTTTGTTCCTCCTTATGAGGAAGAAGAAATCGCAGGCTACTACCAGGGAAGGATGAGCATGAAAGGCCTTTACTGTTATCTCCCCTGGACTCTCACCTATATCTCGCCCTACGGGGATGTGTACCCCTGTTACGGGTTGAGCTTCGGTAATGTCCGGGAGACGAACCTGGCCAAGATCTGGAATGGTGAGAGATACCGGAACTTCCGGAAAGAGCTCGCTCGCAAGAAGCTTTTCCCCGCATGCATCGGCTGCTGTAACGTAAGAAGGTGGTCACGATGAAGATCTGTATCGCCTGTGAATATTTCCCGCCTTCTGGTCCGGGCGGAGGAGAGATCAGCATCTTCTATCAGGCTGAAGAGCTGGCACGCTCAGGTCAGAAGGTTGTAGTTGTTACCCCTGACTACGGTGCGACTGGATATGAGGAAGAAAAGAATATGAAGGTCTGCCGTTTCCCTTTCTTCAAGAAACTGAAAACCGGGGAACAGTGCAATCCCCTTTTTCTTGCCAATCCCCTTTTCTATCTTTATTTTCTTTTTCACCTCGTAAAAATCTGCCGGAAGGATAAGATTGAAATCATCCACTCCCAGACCAACAACGCCATCATACCGTCCTTCCTTGCAGCAAAGATGCTGGGTATCAGGTGTGTAGCAACCCTGAGGGACACCACGCTCCTCTGTGCTGCCGGACTGCTCTGCCTCCATGAAGAGGATCACACGCCGCCTCATTGCGGCCTGGTCAGGTTTGTACAGTGCCTCTGGGGATTTGACCGGAAATACTATCCTGAGTGGAATCTCTTCAGCCGTCTGAAATCCCTTCTCAATGCCTTTTTCAATGAGATGGATCTCTCCTTAAAGCGCATGGTTCTCAAGAGGGCAGACGCTGTTGTTACGGTGAGTGACGGCTTGAAAAAGATATATGAGAATTCTGGAGTCAGAGGCAGGGGAATGGTCACCGTCTATAATAACCCGCCTTCTGAAGCGGAGGTGAGCGAAGCGATGAAAGAGGAGGTGGCTCACAGGTATAACCTTAAGGGAAGAAGGATGGTCCTCTCTGCAGGTAAGATGTCATTCGGGAAAGGGACGGATGTCCTGATCCGGTCGATGGATCAGGTGATCGGAGAGATACCTGAAGCCCTCTTTGTCTTCCTCGGAAAGAAGAACCCCCTCATCCCGTTCCCGGAGAAGTTTAAAGGTTATTACGTTACCCCCGGCTTCATCCCTTATCAGGAGGCACAGGCCTTCTTCGCCTTAGCTGATGTGGTGGTGATGCCCTCGCTCTGTCAGGATTCCCTAAGCCGGGTTTTGCTCGAGGGGATGAATTTCTCCAGGCCGCTGGTTGCAACCGGAGTTGCAGGGACACCCGAGGCAGTGATTGATGGAAAGACCGGTATCATAGTGGAAAGGGGAGACCCCGCAGGCCTTGCCAGGGCTATTGTTTCTCTTCTCAAGGACGGAGAACGGGCTGCGCAGATGGGCAGGGAAGGAAAGATGCTGCTTGAGAGCAGGTTCAGGGTTGACAGGAACGTTGCAAAACTGCTGGAGGTCTATGGCACGGGTACTGCTGGTTAATCCCAGGGATTCAGAGATACAGGAACCTTACAAAATCCCCTGGGGGGCGTTCCACATCGGGTCATACCTCAGGAGTGCGGGGCATGAGGTGACGCTGCTTGATCCGGATACGAGCCCCAATTTCAAGACACGGTTCAGGGAGAACCTCGATCATGCTGACCTGGTAGGATTTTCCCTCATGACCTGCCAGGTTCACTATGCCTTGCCTCTCATGCGGTTTGTTCGCGAGCGATACCCGGATCTTCCTGTGGTAGCAGGCGGCATCCATCCCACCTTACTACCGGAACAGACCTGTTTAAGCCCCCTGATTGATTATGTGGTCGTGGGCGAGGGAGAAAGGACCATCCAGGAACTGGTTGAGCTCCTTGGGCAGAAAGAATCGCTGAAGGATATTGCAGGCATCGCATGGAAGGAGAGCGGGTCGGTTATCAGGAATAAGGAGCGTGAGCTGGCTCACCTGGATGATTTTCCCTTCCTCGATTATGACCTGCTGGAGAAACACATCCTTGATTCCTTCAGGGATTCCATGCTCTCGATCTTCACGGGTAAGGGCTGTTCTTTCCGGTGCGCCTTCTGCGTCAACGAGGTATTGAGGCAGAGATTCCGGGGCAAGAGCGCCGAGAGGGTGCTCTCTGAAATTGACTACTGCATTACACGCTTTCATTCGCAGGACATCTATTTCCGGGATGACAACTTCTTCCATTCCCGCAGGAGAGTGGTGGAGATCCTCGAAGGAATCCTTAAGAGAGGCTACCGGTTTACCTGGCGGGCTGCATGCAGGGTAGGGTATTTCAACGACAGCTTCCTGAATGATGAGATGCTGAGCCTGCTGAAGAGGTCCGGATGCCTGGAACTGAAGTTCGGGGCTGAATCCGGTTCCCAGAGGGTTCTGGATTACATCACCAAGGATATCAAGGTTGAGCAGACCATCCGGGCAGCGGAAAAGTGTAAGCAGTTTGGAATCAGAGGAAATTTCTCTTTCATTACCGCACTCCCCACAGAGACCCGGGAAGAGGCGCTTCAG
>Ga0315291_10012756_pt1 | contig 10197 bp, 9 predicted proteins | sample YL17G12_20_MG_FD_203070 | JGI IMG/M metagenome (GOLD analysis project Ga0315291, IMG submission 203070) | Sediment microbial communities from Yellowstone Lake, YNP, Wyoming, USA - YL17G12_20 | ecosystem: Environmental > Aquatic > Freshwater > Lake > Sediment | place: USA: Wyoming | collected...
ACGCGGGACCAAGTACCCAGCACCAAACAAATTCCAATTACCTAACCCGGCATAGCCGGAACCAAACCGGATGTTGTAGGGGCGGCCCTATGTGGCCGCCCGCAGGATGGGCAACCACGCAGGGTTGCCCCTACAATTTGTGCCCCTTCTGGCGTTCATTTAGCCGGTAAGGGACTGCGCTTTTTCCGCGGCTGGGCGCTGAAAAAGAGGCTTCGCCGGCAACCCCGGTCCACTTGTAGGGGCACGATGCATCGTGCCCCTACGGCCATTAGGAAAGATATTTCGTTCTTACCAACATGTTTGTATGAATGAGGCGCTAAGCGCCTAAATGAAAATTCCAGACGCCAACGAAATTTCAACTTCAAAATCTTAAAGACGAAACTTATTCTGATTTTCTCAGGTCTCCTCTGGTCAGGTAATGAAATGTGGGTTTATTTTACACATTCCCAGGACCTTGTCAAAGAAGAAACGTTGCCGATTCCCGGTTGCCCGTTGCAGGTTAAAGAGAATATGGATAAGGGGATGTTTCTGCCTATTTCCAGGAAACGACCCCTAAGATTGCATTAACCTCTTGACGGGTCTCAAACGAGGGGTATATAGAAATGAAACAGGACCCTGTCAATAGAAGGAGAGAATAACCTGAATGAAGAAAGAAAGAGTGGATTATGAATTGACCTTGAAGCTCCGGAAAATGACCGCCCTGAGCGGGGGGGATCTCTTCGGAGTCGCCTCTCCCCAGCCCCTGTCCGCGGCTCCCGCAGGGTTCCGGCCCCAGGACATCATGCCCGGGTGCAAGGCGGTGATTGTCGTCGGGAAGCGCCTTTCGGACGCCACGGTGGAGACCACGCCCAGCCGGATGTTCGATACCCTCTATTTCGCCGTGAACGGTTTCATCGACCAGCTGATCCTCCGGATTACCGATACTCTGGTTCGGGAAGGGTATCAGGCGGTTGGAGTGGGTCCCCACTCCCTGGATGGGAAACAGTTGAGAGGGGATATTTCCCAAAAGCATGCCGCCGTGGCTGCCGGGCTGGGGCGTTTTGGGCTCCAGTCCCTCGTTCTCACCCCTGAATTCGGCCCGAGGCAGCGGTGGGGAACGGTGATCACCGACACATCCCTTAAATTCGATGCCCCCCTGGATGAAAACCTTTGCCGGCCGGACAAATGTAATCAGATTTGCTTGAAAAGCTGTCCGGCCAAGGTCTTTTCTCCCCGCGAAGCCGAGGGGATCACCGACCCCAATTTTCTCCCTGGCGGGCTGTGGCACTACTGGGACATCGACCGCTTCGCCTGCAGCGCTTACCGGGCCGAACGAAAGAAAGATTTGGGCTGGGTTACGGAAGGCGGGCACGCCTGCGCGATCTGCCTGAAGGTCTGCCCGGTCGGGCGAAGGAGTTAGGACCTGAAAATGAACTGGAATGCACTGGCACTCCTGATTGCTGGACACTTCGTAACCGACATCAACACCGGCGCCCTTCCCGCCTTCCTGCCTTTCATCAAAGATTCTCTCCACCTTTCTTACACCATGACGGCCAGCATCATCCTGTTTTTTAATTTGACTTCATCGGTCATTCAACCCGTATTCGGTTACCTTTCCGACCGCTGGTCGGTCAGGTGGCTCCTTCCCGTGGGCCCCTTGCTCGCTTCAGTGGGGTTGGGACTCCTGGGCCTGGGCCCCTCTTACTCGTGGATTCTGCTCTTTGCCGCGGTAAGCGGCCTCGGCCAGGCCAGTTACCATCCTGAAGGGTTCAAAACCGTAAGCCTTTTGGGTGGAAAGAAAAAAGCGACGATCTTTTCTATCTTCCATTTCGGCGGCAATCTGGGATTCGCGGTGGGACCCATTCTGGCGACCTTTTTCTTTGTCCACCTCGGCCTCCAAGGCTCCCTTCTGTTTATCGTCCCCGGGGTAGTCATAACCGCCATCTTTCTTCTCGTCCCCTACTGGAAAGTCGAGTTCGGCCCTCCTGCTCATCGGGGCGCTCCCGGCCAAAAAACAAGCTCAGGCCGGCAAAGTCATTCTTCTATGGTGCTTCTCATCCTGGTCGTGGTTCTAAGATCGGCGACCCGTCTGGGCTTGATGACTTTTGTCCCCTTCTATTTCATCAGTTTTCTTAACCGGGACCCGATGGTCGCCGGGCAATACCTCTCTATTTTTCTGTTCGCCGGAACCGTCGGCATCCTGGCCGGGGGTCCTCTCGCTGACCGATATGGATATAAGAAGATGGTCCTCATCACCCTGGGCCTGAGTTCGATCTTTCTCTGCCTTTTCTTTGCCACCGAGGGGACTCTTTCTCTGATCTTCTTCACCCTCGCCGGATTGGTCCTGATCTCCTCCAACTCCACGACCATGGCCATGGCCCAGAGCTTCATGCCCCAGAACCTGGGAATGGCCTCCGGGCTAATCCTGGGCTTCTCCATGGGGATCGGGGGGGTTTCCACTACGATCCTGGGTTGGGTCGCCGACCACTGGGGAGTTCCCTCCGCCCTGCAGATCACTTTTGTCCTGCCTTTGCTGGCTTTCCTGGCCTGCTGGCCCATCTCTTACCCACCCAAACAAATTCGAAATTCGGAATGCGGATTGAAAAAGAAAACGAAAAAATCCGAAATCCGCAATCCTAAATGACTGAGCCGATGCATTTTCCGCGCAATCCCGCCCAAGGCGGGACTTCCGAGCTACAAGCTTGCCTTTCCAGAGGAAAAAGAATCGCAGGGGGAAGGAACGGGGCTCTTGCCCATCCCCAGTTTTTTGTGCTCGTTGGGGTTCAGGCTGAAGGAATTCGGATCATCAGGCTCGGCGGGATCATAGTTTTCTAATCCCCTTCCCGCCTATCCTCCGCAAAGAGAGGCCTGCGAGGAAATGGCTCCAGAGGCAAGACTGGGCTAAACCATCCCCCCTTGCGGATCTCCCCGGGACAGGCCCGACCCCATGAAAGAATAACCGCCTTAGGATGATGATCCGAATTCCTCCAGCCTGAACCCCATGGGCTAGCCCCTCTCTCTTCCGGCTTTTTCTCGGCCAGGGGTTCTTTTCGCAAAAACCGAGGGTGGGCAAGGAAACGGGCTTGATTGACAAGATCCCCCTGACTATGTTACAGGCTTATGGAATTCTTGGGAAAAGGATTGGGCCAGAGGAATCGACCTCAAGGGTAAGCCCCGGGGCGGTTGGATTCAAGTTGTTTCGCTCATTTTGGAGTGAAGACGGGGAAAAGTATCCCCCCGGAAGAAATCATCGCTTTCTGTTCGGAACGCATTGCCAAATTCAAAGTTCCGCGGTATATCGAATACAGGGAGAGTTTCCCGAGAACGCCGACGGAGAGGGTCGAAAAGCACAAGTTGGTTGCCGAGAAAAAAGACCTCCGGTCCGGCTGCTACGATGCCGAGGAAAAAGGATGGCTTGGTTGACCCTGCCCGGCCTGAACTGATACTCTCTTTTCCCGAGAGGAGGTATCCGATGAAAGACGTATCCTTATTTATTCCCTGCACGGTTGACCTTTTCGCCCCCCGAATCGGGGAGGCGGTAGTGAATATCCTCCGCCGCGTGGGGGTCAACCCGATCTACCATGAAGAGCAGACCTGCTGCGGCCAGCCGGCGATGAACGCCGGCTACCGGGAAGAGGCCAAGAAGGTGGCCAAGCATTTCATCTCGGTCTTCGAAAAGGACGAGGTGATCGTGAGTCCCGCGGGCTCATGCGTCTGCATGGCGAAAGACCACTATCCTGAGATTCTGGAGGGTGAGCCGGACTGGCTGCGGCGGGCCGAGGCACTCGCCCCCCGGTTGTACGAATTCTCCCAGTACCTCGTGGATGTGCTGAAAGTGGAGGATGTGGGGGCTTCCTTCCAAGGAAAGGTGACCTACCACGAATCCTGCCATATCCTCCGGGGCCTGGGAGTTTCGGAGCAGCCCAAAAAGCTGATCCAGGCGGTGAAAGGGGCCCAGCTGGTCCCCCTCGATAACGCCGACTCCTGCTGCGGCTTCGGGGGGGAGTTCGCCAACGACTTCCCGGATATCTCCGAATCCATGGTGAAAGACAAGGTGGAAAGCTTCCTGGCCAGCGGTGCCGACCTCCTGGTCCTCAACGAGCCCGGCTGCTTCCTCAACATCGGCGGTTACCTGAACCGAAATCACCCCGGGAAGAAGGTCATGCACCTGGCCAGCTTCCTGGCCACCAACGGCAGGGAGGCCCAATATGGAAATTAAGACCGAACAATTCACCGAATTGGCCAAAAAGGAGTTGAAAAACGAACGCTCCCGCCTCTTCCTCAAATTAATCCCTCCGGTGATGAAGGCCAAGCGGGAGGCCGGGATGGGCAGTCTCCCCGATGCTCCTGCGGCCATGGCCTGCGGGGCCGCGATGCGGGCCGAAGTCCTGGCCCGGCTGCCGGAGCTTTTGGAGGAGTTCGAGAAGAACGCCAAGGCCAACGGGATGAAAGTCGTCTGGGCGCGGGACGACAAAGAAGCCAACGAGTTCATAAAAAACCTGGCCAAGGAAAAGGGGATCAAGTATGTGACCAAAGGGAAATCCATGGTCACCGAAGAGACCGCCCTCAACGAACTCCTGGAAAAACACGGAATCGAGGTCTGGGAAACCGACCTCGGGGAGTTCATCGCCCAGCAGCTCCATCGTCCTCCTTTTCATATCGTGGGGCCGGCCATCAATGTCCCGGTGGAAGAGGTCCGGGACCTCTTCATAGAAAAAATCGGGCTGAAAGAGCCGACCCTGGACCCGGTGCAGCTGGGGTACGCGGCCCGCCTGTTCCTGCGGGACAAGTTCCACCATGTCCAGATGGGGATTACCGGGGTGAACATGGCGGTGGCCGAAACCGGCACGATCATCAACGTGGAGAACGAAGGGAACATCCGCTTTACCAAATCGTCCCCCCCGGTCCAGGTGTCGGTGATGAGCCTGGAAAAGGTGATTCCCACCATGAAGGATGCCCTCCACATGATCCGACTCCTGTGCCGGAATTGCACCGGCCAACGGCTTTCGGTCTATATATCCATGGACAGCGGGCCCAAGAAAAAGGACGAGGTCGATGGTCCCGAAGAGCTTTACCTGGTTATCGTGGACAACGGAAGGTCTAAAATCTACCAGGACGCCAAGGCCCGGGAGGCCCTCCGGTGCATCCGCTGCGGAGCCTGCCTGGTGGCCTGCCCCGTCTGGCGGCAAGTCGGCGGCTATGCCTACGGGTGGGCCTACTCCGGCCCCATGGGCCAGATTTTGAATCCGATGCTGCTCGGGTTGGACAGAACTCAGGAACTCTACCGCGCTTCCACCCTGTGCGGGGCCTGCAAGAGCTTCTGTCCGGTGGGAATCGATCACCCGAGTCTGTTCCTGTACTACCGGGCCAAAGATGTTCTGGGGGACCCCAATTTCAAGAGTATCGATCGCCCCTGGACGGAAAGGCAGTTCTTCAAGATGTGGAGCTGGGCGGCCAGCACTCCCTGGGCCTGGAACATGGGCGTGCGCATGGCCCGGCCCATCATGAATAAGGATGCCCAAAACGGGGTCGTCCGCAAAGCCAAGGGCCCCTTCGGAGGGTGGTTCCGCACCCGGGATATCCCGGCCATGGCCGTGGATACCTTTCATGACCGGTGGAAGAAGATAAAGAAGGAGAGAGGTTGAGGTTGAGGCTAAGGTTCAGATTGGAGGATACAAATGGAGACGAGTGTACGGGATGAAATACTGGCGAAATTGAAGGCGGCGCCGAAGGCCGAGGTTCCCACCCGGCCCTCCCTGCCCCCCTATAAAACGCTCTCCATGGACCGGGAACAGCTGATCGCCGAATTCACCGCCCGTCTGGCGGAAGAGGCGGTCGTGGTCCATCGGGTCAAAGACCTTCAGGAAGCCTTGGACAGGCTTACGGTGGTTGCCGCGGAGGAGGGGTTGAAAAAGGTCATGACTTCCACCGACGATGTGATTTCCAGGCTCGACCTGGCGTCCTGGGGCAGGAAAAACGGCATCCAGGTCATGACCCCCCGTGATTTCCCGGACCGTTATTCTTACCGGGACGCCGTCTTCGACCAGGCCCAGGCGGGAATCACCGGGGCTGACTTCGCCGTGGCGGAGTCGGCAACCATCGGGCTCATCGTCAACAAGGACCAGGCCCGGCTGGTATCCGTGGCCCCGATTCTCCATATCGCCATCGTGCCCGTGGACCGACTCGTCCCGGTCTACGAGCAGGCCATCGAAAAGGTTTTCGGAAAAAAGGGGGAATATCCCAGCCAGTTCGTCTTCATCACCGGCCCGAGCATGACCGGCGACATCCAGGGAGTTCTCTTCAAGGGAATGCACGGGCCCCGCAAAGTCATCGTCATCCTGGTCGGATAAACCTCTGAAGCAGTTTCGGGTTGCGGGTTTCGCGTTTCGCGTTTCGCGTTTAAAGACCATTGATCAAAGTCTTGAACTCGAAACTCGGAACTCGGAACATTCGCAAAGAACCGTTTACCTGCTTAGCCGGAAAGAAACAAGGAAGAGGAGTTGTCCATGTCCATGAAAAGGGTCTCCATCCCCTCCCGCCTCTGGTACGAGAACAAGGAGTGGGAACTGACCTTCCCCGACCGGTGGGACGTTCAGAACCTGAACCCGCCCGGTTTTGAAAAACCAGCGATCACCCCCCAGCAGATCCGGGAAAAGATCGAGCGCCCCGTCCAGGGTCCGCCCCTGGAAGATCTCGCCCGGGGGAAGAAACAGGCGGTCATCGTTTTCGACGACATGACCCGCCCGACCCCGGTCAAGGAAGTCGCTCCCCATGTGGTTTCCGCCCTTCACCGGGCCGGGATGAGGAAAGACCAGATCCGGTTTATCTGGGGTCTGGGAACCCACGGGACTTACGACATGATCAACGCCCGCAAGAAATTGGGGGAGGAGATCGTGGAGAATTACGCGGTGTACAACCACGATCCTTTCCAGAACACCGTGCGGGTGGGAAGGACCCCCACCGGGGTGGAACTCTGGTTCAACCGGGAGTTCATGGCCTGCGACCTGAAGATCGCCATCGGCTGTATCACCCCCCACGTCCACGTGGGATTCGGGGGAGGGGCCAAACTCATCCTCCCCGGGGTGGCCGGGTTCGAAACCATCAACCAGTTTCACAACCAGCTCTACCGGGACCGGGAGCGGACCGGGCTGGGGAACTTTGAGAACAACATCATGCGGGCCGAGTGCGACGCCGCCGGGGATGCAGCGGGGCTGAATTTCAAAATCGATTGTTTGGTCAACCGGCGGGGGGAGATCACCAACCTGTTTGCCGGCCCTTTCAGGGCCACCCACCAGGCGGGCGCGGAGGAAGGGAAGGAGCATTACGGGGTTCCTTATTCCGCCGGGTACGACCTGGCGATCTGCAACGCCTACGCCAAGGCCAACGAGTCGGCCATCGCGCTTTTCTTCTCCCTGATGTTGCTGAAACCCAAAGAAGGGGTCGCCGTTCTCATCTCCGATGCTCCGGAGGGGCAGGTCCCCCATTACGTGATGAGAGTCTGGGGGAGCGATTACGGCGGGCGTCACTTTAGTCCCCGTCCCAAAGGCTTCGTCAACATGTTTATGAAGAAACTCATCGTCCTGGCCCCCTACCCGGACCGGACGAGCCTGGACCTCGTCGCCCACGTGGACGACGCCGTATTCGTCAAGACCTGGCCCGAGGTCCTGGCCATCCTGGAAAAGGATTTTCCCGGTTCGGCCAAGGTGGCGGTCGTTCAGGATGGGACGATGATGTACATGAAAAAACCATAACCATTGGAATAGGGGAGATACAAGATAAGAGAGCATGTCCTCCTGCAGCTAATCTTTAAATTCGAAATTCGAAGCACGAAACCCGAAACAATATCGAATGTTCAAAATTCAAATAAGCAAACAGGAAGAAATATTGTATGGACCCCCCGCTTTGGCACCTGTTTTGGATTTTTGATATTCGAATTTGTTTCGGATTTCGGATTTCGATATTCGGATTTATCCCCAGCCGGCCCATTTGATGCCGCCTTGGTATACAAGGAGATGATATGCCCACGGAGAACGCTTTATTGATTCATCCCCGCGACAATGTGCTTGTCGCCCTGCGGGACCTGGCCGCGGGCGAGGAAGTCAAGGCCAAGGGGATTGATGGTTTTCCGCTCCTGGAAAAGATTCCCGCCAGCCACAAGGCGGCTCTCCGGGACATACCGGCCGGTGAAGAAATCATCAAATACGGGGAAGTGGTGGCGGTCTGCACCCGGGATATCAAGAAAGGCCAATGGGTCCATATCCACAACCTGGAGAGCAAAAGGTGGAAGAAATGAGGGAGATCACCGGCTACGAAAGAAAGAACGGGAAATTCGGCGTTCGCAACCATGTCCTGGTCCTGGCCACGGTCTCCTGCGTAAATGGAGTGATCAACAAAATCTCCCGGGAAGTCCCCGAAGCGGTCTGCGTCCCCCATGCCTATGGGTGCGGGCGGGGCAGCGCGCGGGAAACCCAGATTCTCTTCCGCATCCTGGCCAGCCTGGTCCACCACCCCAACGTGGGGGCGGCGGTGGTCATCGGGTTGGGTTGCGAGCGGGCCAACACCAAGGCTTTCCGGCCCTTCATCGAGAAAGCCGAGAAGCCCGTCGCCGTCTTTGACGTTCAGGAGTCCGGCTCCCTGCAAACCGCCAAGAAAGGGATCGAAGCTGCCCGGCGGATGCTGACGGAAATCAGCGGTCAGCGGCGCGTTCCCATGCCGTGGGATAAACTCCTGGTGGCCATGGAATGCGGGGGCTCCGACGCCATGTCCGGGGTGACCGCCAATGTGGCCCTGGGCTCGGTCTCCGACTGGGTCGTGGGGAAAGGGGGCAGCGTCATCTTCGGGGAGAACACGGAGATGATCGGAACCACCCAGGTGCTCACCCGGCGGGCGAAAAATGAAGAGGTGGCCGGGAAGATCGTAGCGATGATCGACCAGGCCGAGCAGCGGACCAAAGATATTATGGGGCCTTTTGCCAGTTGGGTCATCTCCCCCGGCAACATGGACGGCGGCATGAGCACCATCGCGGAGAAATCCATGGGGTGTATCCACAAGGGCGGCACCACGGCGATCAACCAGGTCGTGGATTATGGGGAGTGGCCCACCGAAAAAGGACTGATTCTCCAGGATGGCCCGGGCTACGACGGAGACTCCATGGCCGGCCTGGCCGCCAGCGGCTCCCAGGTCATGTTCTTCTCCACCGGGCGGGGGACTCCTGCCGGTTTCCCCGCGGTCCCGGTGATCAAAGTGGCGAGCAACACCAGGGTTTACCAGGCCATGAGGGATGACATCGACATGAATGCCGGTCGATTGGTGGAAGGAACGCCGATGGAAGAATTCCGGGAAGAGATGATCGACGGCATGGTCCGGGTGATCAACGGGGAAAAGACCAAGGCCGAAGCCAACGGCATGGACGTCTTCACCATGATGACCGTGAATCCGCCCTTCTGAATGAGGAATGCGGAATTCGGATTGCGGAATGCGGAAGGAGCCATCACCTCACCCGGCGGGATTCCCCTTTCCAGTACTTTTCTCTCAGCTCCCTCTTGAGAACTTTTCCGTAGGCGTTCTTGGGGATGGCGTCGATGAACTCCACCGATTTCGGCTTTTTAAAACTGGCCAAATATTCTTTGCAGAAGTTGACGATTTCTTCCTCCGTTGCCTTCTTCCCTTCCCTCAGGGAGACAATGGCCTTGATGGATTCTCCCCATTTTTCATCGGGAACTCCGATCACGGCTACTTCCAGAACGGCGGGGTGTTTGATGATCACATCCTCGATTTCCCGGGAGTAGATATTTTCCCCTCCGCTGATGATCATATCCTTGGCCCGGTCGAGGATATACACATAGCCCTTCTCATCCATGATGCCCAGGTCGCCGGTGTGCAGCCACCCGCCCCTTAGGGTTTCGGCCGTCGCCTCGGGACTTTTCCAGTATCCCTTCATGACCACCTCTCCCCGAACTACGATCTCCCCCATCTTTCCCGGCGGAAGATCCCGGTCCATATCATCCACGATCTTCACTTCCAAATCAGTCCGGGGGATCCCCGCCGAGGTCAACCGCTTCATCTGTTCTTCCGTTCCCTCCAGGAGATGTTCTTCTTTTCTCAGGTAGGAGATGGTCATGGGGGCCTCGGCCTGTCCAAAGAGCTGAACGAAGACCTGGCCCATTTTTTTTACCGCGGCCTTCAGGTCTTCCACCAGGATGGGGGCCCCGCCGTAGT